>SDBT01000482.1_pt1 | contig 62984 bp, 51 predicted proteins | sample 2277101 | NCBI WGS metagenome assembly SDBT01 (sample SAMN10404973, study PRJNA504765) | marine sediment metagenome | isolation source: marine sediment core GS10_PC15, 103 cmbsf | place: Arctic Ocean: Southern Knipovich Ridge | collected 2010 | reverse complement strand
GTAGACGATTTTTGACTTAGGAATTTGATTGAAAATATCCTTGATGTGGATTACAGGGATTGTTCTCTGTGACCTCTTGTAATAGATAGTAATCTTGGATTGGTCAGGTGAGAGATATACATAGTTTTTCGCCATCTTTCTCCTTGTCTTTTTAATCTCGGAAATTAAAATTTCGGAGTTTGATGCTCTTTTTTCAATTATTTACCCATAGATTCACCAGGAGAACCTAAATACTTCGGTTAAGCAGATTGAACCAAAACTAAATAGTTTGATCAATACTTTCAAAAATCCCCTCACTCATAAATAGCAGGATTTTAATTACTAATGACCAATTACAAATTCCTAATTATGTAACTATCGCAAAAGTATCATTTTCTTGACTTCCCTATAATCACCTGCGATTAACTGATAGTAGTAGACACCACTTGCCAGATTACTTCCATCAAACTGAATACTGATGTACACCAGCTGATAGGTTGTTGGATAGGTCTTTTACACCTGCAGGCAGGGCAATATTTCTGATTCAACAATGAGGATTTATGAATTTTATTTCAGAAATAGGTATATTTAATTAAATTACATGCATTGATAGATTTAAACAGAGAAAGTTAAATGTCTAATTTAAATACGATTCGATCGGTTTTATCTGCTCAGAAACCGTATCTTCTCAAGAAATATGGAATCAAAGAAATAGGAATCTTTGGGTCATATCTTCGTGGCCAAAATAATCCTGATAGTGATTTGGATATACTTGTTGAATTAGAACGACCACCAAAGATCAGTCTGATCGGTGTTGTTGAGCTGGAAATTTATTTGTCAGACATGTTGGGGATAAAAGTGGATTTAGCCATTAAAAGGAACTTGAGAAAGCGTATTGGCAAACGAATATTGAGCGAGGTCGAATACGTATGAGTAATGAGTTTTTAGACTATTTAGAAGACATTTTAGATGCCATGGATAAAGCGGAAATTATAGTAAAAGATACAAGTTATGAACAGTTCGAAAATGATTTCCGGACCAATTTTGCTGCAGTAAGGGCTTTAGAGATTATTGGAGAAGCCACTAAACGCCTTCCACAGGAAATAATCAATAAATATTCAGAGATACCGTGGAAAGGTATGGCAGGTATGCGTGACCGAATCATTCACGGTTATGATATTGTCGATAAGCAAATTGTCTGGGATGTGATTAAAAAAGATATTCCGGTATTAAAACCAAGAATACAAAGCATTCTTAATTCTTTTAAAGAATAAACCATTCCTAAATCCTGATAATCTAATCTCAACCAATTCTTATAAGAATTTAAAGCACCATTACCGTATACTTTAACTTGAATCTACCCCCACACTTGTTATAAACGTATTCCAGTCCCAATAATCCCTATTGTGATAGATTAGGTTGTTTTCTATCTCCATAACTGATACACCTCTAACTTCAAAATACTTATTGGTTACTGGAATATTTGGCCAACCTACAGAATTTGTCCATTCCAAATCCATTCTACAACTGACTTATTATCATTCTCTATTATAGTGACTATTTCGAATTTTGAATCTGGAACTCCATATAAATTATTCTTGGCATAAGTAGCTATTTGTTGCTTATTTGAAAACTTCCTGCCACTCGGGATATCTTCGTATAAGCCATCATCTGCAAAAAGAGAGGAAAGTTTCTCTGAATCATGGGTTGACCTTGCTTCGACAAAAGATTTGACTATAGTTTCATTTGATTTACCTCCATTTACTTAATTGGTATCAATTTTATTGATGGTAAATATTTTGAAATGGAAATATATTTGAGTAGTCCAATTTTCGTGACTTCACTAAAACACCTGTGATTTGATGGTAGTAGTCGCAAATCAGGTTGTCTGAGTAGTTAAGTATGAATAAATTCCCAAAACAATATCTGTAAGAATAATAGGAGAGGGTACATTGCGAATATATAAAATTAAAGAGGTAACACTAAGCAAAATCTGTTTACAAGGATTTGGTCTGGCTATCAGCCGAAAACCAATTGTATATAGTTAACGCACCACGATTTACAATATGGGGTGTTTTCGGGATATTTACTATAATAAGTTACTACAATTTCTATGTAAGTTTTTTGGGTTATATTTGCCAAATAAATAAAAGGCGTTGACCGCCAAACATAACGGCCAACAACCTTTATTTAATAGGACATATCTATTTACAGCATGTAGGATATTCCGGGCATGCCTGAGTTCCTCGAAGCGGGCAATCATCTATATCTTTAGAAGTCGATAAATCTGAAATAGCAAAAGCACCAGATACTATCGCCAAGACTGTAAATATCGTTAAGAGTTTACGTTTCATTTGTTTACCTCCTTTCATTAGGTTTTCTGTTATAATATAAGGTCTGTACTATAGTATAGAGTCAAGAGATTTTTTAACTTTTTCTTGTTTTAGTATTTTTTTCCGAATGAATTCTTTTGATGGTATTCCTGTGAGTTCACCATCAATATCATATAAACGACAATTAAAACTAAATCCATCATTATTGTTTTCTAAATCAACCCCATTCACTTTAATGGATGGCGACCCTTGAAATCCCACTTTTTGAGCGTCTTCTGGCGACTCGACAAGAACAAGTTCAATATTAGCATCCAATTTTTCTTCGTCAATAATTTCCTTCAAATAATCAAGTGCTTTTTTGTATGAAGGACAGCCTTCAAAATATAGAAATTCGATTTTAGTCATTTTCCTTTTCCGTTTTTATTTTCTAACGTCTTAATTTTTTGGTAAAGAATTACCTGCTTTGTATCCAAGTGTGTTGATAGCATCGGTAATTTCTTCCAATGAGATTTTTTGTTCACTATAAATTACAACTGCCGACTTGCTTTCAAAATCTGCTTTAACTGAATGTATCCCATCTAATTTACTGATGACAGTTTCAACAGCAACATTACAGGAAGCACAGGTCATTCCTTCAACAGGAATCGATACTTTAGTTAATTGAGAATTAGTTACATCAGAAGCAATCGTATCAGTACCCAAATTTACGTAAGGAAAAACCATAAAAGTAACAGCAAATAATGTGATAATCCAAAGAGATATTTTACTCCACTTACTTCCCCGTTGAATAATACACGAACCATCTTCACAGACAACTTCACGTTTCCGATATGTCAGATAAAACGATAAACCAAGAAATATAATTGTGAGAATTATTAGATATGGTCGATAAGTTTCTAATCCGATAAATATTCCCGCACCACCCAGTCCAAGAATGGCGAAAACTATTGGACCGATACAACAGAGTGAAGCAATAAAAGCAGTCAATACCGAACCAGTATTTAGTATTTTTTCTTTCATAATTTCCCCCCATAATATGAGTTATATCATTCTTCGAAGGCTTCTAATATTGGACAATCACTTGAGTATTCGATTTTGTGACAAGAATCCACCAATTTTTCTAACGCACCCTTCATAGATTGAAGTTCATGGATTTTTTCATCCATTACCTTAACCTTTTTTTCGGCCAATAGTCGTACTTCATCACAGGAACTTTTTGAATCAATCCGTAGGTCAAGTAACTCTTTAATTTCTTGTAAAGAGAATCCATGATTTTTACTCAACAGGATAAAATTCAGTCGTTTGACATCATCGTCAGTAAACAATCGATAACCAGATGGTTTTCTATCGGGTTTGGGAAGTATTCCTTTTCTTTCATAGAAACGAATGGTTTGAATGTTTATGTCGGCTAATTGAGCCAGTTGTCCAATCGTATATTTTTTCATCATTCACCTTCTTATATATTGTTACGACCTATACAATAGTATAAGGTTTCAAAATATTTATTATTCCCACTAAAATTATCAAGTTGGTAGAAATAAATGTGTGAAGTCGGGAGGAATCAGTCAAATATTCATATGCAGATTTTGGAAGATTTATACTTTAGTGGAAAATTCCGGGCATTGCGGACACCCATTCCGGGTGATTCCGGACAGAGGCTCTTTCCCCCTTTTCACTTTAGCCTTCAAGAAATATCTCGTGAAATTTGTTCTCTATTTCTATACTTTCATCTGCGGATAAGGTCATAAATTCTCTTTCTTTAGCCCTTTTAGACATTTTACCATCATTTTGTTCCAGAAAGCGGACAAGTAATGCGACTGTATTGTCCGGTTGGTTCGATGCCAAAGAGGGATAAAATGTTTTCTTTACTGATATTAGAAAAAAGATACTTAAAGAATAGAAGATTGACACCCTCATACTTAAGAGCAAAGACCAAATGTTTATAAAGGCTGTCTTCCGGTCGATGTTTTGGCGTGAAGACCATCCACCAAACTTTTTTAGCCACGGATTTGCACAGATGAAACACTGATTTTTCAACAATATTTCAAAGAAAATATTACTATCGGGAAGATACATCAATATTGCTTCTTGCTATGCCAGTAGATCACGGCTTCCACGCCGGGAAATCGTCATCAGAGAGATTAGAAGTCAGACGGACCGGATTCGTGCCATCCGGACGGATCGAATAAACTTCCCAATTCCCATCACGGTTGGTGTCGAAGATCAGGCGCGTCCCGTCGCTCGTCCAGGATGAGGAGAAATCCTCACCTGAATGATTTGTCACATTCACCGGGTTAGATCCGTCTGCCTTCATGGTGTAAATCTCGAGGTTGCCGTCCCGTTCGGTCACAAATGACAGCCTCGTGCCGTCCGCCGACCAGGACGGTGAGCAATCGAACTCCGGGTGATTCGTCAGGTTGACCGGATTCGTACTATCTACATTTATAACGTAAACATCCCCGTTCCCAGAGCGGCTGGAGTAGAATGCGATCTTTGAGCCATCCGGTGACCAGACCGGCTCGTTATCCGTCTCGGGTGCGCTCGTCAGCCGGACCAAATTTGTGCCGTCGGCGTTCATGACGTAGATCTCCGAGTTGCCGTCCCGGGTACTACGGAAGGCAATCTTTCCACCATCCGGCGACCAGCTTGGGCCGGTGTCCTTGGAAGCATGGTTGGTCAGCCTGTTGACATCCGTACCGTCTAAATTCATGACGAAGATTTCGAACTGGCCTTCACGATCAGAGCTGAAGGCTATTCTGGAGCCGTCGGGGGACCAGGCAGCATCTTCGTCAGAAGATGGGTTTTGTGAAATGTTGATTACATTCGATCCGTCGTGAGTCATGAGATAGATCTCTTGATTACCGTCCCGATCGCTGCTGAAAGCGATGAGGTCGCCGCTGAAGTCGAAGCCGGATTTCTGGCCAGGAGCGCCGGGACCGTCATCCCCGCAGGCGCCAAGGCCAACGGAAATCGCGACTGCGGCAATAAACAAGGTCGTGTGTCTTTTTTTGCTTGTGATTTGCATGATTACCTCCCCTTTAAAGCAATTAAAACATCTTATACCGGATACTTATTCCGGAATATATCATACTTCCCAAAAACAACAATCCTTTACCAAAATACAGAATAATCTTCAGGATAGAATCTGAGAGCGTATATATATTGCGTGCGATACATGGGACACGTATGTTAAATTTGTAATTTCTTCCGTCTGCTTTTTTTCTAGCGCAGAATCACTGCAAATATAAATCCCCTCAAGTCAAATATTTTCATGTTGAAATTAAGGAAGAACAAGTAATTATTTATCTTAATGTAAATATAGAAAATCAATCAAGCTTATATGTTTCAACTTATCATATATGCTGCAAACAGGTGGTTCAATATGAATAAAGTCTAATAATACAGAATCAATAAGATTGTAAAGGAAGGATATATGGTAAATATAATGGATGGGAATGATAATACAAGGAAAATCTATATCCATCAGATAACCAGATATGTATTATCATGGAATATGTTGATAATAATAATGCTAGTAAAATTATTTAAACTTTTGAATGTAACTTTTAATGAAGATTTTCAGACGTGCTTTTATATACAATACATCTGATTCAAAAATTAATACTCGTTTTTTCATAAAATGTAATCCTTTAAGTCCTGTTGTTTATAGTTACTTTATATTATACTCGTCATTAATAATAAAATAATTAGAACATTATATTTCTCCATATAAGAGAGGATTGAATTAAAAGTTACTTCGAATTTAGTGTATAGCTAATTTTACTTTAAAACCGGTCGATAATCAGAGTAATTAACGATAAGAATCTTTTTATTAAGAGATAAGTACGACCAAAAAGGAGACAAAAAATATGAGTTTAAAATTAAATAATTTAATAGGATTGTTTCTAATTATCAGCCTTAATTTTATTCTTTACTCCGGCTGCAGCGATGACAGTAATCCAGTGGAGCCAGAAAAAACTACCGGGACACTAAAGACAGTAATCTTGAGTGCAACCAATTCATCCGGTATTGTAAGTGCAAATGTTGTCTTATATAATGCAGACAATAACGAAGCAATATTGAGAAAGTCTTCAAATAGTAATGGAGAATGCTCATTTGAATGTGATCCGGGTAATTATTTTGTAAGAATATCGGCACAAAATTATAATTCATCACCACCTGAAAATAATACACCGATACCTTTTGCCATTGACAAAGGTGAAAATATAGCAAGAGAATTTTATCTTAATCCTTTGGATGTTTCTCAACCCGGTCAAATTTCAGGTTATGTCAATCCAGTGATTAATAATATTTTAGTCATCGCCGAAGAATCGGATGGTTCTCGATATTCTACGGTAACAGGTCCTGACGGGTATTTTGTTTTATTCAACCTACCTTATGGTGGTTATTCATTGCTTGCTTATAAAGCCGGGTATGAAGCAGAAACTGTAGTAGAAAAGGTATTATCATCAAGCGCTCCATCTGCCACTGCTACAATTACACTCAAACAAGTTAGTGGTGCCATTCTACAAGGAAAAGTTACTTTTCTTGCTTCAGAAAATTCAGTTGTTGATATATCATTAGTTGACCCGGCCACATTTTCAGCAGTTCCCGGTCTCTCAACTTTTAGTGATACATCGGGATTAGATTATGAAATAAACAATATTCCATCAGGAACATTTCTGGCCTGGGCTTCATTTATGAATGACGGATATGTTATGGACCCTGATTGGATCTTTAAAAATCCGGGTGTTCTTGAGGTTACCTTTACTGAAGGTGATACTCTGGATTTAAATTTCAGCGTAACCGGCGCAATTATGATAAACTCGCCTACCAATCCTCCGGATTCTATATATGCAGTGATAGCAGATTCAACCGCACCAACGTTCGATTGGGATGAATATCCATCCGCAAAAGAATACATCATCGAAGTCAGAAAGATGAATGGTGAAATTATATGGGGTGGTTTTAATGCTGATGGATCAATAAATCATCATAAAATAGATGCCCAGACATCGAGTGTCTTGTTCAATTTTGATGGAACTGCATCAGAAATACTTAAAGCAGGTGAAATCTATCAATGGAAAGTTTATGCGGATGATTCGCGGGATAGTGGTGTTCAAACCCTGATTTCTGCAAGCGAAGATTTACTGGGTATATTTGAAATACCGTAATTGATATATATTATTGAGAAAAAATGTAAGGGTTTACGTCAAAAACGTAAACCCTTTTTTAATTGAAATAATACAGCAAATTTGGTTACAAGAAAATTCCTAAATTAAAAGAAATATCTTACTCCAAGTGCCCCATTAAAGCTAAATCCTGTACCCGGTACAATGTCAAATATAGGTACAAGTTCTAAAAATACGTCGAGTGGTAATCCATCAAATAAATAATCAAGTCCAATAACACCACGTATACCAAGATGCGTATCATCAGCAAATAAAAAACGTACACCAACACCATAATAAAGCGGAAGTGTGCCTTTGTCCACATCAATTAAACCATACTTATGCCACAGATAATCTCCGTGAAGATGAAATGCACCATGCTTACCAAATCCCCATGCGATACCAGCATCCCACGCATTTGTTTTTGATATCCAGTTCTTCAGACTGATTCCGGTTGGCTCGCCAAGCATAATACCTGCCCCAAAACCACTGGATTGACCTTGTACATTTGCGGTAAAAACAACAAATATGGTGGTGATTAGCAAAATTCTTTTAAACATTTTATTATCCCTTCAAGATAAATTTGTTCTTATTACAAGTTCGTATAGTTGAATAGCAATTTAAACAAAAATGTATAAAGTATAAAATTATCAGTCTGAATTCCTATTTTTATAAAAGTCTTCAAGACCGCTTATCCTAAAACCAAGATTGCGTGTTATGGCTATTACAGGTTCAATATCCGGTATTGTATCTAATCCGGATAATCTGCCAATCGCCTATGCAATTCAGGAAAATAACACGATAACAAACCAGCTAATATTATTATTACAAACGACGGTGAAGTCAAGATACTGGATTTTGGATTCCAAAATTCATTTTTCAATTACCCCTATTATTTCTATATTTGAATTTTAGTCTTTCCGGGATACAGGTAATGCGTAGACTTGATAATTTTAAAGATAAACTTCTTGACTCACGTGCTTATGTGCAAAAGCATCAGCGCTTTATACCTGTTCTATCCTTTTTTGCCGGGTTTACCTGGGATAGCGTAACGATTACCCGTATCGATGAAGTATCAGACAACTTGATTATAGGTCTGTACCTTATCCTATTAGGTATTCTAATCATTCTGACCTTGTACAGCGAGAATAACCGCTTAGAAAAACCGTGGTTGATAAAATACAGTCACTTGTATCCCACGGGTATCCAGTTTTTTCTGGGCGGTTTGTTCAGCGTCTATGTAGTCTTCTATTTTAAGAGTGCATCCTTCACCAAAACAGCCATTTTTCTCGGACTTTTAATATTACTCCTGGTCGCAAATGAATTCCTGAAAAACAAGCTGACCAATACCTATTTACTAATTTCTCTCTACTTTCTGGCTGCCTTCTCGTTTTTTATTTTCTTCATTCCTGTAATTACGGGCTATATGAATGTCTTCACCTTTGTTGCCGGTAGCCTCGCCGGGTTAATGCCACCCTATTTTATCCTGTCCTATTTATACCGAACAAACCTGATTTCTTCAAAAAAACACTATCAGAAACATTTGGGGCTGATAGGTGGAATTTTTACTATAATGATTTTATTTTATCTGTTGAATCTGATCCCTCCGGTTCCTCTGGCCATGAAATACGCGGGCATTTATCATCACGTCAGCAAAAACACGACAGAAAATAGGTATATACTCAAACATGAAAAACCTGCCTGGTACCAATTTTTTAAAAATGATGACAGAGAATTCCATTATCAGAATAATGACTCCGTTTTTTGTTTTGCCTCCGTCTTTGCGCCGACGCGTCTGACAAAAAAGATTGCCCATGAATGGCAATATTATTCTAATATCAAAGGTGAATGGGTCGTTACGGATCGAATGGTATATCGCCTAACCGGCGGCCGGGATGGCGGTTATCGGGGATATACCTTTAAAAAAAATATAGAGATGGGAGAGTGGTGTGTCGATATCATCACCGATGATGATCAGATATTGGGTCGGATAAAATTTGAAATTTTACCGGCAAAAGATGACAGCCTCGTATTTGAAACTATCGAAAAATAAATCTTGTAGTAAATATATGTAATTCCCACCTACGGTCAACTTTATTAGGTATATTATTTAATCCATTGAAAAGTACATTATTTATCACTAAATTTAGCATATTATAATGTTGGCAGTGTAAAATAGGAGATATTAGGATGATGAGTTTTAAAGAGGATATACTTCCCGTGAGTGAATTGAAAAAAAACACCCGTCGAGTTTTGGAGCAGGTTCATAAAACACAACGACCGATAATTTTAACAGTTAATGGAAAGGCAAATTCTGTGCTCATAGATGTGGATAGTTATGATAAACAGATGAAGGCTGCAAATCTTGCACATCTGTTGTTAGAGGCAGAAAGGGATATTGCAGAGAAAAAAATCCGCCCGGCAAAATCATTTCTTAAGGAATTTAAGAATGCCAACGACTTATAAAGTGCTAATTACTCAAAGTGCCGAAGAAGATATTGCGGATATCTGGAATTATATTTCTGAGGATAGCCACGAAAATGCTAAGGATTTCATACTCAATATTGAAACTTTGATATCAAATCTTGAACATTATCCCCGGCGATGTCCCATCATAAATGAGTCGGAATACTTAGGTATTTCATACAGACATCTGGTCATAGGAAAGTACAGAATAATCTTCAGGATAGATTCTGAGAACGTATATATATTGCGTGTGATACATGGGACACGTATGCTAAATTTGTAATTTTTTCAGAAACATATTTTGCCTCTTCACTTTTTCTAAAAATTTTTAGCAACTTCTATAATGACTTCCTCGTATATAAAATCGCATTTCACCCACTTTACTATTGGTAGTGTCTAAAGTTCTATGAAAAAATGAATAATCCATTAGAATTTAGACATTCGATTTTATTTTCATTTAGCTTTTATTTTTGTTATATATTTCAAGGTAGAAGGAAATATATATATTAAAATAATGCAGAAATCGATACTTAGAAATAATCACCATGATCAATTGAAAAATGCATTTCAAATGATCGTTTATGATTCTATTCCCTTGCACAGGGGGGGATCAATTGCTCATACTGTTCGAAAGGACAGTCCGAAATTAAAAGCAGAATTGGATCTGTTTGCAGGTTCCCATGGTCGGGGAACCATGTTTGGAAATGTTATCTTTAACCGCTATCTGAGGGATAACCGCTGGATTAAAAATCCGGTACGTCATAAAAATGACCAAAATGAAGAACTATTACTGGGGCTATTTAAAAAGTATGGTGATCAGTATAACCTGGATTATATTTTTCTTATTTCCCTCGCTTATCAGGAATCCCAGTTGAATCAAAATGCTCGCAGCCGTGCCGGGGCGGTGGGAATTATGCAGGTTCTCCCGAAGACAGCGGCAGGATCACCAATATATATAAAAGATGTCACAAAACTTGAGAACAACATCCATGCCGGTACAAAATATCTGCGCCACCTGATGGACACCTACTTTAATGATCCTGAGATTTCAGAACTTGATCGTATGTATTTTACGATGGCGGCCTATAATGCCGGACCGACTCGTATCTCAAGATTGAGAAAAAAAGCGGCCAGAAGCGGATACGATCCAAATCAATGGTTTGATAATGTTGAAATACTGGTAGCCAGAGAAGTGGGCAGGGAACCGATTCGGTACGTCACCAATATTCTAAAGAATTATGTTGTGTACACTATGATGGTGAAGAGGTTGGAGATGAGGAAAAGGGCCTTGGATAAGATTGAGTGATGAATTATCCAAATATATATAAATCCGGAGATAAGAGGTGAAAAATGATCTCAAAAAAATCTCCATTATTCTACTCCTTCTACTTGTTACTATTTATTCTGTTCATACAGAGTCCCGCGCAGATGGCAGATACTCTGGACACACAGATTTCTTACCAGCCTCTTTGGATACTCATCCTGCCCGGAACCATCGCAGAATCTGTTGAGCAGTCATTGGAAAATGATATAACCGACATTGTGGTCGATATTGCCTGGCAATTGGGACGATTTGAAGTTTTTGACCGCTTCGATGTACAGGAATTATTATTGCAATCTCATCTTTTCAAATCCGGGTATTTACCCGATTCAGTGGTTTTGGTGCTTGGGGATTCTACGGAATGTGATGAGGCATTAATTGTGGATTTATTGCAATTCTCACAAATAGGTGTGCCACCGGAAGAAGACGAGGAAGACCGTAATTTCTTTGAATCAATTATCGATGGCCTGTTCAGCAGCAATTCAGATGATTATTCGGATAATATTCAGACAAAACTTTCTGTTCAATTCAGGAATATAGATCTTACAACAGGAATAGAGATTGACCGCATTTCGGTCACAGTCTTGCATACCGGCGGGACAAAGCCTGAATCGAAAAAAAAAGCATTGGAAAAATTTCGTGAATTGGTATTTAATGAAGTGCGGATGATTTACCAGCTGGTTTCCGAGGTGATCGCCATCGATGGGGTAGATCTCGACCTGAGTCTCGGCTCAAACCTTGGAATTAGCGGCAACACCCTGTTTAAAATTGTCGAACCGGACCGGGTAAAAGAGGTAGATGACGAAAAAGTTATCTATCCGGGACAATCTGTCGGTCTGGCTTGTGTTCAGAGTATCGGGGATACAGTAAATCATTCCCTGGTCATACGGCAGTGGAACTCCATTGAGTCGGGATTCTATGCCTATGAATTAAATAAAAAAATTCACGGTATTCAATTCTATTTTATTCCTGGATTTCCCGGAGATTATATGTCCATAGGGGGACAATATCATTACAACCCGCTCGGCGATTGGGATGTTGGTGGTGGAATACGCTATATTTATGTCACCGATTCCTATGATGAATCAAATCACGGTCTTGGATTTGGTATATTTGGATCCAGAAAAGTTTTAACATTAACAGCTTTAACAGTTCATGGCAACCTGGGTATTGATTTTGACCTGCCTTTTAAAATAGATGATGATGGTAAGGCGGTTTCCACAGGGGTATTCTCGGGAACGCTGGGTATAAGCGGCAGTTTTATACTTTCAAAAAAATCTGATATGGAGATAAATCTTGCTTACCGTCTATCTACAAAATCATCCAATTGGACTTATACCAGGGAAGATAATTATGATGCCTTCTGGCAGGATGAAGCACCAGTTGTTGATTTTAGTGGATTCTATTTTTCTTTGGGGTATAAGATTTTTCTATTTTGACCTGATTTAAATATAAATTTTTCTCTTCGATAAATTTGCCTAAATTTACTGAAATCCATTAATGAGCAGAAAGAAAAAATAATGATCTATAAATTCTTTTTATCCATCCCATGGGAGATATTCCTAATGCTATTACTTCTTTCGTGCTCAACAACAACCACAAATGAAAAAAAATCATCATTCACAGGCGGAAAAGGCGAAGTCAAACTCATTACTCTGGATCCGGGGCATTTCCATGCTGGTTTGGTACAGAAAATAATGTATGATCAGGTTGATCCTTTTGTACATGTATTTGCTCCTGAGGGGAATGATGTTCAGTTGCACCTTAATCGCATCGAAAATTTCAATAACCGGTCTGAAAATCCAACCCATTGGAAGGAAAAGGTATACCTTGGCACCGATTTTTTTGAGAAGCTAATTGCTATGAAGCCTGGAAATGTCGTTGTCATTTCCGGTAACAATACAAAGAAAACGGAATACATTAATAAATTGATTGCTGCCGGTCTAAATGTTTTGGCAGACAAACCGATGGCAATAAATGCGGATGATTTTGAACTATTAAAGAAAACTTTTAAAAAAGCAGAAGAGCGGGGTGTATTGCTTTATGATATCATGACCGAACGCTATGAAATTACTATTACCTTGCAGAAAGAATTATCACAACTACCGGAAGTATTTGGCCAGTTAAAAACGGGAAGTTTAGAAGAACCTTCCGTGACAAAAGAGAGTGTGCACCATTATTTTAAATATGTTTCAGGAAAGCCGCTTAAACGTTCACCCTGGTATTTTGATGTAACACAACAAGGAGAAGGTATCGTAGATGTGACCACCCATCTCGTCGACATGGTTCAATGGGAATGCTTTCCCGATCAAGTCATTGACTACAAGACAGATATTGAAGTCTTGGCTGCAAGACGATGGCCAACTGTCATTACACCTGAAAAATTTAAAAAATCTACCGGTCAATCGAAGTACCCGAATTATCTCAAAAATGATATTGGAAAAAATAACAACCTTATGGTCTATGCCAACGGTGAGATTTCCTACAAAATTAAAGGAATTCATGCTAAGGTATCGGTGATCTGGGATTTTCAGGCGCCAGAAGGTGCTGGCGATACCCATTTCTCGATCATGAGAGGAACCAAAGCCAATTTGGTTATTAGTCAGGGTAAAGATGAAAATTATAAGCCGGAATTATATATCGAGCCAATTGATATTTTGGATGAAAACGTAATACAAAAAGCCATTGCAAAACTAAGTCAGAAATATCCCGGTTTAGAACTTCAGAAATTAGAAACGAGATGGCGTGTGGTCATTCCGCAGAAATATCATATCGGACACGAAGCCCATTTTGGACAGGTTACTGAAAGGTATCTGCAATACTTGATTGATGGAAAACTTCCCGATTGGGAAGTATCCAATATGATAGCCAAGTATTATACAACGACTAAAGCTTTACAGATGGCAGAAACGGTAAGGTAAGGAATTGGTAATTTGTAATTGGGAATTGGGTAACAGGAATTCCAGTATACTTTTAAGCCTTCATGCTCAAGAACTTGTTGAGTCATTGCTATAGAGTCAATTTTACTCTCCGTATTTTTATCATTTGCAAATACAGTTGAGACCAGTAATGACAATAAATAGAATGTCAGGAATATCAAAAATTTCATTTTTATTGTTCCTTATTTCATTATAATACCTCCATCCCAAACAGAGTCTGGTATGGAGATACGTACAATATATTTCGCATAAGTTTGGCGGAAAAGATTAGAATCTCATTGTATTTTAATACGAACTTACTTTTTAACCTGATAACCTGGGTGTAGACGAAATTATTTAGTTTGTCCAATATTAACAATTTTCTGCTTTTCAGATACAATATTTTTAAGAAAAGGTGCTATATATCACTCAAAGTTCCATATCAAAGCATTGTCATAGTCTTCCCAATCGCCAGAAACCAACTCAAAGGAATAATCAACGTTATAAACCCGCGGGTTCGTGTAGATTACTTCAGATGAAGTTAATCTGTTTAAAGTAGAATCAACCGATAACTTGTTTATTTTTGAAAGTGAATTTGAAGGATGGAAAATTAATATTGTAATAAAAACAACAAGTTTAATGGCATATTGAACACGATTTGCTTTAGTCATCACGGTGAGCATAAACGAATTCCCAATCCCAAGTCCCTGATTCCTAATCCCATCCCCAACCCTCAATTCCCAGTTCAGAGTTCCTAATCCCAAATTCCCAACCTATCTCCTGCCATAAAATACCCATTTACATTTTTATCTAAGCTATCTTCCCATAGTGACGATAATTTTAAATAGGACATAATATATAAACGGTTGATTGATATCATGAAAAAAGATGCAACAAGTATAATCTCTAACAAGACCAGCCATCATATAAGGTCCTTAAAAAAACATGTGACCATCCTGTTTACAGATATCGTTGAATCAACAAAATACTGGGATAAATTCGGAGATGTTCAGGGACGGCTTATGGTTGACCGCCATAACCGGCTGCTTTTTCCTATGGTTGGTAAATTCAAAGGCAAAATAATTAAGACCATTGGTGATTCGATTATGGCAGCTTTTGCCAAGCCTGAAGACGCTTTAAATGCAGCGGTTGCGATGCAACAATCTATGGCCATGGAACGCCAGGGTGATGACACGTTTAAAATTCGCATCCGTATAGGCGTTCATACCGGCGACGCGATCGTTGAAAAAGATGATGTCTATGGTGACCTTGTCAATGTAGCAGCCAGGGTTGAAAGTATAGCCAAGGAAAACGAAATTTTGGTATCTCGGGCAAGTGCCGCCTATGTTGATGACGAATATGCATTTATTTTTAGACGAAAAGGCTGGTTTGTTCCCAAAGGAAAAAATAAAAAACTCTATGTCTATTCCTGCGACTGGCAATACCATCCCTTGCTTATAGATAAAATTGCGAAGACTTCATCCTTGCCTGTTTCCAGACGTCAAAAAGTCGAATTAGGGTTTTTTCTGGCGTCGACATTAGGAGTCCTTTACTTCATCTACCTTAAATATCTCCGCTACCTGGTTTCAGACTCTGAGGATGTGGCTTTACTATATTTAAATTTCAATAATATTCTGGAAAACTATCCTTATATCGCGGGCTTTATTACTGTTAGTATCTTAATTCTTTTTATTGTAATGATCCGCAAGCAGATGTTGCCTTTAGCTATTCTGCGTACAATAAAAGGCGGTTTTGTATTTTCTGTTGGTTTTATGATTGTCTACCTGGTTGCACAATATGCACCAATTAGACAGGATAGTAAATGGAATGAAGTCATTGACAGTTCTTATCATCAGTATGTGGAAGTATTGGAAAATAACAGTAGTATTTTTGAAGAGCCTTCATTAGAGGGGCCGGAGTTGCGGCAAATACAGGCAGGACAATTATTGCTGCGAACCGATTTTATAAAAATTGATGATCTGGCATGGAGTAAAGTTTTACTCGGTGCTGAAAAATTTGGATGGATTGTTCGTGTATCACCGCCGCAAATGGGTGTTCCTGAAAAAATAGTATCCCAGGCATATAAATTCCATTTTCGTTATAAAGACCTGTATACATTTATCCTGGGTTTTTTATGTTTCATTTTCGGCTTTTGGAAATTTCACATTCGTCCCATTTAAGCATTAAACTCCCACCGATACAGTTATCATCTAAAATAAATTGTACGGAGAGACACAAAGATCTCACGAAGAACATGAAGATTAATTTATTCGGCATACATCTTATCAAGCAAATATTAAACTAAAACCCCTAATCCCCAATTCCTAATCCCGAATTCCACTATTATTATATGACACGATCGTAATAAAACCATCTTCATTGTCTGGGAAAATTCAGCTGCTTTAATCCGGTAAAAATAAACACCCGTAGCCACCTGATTACCATTCTCATCCGTTCCATTCCAGTGTATAAATTGTTGCCCGGCTGATTGATCGGCATTGACTAACGTTTTTATTTGCTGTCCGGCCAGAGTAAAAATTTTAATTTTTACTCTGGTTGTTTTCGGCAGATCATATTATATTGTTGTAAGCGGATTAAACGGATTGGGATAGCTCTGATATAACCTGAATTTTTCAGGCGTTGATGGGGTTGTTTCTGAAAATGGTTGTTTTGAATCGGCAGGGAGATCAGACTACTCATTGAACTCAGATCAGGCAGGTTATTCAATTGATTATCCTCTCAAATTAATATGAATATGCCTCTCATAATATTTATTATGATGTATCTTGATTAATTGCCAATCTGATTTAATAGGATATTGACATTGAGGGCAGGATATATATGACACATCAAAACCGCAATAAGGGCAGAAGGGTTTTCGCGGGAAATGGGTATTTTTTTAGAAGGTTAATTACCTTTTTGAACCAAAGATATACTAATAAAGGAAATACGGCAATTACCAAACTGTTATATTCAAAAGCCGTATAAAAATTTCCGTGAAGAACATTAAAAACAGCTCTCGTCATTCCACAGCCTAAACAATTTATTCCAAATAAGTTTTTAAAAAGACAAATAGAAGGTGATCCCTCAATTATTGAGAGAGGGATCACCCACAATAAGATTGGAATTATCAAATAAATAAGTAGTTGCTTATTTACCAAAATTTTAATCGTTTGTGATAACATTTCCTTCAGCGTCTTTAAATTTACCTGTCGCGATTAGAATAATATCAATCAATTGCCAAATTCCACATCCACCTAATGTGAGAAGTTGTACAATGCCTAATCCAATATGACCAGTATAGAAACGATGTATACCACAAAACCCAATAAAAGGTGGTAAAATAGATAACAATAAAGTTGTCATCCAATTGTCCCCACTACTTGCTCCACCTGGTCTTTTTTTCAAATTCACACCACACTTTACACATAATTCAGCATTTGGATCAGTTTCAACCCCACAATTCCAACAATGTTTGTTCCCTTTGTTTGTTGGGACACCACATCCGACACATACACTGGCTTCTTTAGCAACTTCTTTACCACAATTTCTACAATGCATAAAAGTATCTCCAATTATCTGATTTAAGGGAAGTTAATGAAATTGTAAGACAATTACTCTATACCATTTACTTAATGGAAATAATTACAAAATATCCAAAGGCTGTTTTATAACTGATACTTTTCATGATATGGGGGTATTTAAGGGAAGTATAAATGATTACTGGTATTCAGCTACAATTTTTTCGAGTTGTTTCTGTGTCTCCAGAGAATTGTGTTTTTCTTCTATTCCGAAAGGTCTGAATTGTATACCGATAGTCGAACCTTCTTCATATCCGCCTCTTGGCAGAGCCCATAAAATCTTCGCTTTTACCGGTATTACCGGTTTTTTAGGAATGATCAGGTTGAGTTCAATGGGTTGCCCGGAAAGAACCCGGTGTTTTAATTGTATACAGACACTATTATTCGTCAAATTTTCCATTCTTGATGAACCTTTTCCGCCATTCTCAAGTTTATAATTTACTTTTGCCCCTGAGATGATAATTCGTTTGGTAAATCTTCGCTCTGTCTTATTCATTACCTTGCCTCCCGAAACTTCCATACCTTGTCATTTAGTCCAGTTTTCTATATTTAATTGATTTACTCTTTTAAATTCCACTTCATTTAGATCTCAACCTTGAAGGTTGTCTTTAAACTTAAATACGTAACTGTTCTAATTGAATTCCTAATACAAATGCGATTTTTTCCTGTGTTGACTTGCGTAGGCGTATACCGGATTTTTCCATTTGTGAATAGGCCGCCTGAGTGATATTCATTTTTTGAGCGACTTCCTGTTGAGATAGTCGTTTATATTCACGCCAGGAACGAATGAGACTTTTGTTCTCCATAATATGCAATTCAACAACATCATGAGGTATTGTTGGTCCTGTTTCTTTCTCACTGATTAATTTAACATATTTTTCATATGGCACTAAAACGAAAAGGGGTTTACCCTTATCTTTTATAATTTGATGTTCAATATGTTCGTTCATCTCTTTTTTTCACCTCTTCAATAGTTATGATTTTTAAAGTGTTTTGTACATCAAAGATTACTCTGTAGCGTCCAACACGCAACCGATAACCCTGACGGTTTTTGAGAGATTTAACATTATGGCAGTCTGGCCACTTTTTCAACTCCCGGACAGCAATAACAATAGTTTTCTGATTTTCTGTATTGATTTTTTTCAATTGTTTAAATGCTTTTACTGTCCATTCTACTGAATACATTCATAAATATAAGATACATATAAGATTATGTCAAGATTATAAGAGAAATATTAGTACTATATTAAATTCAGATTGGTACAGCTATAAAATTAGACACTGGATAAGAGAATCTAATCTCTCTATAACTGGAAACCATATAATACCTCTAACTTTTCCGTATAGCGCCGGGAAATAATATAGAAGTTTTTGTATCCCAATGCGCCACATAGGGTTTTCACCTTGGTCAAATCTGAGGGTGAAGGCGATAATTTAACTTCAAATGCGATTTGTTTATTGAGAAGGAAATCGATTTCGGCGCCGCTTTTTCTACGATAAAAATGAAGTTCGCCTTTCGGCCGCAGTTGATTGAGAATAGTATTTTCGAAGAGAGCGCCCTCACTTGCTCTGGAAAAATGACGTGCTAAGCCTGTGTCGCATAAGTAACATTTAGGCATCTTACGAATTTCCAGGTTACGGTTCCTGTGAAATGGACGGATTCGGGTGATAAAATAGGTGTTTTCCAAAAAGTCGATATAATTGAGAATGGTTTGCCTGCTGACACCTAATTCTGTGGCCAAACGGCTGTATTCCAGGGTAGAACCAATACGTTCCATTAACTGGAAAATCAAATCTCTAATCACATTGCTTTTGCGGAAATCACCCAGCCCGGAAACTTCCATTTGGAAATAAGAAGAAAAAATATCTTCAAGCATTAGTTTTTTCTCCTGAACATTCTCCTTCTGCACAACTCCGGGAAACGCACCAAAGTGTAGATACTCACTATAGTACAGGTCAATTTGTTCGAAAACCGCAGAAGAAATTTTTCCAGGTAACGATGTCATTTGAAGCGCAGAGCCTTTTAATTTTAAGAACTCCCGAAAACTCAGGGGGAAAAGTTCGAAAATATATTTTCTTCCCGCTAAACTTTCTGAAAAAAGATTCTTCAAATAAAAACTGGCAGAACCAGTCATGAAAAATTTTATCTTATAATGATCGATTAAATATTTTGTAACTGTCGGAATATTCTTTACCAACTGGATTTCATCTAACAAAACATACGCCTGTCGGCTTGTTGTCAAGCCCAGCACTTTTAAATTGTCTAATATCCTTTCATAATTTCTTTCCTCGAGTAGCAGTTGATTTGCCGGATTTTCAAGATCAATGAATAATTTATTGTCAGATTCAATCCGTTGGAAAATGTATTTTAGCAGGGTGGTTTTTCCCACCCGGCGCATGCCGGTAATGATGATTGCTTCGGGTGAATCAAACAGGGGTACAATTTTTTTAATAAGTTCTCTTTCAATAATCATGTTCTAAATATACAAATAGCACGACCATTTGTAAAGTAATAATGGACATTTGGTATAACCATTTATTAATTACTTAGTCTCGGGAAGTTTATATTAGAGTTATCTTAACAAGTTTATCGAAGACTCTACCTGGGACCAATACTTCAGCGATCAGTATTTTGTCTACGAATTTCACGAATTATAACGGATTAGTCCACGAATATCTCAGGAAACGCACGAAGTTTTTTTAGACAAGATAACAGGATTAAAAATCTTTATCGAGTATCCAGTATTGAGAATCGAGCATCGTTTCTCTAAAAGATTTCCTTTCTTCTTTCTCTTTGATTTAATAAACTATGTCATTGTAGCTAAAAACTTTGTTATTTTCGCCTGGCGAATCGCCTCGGGAGATTAGTAAAATTTTTGATGTCATTCAGCAGGAATCTTCCAACATTCAGGCTAGATCCGACAAGAAGGAAGAACCTTACAGGTTGACATAGTAGAAGTTGCGATTTGTTTGCAGCCCTGTGCTGCGCTCTGAATATATGAAAGTAATAATAAATTATTAAAAAGAGAGAGTTCAAATGAGTAATGTTAACACAAAAAAAGGCGTTATCGCAATCCTGACCGGTGGCGGTGATGTCCCCGGTTTGAATCCGGCTATCAGATCCGTTACGATCAGGGCAATACGGGAAGGCTATAAAGTGATCGGCATTCGCCGCGGCTGGGCGGGTTTGGTAGACATGATTCGCGATAAAAAGGCGGACAACAGCGGTAATTTTTTAATTTTAACCGAAGAAATTGTGAATAAAGCCGGGCGAACGGGAGGAACATTTTTACACAGTTCGCGAACCAGGCCAAGCCATGTACCGAAAATCAACGTGCCCGCACATCTGAAAGACACCTATACCGGTGAGATAAATGATCTGACACCTGAAGTGATTAAAAATTTAGAATTTATCGGAGCAGATTATCTGATACCCATCGGCGGTGATGATACGTTAAGTTATGCCGTTCGTTTGTATAAGGAGGGAGTTAAACTTGTGGCAATGCCCAAGACAATGGATAATGATGTTCCTGGTACTGATTATTGTATCGGATTCAGTACCTGCATCACCCGTACAATTATGATGACGGATAGTCTGCGCACCACCGCCGGTTCACATGAACGGCTTCTGATCCTTGAAGTCTTTGGACGCTATGCAGGTTTTACGGCCATGCTACCTACTCTGGCCGGTGCGGCGAACAGATGTGTAATTCCGGAATATGAATTCGATATCGAACATTTGACCGAGTTGCTTGTCTATGACCGGAATCGAAATCCCAGTAAGTACGCTGTTGTGCTTGTCTCGGAGGGAGCAAAATTTAAGGGTGGTGAAGTGATCTTTGAGGATTCGACTGCCGATGATTATGGGCATAAGAAGCTCGGTGGAATCGGGGATCTTATATCTGCAAATCTAAAGGATCTTTCTGCCAGATATAACAATGGAAATAGAATCAATGTCATTAATCAGAAATTTGGGTACATGGTGCGCTGCGGTGATCCGGACGCCATTGATTCCATCGTTCCGATGGCTTATGGCACCCTTGCACTTGATCTGATCATGAGCGGTGTTCATGGACGGCTTGTCGTTCTAAAGAATGGTCGCTATGATAGCATGCCCATCGACGTGGTAACCAGTTCCAAGAAATTGGTTAATGTAAGTGAGCATTACAATACCGACAGACTGCGACCACAGTATAAAAGTTTTGGCATGAAACCGTTATTTATCATGACCAGTGAGGGGTAGGCAACCCTTGATTGTTATGGCTACAATGGGATAGGGATTTGGAATTGGGAACTCGGAATTAGGATTTTGCGTCTCAAAGAGATCTGTACAAATAAGAACACTAGGACAAAAACGTAATCAACAAAACAATCAAATATAATATTGGAAAGATATACCGTGAATACCGATCTAAGTTCCCAGCAATCTTTTCTTTATTATCACGGGCAATGGCACTGGAGATCACCGCTTCCAGAAGAGCGAAAAAGACCAAAATATTAGAGCCAACAATAAAATAATCTAACCTGGTAAAATAAGAGATCCTGGAAAGCAAGCACTTGCATTAACCGCAAAGCCGCTATGAAGGCGCAAAGTATGCAAGGATAGATTTTATTTTTTATATCCTGATTTGCCTAGATCTTTGGCTTTAAAAATTTGATTAAGATAAAAATAGGAATATAAATTGAATATTTTTTCTCTGCGAACGCTGCGCTCTTTGCGTGCTCTGCGTTAAAGAACGTAACCACAGGGCACAAAGAATACACAAAGTCCACAAAGCAATATATTTTTGAATAGGGGGTGCGATTTGCGTAATACTTTCTTAAATCCAATTTATATCTTTTGCCTAATCTTCTCCGTAATTGCATTAATCTCTGGCTGTGAAAACAGAAGCCAGCTGTCCCGCCGGGAGCTGCTAGAGGGCTTTCAGAATCCTCCGCGCGCAGCTCATCCGGGCGTCTATTGGTATTTTATGGACGGCAACCTTTCACGGGCGGAGATGACCGGTGATCTGGAATCGATGAAAGAGGCCGGCATCAGCCATCTGGTTTTCCTCGAAGTTAACGTTGGTGTTCCCCGTGGTCCTGTGGATATGTTGACTGAGGAGTGGCAGGACTTGTTCAAACATGCGGTGCGTGAAGCCGAAAGATTGGGAATCGAGATAACGCTTGGTGTTGGCCCCGGTTGGTCCGGCAGCGGTGGACCCTGGGTGAATCTTGAGCAGTCGATGCAGCACCTGGTAGCAAGTACCACTGAAGTCGAGGGCCCAATTAGGTTTAATAGGGCCCTTCCTGTTCCCCAACCACGCCGGCCCTATTTCGGTGAAGGCGGGTTGACAGAAAAGATGAGAGAACAATGGTTATCTTTTTATGAGGATGTTTGTGTATTGGCTTTTCCTACTCCCGACACAAAGGAGGTAATTGAAGACAGTGATGAAAAAGCCCTGTACTATCGTGCCCCCTATAGTTCACGTCCAAATGTAAAACCCTATTTGGCCATGCCGGCAGACTATCCGGAAATTCCTGCAGGGTCTGCAATTCAAGCCGGCCAAATCATTGATCTTACTCGTCTGCTGAAAGCGGATGGCAGTATTGAATGGGAAGTGCCGGCAGGCAACTGGACGATTATGCGATTCGGAAAACGTAATAATGGCGCCATTACCAGACCGGCTCCCTATCCTGGTCTGGGTTTTGAGAGTGATAAATTTGATCGTCAGGCCTTTGATGTCCATTTTGATGAATATGTTGGAAAGCTGCTTAAAAAGGTTGAGCCACGGATTACTGAGTCAGGAGGCGGTTGGACGATGTTACATATGGACAGCTGGGAGATGGGCGCCCAGAACTGGACAGCAGGTTTTCGACAAGAATTCAAATCTCGCCGGGGCTATGATCTGCTGCTTTTTTTACCGACCTATACCGGCTATATCGTTGACGATCTGGAAACGAGCGAGCGGTTTCTCTGGGATGTTCGTAAAACTGCGCAGGAACTCGTCCTGGAAAATCACGCCGGACGTATTAAAGAGCTGGGACGGCAGTACAAACTTGGCCTTTCTATCGAACCCTATGATATGAACCCCTGTGCCGATCTTGACCTCGGGGCCCTGGCCGATGTCCCCATGTGTGAATTTTGGAGTATTGGCTATGGTTTTAATACCGCTTACAGTTGTATTGAAGCGACTTCAATCGCCCATATTATGGGACGACCGGTTGTTGCCGCCGAAGCCTTTACTGCCACTACAACTGAAGCCTGGCAATTATATCCCGGTAATATAAAAAATCAGGGAGACTGGGCATTCTGCACGGGTATCAATCGTTTCGTCTATCACACCTTTGCCCATAAACCGCTCGGCACGCCGTATCGTCCCGGCATGACAATGGGCCCCTATGGCGTTCACTGGGACCGTGGACAGACGTGGTGGCCGTTCGTTCCAGCTTATCACCGCTATATTTCCCGATGCTCGTATTTACTGCAGCAGGGTAATACCGTAGCGGATATTTTATATCTGACGGCAGAAGGGGCACCGCATATCTTTATTCCACCCCGTTCAGCCCTAATGGGTAATGATACAATTCCAGACCGGCGCGGTTATAATTTCGACGGCTGTTCACCCGATCTGCTTATCTCCCAGGCATCTGTTCACGATAACAAAATTGTTTTTCCAGGAGGGGCGTCTTATCATATTTTGGTATTGCCTGCCGTTAAAACAATGACACCGGAACTGCTTGATAAAATCGAATCATTGGTCAAAAACGGTGCAACTATCATCGGCTCACCCCCGATAAAATCACCCAGTCTGGTCAACTATCCACACTGCGATGTGCAGGTGAGTTCCAAAGCAGAAATGCTTTGGGGTGGATTGCAAATACCGGAGACTATAACAAAACGTTCCTATGGTAAAGGCAATATTTTTTGGGGAGGGGCTTCATCCCTTACGGATTCAGATGGACTGTATCCCGATTATAAAATGACTGCTGCCTTATTGAATCAGAAAGATGTTATCACCGATTTTGAATCTTCCGGCCCTTTACGTTATACGCACCGTGCAACCAGTAATTTTGACATTTATTTTGTCGCCAACCGTAATAATCAGCCGGTTGAGGCAGACTGTCGGTTCCGCATTGAAAAAGGCATCCCTGAATTATGGGATCCACTTACAGGAGAAAACCGTTCCTTAACTGACTATAGCCACCAGAAAGGATCCACGAGTATCCCTATGCAATTTGAGGCTTATCAAAGTTTTTTTATTGTATTTGAGAAGGATAGCAAGACGGTAAAGAATAAGATACCTCACATCAAAAACTTTCCGGAGAGAACCATCCTCAAAACAATCAAAGGTCCCTGGCAGGTTTCATTTGACCCCAAATGGGGCGGGCCGGAATCGATTATCTTTGAAAACCTTGAGGACTGGACAAAACGTCCGGAAGAGGGGATACGTTATTATTCCGGTATTGCGGTCTATCGTAACTCATTCGATCTTCCGGAAAACACGGTTATTAATGCAAATACAGTGCTGTATCTGGATCTTGGTGAAGTAAACCATATGGCACGTGTCCGTCTTAACGGTAAAGAACTGGGTATTATGTGGACAGCACCCTGGCGTGTTGATATTTCCAGGTATGTTCAGCAGCAGGGTAATTCGCTGGAAATTGAAGTCGTCAACCTGTGGCCGAACAGACTTATCGGTGATGCACAATTTCCTGATGATGGGATAAAAGAAGGTCAATGGCCCGATTGGTTGCTGGAGGGCAAGCCACGAAGCAGTAAGAGATATACCTTTACTACTCACCAATTTTATAAGGCGGATTCCCCGTTAATAAAATCCGGACTGATCGGCCCGGTGAAAATAATAGGCGCTTCAAAATAGTCCGGATAAGCTGTCCTAATATATTCATACCGCCCCGTTCTACGTGTCCTTTGACCTCGTAATACGGGGGGCAAACAAAGAAAAGAAGTCCACGAATTTCACGAATTATTATTAATAATAAAATTCGTGTAAATTAGTGTAATTCGTGGATAAAGATCATTACTCTGCGAGAAAAGATTCTCTTAGTTGATAGTGCAGGTCATGTCCTGACCACAGCATAGGGGAGATTTAATCTTTCCATGGTCATTTGGACATTTTGAAATCTGCACTTCAGATCCATCGTCCAACTTCAGCGTATCATTGACCAGGGGCGCACCACAATGAGCGCAAGTCGCATTAACCGCCATTCCACATTTTGAACATTCATAGGTTGCCATTTAAAATTCCTCCTAAAATAAGTATGATAGCATCCAAAAATTATTATAGTTTTGGATGAGTATGTAATTTTATTGATATAATATGAATATTTTATGGAAAATTCTATAGTTGAAAAATATTTATATCTTTCCGGCAAGAATCTGCAATGAATCAGCTACCTGCTGATTCTCCCAGGCTCTGTAAATCTCCGCAGGGAGGATTAAATCGTTATGACGGATATAAATTTAAAATCTATAAACCAGAAGTTGATAATCCCAATAGTCTCAGTCATGTTTTTGTAACTGCTTTGATAGAGGTACAGACAGACACAGGACGCGTATTTTGGATCGGTACCGATGGGGGAGGGTTTAAATAGATTTGATAAAAAATAAGTTCATATTTCCATCAATCTCTTCAATTTCACAAAATTTTCCCAATCCATTTAACCCGAGAACTATGATCAATTGGCAATTGAGAACTTGGAACTGGGAATTGGTGCTTAGAAACTGGTCATTATGCTATTATAGCCAAAAACTTTGTTATTTCCACCTGGGGCGCCACCCCCGCCTCCGCCTGAGGCGGATGGCGCCTATATTTGGCGTGGGCACGGCGCCTTTGGCGCGGGACTTCTTTTTTTGATTGCAGCATCGCTGCGGTATGAATTAGGGAATTAGAAATATCGGACATCTGAGATATACTATAATAATCTGTCAATAGGTCACCCTGAATTATCTTGTCCGGAACTTGTTTCAGGATTTCAGGGTCTTAGGAGAAAGATTCTGAAATAAATTCAGAATGACATTATGTTTGGACGTGCTATTTATCAAAGTCTCCTAACTGCTAGTTCCAAGTTCCAAATTGCCAATTCAGATTATTACCCCCTCACACTTGCCTCAGGTATCCGCGTCAGCAAATCCTTAAACTGTGCCGGGGTTTCTTGTCCGATAGTAAAGCTATCGATAAAATCATGGGCCATGTGGTATTGCAGGCATTCATCACGTTTATCGATTAATTTGCCGGCACCGAAGACTTTCATGCCAATAATCCCTTTGCCCTGTTTTTTCATCGTTTTTAAAATTCCGGCCACCGTCTCAGGGTCGGCATCCATGGCAATACTGGCAGGATTGAAACGCACCAGATCCACCTGTACCCAGTCTGAGGCCGCGGCTGATTTTAGGGCTTCAAGGGAATGGCAAGATACGCCATGGGCTCTGACGATACCGTCTTCATGGGCCAGGCTCAGGACCTCCATCACCGCTTTTTTGCTTTCCGGCCAATCGGCACTTTCTATTGCATGCAGCAAGACAATATCCAGATAATCGGTACCGATTTCTTTCCGAAAGCGGTCAAGATCATCCTGCATTTCTTTTTCAGTAGTAGCCCTGGTTTTGGTTAAAATGATCACTTTTTCGCGGGGTAGTTTTTTGAGGGCTTCTTTCAGATGAGGATGAGAACCGTACTGATCAGCCGAATCCCAGAAAAAGACACCGTTGTCATAGGCAAAGTGGAGCATATCGGACAGACCTTTGATTCCCAGTTGGCGGGTTTGATTGGAACTGCCGTTCCATCCATGAGTGCCGGTACCCATGGCAAGACGAGAGGTTTCAATGCCGGTATTTCCCAACTTGACTATATCCTGGGCATATTTTTTTGTTTCTCCGGCAAAGAGCTGATAAGGAAAAGATGATAGAGATAAAGCGCCCGCAGCTTGCAGACTTGTTTTTAAAAATGCGCGACGTTTCATAAGTACCTCGCTTTTTAAAAGGCTGGTCAACTATTAACAACTGTTATACTATAAGATAAAATGAAGAGGAATTATTTCAAAGGATTTTTTTGGTTTAATTCAACTGCTTTTGGTTCCGTAGTGGCCTTTCGCGAAAGGCCACTACAGGGGTGTTCAAACAGACAGGAACCATCCTGCGGTATTTTATTCGATTTTATATTTATTCTGTGCCTGAAAAGCCTTACTTTATACCAATTTCCTCCAGAAAATATCATACCTGAATTTATAAGCTTACATCAGTATTGATTTTAGATCACAACCCTGTGCTGCGGTATGAGTTGATCAGGTAAGGTGATTTTTGCAAAAATAAATTCACTGATAGGTTGAAATCTTAAAAAAATATTCAGAGGTAATTATATGAAACGAAAGGCCAATTATGATTTCTAAAATATTACCCTTTATTCTATTAATATTGCCCCTCTATAGCCAGGTTGATTTGAGTTATTACCTTCCAAATACAATTTCCTATGATGCCAGTATCACAACCCCCAAAGAGACCCTGGGTTTTAAAATCGGTGAATGGCATTTGAATCCCGGTCAAAATTTAAACTATTTACGAATATTAGAGAACGAGAGTGACCGGATTAAAATCATTCCCATGGGGGAATCTTATGAACAGCGCCCTACCGTTCTGATGATTATAACTTCCCCGGAAAATCACCGGAACTTAGATCAGATTCAGACGGAGCGTACCAAACTTTTTGATCCGAAAACGAGCAACGAGGTCAATATAGAAAAACTACCCGGGGTGGTCTGGCTGGGCTATAGCATTCATGGCAATGAAGCCAGCGGCAGCAATGCTGTTCCTCTTCTAGCTTATTACCTGGCCGCTGCTCAATCGGCTGAAATCGACGATCTGCTGGAAAACACGATTATATTGATTGAACCCTTCATCAACCCGGACGGTTTAAACCGTTTTGCAACCTGGGTAAATATGCATAAGGGGAAAAATCTGGTCAGCGATTCATATCATCGTGAGCATAAAGAATATTGGCCATTCGGTCGTACTAATCATTACTGGTTTGACCTGAACCGCGACTGGATGCCCGCCCAGCATCCGGAGACCAGAGGACGTCTGCCCTTTTTATATCAATGGCTGCCAAATATCGCCACCGATCATCATGAAATGGGTACCAATGCCACATTTTTCTTTCAGCCTGGTGTCAAAAGCCGAAATAATCCCATGGTACCACAGCGTACCTACGATCTAACTGCAAAAATTGGTACCTATCATGCAAAAGCGCTGGATAAAATCGGCGCACTCTATTTTAGCGAGGAAATTTTTGATGATTTTTACATTGGTAAGGGATCGACATTACCGGATATAATAGGCATTATCGGTATTTTATTTGAACAGGCCAGTGTGCGCGGTCATCAACAGGAGAGTAAGAATGGCGAGATATCATTTCCCTTTGCAATTAAAAATCAATTCACCACATCCCTCTCAACCTTAAAGGCCGCTATGCAAATGCGCCAAGAACTCAATCAGTATCAGAGAGACTTTTTTAAAGAAGCTTATACGCTGGCAGACAAGGATAACAATGTTGCCTATATCCTGGGATCAGCTGACCGGAAACGGAACCATGAGTTAAAAAAACTCCTCCATCTTCATCAAATAGAATTGTATAATTTGGCAAAAGACGTCAAACTAAATAAGTATACCTATAAAAAAGACCGTGACTTTCTGATTCCTCTAAAACAAAGACAATATCGTCTGATCATCTCCCTGTTTGAAGAACGAACATCTTTTCAAGACAGTTTGTTTTATGATATCTCTACCTGGAACCTGGCCCATTCCTTTAACATACGCTCTACAAAAGTAAAATCCGAATCAGAATTACAAGATCTCAAAGGAAATGCTTTTAAGGGTGAACTCCTCAGGCCGGGTAAGGTTGTGGCAAATGAAGATCTTTATGCGTACCTGGTGCCCTGGGATTCTTATAACGCCACCCGTGCTCTTAATCAATTATTAAATAAAGATATCCTCTGTAAAGTGGCCCGGAAACCATTTGAAATATCCGTTGGCGATGAAGTGAAAGCGTTTAAGGAGGGTACGATTCTGATTCCCATCACCTCGCAGCCTCTGAAAGAATCTGAAATAGTGTCATTGATGGATCAAATCGCAGAGGAAGAAGGCATTGATATATTTGGTGTTTCCACAGGTTATTCAGCAAAAGGAATACAACTGGGTAGTTTTAATTTTGCAGCACTAAATAAAGTAAAACCCCTGCTCATCGTCGGGGATGGTATCAATCCTAATGAAGCCGGGGAAGTCTGGCATTTGCTTGATCAAAGGTTAGATATCACCTGCCCTATGATCGATATTGGCTTTTTCAATAACCTGGATTTATCCCCCTATAACGTCATGATCATGGTTGCCGGTGAATATGCAGCGGTCGATTCAGCTGGAATTGCCCATTTAAAAGACTGGATTAACTACGGCGGAACCCTGATCGCTACGCGATCGGCAAACAAATGGCTGAGCGAGGAGAAGCTGGCTAAAATTGAGTTTAAAGAAGGAGAAAAAGTCAATAAAGATACCGTAACCGTGCGCAGAAAGTATGTTGATGCCAGGAATTTTAAAGGAGCACAGGAAATCGGTGGCAGCATTTTTCAGGCAAATTTGGATTTATCTCATCCCCTGGGATACGGTTTTGAAAGAACGGCAATACCTGTTTTTAAACGCTCACAGTTATTTATCAAACAAAATCCCAATCCCTATGATACTCCACTATTATTTTCGAATAAATCTTTATTGAGCGGTTATATTTCTAAACCAAATTATGAATTATTGCAGAATTCTGCGGCCATTAATATTTTTAGCCTGGGAAAGGGCCGAATTATATCCTTTGCTGAAAATCCCAATTTCAGAGCCATCTGGTATGGCACAAACCGTCTTTTTATGAATGCACTCATGTTTGGGCAGATTATCAGGAGCCCTAAGTATTAAAGATGTTTATGTGATTAGGAATTGGGAATTAGGAATTTGTAAATGGGAATTGGGAATTGGATACTTGGTTCTGGGTACTTGGCTCTTATTACTGGATAATTGATCATTGACTATTATAAATTTGCCCCAAGGGGCTAAATATATTAACCAGGGGTAACGCCCCTGGTTAAGAAAAACAAATAAATATTAACCCTGAAGGGGCGAAATATAAATAGCCGTGGGCAACGCCCACGGTTTAGATAGAGCAAAATTTTAAAAAACTTTTATCCACGAATTGTCACGAATTTTACGAATGTGAAATCAAGATTTCCCGATTAAATCGTCGATATCCCATCGACATACCGGGATCCCGGCAATTGACGGGACCATGATTTTAAAAGAATAAAATATTTTAACTTATACCCTATACCTCATACCTTTTCATTCTTATATTATTATTCTCTGCGGCCAGGCGTTTTGCCGAGATTCATTAATCGGACTTTTTTGGGAATCCCTTTCGTTAGAGATTGATTATTAGCTGTCACCGATATGGAGGGGAGATGATATGCCACACCGCAGCCGATACCGTGCTTATTGGAAAAACACATGAATTATCTTTATAATACATATAGATCAGGTTTATCAGATTTAAGAGAAAGGAATTTATAATGACTTATCCATCAGATAGATTGGTTGCAGAACATGATTTGATCAAGCGGATGTTAGTAATTGTAAATAATGCTGCAGCTCAACTTGAATCCGGAAAAAATGTTGAGCCGGAGGTGTTTTTGCAGGCTGTGGATTTTATCCGAAACTTTGCCGATCGGTTTCATCATGCAAAAGAAGAAGAAATTTTGTTTAAAGTTATGCAGGAACGTGGTATTCCGGTTGAGGGTGGTCCCATCGGCATGATGCTTACGGAGCACGATCAGGGGCGGAATTTTACTAAAGGTATTGAAGAAGCAGCCAAACGAGTTCAAGAAGGAGATGAATCGGCGAAGAAAGATATTATCGGCAATGCAAGAAATTTTAGCCAGCTTCTTTCCAACCATATTCATAAAGAAGATAATATATTATATCCGATGGGTAATAATGTCTTCACATCAGATGATCAGAAATTTTTAGAGCAGGAATTTGATCGCGTTGAGCAAGAAACTACCGGTAAAGGCATTTATCAAAAATATTTAAACATGGTGGAGGAATTGGAGAATCAATTTAAATTAAACGATTGATTTCCGAAAGCGGAAGCGTCCATACATTTTCACTTATCGGATAACTCTCCCGGCCTGGGTATATAATAAAACCGCCGGAACATTTAAGATCAGCAAAAGCGTTCCAAAATCCCTTGGCCGGTTTAGGACTTAATGAAAATTTTATCTCGACTGCAATGAGTTTGCCTTCAGCATTCCAATAAACTAAATCAATTTCTGCGCCTGCACTACTGCGATAAAAGTATTTATCGGTATGTGCCGGGAGCTGTGTGAATAATTGCTCCATTACAAATCCTTCCCATGAACTTCCCACAATTGGATGAGATAAAACTGATTCCTCTGATTCTAAATTTAGAAGGGCATGAAGAAGACCGCTGTCCCTTATATACACTTTAGGTGATTTAACCAAACGTTTTTTGATATTGGCGTGATATGGTTGCAGTTGTTTAACAATAAATGAATCATGCAGAATATCTAAATAATAACGAATGGTTGGCGCACTCAGGCCTAAACTATTAGCAATTTGGCTGGCATTCCATAATTGACCATGATTGTGGGCCAGCATTGTCCAGAACCTCCTTAATTGTAGTGCCGGAATTCTTATACCTAATTGTGGAATATCCCGCTCAAGGTAGGTCTGAATAAAAGACTGTCGCCATAAAAAACTGTTGTGATCATCTTTTGATAAATAACTATCCGGATATCCACCTCTTAACCATAATCTCATGCTGGTTTGTTCATCATTCCCCAGCTCGCTTATAGAAAATGGAGATAATTCAAAATAAGAAATCCGGCCTGCCAGACTTTCAGAAGATTGTTTAATCAATGAGGGTGATGCTGATCCCAATAGGAGAAATCTACCGGGCCGTCTATGTTCATCAACTAAAGCTCTAAGTAACGGAAATAAATCAGGTTTACGCTGTATTTCATCAATGATAACTAAGTCGGATTGTAAATTACGTAAATAGAGTTCAGCATTTTGCAATTTATTAAGATCCGAATGCAATTCTAAGTCCAGGTATGTGGATTTGAATTGCTTTTTCAATTCAATTGCCAGGGTTGTCTTCCCGACCTGTCGTGAACCTAATAATCCGACAACCGGAAAAGTAGTTAAAGCATTTTCTATATCTTTTCGTAGAAACCGTTTAATCATGATTGAAATTTAAAAGATTGTCTTTCAAATTTCAAGGTAAATGGGAGAGAATGTATTAGGAGATTGAAAATTACTGTAATTTAGCCAATCTGGTTGTGCAGGACCTATGTCTCGCAAATCCATCTAAATATTAATATATATCACCCCGTCGGGGTTTCAGAATTTTGAGATTTAAGGTTTGCTATAGACATTTCGCCCCTCCGGGGCTAATCAAAGAATTGTTTGCTGAATATCTCTAAAACCGCAGAGCGGTAACATGTCTATAGCTAAACAATTAACCCAAAAAACAATGAACCCCGGTGATATTTATTTCTTAGATTGATCATAGTTTGTTTAAAAATAATTATTATATAAATTGTCATTCTGTAGGAATCTTCCTCCTTGTCAATACAAATCTTGATGGTGGAAGATCCCTACGGGATGACAGTGTTAGATTTTAACAATAGATTTAATATGGAAGGAATGACTTATTATGAAAATCACCCGGCAAATAGTCATCGCCATAAGCATACTTTTAATTATTATTATATTCTTTATGATGTCAAAATCAAAGATCAGGGAGCCGGTCGATTATGTGGATCCCTTTATCGGCACCGATTTTTATGCCCATACCTTTCCCGGACCGGGTCTGCCCTTTGGCATGGTACACCTCAGCCCGGATACCGATACTACCGGCTGGACCTACAGCGGCGGTTATCATTACCGGGATAAATCATTGATGGGATTCAGCCATACGCATTACAGCGGAACCGGCTGGGCCAATAAAGGCGAGATTTTACTGATGCCGATGGTTGGTCAGGAGTTACTCATCTATCCGGGTTCAAAAGAAGATCCTGATAGCGGCTACCGGTCACGATTCAGTCATTCCAAAGAACAAGCCACACCGGGCTATTATGCGGGTTATTTAGAAGATTATAATATCAAAGCGGAACTGACAACCACAACACGTACCGGAATGCACCGCTATACCTTCCCGGCCACATCCGATGCCCATATCATCCTCGACCTGGGGCATGTGATAGGATACAAACCGGCAGGAAATTCCCATCTCCGTTTTGTTAGCAATACAGAGATCGAAGGCTATAAACAGGGCCCGGGAACCATTATCTATTTTGTCGCCCGCTTCAGCAAACCGTTTCTCACTTATGGCGTCTGGGATAAAACCTATGAAAAACCAGAAACGGATATGAAACTCAATCCGTACAAGACGGCCGAAACCGGAAATAATATCGGTGCGTTCATCAATTACCGCACATCTAAAAATGAAACGATTCTGGTGAAGATGGCCTTATCCTATGTCAGCATCGACGGGGCGCGAAAAAATATGGATCAGGAGATCCCCGGCTGGAATTTCGAACGGGTACGAGATGAAGCCAGGAATGTTTGGAATGAAGCGCTTGAAATTGTCAAAGTTAGTGGTAGCAATGAAGATCAAAAAAAGATATTTTATACGTCGCTGTACCATTCCCTGCTTGCTATGAATATCTCCTCAGATGTGGATGGCAGTTATTTGGGCATGGATGGCAACGTACGCAGGGCAGAAAACTTCAATTTTTATCCTTCCTTCTTTGCCTGGGATACGTATCGCAGTCAGCATCCGCTGATGACCCTGGTAGCACCGGGTCAGGTAGATGATATGCTAAAATCCATTGAGTCCAAGGTGAAAAATTACGGTTGGCTTCCTGCCCAGCATACCCGCAATCATTATGGTCAGGGTATGGTTGGTGATCATCTGGTGCCGGTGATTGTCGATGCTTACCTGAAAGGATTCAGGGATTTTGATGTTGGATTGCTATACAAAGCGATGCGGATAAAGGCGCTGGAGCTTCCCCCAAAACCTCATCCACCTTCAGAAGGCCGGGCCGGGCTGATATATTATACAAAACTGGGCTATACGCCCGCAGACAGAGTCGGCGAATCGGTGGCCAACACCCTTGAGTTAGCCTATGATGATTGGTGTATTGCCCAGCTGGCACATGAACTGGGAAAGACAGAAGATTATGGGTTGTTTATGCACCGTGCGGCGAATTATAAAAATGTATTTGAACCGCAAAGTCAGTTTATGCGACCACGACTTCTGGACGGTTCCTGGTTACCGGATTGTAAGGGCGAACCGTCGATAGGACAATTTGGTGACCACTATTACTATGACTGTTTTGATCCGTTGTGGGTAGGTCTGCGCCCCAACCGGCATTATGCCGAATCCAATGCCTGGCAGTATTTGTGGTTTGTTCCGCATGATGTGCCCGGTCTGATAAATCTGTTTGGCGGAACGGAAAACTTTACCGCTAAACTGGATACCTTTCTGACCATGAGTCCGGTCATAAACGGGCCGAATTATGTTGGCGTTGTCGGTACTATAGGACAGTATGTACATGGCAACCAGCCTTCCCACCATGTCATGTATCTGTACAATTATGCCGGTCAGCCCTGGAAAACGCAGAAATATGCCCGCATGGTAATGGATGAATTGTACCGCACCGGGCCCGGTGGTATCTGCGGCAATGAGGATATGGGATCGCTCTCATCCTGGTATGTTTTTAGTGCGTTGGGATTTTACCCGGTCAGTCCTGGAGAAAATCGTTATATGATAGGCTCTCCGATTTTTGAGAGGGCCCTCCTCCATCTGAAAGCGCCTTATGAAGAATCCACCTTTGAAGTTATTGCCGATAATGTATCTGATAAAAATATCTACATCCAATCCGCACATCTGAACGGTCAGCCCTATGATAAATATTGGATTGATCATGCGGATATCGTAAAGGGTGGGACGCTGACTTTTGAAATGGGTCCTGAGCCGAATAAAAACTGGGGTATTTCTCCATGAATGCAAAGAAAAGATATCCCGTGCCAAAGGCGCCGTGCCCACGCCTGAGGCGTGTGGGGCAAACACGAATTACGCAAATTTTGACGAATTTCACGAAACACCTCAAAAGAAAGCAGAAAGCAGTAAAAAATTATAAAGAAATTTTTTCTTTTGTCTTTTCTCTTATAGAACTCTGCATCTCTGCGTTAAAATTGAGTCGTGTTCAGGATAAAATGTTCTTAGAAAAGGAATTAAAATGAAAAACAATTTCAAAACTTTAATTATGATAATTCTGTTGATAATTATTCAGATGAGTTGTCAGAATTCCTCCGAAATAAATTCTCAGACAACCATGCAGGGATTTATGCAGCGCCTGCTACCGGAATATACTGATCGTTTTGAATTTGTGGTAATTGACCAGGAATCCGGTAAGGATGTTTTTGAGATTGAAAGTACAGACGAAAAGATTGTTATCCGTGGAAATAACGGGGTCTCCATGGCCATGGGACTCAACTGGTATCTGAAATATTATGCCAACTGCGATGTTTCCCTGTTTGGTAACCAATTAAATCTGCCGGAAAAACTGCCGGAAGTTTCACCTAAAATACGGCGGGTTAGTAGTGAAAAATACCGATATATGCTGAATTACTGCTCCTTCGGCTATACCATGCCCTGGTATAACTGGACGCAATGGGAAAAGCTGATCGACTGGATGGCTCTTAACGGCATCAACATGCCTCTGGCGGTGACCGGGCAAGAAGCCGTCTGGCGTGAAGTTGGTAAACGGCTGGAGATCACCGATCTCACCAACTTTTTTGCCGGTCCGCCCTATCTTCCATTTTCCTGGATGGGTTGTCTGGACGGCTGGGGAGGTCCGTTGCCGGAAAACTGGATCGACCAGCGGTATGATTTACAGAAGAAGATCCTGACCCGTGAGCGTGAGTTAGGCATGACTCCGGTGCTGCAGGGTTTTACCGGGCATATTCCCGAATCTTTTGTCAGGAAATTTCCCGACAGCAAGGTTCAGAAAATAAACTGGATTGAATGGGAAACCTATATCCTCGATCCGCTGGATCCCCTGTTTAAAAAGATCGGTAACCTGTTTCTGGAAGAGCAGGAAAAACTGTATGGGACCGATCATCTGTATGCGGCTGATACGTTTATCGAAATGATACCGCCAAGTGGTGAACCGGATTATCTGCGCCAGATGGCCCGCTCGATCCTGGAAGGGATGACCGGCTATGATCCGCAGGCGGTCTGGATTCTGCAGGGCTGGGCTTTTTCCGCCCAGCAGCATTTCTGGATTCCAGAACGCCTGGAGGCATTCCTAACGGCTATTCCAAACGAACATATCATTCTGCTGGACCTTTTTTGTGAGCAGACGGAGATGTGGAACCAGACACAAGCCTTTTACGGTAAACCCTGGCTGTGGTGTAATATTCAGACTTTTGGCGCCAATGTGGATTTGCACGGGCCGCTCAACCGGATCAATGAACGCCTGAAGACGGTGCGAAGCAGTGAAAAGAGAGGAGAGAGAAGTGGTTTAGGATTTGTTAATGAAGGGTTTGAGGGCAATCCGGTGGTATATGAATTTCTGACCGAGTTGGCCTGGCATAAAGAAGCGGTTGATCTGAATAAATGGATGGATGATTATGTGAAGGCGCGCTATGGCAAAATGGATAAAAACATCAGGTTTGCCTGGGCAAAACTACTTGAATCAACCTATAGTGATACCTTGCTTTATGGTGTATTTCTGAGCGCCAACCGTTTCCCCAGATTAAAGCCCCATGCCGGGCCACCCTATGAGACTATAAAAGTCGTTGAAGCCTGGGAGTTTATGTTAAAATCTGCTGAAATCTTTAAAAATACTGAGACCTATACCTATGATCTGGTCAGTATCGGCGTGCAGGTGCTGGCAAATTTCAGTTATGATTTACATCAGGAAATGATCAGATTATTTAAGGAGAAAAATTTGCAAAAGTTCAAGGCTACTTCCCGATTATTTTTACAGGTACTAAAGGATCTGAATGAATTATCGGGTACCCATCGGCAATTTTTACTGGGCCGCTGGCTGGCCGATGCCCGGCGCTGGGGCGAAACTGAAGAAGAAAAAGACCGGTTGGAATGGAATGCCCGGAGGATCTTAACCGTATGGGGCAGCGGGGTTAATCTACGTGATTATTCAAGGCGTAACTGGTCGGGAATGTTCAGTGGTTTCTACGGGCCACGCTGGGCGAAATTTATAAAGGCAATGAAACAATCTCTGGAAACACAGACAGCCTTTGATGAGCAAAAGATCAATCAGGAATTGTTAGAATGGGAAAGAGCGTGGACGGAGAAGCATGATGTTTATCCGGCTGAGCCTAAGGGGGATTATCTGGAGGTGTCACGGAGACTTTGGCGGAGATATAAGGATCATTTATAGAGGAGAGGTTCGTAAAGCGTAGAGCGTAGAGTGTAGAGAGTAAAGAGTAGAGGGTGACGTATATGAGGAGAGAGGAGGGAGAAGTCTAGGGGTGGGCTGTTGGGTCGTCCGGAAGTAATCAAATATTCAATATTCAAGTATAAATAGTTATTAAAGAATTAGTGAAATCCGGAAAAATTCGTGTCCGCCAGTGGGCGGATCCCCGCCTGAGGTGGGTGATAATTTGTGGACAAAAATCTCTGCGTCTCCGCGTCGCTGTGAGAAACAAAAAGTTAATCCCCATAATCAATGCGTTTCCGTTTCCAATGGCGGTGGGTTCAGAGATAATATTCCGGTTTAAAAAGTTTGTCCAGTAGACACGTTTTGTATAATGATACTATCTGAGCAGGATCATTTTCTTAACATCCTGAAAATTACCGGCCTCTCCAAAGTCTGCGACAATCATATAATAATAAATACCGCCGGCCAGACCACTACCATCCCATTCAATCTGATATCTTCCAGCCGACTGCTGTCCTGAAACCAATGTCGCTACCTTCTGCCCGTTTAGATTGTAGATGTTTAACTCAACGTAATTGGTCATGGGTAATTCGTACTTAATAATTGTTTTAGGATTAAACGGATTGGGATAGTTTTGATGTAAACTAAATTTTAATGCTGCATGACCCTGTGCCCGGACATTCTGGTTCGTAGCAGAAAGGGTAGCACTAACCGGGCCATGGGTCTTTCGCACACCGCTAAAGCTCACATCAGTCAGGCGGTAATAATAAGTAAGACTGTTCTGAACATACTCATCATTATAATGATACTGACAGGCCCGGGCGGTATTGCCCCCTCCTCTTAACTCCTCATGGTTAATATAAGAGGCAATCTCACTGTAAGGTCCTTCCGGTACTGTTCCCCGCTCTATGATAAAACCAAGGTTATTTAATTCCGATTGCGTTTTCCATTGCAGGATAATCTGGTTGTCGGCAGCAAAAGCCTTAAAAGATGTAAGCTCCACAGGTAGTGAAACGTCTTCACTTATGTTTAAAATACCATAATGAGAGGCAGCATTAAAGGTTGCATTGCTGATATCCAGGGCGCTGGCATCAGCAATTGTGCCGTTTATGGTTCCACTGGCACTTTCGCTCAGATCTACCGTGACCCAATAATAACGCTCAACATCCGGTAGTTCGTCATTGAGCAAACTAAAGGTAACCGTTCCACCTGCAGGGGATGCATCAGACTCAATAAATTCTGCCATGGAAAAATCATTGCTGCTGGCGGCCTGTAGTCTGAATGGATGCGCTCCGGTATAAGAGCCGCTCAAACTAATGGTGACGGCGTTAAAGGTAGCCCCATTGGCATTACTGCTCAGACTGAACTGGGCAAAGGGCCAGTCAGTTTCCGGTGGCGTGGGCGGTGCCTGGCTGAAATTTAAGGAGGAATTAGCTCCGTTGGTAAAAATGATATCGGGCACCTGCAGGTGAACAATCGTAACGCCAATCTGCTTCATGCCAGAATAGGACCCTCCCCAGGTCATGCTATGTAGATTATAATCCCAGGTGTCGTGGATGTACATGAGATTGGTGGCATCGTCATTATAACCGATACCGACCATCGTATGACCTTCGACGTGGATCATGACCGGCCGCCCGGCATCAATCTCGGCTTTGTACTGGTCGTAGGTGTATCCATAAATCGGAGGATGAGCAGAACCTAATATATGTTGGTTAAACATTTCCGTAACAGTATAACCTCTCGATTCATAAAACAGTTTTATACCATAGCCGCCATCCTCCGTGTGAATTCCATAGTTTTCCATCTCTGTATAGGACAATAGTAATCCATTCTCGTAATTGTAAAAGACCGTACTACCATCTACATTAAAATTCTGTCCCGGATTAATCCATTGGTTGGTTTTCATAAAGTCACCAGTACAATTATCATGGGTGTGTTCTGTCCCGTTCCCTTCCCATGGATCGGGTCCTGGTTGTCCATAATATTCCCAATAATCATCTACATGACCTTCAGTGCTCCGTCCATCAAGACCATTATGCGTGGCACTTAAGGGGCATTGATGTCTCGTGTCGCCATCTGAATCGACCCAATCAGGCCAGAAACTGTTGTTAAGAGGCATCACACCACCGTTGGTTGGACCGCTGTACATGTAGTGATAAGCAATTCTATCATAATATCCGGCAATCATCGCGGCGGAAGTGGCGGAGCAACCAAAACTCCAGTTAAAGGCCGGTACATTATTGAGAACATTAGTATCTTCTATTCGATCTGAAGGCAGGACAGCGGTGATGCGATCGAAACCGGGTGGCGGGTGTGGCGGACTGGGGGTAATCCGGGCTTCAAGGACCCGTCCATCGGGAAGAATGATTCTTTGTACGACGTATTTATCGTTTTGGGTATTGGTAGCGTCCGGTGCGGTGGTCTGATTCTGGGCAAATATAAATGTATTGAACAATATCACAATGAGAGATATATTTTGAATTGTTTTCATTTTAGATGGAGTGCTTTTTATTATAAAGCGTTGTAAAAGAGTAAAATATCTATTGTCTTACGCTTACTTTTTCTGATAAGCTGGCTCGTATGGAATCGCATCAGGTCTAATGGGTGTCACTTTATTTTTTAATAAAGAATATTATAACGGATGACAATAAAAAACTTTCTTGAAGGAAATATATATTGAAATTAAAGTTTGAACGTGTCTGAGATCACATTAAACATGTTTCCTTCAAAAAGATAAGATCATTCATATGGGGAATCCCCCCTTACGGATTGAAACTCTGACATCGATTTCCGGCGTTGATTTTCCAGACTGTTACGGAGGCCGTGTGGAAGACACAATCGATGGTATAAAGATCAATATTATTAATATTCAAAATCTCAAGAAAAATAAGAAAGCGGCAAATCGCTATAAAGATTTGGATGATCTCGAGAAACTCTAACCTACATGTAGAGGATTGAGAGTGGAGAGGATCGTAGAGCGTGGTAATGAAAAGGGACGAGAGAAGAGAGAAAAGTACAAAGTGTTTATATTTTAAATTCTTTAATCTTTGATTTTTAATCTTAAGAAATCTCTGCGCCTCCGCGCCTCTGCGAGAGAAATTAATTTACTCCGCATAATCACCACGCTTTCGTTTCCAGCGTCGGTGCGTCCAGAGATAATATTCCGGCTGTTCGAGAACCTGTGCTTCCAGCATCCGCGTGTGTTTTTCCGTGATGGAGCCATAGGCAGCAGAGGTAGGATCGGCTTCAAGCAATTCAAATTTAACCTCATACCATCCCCGTTTAATTTTTTTAACCCCGGCATAGATAACCGGATAATCATATTCATTGGCGTATTTCTCAGAACCAAACATCACCGCTGTATCCTGGTTTAAAAAGTTAGTCCAGTAAACACGTTTTGTATGGGGTGATGGGGACTGATCTGTACCGAAGATAAATGCTTCAAGTTGATCTTTATGATCCTTAAAATAGGTCTTTACTTCGTCCTTGGGAAGTAAAAAGACCTCATACCGTCCGCGGGAATCGGCAAATTTTTTATTAAAGAATTTGTTACTGAGCGGTGTATAAATACCGACCGCCTGATGTTTCATCTGCAGGTCGCATGATTGCGCCCACATTTCCCAATTATTATAATGCCCGGCGACAACGATAATACTTTGACCTTTTTCAAAATATTCATCCAAAACTTCCGGATTGACAAATTTACTTCTTGCGACGACTTCCTCTTTAGAAATGCTGAAGAGTTTGACACTCTCAACAATGAGGTCGATGAAATGGCGGTAAAACTTTTTGGCGATATCAACAATCTCATCATTGGATTTTTCTGGAAATGAATTGGTTAGATTTTGAAAAACGACCTTTTTTCTAAATCCGATCAGATAATAAATGACAAAGTAAAGAAAGTCAGATATACGATATAAAACCCAAAAAGGGAGAAGTGATAAGGGGATAATGATCAGATAATAGACTATTGCGCTAAGAATCATGGTAATAGAAGCCCCTGAAATACATTTAACATTTGGTTAATCTGCAATTAATTTACAAAATCAGACGGACAATTACTTATCCTGAATAATAAATGTTTGTCTATAAAGTCGGGAAATAATGACTAATACAGAGAAAACATCATGAAAATAATAACGCTTGGCGAAATTATGCTGTGCTTTTCTACGCCTAAGCCGATATTTCTTGATAATGATCTCTGATTGAGATATATTCTACACGTGCATGTGATAACACGAAAACGGTTACTGAAATTCAGCGGAAAGCATCTGGATGCAGAGGAATCATTAGACCGCTGGTATCGGATTACAAAACATACAGATTTTAAATCATTTACAGATTTACGAAAAACGTTTCCTCAAGCGGATCAAGTTGGAGGTTTGACAGTTTTCAATATTGGTGGTAATAAATACAGATTGATTACTTATATAGTCTATATGCAAAAACGAATCTATATCCGGGATGTTTTGACACATTCTGAATATGATAAAGGAAAATGGAAGGAATGAAAAATGATTGCTTTAGAACAAGAATTAAACAATACAATCAAAGTGTGGCCGGTAGTGTCAAAAATCATTTCTACCATCCACACAAAATCGCATTATAATAAAGCGTTAAACCTATTGGATAAATTGATTGATTCTGTCAGTGAAAAGTCAGATCCTGTGAAAGAATCATTGATCGATACATTGGGCACTTTAATCAAGGAGTACGAGGATAATCATATTCCGGAACCGGAAGTCGATCCTCTTGGTAACTTAAAATACTTAATGGCAGAGCATGGGTTGAAACAGAGAGACTTAAAAGAAATCGGAAGTCAGGGGGTTGTATCGGAGATCATGAACGGAAAACGAGAATTGAATGTAAGGCAAATCAAATTATTGAGTAAACGATTTCATGTATCACCGATTGTTTTTTTGGGAAAAGATTGACAGCACTCTAATAAATAATGAGAAGATAAAACAAAGCCGCAATGTTCTAAGTTAGACTTGGGGTCTCGCTTGTGGTAAGACGAACTTTACGGCTTTGTATATGGAATTAATGAGCACCTGAAGAGTAAATAAATATCAGGCTTGTCACATCCGATCTCCTTTCATGACATTACCCGATCTTCCTGGTTAAAATTAGGAGCACCTTTATCTGTTTGCGATGACATATCCTCATATGATCACAGCAGTAGCATAACATCATGCGTTAGAAAAAAGATTCGATCAGATAGCGGTTGTCAAACACATACTATAAAAAGAGGTCAGATATAAAAGTATAATAAATTTGACCTGAAGTGTCAATATTTTATATTAAAAATATACGGAAAGTATGAGTGCTCCTGAAGATTCCAACCCGAAACCTGTGATACTGCCCTGCCGGTTGGTTATGGTAGTATTTCCCTGGATAATTTCCTCATCTTTTTTGGAAATATAGGCATAGCCCAGACGATACTCTGCGGCCAGGCTTAGATTTTTAATGATAAATACTTCCACACCGAGGATCCCGAAAATGGTGAATTCCGTTCCGCCATAATATCCAAATTCGCCATCCTCATCGTTCTTAACCGTGACCTGGTTGGTTAAATCGCTGGCGTCAGATTTATATTCAGTAGAGGTCACCGCGAAGCCAACACCGCCACCGAAATAGGGATTGACCCTGGAGGTGTCAAAGTGAACTTCAACAGCTGCAGAGATCCCGAAACGGTTTGCTGTCCGTTTACCATCAACACCGCTGTCATCCTCATACGGAATATCTTCGTTAAGATCCATAAATTGCAGACTGCCTCTTATGGCCAGTTTATGATCAATAAAATACTTGCCGCCAAGACCTCCGTTAAAGGAGCCTGCTCCGAGATCAGCGAGACCGCTGAACTCAAACAACAAGGCTTTTGAACCTTTTTTAAAATAACCTTTATTGTCCTGGGCCTGAGAAAAAGATGTTAGAAAGAACAAGGTTACAATGACAAAAATAAAGTATCGCATTAGACCTCCCTTTGTATAATGATAATGTTCTACGAATTATTTTGTTTTATTTCTCGTGAAGGCGCAGAGAATTTTATAGAAAGCAGAGAGCAGAAAAGCGGAAAGCAGGGAACTAAATCTTGGCTTTAACCAGCTGTTAAAGTTTTCCTGAAATTATTGGTTAAAACGTTACTTTTATTAGATAATGACTCCGTAAATAAGGTGTTTGTTTTTAAAAAGTATATTAACTGCTTTCTGCATTCAGCTTTCTGCTTTCCGAAATTATCAATATTTTCATTTCAACCTAGCGTCTTGGCGTGAGATATTTATAATTTGATCAAACTAGTTATTACTTATACTAAAACGTAATTCCCTGTCTGTAATCTGTGCGGTTGTATAAGGTTTATGTTCTATCGGATAACCTACCTCCCAGGGAGAGGGACCCGCATATTCGGATTTTTGACCTTTAATGCGAATATAACCATCGGTTGAGATTGTGACGATTCCAAATAAAGGATCCTTATAGGGTGCCGTATATTTGATCCATTTGAAGTTTTTATCTACTTCTTCGCTATAGCGGATATACTCATATTCTTCACCCAGCCATTTATAGGACATGGAATTAATGGAAATATACCAGATCCCGTTCACCTCTTCTGCCCAGTCGTTATGAGTATGACCGTTAAAACCGGCGATTACTTTATTATTTGTGGCTGTGCTGTTATGATCCTCAAGGATTGATTGGATCTCTTCAGCATTATCTATAGCTTCCGGAGGACCGATAGCCTGATGTGAAAAGAGAATGACCGGATTTGTCGCCTGCCTTAATTGTTCCTTCAGCCAATTTTGCTGTTCGGGACCGATATAGGCCCGGTAACCTTTTTCTTCAGGAAGTTTTTTATCGTTGCCGTCCAAAACAATAAATAAAAATCCACTCTGCTCAAAAGTATAATAGGAATCTGTCATTTTCCGGTAGGCCAGGGCTTCTGCCATCGAAGTTCCTCCATCCATTTCGTGGTTACCGATCACATGGTATTTTTTACCCGGGTAGCCATTCCATATGGCAAAAAGATGATGGTATTTTTCGTGGGGGATGCCGAGATCACCCAACTCAATGATAAAATCCGGTCTGGCGATTATCATACTATCAATAAAGGTTGTGATGCGATATTCAGAATCATGCATGGTGGGCAGATGCACATCGGCACAGATCCCGAATGTTACACTTTTATCGGTGATTTTTTCCGTACAACCAAATGCGATGATTGATATTACTGAGAGAAAAAGAAATTTATACATAATGGTTTTCTGTCATTTCATGTTTAAATTAAATTTAATGTTTATTTTGGAAGATTGAAATAAAAAGTGAGGCAGAGGGTGTTTTAAGTACTAATCTGATCTATTCATACCGAAGCGATGCTGCAAACAAATCATAATTTATACTATGTCATCCGTATGGATCTTCCTTCTTGTCGGATATAATCTGAATGTTGGAAGATTCCTACGGAATGACAACAAATTTTTGTGTCGTAGTGTTTTTGCTGTAAATGTTAAGTGATTCACAGCGAGAGATGAATTATCCTGGTTAAAAAAATATAGTTTTATGGCAGAAAAAAGACCAATAAGCGACTGGCTGCCGATGACGGCCAAAGAAGTACAGACCAGAGGATGGGATCAGCTGGATGTTATCCTGATCAGCGGTGACGCCTATGTTGATCATCCCGCTTTTGGCGCGGCAGTGATCGGAAGGATCATCGAGAATGAGGGTTACCGTGTGGCCATTGTCGCCCAACCGAACTGGAAAGATGACCTGCGCGACTTTAAAAAGCTAGGCAAACCACGTCTTTTCTTTGGTGTGACAGCCGGGTGTATGGATTCGATGGTTAATCACTATACCGCTCAAAAAAGACGCCGTTCAACTGATGCATATACCCCGGGTGGTATATCAGGATTCCGGCCGGATTACGCCACGACCGTTTATTCGACAATACTAAAACGTCTCTATCCCGAAATTCCCGTGATCATCGGAGGTATCGAAGCCTCCCTGCGCCGGGTTACCCATTATGATTACTGGTCTGACAGGCTTAAACCTTCTTCTCTTATTGAAAGTGGTGCCGATCTGCTTGTATACGGTATGGGGGAGAAACCCTTACGGGAAATATTGAAACTCATCGAACGTGGGGTTCCGGTTGAATCCCTGACAACCATACCCCAAACAGCTGTCGCCTTATCTCCTGATCATCAAATACCTAAAGTCAAAAAATGGCAGACGCTTGAACTATCTTCACATGAAATTTGTTTGCAGGATAAGATAAAATTTGCGGCCAATTTTAAACATATTGAACAGGAGTCCAATAAACAGTTTGCCCGCAGATTAATTCAGTCATCCCGGGGAAAGACGGTTGTTATAAATCCGCCCTATCAGACCATGAGTGAAGCGGAAATAGATACTTCTTTTGATCTCCATTACACCCGCATGCCTCATCCCAGATACAGAAAGCGGGGAATGATTCCGGCCTATGAGATGATCCGTCATTCAGTCAATATGCACCGGGGCTGTTTTGGTGGCTGCAGTTTTTGTACGATTTCGGCTCACCAGGGGAAAATGATCGCCAGCCGTTCAAAGGAATCTATCCTGAAGGAAGTGGATGAGATAACCAGAATGCCTGATTTTAAAGGATATATCAGTGATCTGGGTGGACCTTCGGCGAATATGTATAAAATGAAGGGAAAGGATCAGTCCATTTGTGATAAATGTGTCAGCCCTTCCTGTTTGCATCCGACAATATGTTATAACCTGGATACCAATCATCAGGCGATGATCGATATTTACCGGGCCATAGAAAAGCATCCAAAAGTTAAAAAGGCTTTTGTAACCAGCGGGCTGCGTTATGATCTGCTGGTTCGCCGCCCGAATAACAAACATGAGGATCCCAGCCATAAAGCCTATCTGAAACAATTGATCACCCGGCATGTATCCGGGCGGCTAAAGGTTGCTCCGGAGCACACTTCGGACGATACCCTGAAAATTATGCGGAAACCGTCATTTAAGTATTTTTACGAATTTAAAAGGATCTTTGATCAGGTGGGTAAAAAAGCCGGTTTGAATCAACAGTTGATCCCCTATTTCATTTCAAGTCACCCCGGTTCAACCCTGGAAAGTATGGCGAATCTGGCCTGTGAAACCAAGGATCTGGGTTTCCGGCTGGAGCAGGTACAGGATTTTACACCGACGCCAATGACGGTTGCCACCGTGATCTTCTATTCCGGTTTTCATCCCTATTCCTTAAAACCTGTGTATACAGCGAGGAGTAAAAGAGAGAAGAGAGAGCAAAATCGCTTCTTTTTCTGGTACAAACCCGAACATCGGGCTTGGATTCGCAGAGCTCTCGATGATATTTACCGCCCTGATCTTATTAATAAACTGCTTAAGTCAAAAAGAAATAAAAAGCCTGATTAATTCACAGCGCAGCTCTTGGCTGCAATCAAATGGAAATTTCTCTTCTGTAGGAATCTTCCTGCTTGTTGAAATTGAATCTGCATGTTGGAAGATCCTTCCAGGATGACAGTAAAAATTTTTACGTCTGAATCAGTCAATCGGTTAACGCGAAATTTTCGTTTTTATAAGCACTAAAGTTCACTTTTATTGTATAGCCTATCTCATCTTGAACAGTAAGCTGATAATTGCCGGGATCCAGATCTAACAGTAATGTATGTTCACCTCTGGTTTCACCGATAAGTTTGCTATTGAGATACCAGAAGAGATGTGATTCTGGTCGTTGATGTTTGGCAGAAAACACAATTTTCTCATATTTTCCATCCAGATCGCGTGGAATAAATATCCGGATACCGTTAACAGGGTAGAGTAATTGAATCCGTTGTGTCTTTGTCGCATACAGACAATTTGATGAGTGTTTTGGGATCCTGTCAACTGTATAACCGTTTTTTTGCATAATTTCCTGCACCAGTGGCGGTAGAATAAAACGTATTTCCCACTGTTGAATTAACCCTTTCCAGCATAAAGAACAAATCTCACGACCACTCTTTTGATCGGTTAAAAACCTTTGATGATAGGGACAGGTACCCGGGGTAAAAGCCTCACGCGGCACCTGGATATGAGATATTTCCGGACAGCTGGGGCCGGCGGGATAACCACTTTCATTACAACATTCCTTAAAGATCAGATCATACTCCGGTTCTTCAAAATCTAAAAGCAATTCTTTTTTTGAGAGACTATTAAACAGACTAAAAAGCAGAGGAGCGGCAGATTGGACACCACTCAGAGCGGCATTACCCTCACCGTCAAAATTGCCAACCCAGACACCAATCGTCCATTGTTTATTTACACCAATAGCCCAGGCATCGCGATGTCCGTAGCTGGTACCGGTTTTCCATGAAACGGGGATCCGGTTTGAAAAGAGATGGGTATAGGATTCAATTCCCGGACGAGACAATTCCTGTAAAGTTTTCAAAACCAGCCAGGCAGATCCCTCACTATAAAGTTGAGTTGATCTTATGGGACGGTCATCAGGGCCGGCCTTTTCATTCCAGCGAAGTGAAGCGGATTTGCCCATCTGCCCTATAGACAGATATAAACGAACAACTTCAAACAAACTAGCCTCCGCACCACCCAAAATTAATGACAGACCATAATCACCGGCACTCCGGAACAATCCCTTTAAACCGGCCTCTTTTAAAAAATCATAAAAATCGTTTACGCCGTAAGCGTTGAGTAATCGTACAAATGGTACATTTTTAGATCGAATCAGCATATTTTTCAGGCTGACTAATCCGGCATAATGTTTGTCGGCATTCTGAGGTACAAAAGTGCCATAAAAAGTCGGAACATCCTGAATTTTCGAGATCATGGTATATGGCCCACGATCAAGTACTTTTGCTGTTAAAAATGTTTTTAATACACTTCCGGTCGATCTATAAGCGCGGATACCATCCACCTGACCACTATTTAAAGAATCGTAAAAATTCTGGGATCCCAGATAAGCGCGGATTTTTCCACTGTGACTCTCAGCAACCAGGACAGATAGATTTCTGATACCCTGATTAGATAAATAATCAAAATGCAATTTTGCAGCATTTTCTACCTGTCGCTGAATGTTGATATCAACCGTAGTGGTTATCCGATGTTCTTTAGAATCCTGTTCCAGCACCCATCGGGTAAAATGAGGGGCGATGAACGGTAAATTGTTTTCTTTTTCCGGTAAAAACTCAAGACATGCCAGGCGAAAAGTAGTGCTGTCAATATGTCCCTTATTATAGAGTTTTTGTAACAGTTGGTTTCTTTTAGCTATCAGCTCTGGCCGCCGCTTTTTCAGATTCATCAGAGAAGGAGCATTTGGAATAACACTGAAGAGTGCTGCCTCAGCCCAGGTTATTTCCTGTACCGGTTTACCATAATAATAATAAGAGGCGGATTGGATACCTACGATATTGCCACCCATCGGTACATTGGCAGCATACAATTTTAAGATTTCTTCCTTGCTGAGATGCAGATCTATTTTGAGAGCGACCAAACATTCAAATAGCTTATTTATATAAGTGCGGGGTTTTGGATTGGCCAGACGGGCAATCTGCATAGTTATCGTACTGCCCCCGCGCAGGCGGTTACCAGATTTTAGATTTGTCCAGGCTGCCTGAATCAATGCCAACGGATCAACACCCGGATGATCATAGAATCGTTGGTCTTCATAGCTGAGCAAAGCCCGGATATACTTTTGCGGGAGCACAAGACTATCAGGGGGAAATCGATATTGCTCATCTTTTGCCAGTGAAGCCCACATCAACCTTTGATGAGTATCAAATACAAGTTGGGAGTTTGGGACCTGGAAAACCTTGTCCATCGGCCATATCAGCCAGAGAGAAAAAAGTACAACCAGGAACGCAGGCAGTATTATTAAAGATTTTGATTTTAGAAATATTTTCATCAATTCACCTTTACAGAACCACCAGCGATACGGGCATAGAATTCAGGTGAATACATTGGCTCGACCACGACAGGTGGCAATGCATAATTTCCTAAAAAAGTTGGATTTATCTTGATCCCAAATACTCTTGTCTGAGATTTGTTTAAGTCAAAAAACCAATTCACGCGATCATCTCTGATATCCATGTATTTTCCCTCGCTTATATTGGCAGACTGAACCCAGGGTGGTAGTGGTTCTCCGGAAATCCGCGGATTAACGATTTCCCATCCAGCCGGAAAAACACTACTCAGGGCTAATTCCTTCATCGGGTTACTATGAGTACTTTTAACTGTATAAAAGACCCAAAATGGTTTGGCCTGTTTGCGATTATTAACTGTAATTTCCTGTCCTTTTTCATTAAAAAATTTACGTTGTAAACTCAGACCATGAGCTTCAGTTTTAATACGGCTGTCCAGAGGAGTACCTTCATTAAACAAACTGACAAATAAGGGATTCCCGCTTTCATTGGTAATTTTAATTTCTTTTCCCCACATGTTATCCAGATCCACTATCATCTGGTAGCCGCTTAATATTTTGGTTTCCTCTTTTTGATTGGCCTGCTTTACTCTAAAGGTAACCGCCCCACCAACAAAAGGAGATTGCCGATAATAGGTACCAATGCATAACAATGTCATAGCTGTTTCCTGGGTAGAATACCAATGATCGCCCCGGAATGATTTATAAATTTCTCTGAGTAAAATCGCTGTTGTTTTAATATCTTCCATTTTTATTGTCAGATAAGCAATTAATGCACGATCCCGTAGTGGAGAACCAAAAGTGCCGCTTAATTCCCGGTAGCTGCTGATTTCCACATGTGTGTTTTCTTTAATATCCCGCGCAACCTCTTTTTGTCCACCCAGATAATAAGAGGCGGCCAGAAGATGTCGTGAGAGCGGATCCAGTTTTGGAAGATAATTTTCCCGCAATAAATTCATGGCACCAATTGAGGCATTGCCACTTAACGCCAGTACAAAGAGGCGATAGGCCTGATAACGGTGATCTTTTTTATTGACCAGTTTTGCTTTGCTGCGTGCTTCTTTGAGCCAGTGTTGATATAATTCTTGTGGTACATTATACCCAAGTGCTTTGGCTTCAACCAGAAAATGACCGGTATAACTGGAACCCCAGTCAGTATACTCCCGCCGGGAATAAGTTGAATTCGGCCAGAATGAAAATCCTGCACTGATCTGAAAATTGGAAAGGTGTTTTATCGTGGCATTGATATGGTTGGTAATTGTCTGTTTTTGATGGTCTTTTAAGTCAACCAGATTGTATAGAAATAATTGGGGAAAAGCAGAAGATACGGTTTGTTCAATACATCCGTAGGGATAACGCAGTAAATATGAATATCGTTTGTCTAACTGGATATCGGGTATCCGGGAAAAAGCAATTCTGGCTTTGTTCGTTCCCTTCAGACCAAATTTTTCGGGAATTATAATGATCTGTTTATTCGGTTGAACTATCGTATCGGTTACTTCAGTAAAGAATGGGTTAGTGCTTACGACTGGTAATTTTACTGAATAACCGGCCTGTTCAGATCCGGAAACAGCGATGATGCGAATACTATCAGCACCGACGGAATCTCCGGTTTTTAGTATAAATTTGGTATCTTTTTCACCGGGTTTATCAAAAATAACATTTGTTGTTGATTCTCCAATAATGCTTAAATTTGCCGAGGTAGAAATTGAAATATTGGCCTGTTTTATGGTTTTGTCCATGGCAAAAACAGAAACAGGAAGTGCAAATGTATCCCCTGGTCTGACGATGCGCGGTACAGTGGGCAACAACATCAGGGGCTGTTTTACCGGTATAGTTTCTTCAAGGGAGACATAACTGTGCGCACCTGTACCGACAACCATTACACGCACTGCTCCGACATAATTCGGCATTTTAAATTTTGTTCTCACAGTTTGGCCCGATGCGATTATGACCGGTTTTTCAAATAAAACAACCGGTTTAAAACGCCGGACACGACTCTGATCAAGACGTTTTTTCCTCTCTGAAGCAAGGAGACCGCCCCCGATTGAATAATATTTGTCCATATCAGGATATAATACTCCAAGAATATCATCATAATTGTCGCTGGTGGTTATTCCCAGGCGAATTTTTGCAAAGAAATACTGCCAGGGATCCGGTGTTTGAAAACCTGTGATGTCAAGTAAACCTTCGTCTACAATTGCGATAGTATAAGTTGCCGGCCGATTAGCACTTGATGTTACCTGTATCTCGAAGTCTTCTTTTGGCCTTAATTTATCGGGTACCTCGAGTGTCAGAGGTAAGTGTGTGTTTCTGTCCTCGACAAAAATCGGTTTGATGCCATAAAGACGCATCGGTACATCATTTGTATTCTGGTTATGTGGCTGAATCATAAATATGGAAGCATAACAATTTGGCAACATCTCTTTGGATATTTTAAACGAAAATGAAGTATTGCCCGGATTAACATTTTTCCAGATTTGAGAAAGAATCTTATTACCCTGCTCCAGCGTAAAAACCACCATGCCATCATCAGGTGATTCAAAACTTAAAAGCGCCTGATCACCTACATTATAGAGGTTCTGATTGGAAGAAATTTGCAGATAATTTCGCTTCTCTTCCTCTACGGGTGCCTGTCCCCATCCTGAAGCATAAAAGAAAATACCGCTTTCATGGCCTGTGGTTAAATCGGTTACTTCTATAAAATGACGGCCATAGTCGTCGATTGTCAGGGAATGAAAAACCGGCTTTGCAGATGACGTGTAAGTGTGGGTTTCAACCAGATATGTGCTGTTCATTATTCGAAAATCACGTTGTTCCCGGCGGTCATAATCCCACCACCAGTGATCGCGATTTACATAAACAGATATCTTCAGGCGATGTCCTGTGACAGGAATACCATCTATACCAAGTGCGATAACCGGTATCTGGTATTTTTCTCCAATAAGTACTGAACGTGACGCGAAAATATTTTTTATACCAGCATAAGTGGTGTAAGGATAAATCATCAGGGAATGGGATTGTGTAGTAAAACCGCCCCCTTTTTCATATACAGTTGCCGTCATTCTTGCCCTTAGAGGATTGGAAGATTTAGTCAGATCCGGCAGGGGGTAATTAAAATAATAAAGGCCCTGATCGTTGAGTTTACCTTCATAGATATTTAGTTGACGCGCTGAGAATTTTTTAAGGGGAGATGAGAATATATATTCAGGATATTTTTCCGGGGTAAATTTTTCTTCAGAAAAGTGGCCGCTTACATTGATCTTTAACTGTGATGCCGGGGCACCAAAGAGATATTTTGATGCAATCTGTCCTCTGATTGTCATATCAGGTGGATTTACTTTATCCGGAAGATCGAAATTGATTTTTAATCGAAAAGGTTTAATCGTCTCTACGCGGAGAATGTGGGTGAATTTTTGATCACCGACGGATAATTCTGCAATCCAGGTACCTGTGGGATCGGTGAGTTCAGTTGTTACCGGAAAATAAACATGTCCGTTTGAGCCACAACTCTGACGATTTGTATGCACAACCTGACCCAGAGGATTTTTCACCTTTAAAAGCACGGGTACTTTTTCAGGAGGAGAGTTGGTGTTTATACGGACAATGGCTGCCAAATGAATCGTATCACCCGGTCGATGTACATCACGATCGCAGTAAAGAAATACATCGGTATCTTTTTTACCTCCACTACGGCCGGAAACATTAAAATTATTCAGATTCCACGGCGATTGATTGAGCTTGATCAAAGCGATGCCTGAGTCATCCTTCCCATAAATATAATCACCCTTTTCAGTGAAGTGTACATAACCGGCGGCATCCGTATGCTTTGAGGCAACTAATTTGTTTTGATGGGTAAATAACTGAAGTTCGAGGTTTGAAACCGGTTGTGCACGGAGAATATCTACAGCGTAAACATGCACGCCATCCGATGCCCTTTTTGTGGTAAGTCCGATATTGGAGGAGATTAATAGTTTACTTTTTCTCCCATTGCGGTAATAATAACCAGACTTGGCGGGATTCAGATAGTAGTTTTCGGTGGGATAGTAAAGGACTTTTTCGTCTATCTCATCACGGCTGTTAACGCAGCGACCTGTCAGGTCGTTGGCATTAAATCCCAGTTGTACAACAAAAGCGGATTTTTTTTTACCCTTAAACAGGGTATTTAGATCAACTTCTGTTCTGACCCATTTGTTTTTCTCGCTGGTGATTTGCAGTTCCTCATGATAGATATTTTCACCTACGCGGGAAAGATCAGAGTATTCGGGGCTATAATAATAATTACTCTTATCGGCAGTTGCCTCCTGATCAATAAGTACATTTCTTTGAATGAAAAAGCCGATATTTTGTGGAAAAATCTCAGTGATATTAACCTTTACTTTACGAACATTGACAGACTTGAATTGCAGTTTGAACTTATTATCTGTGGGCAGATAGATTCCACGGGACAGCCACTCGATCTTTGGTTTCAGATTACTCAGATAAAATACTTCTTTGTATTCTGTTCTCAGACGATTGTTGTAAATACTTGGGAAACCCGCGGCTATAGTAACCGTATAAGATTGTCCCGGCAAAAAATCACCCTCAACAAGCAGATATTTTCCTTTTGTGCGAATCTGATAGGAAATTTGCGGTGAAATATTGATATACCCTGATAAATCCGTCTGTTTTTTGATGGGCTCATTAAAACGAAAACCGTAAGTCATTTGGTTTGTAGCGGGATCAGTCATATCCATATGGGCGAGAACCCGAAGCACATCAATGCCGGGCAGATAGACCTCTTTTTCCCATTCTTTCCCCTCTGCTGTGTATTTTGAAGGGAGTCTAAAGATTAAGGCCTGTCCCTGTTTTTTTCTTTTGATTTCTACTGAGGTAATATTCATTTCGCTGGATTCCCGGCTACTTTTTATATCCAGGCTCAATTCATCTCCCGATATTTCACAGGATAGATCCCTTTTTATATTTTCACTGGAAACCGGTTGGGCAAAAGTAAGCATTCCTTTAAAAGCGACACCATTTTTCACGTCAGGAATAGCGACAAAATCTCCATCCAGAGACAAAACTTCCTGCTCAGCCACTTTAAATGTAAAGACAAAATTATTAACATTTTTTTGTGCGCCCAGCAGAATTCTACCGTCTAAAGTGGCTTTTATTTGAATACCGGCTGGTAAATTTTTATCGGGAACAAAACGCAGTAACCGTTCCGATTGCCACTCGGCGTTACCGCTGATTTCCGGTTCAAAGTGGAAAGGGTTTTCGTCCAGTATCAAACCTTTCATATGTGATGGAATAACAGGGTCACGGAAAATCAGGTCTATTGTTGACGTCGATGATACAATAGACGGAGGTGTTTGCATGATAACTTCATTTAAGTCCAATTCCTTTTGTAATTGTAAGGCGGTCGCATCCAGGTCAGGTTTCTCATCTTTTTCAGCACAGGAAAAGAGAATAAAAAGAAATAAGACAAATTTTAAATATTTCATTGTAATCTCCTGTATTTAAAAAAAAATAATGCATTTTAATAAATTTATGGTAATATTATCTCATTATCCCTTTTAATTTGAATTGTCCTTAAATGAGAGGAGAATGATAAGTGAAAAGACGTGATTTGTTAAAAACCGGAGTTGCAGCATTAGCGGCATCCGTTGCCGGAAAGTCTGCTTTGGGCAGAGCCATGTTAAGTACGTATGATCTGCCACAATTGCCAAAAAGAAAGTACGCAGAGGGTGTTGATCTTTCCATCATTGGATTTGGGGGTATCGTCATTTGCGGGATGAAGCAGAAAGAAGCCAATCGAACGGTTGCAGAATCTATAGAGGCCGGGGTTAACTATTTTGATGTGGCACCGACTTATTTTGATGGGGAAGCGGAAGAAAAACTGGGAAAAGCATTGAAACCTTTTAGGAAGGATATATTCCTGGCCTGTAAAACCACTTGCAGGGATGCGAAAGGGGCGCAGGAAGAACTGGAAATTTCACTCAAACGGATCGGTGTTGATCATTTTGATTTATATCAATTTCACGCCGTCAAAAAAATAGATGATATTGAAGAAATATTGGGTCCAGGTGGTGCGGCTGAAACATTTTTAAAGGCACAAAAAGACGGTAAAATTCGCTTTATTGGTTTTTCAGCACATACCGAAGAAGCAGCAATTTCACTGTTGGATCGTTTTGAAATAGATTCGGTATTGTTCCCTATTAACTTTGTCAGTTATGCCCAGGGAAATTTTGGTCCGAGGGTTGTTCAAAAAGCTAAAGAAAAAGGAGCTGCCAGGCTGGCTTTGAAATCACTCGCTTATACACCAAAGATAAGTAAAGAAAAGGGTAAATATCCCAAATGCTGGTATGAACCGGTAAGTGAAAAGTCCCTGGCTGAACAGGCCCTGCGGTTTACCCTGTCACAGGATATCACAGCTGCTATTCCGCCCGGTGATGAGAATCTCTACCAGCAGGCTCTGAACCATGCCCGTTATTTTAAAACAATGAATGAGGTGGAACAAAAAGAATTGCTTGCAACGACAAAGGATCTCATTCCCTTGTTTCCGCTTTAGATCAATAAATCTTGCGGGGAATTTTTCTGGCAGAACCGTGGAGATGCAATAAAAATTGTTCTCGATTATTTATTGGGAATACCGATATCCCCCCTGTTTTCTCCATTTATTTAGGAAGCTTACTGAGTACTTAAATCTTTTAATTCTAAGGACTATTACGCCCTAATAAATCGTTATATGTTGTGAAATTAAAAATAAGATTGTCAACATTTCGTCCCTAACGGGATTGCACCGTAATCAATCTATTTTAATTGTTTGTAAAGACGTCCCGGCGGGACGTCTCTACGCATAAACAAATTATTAATGTAAAAGTCCCGAGCGGGATCTATTTGCAAATATTTGGTGATCCAATGTCTCGTTAGAGACATGATATTTATAGAAAAATCATACCCGGAATCCATTTACTATAGAACCTGAAACAAGCCTGTCCTGAACTAGTTTCAGGATTCAGGTTGACATTATTTCCTGAATAATTCAGGCTAAAAAAGGAATATGGTGAAAAACAATTTACTGATTTTCATATTTTTGCTTTTTTATATGTTTTCTGATTCAACAGCAGGACAAGATCAATTACCTTTGCCACCAGGTGATACAGGAAATTTCTATGTAAGCAATTATCAGGCAGACAGTATTGCCGTCTATGATTCATCCGGCATTTATCTTCGCAGTTTTTCTGCTGAGGGATTGGATGGACCGCGGGGTATTGTAATTGGACCGGAGGGCAAGATATTTAGCGCCAGCCAGATTTCAGATGAAATATTTGTATTTGATAAGAATGAAAATTTTATTATTGCATTCTCCAACGAAGAACTGGATGGTCCGACAGGAATGGCCCTTGTCAACACCACAGAATTATTTGTCAGTAGTTATAATAACGATCAGATTGTTATCTTCGATCTGGGTGGAGACTATCTGCGTAAGTTTACGGGTGGTGGATTAAATGGACCGAATTGTGTGGCTATTGACTCCAAAAATAATATCTATGTTGCCAGTGCCTCTACGGCTAATGTTATCAAATTTGATGCTGACGAGATTTTTCTAAAGACGTTTACAGGTGGTGGGCTATCAAGTCCGATGGGCATTGCCCGGGATGTTAATGATGTCCTTTATGTTGCCGGCGGTGCCTCCAATAATATTGTCAAATTTGATACATCAGGTATCTTCCTGGGCACCATTACGCACGCTGATTTGACCGGACCGCAGGGCGTAGCCTTTGATGGTAACGGACATCTCTATTCATCATCCTATTATAAAAATCAACTTGTTGAGTTTGATGAGAATGATAATTATATCAAGACCATTTCAGGAGGTAATTTAAAAATTCCAAGAAGTATAGCCTTTCAGACTACGAATCCTGTGTCAGTAATCCAGGAATATCAGACGATAATGCCGGGAGAATTCAAATTGTATCAAAATTATCCAAATCCTTTTAATCCTGTCACGCGAATATCTTTCCAAATGGACAACCCAGGTATGATACGGCTATTGATTTATGACATAAATGGCCGGCTGGTTAAAACACTGCTTCATGCCAATAAAAATAGCGGTCATCATGAAATACTGTTTAATGCTGAAGGAATATCGTCTGGTGTTTATGTATATCGTCTGATTACTGAAGATCATATTCTGCAGAAAAAGATGTTGTTGATCCGATAAGTAAAATTATGGATTGATGACATTCCTCTCCAGCAGCCATTTCTGAGATAAATTTACCAGCCGCTTTGTTAATTCAACCTTCCTCTGATGCATATGACCTTCATTTAAAACAAGAATCTTTTTCGGTTCCGGTACAAGCCGGTGGAGTTCCCGCCAACTGCTCTCCGGGATCTGATGATCCTGATACCCATTGATCAGATAAAATTCTCCTTTCATATGTGGGGCATGGTATCCGGGTTCGATACCCCTGATCGCTGTGAAAGCCAACCATGAGATCATTGACCGAAATGGTTGGTGAACATTGATCATATTTGTGGTCAGTAGTTGATATATATCCACACCCCCATAGGCCAAAACGCCATATTTAATCTGGATTTGATGCTTTACAGCTAAATGATAAACGGCAGGTAAAAATAGCGCTCCGAAACTATATCCGGTTATGGTCATCCGTGTCTCATCAGACCAGGGCTGGTTAGCTACCCATTGGTAAAGGACAAGGACCTGAGCCGGAACCTCTAAAACGGATTCACGAATGATTAAGATCTCTTCCACGGCGGTCCCGGCATACCAGTATTCCGGATGGTAAGGGTAATTGTAGACAATAAGAATATTATTTCCAGGGTTCTGTATATAGCCAAGTGTATAGGTGCCGACATCAAGACCCCCCAGGATAAAGACGACCGGTAACCCATCCTCTGGTATCTTTATTGGTGTACTAACGGTAAATCTGATCTGCTTTTCTTTGGAAGTTGTAAGAGTCGTGATTCGATATAACCGCTCTTCAGGCAAATAGTCATTCAATATCGTAGAGTCCTGACTAAAAATAATCCGGCCAACCGGCCTGTCAATGATATCTACAGGGTCCTGCAGGTATTGTAATCCAATCCAGATCACGGCAAATACTATTAGTACAAGGAAAATTGCAGCTGATCCCATTAGTATGTTTTTTAAAACTTTTTTCATGATATTTTTTAATTTTAACTCAATTTAATACAAGAAAACATGAGATAAAATGATTATAGGAATTAGGAATTTGGAATTAAAAATTGAGATCTGAAATTAAAAAGTTTTGATTCCTAAGGGCTGCCAATAACGAATCGTCAATCACTGTGAGGCAGTTAGAAATTTGTCAATTCTTTTGAATTGATAGCCCCTGTTCTTGAGCCTACAACATAAATTATTTTTGATTTAGGGAAGTAACCCAATTGGTCCAATAATTATACGGTTTAGAATACGAATTTCATAAATTGATCAAACATTTTAAATATATTAAGAAAAATTCGTGGAATTCGTGGAAAATAATCTTTGCGGTTATGCACCGCCCCACACCGCGCCTCCGCCTGAGGCGGACGGCGCCTATATTTGGCGTGGGCAGGTCGTTGCGAGAGGATTTAAAGTTTACTACATACTTTTAATATAATTTTTGCAATTTTCATGCAGGTTAAATATGCCTTTATAAAGTGGATGCAATAAATCTGATTTCCGGATACAGCCCATAAAACTTTTAAAACTTTTCAGGCTCCAGCGTTCGAAACTAAAAATTGTATTTAAAACCAGGAATATTCTTTCAAAATCTCCGACCATGGCCAGCTCCTCGCAGAGAGCCAGGAGTACAACTTGTTTTTCCGGCTGAATCTCTCCACAATCATTGGTTGAGATAAAATAGTCTGGAAAAGATAATACGCTTCCGCCTTTTGAAATATAGTTTTCAAAAGAATTTAGCATTTCTAATTTGGTCGGTGTAATAGTTGCTTTCATATTATATCACCTTATTTCTCCCCGTTGCTCTTAATATTCGTCATATGCATCTAAATCTTCAGATTTGATTAAAAAATTATTTATAGGCCGTTTGGAACGGTGAAAAATAGAAGAGTGAAGAGAGAGGAGAGAGAAGAAGTGGGAGGAGGGGATATGCGAGAGATATTCATAGGTCAGGCTAATTAAATTCTTCTAATTAAATGTATCTTCTCTACAATATTTACTGAAATTTCTTTGATATCTACCAGGGTTTTAGACACCAGATGTCGTGTAAATTTATAATCTAACTTTCTTTTTTTAATAGGGGTTACGGTTACAAATCCGGCATTGATAACCGCCGTTCCACCATCCTGATATGAGGTAATCTCAACAATAATATAGGTTGAATCTGCCTGATCGTACGATGATTTTTCAGAATAATCAAAAAAATGCTTGACAAGAGAATGAGGTGAAAAAAACTTTTAGTATCGAGTATCGAGTATCGAGTATCGAGTATCAAAACACCGGCTTTATTCTGGTTTTACTAAAAAAATTATAAACTTTGCCAAATCCATATGTTAAGGGATTTCCGGCAAATTTTCCGGATTCAATAACCAGTTTTTTGAAAAGCCCTTTATCATCGATGGATTTGTCTTCTATTATTTTATCAAAAGCTTTCTCCCATACGTAGCCGATAGGATTTAAGGCAACAAGCGCAAAATTAACAGTCTTATCAATTGATATTTTTTTTATGACAGAAATCAATTTGACGGTCATATCAGCGGTTATATGTTTGGTCGCTTTAAAAACCATCGCTGGTGAAGGATATAATTTATTTTGGGATTCAATATAAGTCAATTTGCAATAGTTTTCAGTGATATAGGATATTCTGTTTAACAACAAGGCATTTAGAAACCCGTCAGCAATGGAACCGAGGATTTTTTCGATAAAAGGAATACTTTTGACGCCATCCGAGGCCAGTTTTGTTATGATTTCATCGGTCACATATTCTATCCCTTCAGAACCGGCAATAGCAACGGAGTAGTATATCTTTTTCGTAATATTAAAAAGATCCCGATTTGTCACACGTCCGTTATAAAGAGTAAATATGTCTTTGACCATGTTTACGCTATAGGAAAGAACAAGGAGGGCGTCAATAAAGCCGTTTTGGGAGATACTGGAACTATAAAATAATTGAGCGACATATCTTTTCCTGATTTGTTCACATTCTTTCTCCAGCACCTTAATGGTTTTCTTATAATGATCTTTTGGATCTGTAAAGGAAACTTCTAATTCATTATTCTCAAGTAAGAATTTATTCTTTTGAAATTTTTTGATCCGGTTACTGATCAGCTCTTCTTCATGGTCGGCATTGGTTGCCGGACCGGGATTTACCGGTATGATAAGGATCCTGTAAACGGGAATGATCACAAAGTAGATAACCGCAGCCAGGAGTAATACTAATACACCATACCCCAGGAAGGGATGGATCGTATAACTATAGGTGTAAAGCGATATCAACTCCCTGATGATGATATAGAAAAAAAATAGCGAAATGAAAAAGAAAATTCTTTTTATTAATTGCATAGAACGGACTCCCCTCAGGCACTAATTTTTATCGGATATATATGACTCTGTTGAAAAAGTCCATATTCTCCCGAAAAGTCATGCTGAGTCTCGCTTCAGGCGGGAAAGCATCAAATAAAAACAATAAATTACAGAGTTTCCCGACGCTGCCGGGACTCAGTCTGACATAAAACCGACTTTTTCAATAGGTAAACTTGAAGCGACGCGATTAATCGCGTCGTTACATCCAATCAATATATATTATTATACAAAAATATGGTAAAAAGATTCAGACTAAAAAAATATAATGTTAGAAGTCTATGAATACAAGGTACTGGATACTGGATACTTGATCCTCGATTGATCCTGTCAAAAATAAAGATGTTCTTGTATCATAATCTACAAGTTATAAATAATTGATTAATATTTAATTTGTTTCCTGATTTGTCGAGGATGTAAATAATGTCATTGACTATTTGTATAAAATTTGAAGCAATAAGTTTCATATCGGATTGATCAATATACTTTTTATGCTAATTGTTGATACTAATAATTCACTTATTCCTTACTAGACATGGGAGATTCAAATGAAGAAGACTATTGTTACAATTATTTTTGTCCTGTTTACCGCATCGTTGGTTCAGGCACAGAGTCAGTCCTGGAATCTGAATTTCAAGGGTGGTATTCTTTTACCAGGAACGATAACTGTTCAGGGTTATGACGGTGATACAGAAATGGGCTGGATAGCTAATATGGCGTTTGATGCTCTGCTGGCTGAAAAAGTGTCCATGGGCGGGTATCTGTTTTATTCCGGTTTGACGGCAGAGGAAGTTGATCAATCGGCTAATATTCTTGGTATTGGTGGTACCATCAAGGCACGTTTTACGCTAAAGAGCGGTATACAGATCAGACCAGGGGTTATTCTGGCTTATCAGATGACATCGGGAGATGCTTTTGATGATGTGACTGGTCTGGATGTGGGTTTTACCGGCGAAGTGGCCTTCCCTTTGAAGAAAAAGAATGCCATTGTAGCCGAGATTGGTTTTACTTCCCAGCCAGCGGGCGGTAATTCTGATGTTGATGTCACCTGGTCTCCCATATTCTATTTAACTCTGGGATATGAGTTCGGTGGCTAATCTGTTTAATTATTATTAGAAAAATTTCTCGCAGAGCCACAAAGAAAAGAAATAAAAAATATGCGCATATTAGGATTTATTTGTCGGGATTGTTAATTACTATGTCTCTTGTATTATTTATTTTGTATTAAAC
>SDBT01000481.1_pt1 | contig 63039 bp, 71 predicted proteins | sample 2277101 | NCBI WGS metagenome assembly SDBT01 (sample SAMN10404973, study PRJNA504765) | marine sediment metagenome | isolation source: marine sediment core GS10_PC15, 103 cmbsf | place: Arctic Ocean: Southern Knipovich Ridge | collected 2010 | reverse complement strand
ACAGGTAGCGCTACACTGGCACCAAATGAGTATCCCGCCAGACCTATTCTTCTAGAATCAATACCTGCTGTGGTTGAGGTAATGTCTAGCGCTGCCTTAATATCTTCTCGCTCAGCAATGCCCTCGCCAAATGTGCCCTCACTTTTACCGACACCGCGGAAGTTAAAACGAAAGGTAGCGATTGACTTTTCGACGAGCGCCTGACAGATGGCGAAGACAATGTTATTTGACATGTCACCACCATAAAGCGAATGGGGATGGCAGACTATGACCAGCGGAAAGGTGCCTTCACTATGGGGGAAATGCCACACCCCTTCTAGTGAAATATTCCGGCACGGAAATGTGATATGAACCTGGTTCAACCTTCCCTTCTCTGTTCAGTTTCATCTGGCTTTCTCCTCTGTTGCCACCAAGCCCTGAGCTGTGCTGCCACCTGTTTCTCATATCCCTGGTCACTGGGAGTATAGTAGCGTTTGCCCTGAAGAGAACTGGGTAGGTTTTGTTGCTCAACAAAGTGACCGGGGTAATCATGGGCATATTTATACCCCTTACCATAGCCGATGTCTTTCATTAGCGGTGTTACCGGGTTGCGCAGGTGTAGCGGTGTTGACTCAATAGAGCTATGTTTAATCTCCTCCTGAACCCGGGAGTATGCCTGATATAGGGAGTTACTCTTAGGAGCGGTAGCCAGGTAGACGGCGGCCTCGGCGAGGGCTAGGTTGCCCTCCGGCATGCCGATGAAATGGACGGCTTGCTGTGCTGACATGGCTATTACCAGTGCTTGTGGGTCAGCCATGCCAACATCCTCGGTGGCAAAGCGAATCAAACGACGGGCAATGTAGAGGGGGTCTTCCCCAGCCTCAAGCATCCTTGCCAGCCAGTAGAGGGAGGCATCTGGGTCCGAGCCTCTCATTGACTTGTGCAGGGCAGAGATGAGGTCATAGTGTTGCTCTCCTTCCTTATCGTAAGGCAAAGCCCGATGCTGGATAGCATCTTCAATAGTAGGCAATGAGATATGGCGCTTCTCCCTCGCATCAGGCGGTGTCGCCAGGGCAGCCATCTCCAGGGTATTAAGGGCAACTCGGGCATCATTATTTGACATGGTAATAAGATGAACCATGGCATCCTCATCCAGTTCTACATTCAATGTGCCCAGTCCCTTAAGTTTGTCTTTTAATGCCCTGATAAGTATCACGCTAATCTCATTCTCGGTAAGGGGATTCAGGGTAAAAACCTGGCAGCGGGAGAGGAGAGGAGAAATGACTTCAAAGGAGGGATTTTCCGTAGTCGCGCCAATAAGGGTAATAGTGCCATCCTCAACAAAGGGTAGCACTGCATCCTGCTGAGCCTTATTGAAGCGATGAATCTCGTCGATGAAGAGAATGGTCTTCTGCTGGTATAGCTTATAGCGTTCTTTTGCCTCCTCAATTATCCGCCGCAGGTCGCTAACACCGGCGCTGGCAGCGCTCACCGGGCTGAAATGTGAATTAGTAGTATTGGCAATAATATAAGCCAGAGTAGTTTTGCCACTGCCCGGCGGACCCCAGAGGATGATTGACGGCAGCTGGTCAGCTTCAATAGCCTTCCTCAGCACATGCCCTTTACCGATAAGTTGCTCCTGCCCGACAAAGTCATGGAAGTCACGGGGTCTAATCCGTGCCGCCAGCGGCGCTTCTTTTTCCTTTTGTTTCTCAGATTGATGCTCAAACATATTCATAACCCACCTTCCTACTTTAAACCAAGCTCGCTATTTATCCTTTCCAGTATACCCCTGATTTCATCGTCTATTTCCCCAACATTCATAGACTCTGCAACCACTTCTGCAACAGGAGTCTTCCACCTACCCTCAAGCTGATAGCCCAGCTTTATAGCTAGTAGCTTCTCAATGTTTTTGCATCTTGGGCTCTTAACCATTTCCTTTTTCTCCTCGGCCTCAAGTTCAAGATTATATAAGCTGGTTAGTGCGCTGATAAGCTTCTTTTCGGGATAATAATCTTCTAGGTCTCCCTTACTCAGCATGAAGAAATTCTCATCTGGCCTTAGAGTGTGCTTCTTTATTAGCTCTTCGGCTTCAGACTTAGCAACCTTGTCCAATATCATAAAGAAGGGAAGATTAGTATTTTCTACAACCTCAATCCATAGTGTCAGGTGGTATTTCCCTTTATCCTTGCCCCTAATCGGAATGAATGAAATGGATTTCCGAAGGAAGTCGAACTTTAGTTTTTCTGACCAAATAAAATATGCCATTTTATCTGAGGTTCCTTCGACAAATATGATACCGTTGCGGAAGAATAAATCACTGGGTTTATACCCGAGCTCATATAGAAGTAATTTTAAGTCATCGCTCTTCCGTAGGGTTTGAAAACTGGTTTCCCCATTCTGTTTTCTAGCTATCCACACGCTTTCTAGGTCTGTTGCATCAACAAATGCTGTCGAGTGAGTTGTAATAAAAACCTGCTTATCCCCACAAATGCCTTTCAAAAACCCTAAGAATCCTCTTATTAGCTCAGGATGAAAATGCAAATCAGGTTCTTCAATCCCAAAGAAGCACTTTGGTTCAGTTAGGAGTCTATACTCAAGCGCAATCAATTCTTGATGACCACTCCCACTAAGAGCCAAAGGCAGCAATCTTCTAGTTCCTTGCTCTCTAAGAGTAAGCTCATTGCCATAGGCTCTAATCTCTTGGATAGTCCCTGATACACTGCTCACACTATCTTGAAGGGTCATCATCTCTTCAGCTCCTGCAATGTTTTGCGATAGTGACCTTAGTCTCTCTAAAATATCGTTAGTAATTATAGAAGGACGACGCTGATAGCCGCTAAAAGTTGCGGTGGCATTCCTTGTTGATAGAATATAGATAAACCTTGATTTTAGCCTTTGCAGCAGATTAGGTGAAATTGCAGTAAGCAAATCGTCGGACTCTATTTCGGGCGGAGTCTGAGTTACCTCTTGTTTGCCTTCAGTTTCACTCGCTTCAACGGATTTCTCTTCTATTGGTAAAGCTACAACTTTTTTCTTACTAGGTGTAACTAACTTACCATTGGTAATAGTAACTAATTTGGCAGATGTAACACTCCAAACAGCGGAATTAGCAGGCCCCTTTATTGCTCGCTTAATAGTGAGTCTACCTTTGTCCCCGATTCGATAAGCTTCCTTGTTGCCCTCGGGTAACATATCCTCTATTTCATCTTTGCTAAACTCCATTGAAATCTCGAACTCGATAGGTTGTCTATCTTTCCTATCAAACCAGAAGTACTCATCCAAATTCTCTATGCTTCTCTCCGTTGTACCAAAATCCAATTCATTGAAGAATAAGGTCAAGGCTTCCAAAAGGTTACTCTTGCCAGCCCCATTTGCGCCTATAAGGATAATCAAATCGCCAATATTTCCCATCGAGACCTTTTTCAGGCTTTTGAACCGTTGAATAGATATTTTTCTGATTTTCATTTGTAACCCTCCTTTTTTATTAACTTGCTCCTGTGACTGAAGAGTTTATCAAAGAATACGCTGTTTGTCACTTATACCCTTTCACCTCAATGCACTTAACATAACTACAAAAACAAATCAAAGCTAACCAGCTACGAATTGTTTCCTTATTTTTTAATTACTCGTAATATTGTCTTTTTCAATTCCCCTTTGTTTACTTATACCTCTTCACTTCAAAGCGATAGAGCTTTATTGGTTCATCGGGCGCTATGCCTGCCTTCTGGCAGCAGATGTCAATCTGATAGTCCACAGTATCTACCCCTTCAAGGTCGGGGAGGAGTAAGCCCCGCCGCCAGCCACACTCCACGATAGCCCCATACTTCTTGGGGTCAAGATGTTCTTTGCTCTCTACCGGCTCAGGGTTAGTAAGAACATCCACGCTGTACTCAAGGTCTTTAAGTTCACTGGGGGCGATGGGGGGGAAGCGGGGGTCTCTGGTGGCTGAGCTAATGGCATTGGTGATAATCTCTTCAGCCACATTCTTTTGGGCGGCTTCAAAGGTGCCGATGCAGCCTCGTAGTCCGTCAAATTTATGAATGGAGACAAAGACCCCAGACCTCGCCTTCATCTCAGGGGTAAGCTTTTTGGGTGGCTGGGAAGTCTTACCTTCCTTAACATAGCTCTCCACTGCCCCCCTGGCTAGTCTTACCAGCGGGTGCAGCTCTTTCCTGGTTATTACTATCCCGGCGTAGCCAACCACGCTGGAATAATCGCCGGTGGTATCGCCACTGGTCTGGTATCTAACCAGTTCCGCCCCCTTCGCCCCTAACTCCCTGGCAGCCGAAATAAGGCTGACCACCGGTGCATAGCCACACATTGATATATTTAATTCGTCAACCCGCCTTAACAGTTCGTCCTCATTCAAATCCAGCATGGCTTCTATGGCTTGACTGTCCTTCCTCTGGGCAGACTCTTGTGGCTCATAGTGGGTCATGTCACTGGAGGCTATGATTATAACCTCTCTCTTTAAGTCCTTAATAGCTCGGGCTATTTCCCCGCCGATTTCTTTGAAAACAGCCGCCGTGCCATGAGCGAGTACAATGGGCACGAGCTTGATGTCAGGCTTGAAATACTGCAAAAATGGAAGCTGAACCTCAATGGAGTGCTCATATTGGTGTGCCCGGTAGTCTTCTTCCAGGAGACCGGATATGGCTAAAATCTGCTTGCCCAGTTCTGAGTCAATCTCTACCTCGCCCAGGGGCGTTTTCCACACACCCTGGGTCATAATACTAAGTGGTTTTCCGCTACCCGTGTGGTTCGGACCTATGATGACAAAGGTGTCTTTAAACTTGATTCTAGATATGACCGCCCCAGCTACCGGTCCGGAGTAAATATAGCCGGCATGAGGTGAAACCAGACCAATTACCTCTTCTTTGACTGCTTTCTCATCAACTAACCCCGCCATCATTGCCCTAAGTTGGTCGGCTGATTCTGGGTAAAATTGCCCGGCGACAACTGGATTTCTAATCATCATGACCTCCTATTTGCCCCCAGTGTCTTGAAATTAAGCTCTGCCCCGCAGAACCTGCACTTTGAATCTTCCAGACCTACTGCTTGAGTTTGATAGCCAAACCTGTGCACCAGAAGCTTGCCACAGTTGTAGCAGGTGGTGTTCTCGTTCTTATGCCCAAAAACATTACCCGCATAGACAAACTTAAGGCCTGCCTTACGCCCAATATCATAGGCATGCTCCAGGGTGGATACTGGGGTTGGTGGCAAATGCATCATATGATGCTGCGGATAGAACCGAGTTACATGCCATGGCGTTAGCTCACCCAGCTCATCTCGTATCCAATTAGCAATACCCTCAAGTTGCTGGTCATCATCATTCATAGTAGGTATAATATTGGTCACCACTTCAACATGCATATGCCACTTATCTTTAGCCCGTTTGGCAACTTCAAGTATTCCCCGCCAGCGAGGTACTTTGGCTAGCTCCCGATAAAAAGAGTCAGTGAAGCCCTTGATATCGACCCGCCAGGCATCCAGGTAGGGGCCAATAGTATCCAGTGCCTCAGGGCTAGTATAGCCATTGGTTACATAGACAGTGTAGAGGTTGTTCTCCTTGGCCAGCTTGGCTGAGTCAAAGGTATATTCAAACCACATAGTCGGTTCATTGTATGTCCAGGCAATGCCCTCACAGTTAGTGTTTTTGGCCATTTCTATAGCCGCTTGAGGCTGAATATCCCGAGAACCCTGCCATGGCTCATCAACTGCTGGGCAGGAGATTTCCCAGTTCTGGCAGTGCTGGCAATGAAAGTTGCACCCCCAACCACCTAAAGAGAAAGCGAGGCTACCAGGGAAAAAGTGGAACAGGGGTTTCTTTTCGATAGGGTCAACGGCTACCGAGGACGCCTTAGCATAGTTCATATTGTAGAGGACGCCATCTCGGTTGTAATACATCCGACAAACACCAAACTTACCAGGACCTATGTTGCAATACCAGTGGCAGATATGACACCGTACCCTGGAATTGGGCAGCTTTTCGGAGAGCATTGCTTCGTGCATAATTTAATTATAGCACTCGGCTATTGTCAATTATAGTCTGAATAATAGAGCACCCAACAGTAAGCGTGGGCAAGAGAAATAATACAGTCCCGGGATGGGGCGTTAAGTGCCATAGCCATAAAGAGAAAAGGGTCATTGGCAAGGGGGAATGTCCAAGTAGGGTCTATAGGCCTTCATAGTTCGTATGATGCAGGAAAGCAATGGTAAAGGTAAGGCAATATTTATTGACTAAATCTTCTGTTAGCTCCAGAGCAGTATATCTCTTTTAAACATGAGCCTGCCCTTTATACCTGTGGAGCGGGAGACCGGGCTCGAACCGGCGACAACCTGCTTGGAAGGCAGGGACTCTACCAACTGAGTTACTCCCGCCAAATCGTCTCTATTTTAGCCCCAAAATTCCCCATTGTCAAAGAAAAGTGTCTGCTCTAGCAAAAAAACAAAACCAGACTCTCAAGCTTAATCACTAGCCAGCAGCTGCCCCAATGTCCTTACCCGGGGGAACACTCCCCTGGTGGAACCTTTTGTAGCAATACCGCACTGGTACAGGTAGAGAAAATTTAAGGGAAAGAAAAATGCAAATCGGGGCTAATGCTCAATCTTCTTAATCTGATAATGTAGCTTGCCGGCTGGTGCGGCTACCTCTATAATATCCTCATGGGCTCGACCGAGCACTGCCTTACCTATAGGTGAAACACTGGATATCCTACCCTTGGTTGGGTCAACCTCCCTAGGACTAACTATCATATAGCGCAATTCTTCACTAGAAGCTACATCACACAGGACAATGCTATCCCCAATGCTTACTCTGCGGGTTACTTCTTGTTTCTTACCTATAATAGTTGCTGACTTAAGAGTCTCTTCCAGCTCCCTAATCCGCCCCTCTAATTGCCCATATTCCTCCCTGGCTGCCTCTAGAGGCGCATTCTCGCGGAAATCCTTATCAGCGGCTGCCCTACGCATTTCATCGATAACCGGAGAGCGCTTACTCTTAAGAGTAACAAGCTCCGCTTCCAGTTCAGCATATCCCTGCTGAGTTAGGGGGGTAGCCCCCGGCAAACCCTGCCTGGTTGAAGCTGACAACCTAGTCTTCATCAGCTTGGTCTTAAAGTGAGCGGCTAGATTGCTCTTACACCAGCCTTCCTTACCGGCATAAATCAAGAAGGCTCGTATTAGCTCAAACTTCTCTTTATAGTTAGTATCTGATAATGATAACCGCTCAGCATAGTTGGCCACATCCGGAGGAGTAAGTCCAGCCAGAGGTCGTTCCCAGCCAAACCAGCGCACAAATTTATATACCTCCTGCTGGCTCATCCCTCTTTTCTCCGGTGCCAAGCTAGCTAAAAAGCGACTGGCGGTCTCACTCAAGCTTAGTTCCTGTTTGCCAACATTCACTCTATAAATCCTCACCTGATATATTGCTAGACTCAGTCTTACCCAATTCTAAACCTTAAAGATATGCTGGTCAATAGTGTGAAATGGAAAGTTGTTCATCAACCCCAGGGCCGAAAAGGCATCTTCATTACCTCAAGAGCCCTGGTTACTGCCTGGTGCCCCATCACCCGCAACACTGCCCGACTATGCCAGTCAAAGGACAAATCCTTAGCTCTAAGCAAAGTCTCATCAATACCGTTAGACTTTATTATATCAAATATCCGGTCAATCTGCCGATCACTCAGGCGCTCGTAAAACTTCCGGGCATAGTAGTCTATTTTCAGCTCTTTCCCCAGTTTTCTTCGCCACCCTTGCTCATAGGAAGCTAGACCCCGGGCAGACAGGTCATCATTTACCAGCCCCTGATGCAAAGTGTTAGCCGCTATCTCAGCACACAGCAGACCAAAATAAATGCCACCACCGGTGGTTGGCTTCACCTGTCCAGCAGCATTACCGGCCACTATCAACCGGTCACCGTAGGTTCTAGATAGCGGCTGAAGTGGGATTCCTCTATAGGTTGGCTCAACCTCAGCCGAAGCAATCTTTCCCTGAGCCCGCAGGCTTAGCATCAACCTTTCTATATAAAGTCCCGGGTTACGCCGTGCCAGCAGTCCCACCAGAGCCCGCTGAGGCGAAGTTGGCACTAACCAAGCAAAGAAACCAGGGGCTATTTCCTTACCAAGATAAACTTCAACCTCGTCTACCGCAGTTGCCTCCACTTCAACCTGGACTCCGATAACAAAATCGCCAGTCTTACCCAAACCTAACCCCTCGGCAAGCTGTGAGCCAAAACCATTAGCAATAACTACCGCCCTTGCCTCAAGGCTTATCCTTTCTCCCTGACAGGTTGCCTTAATAGTAACACCACTATCCCTGACCGCTAAATCTGTCGCCAAACTATTTAACCGGTATTCCGCCCCTTTACCCTGAGCCCGGTTAGCCATTACCCGGTCAAAGGCAGTCCGGTCTATAATATATGCCTGGGTTTCCTCACGCCACAGCCTCAGCAACCTCCCTGAAGGTGAAAATAATCGGGCACTGTTTACCGGCCGTAAAACAACACTATTATCAACGGTAAAAGAACTAATACACTCCTGACTTATAATGCCGGTACAGCAAATCTGGTCTCCCACCTGCTTATGCTGCTCTAGCACTGCTACCCCGTAGCCCATCCCCGCCAGTTTATAAGCCACATAGCTTCCTACCGACCCACTACCGATAACTACTACATCATACAATTGTCACTCCTGCTGACGACCCTTAGGTCATTTCCCAAAAGGGTAAGTTAGGAAAAATCGGTTACACCCCCAACTCAGAACGAGTGCGGAGGAACCTTATCAGGTTATCGCGGGCAACCAAACCGATAACCCTACCCCCGCTTACCACAGGAATCTGGTTTATATCGTTCTCATCCATCTGCTCCAGTATGCTTAGCGCATCCTGGTCAGGATGAGCTACCTTGAGCTTGTCAACCGGTGTCATTATCTCCCTTACCTGAGTTACATTCCAGCGTTGCTGGGGAACAGATTTAATATTACCCAGTGTCAAAATGCCCTCTAACCGGCCTTCATCGGCTATTATGAAAAAGCGGTACCCACTGGTGAAGATGTAGCCTTGAACCAACTGACTAAGAGTAATATCTGAAGGAACCACCGGGTTGTCAGTGGTCATCACCTGTGAAGCACTAAACCCGTGGAGAGCATCACGCCATTTAGACTGACGATAGCTAGACGAGGCAGCATTTTCCAGAAACCAGCCAATGAAAGCTAGCCACAAACCACTAAACCAATTCAAACCAAAAGGATGCCAGAAGATTATTAAAATACCACCAAGGATAAACAGGTAGCCTACGCCCTGCCCTACCCGTGTCGCTATTCGGGTAGAGCGGCTATAATTGCCTGTGGCTCGCCAAAGGAGAGACCGAAAAACACGCCCGCCATCCAGAGGGAAACCGGGAATGAGGTTGAATACAGCCAGCACCACATTTATAACCGCCAACCAGCCAGCCATCTCAGCTACAAGAGTAACTATACCACCGGTAAGCCACCAGATTAGACCAAACAGGCCACCAATCACCAGGCTGCAGGCCGGACCAGCCACCGCCATTTTTAGTTCATCACCAGGCCGGGCTGCCTCCCTGGTTATTTGAGCCACGCCACCAAGAATAAAAAGGGTGATGCTTTTTACCGGGATACCATAAATCCTGGCAACAAGGCTGTGCGCTAACTCATGAGCCAGCACTGAGGCAAAGAACAACAGGCTGGTAACTATACCTATAACCCATTGAGGTAGCGAAAGCCAATTAGGAGCCACAAGAGACACGGTTACCAAGACAAATATTATAAACCAGGTATAATGCAGCCTAAACTGTATGCCAAAAAGCTTGCCAATATTAAAGGCACTACCCATTTTCAATTACCATCTTAGTCTAATTCTTCACGCTATAGTCAGGGCAAGGCCTGCCATCAGGTGATATAAAATATATAGTCGATGAGCTTATAGGCTAGTTTAGCCGCCAAAAAAGCACAGGAAGGTGGCCCCTCACTGGGGCAAAGTTCCATCAGGTCAAAACCAACAATGTGCTTGGATTGAGCTACTTCGCGCAGCAAACCCAGTAGTTCATACCAGCCAATACCACCTGGCTCAGGAGTGCCCACCGCCGACATAATTGATAGGTCAAGAACATCCAGGTCTATTGTTATGTAAACCTCATTGGAAAGCGATACCCCTACCAGTCAAGGGCAGCTACAGGATGATTTCTGCTATTACCCAGATTGGGAGGTTAACATTTAACTGCTTTAACACCTAAATACTTTTCCGCCAGTTCCATGGCGCAGAACTCCCCACACATACTGCAAGCCGACCCAGCCGCCGCATGCTTGCTATGAACCTGACGGGACCGCTCAGGGTCCAGAGAAAGCCGGGCTTGCTCCTCCCAGTCAAGCCTCTTTCGAGCCATAGACATCTTCATATCCCACTCTCCAGCACCCGGCACCCCTTTAACTATGTCAGCGGCATGAGCAGCAATTCGCGAGGCTATCACCCCCTGTTTTACATCCTCGGTTTCAGGCAAGGATAGGTGTTCTGAAGGCGTTACATAGCATAGAAAATCGGTACCAGCAGCCGCGGCAATAGCACCACCGATAGCCCCGGTGATATGGTCATAGCCAGCCGCCACATCGGTCACCAGTGGTCCCAACACATAAAAGGGAGCTCCCTGGCAAATGGACTTCTGCAAACGAACATTAGTCTCAATCTGATTCAGGGGCAGGTGCCCCGGGCCTTCAACCATTACCTGAACCCCAGCCTGCTGAGCACGCTGCACCAATTCCCCAGCAACAAGTAACTCCTCTATTTGAGCTCGGTCGGTAGCATCAGCCAGGCTACCAGGACGCATGCCGTCACCAAGGCTCAGCGTCACATCAAACTTGCGGGCTATCTCCAGTAAGCGGTCATAGTGCTCATAAAGGGGATTTTCACACTCATTATGGAGCATCCAGCCTATCAGGAAAGCGCCCCCCCGAGATACCACATCAGCCACTCTTCCCTGCTGCTTAAGCCGAGCAATGGCTGACCGGGTTACACCACAATGCACCGTTACAAAATCAACGCCATCCTGGGCATGCTCTCCAATTACGGCGAATAAGTCATCAACAGTCATTTTGACAATGGCATTATATCTATCTATCGCCTCAATCCCTGCCTGATAAATAGGCACAGTTCCAATTGGTAAGGGGCTAGCGGCAATAATAGCTCGGCGGATAGCTGATATATCACCACCGGTGCTCAAATCCATAACTGTATCGGCGCCGAAATCAATAGCCACCCGCAATTTTTCCAGCTCGGTATCAACATTGCTGAAGTCGGAGGAGGTACCAATATTAGCGTTAACTTTGGTCTTAAGTCCCTGACCGATACCATAAGGAACAAGATTTGAATGTTTAATACTGGCTGGGATTACTATCGTCCCCCGAGCCACACCCTGACGGATAAACTCAGCATCTACCTGCTCATGCTGTGCTACCAGAGCCATTTGAGGAGAAATAATACCTTCTCTTGCTAATTCCAGTTGAGTCATATTCACCTCTACAAAAATAGAACCAAGGGCTTCGGCGGTTACTACCCTTGGTCTAAGTCACTGCCGCTTCCCTGCGCTCGTACTATCGAGATCAGGTTCACAGGGTTAGCATCAAAATGCCTCTCAGCCGTTGAGCGCCCCTAGCGGTATTAAACTCTACTCTAAAATATAACACAAGCTTGCTTAAAATGCAATGCTCTATGTTCCTATTATTTATCTACCTCACCAGTAGTCGCTAGGGTACTGCCTATGAGGTATTCTGCTATATATACCAGTTAATAGCCGCACTACGGGCGAACTCTAAAAAAGCAGCCAGCCCCATTACATCATCCACTTCATCCAGCAGATCACTCAGTGCAATATTGAGGGCCGCCATAGCGTTGGGGCAGGCGTAGACTTTTAGCCCCAGCTTTCTGGCATCGGCTAGCTGGGTCTCCAAGGATTGCATGCTTCCCGATTCTAATCCTTGCTCGATGTTGATTCTCAGGTTTTGGGAGGTTTCCTCTCCTATATCTGCCAGATGCCCTCTGGTAAATCTCCTCAGGCCCTCAAAGGTAAGCAGCATATGCACCTCCATGCCACTAGCCAAGGCGACAAGAGCCAGAGTTAGGGCATAGGATGCTCTGTCATAGGCGCCACTATGCAGGATTATAGTTACTCGTTCCTTATTTTGACCCGTGCTCAACTTTAGCCTTGCCCTTTCCGGATAGTATCCGCCCCAATGAAGCCCAACTCATCCGGCTTCTCTTGTCCAATGCCCTAATCGAGTCACTGTCTCGTCTCTTAAGTAGACCTCTCTGGCCAGAGCCTTGCCGCTCTGGGTGAGAAATACCCTATCAATAATGTTGCTCAGTTTGTCCCTATCCTGAATATCGTACTCATCTTTCAAATTTACCAGCCAGTCGGCATCATAGAGTATTTTGAAGTTACGGGTATTTATCTTTCCCGGACTGTGATGGTGAGCAATGATCTCGCAAATTTCCTCAATTTGATTTCGCTCAAACCCCAGTCTGGCTAAGATTCGCCGGGCAATAGGTGGCCCCTCTTTCTCCTGGTATTTACCAATCGTGCTGTCATACTTCTTTTGCGCCTGGTGAATCCCTATATCGTGAAGCATAGACGCCCCGATTACTATTGTATAGTCTCCTTCTTCCCGTTTCAATAGCGCTTCGGCATATTCCGTTACCCTGTGGGCGTGGTTGATTCTCTTTACATCTCCACTGAAGTAGGCTTCCATTACCCTAATCAGCGCTGGTTTAATAACATTCATTCTTCTCCCGACCTCAAAACAGATAATGCACCATTAAATCTAGCCGGCCGTGTTTGACCAAGTACAAGCCAGAGAATTTCATAACTTCCCGGATTTTTTCTCGGTAGCCCGGTGCATAACAGTGGGTAGGACATTTCTTGCACATTGGCTTGGGGTCATAGGGACACAAGAGCAACTTGGCTATGCCATGGTTCAGCAGTTTGCGGCAATCTCCGCAGAGTACCAGGTCTTTGTCACCCAGAGCTTGCCGCAACCGGTCATCTTTGATAGGGAGGCTATCTTTGGCTTCCGCTGGGTGATTTTCCCGGCAGAATATAGCGACAAAATTGCTCAATACCCTTATGTCTTTGCTTTTCTTGCTGTCTAATCTTTCGAATATTTTAGGCATTTCTTCTATTTTTAGCCACCTATTCACTCAGACGCTTAGTGATTGCCATTTGCTGGAGATTTCGGCAAGTTCCTTCTCTCCCAGCAGACTTCGGGCTATGGGTAAAAGAGAAGTGTTCTCCTTTTCAATGTGCCCTCGCAGCAATCCTACTATACGGTTGCCGATTTTATAAATTTCGGTGGCTTTGCTGGGTTCGCTGTCATCTTTTTGGAATTCTCCTACTTCATCCTTTAGCTTATCGTACAACGGCCACAATTGAGCATGCTCCGCCAGTAAGAGACGGGTTGGACTCCCTTCCTTGCCCATATGCCTCTCTAAAATGGGGAAAAGAGTCTCTTCCTCAAGTCGGAAATGCAACCTCAACTCACTGTCAAAGAACTCCAGTACCTGTCTCAAATTGTTCATGCCTAGTTCCAGGATTTTTGAAGATTCGGGCACTGTAGCTCTGGCACCCGACCTGATGCATAAAGTGGCGGCTCGCAAGAAACTCATCTGATTCAGCACCTCATCATGCTCTTGGCTGATAACATCAAGGGGGCTGGCTGTTTTTGTCTTAACGGAGACTTTTTCTGCCTCCGGCTTCAGCCTCTGGTAGACCTCTGGTCCGATGCACTCCTTGGCCGCCGGGCACCAGTCAATACAGGAAGGCAGCTGCTCTCGAAATACGCGGGTGCCACAGCTAGGACACAGCTGACTCAGCTCGTCAGTCCATATCTCGACATCTACACCACAGCTAGGGCACTTAATATCTTCAGGAACGGGCTGGCGGATGGAGCGGGACCCGGGGCATGATTTGGCAAAGGTCATACTGAAACACCCCTCTTCTTTTTAGTCCTATGATAGCAGTTACTTGTTTTGATGTATATGACTTTTGTCGCAAAACGCTTGCCCTATACAGTGCTCTTCAGTTATGGTAAGATTCAAAATCCAGCAGCTATACTTGAGAGGAGGTTGTCCAATACCTTCACTGGCTGATTTCTTAAAATCCCTGCCCTACTTCACCGCTCTGGGTGCTGAAGAGATAGAGCGAATCGAGAAGGATATTCTAGAATACCCCCTTGCCAAAGGGGAAGTCCTTTTCCTGGAGGGTGAGCCCTGTCGCGGGCTATACATTGTCAGGTCAGGACAGATTCGCATCTTCAAGAGCTCTCTCGAAGGAAGGGAGCAGGTACTACTTATCGCTAAACCCGGTGATACCTTCAACGATGTCCCCGTGTTCGATGGCGGTCCTAACCCCGCCAGCGCCTCGGCACTAGAGCCCTCAACAGTTCTTATCATACCGAAGGCAAAGCTACTTTCGCTGATGGCTGACTCCCCAGTGGCTCTGTCCATCCTCAAAGTGTTCGCCATGAGATTGCGTCACCTGACTGTGCTGGTCGAAGACCTTTCTTTCCGCCATGTAGTCAGCCGGCTGGCCAAGACCCTTCTAGAGTTAGCGGTAACAGGGCAAGAACCATCACCCGTACAGCGCTTGACTCAGGACGAGATGGCGGCAATGGTTGGCACGGTTCGAGATGTAATCGGTAGGGCGCTGAAAACTCTGGAAAAAGCCGGCGCTATCAAAATTGAGGGTCAGCGCATCCTCGTGGTTGATACTAAGAAGCTCAAAGAAATGACCTGAACCCGACAAAAGTCATATACAGGTAGCCAAACACACTCTAAAATATGATTAGTACTATGGAATAAATCTCAGGGCAAGAGGGCATTCAGTGAATGTGGTGATACCCCAAATAGACCGGGATAAATGCACCGGGAGTGGGAATTGCGTAAAACATTGTCCCATTAACGCTATAGAGTTGGTTAGTGGCAAAGCGATGATAGTCAGGCCCGAGGACTGCAATTACTGCACTGATTGTGAGGTTGTTTGTCCCTCAGGGGCGATTAAATGCCCCTTTGAGATAGTATTGGTAAAAACTGGGCCCCTTTCTTGAAAGATTCATTAAGTAAGACCAGATAAAGGAGGCAACAATGCCCGAGACAACACAACCTTCGAGTGACGAAAAGAGTTGCGCCATTTGTGGAATCAAAAGCAAGGAGAGAATACTACTTTGTGGCGAATATCAAGACAAGAGAACATGGGTCTGTGTTCAATGCCTGCCTAGGCTGATTCACGGTGCCCACTAGCTAAGAAGGAGGGAGATACATTGAGTAAGACTACACTGGGCTTCATTTTCGCCGGAATAACCTATTTGGTAATAGGCATCACTCTGGGAGTTCTTTTCTTTATCCTTCCTGAAACCAGGGTGCTGAGTACGGTACACGCCCATCTCAATCTGGTGGGCTTCGTCACCTTTACCATCTTTGGCATTGCCTATCACATCTTACCTCGCTTCCGAGGGAGACCTCTTTATAGCGAGAAGCTAGCTTGGTGGCAATTCTGGTTGGCTAATATCGGGCTGGTGGGACTGCTCATCTTTTTGGGCTTGGGAGCTTATGTATCCTTTGACGGGCTGAGAGTCTTACAGGCAGTCTTTGGCGCCACTCTAGCGCTATCTATCTACCTTTTTGTATATAACATGCTCAGAACTCTGGTCAAATAAATGAGGAGGGTATTTCAATGGAAAAGACAACTGCTAGGTTTCACCAGGACATGAATATTGGAGAGGTGCTCTCGATGCATCCCGGGGCCGAAAAGGTAATCGAGAAATACTTCGGCGGGGGATGCTTCACCTGTCCTGGTATCAAGATGGAATCCATTGCTTTTGGCGCCATGATGCATGGCATAGACCTTGAGGCGATAATCAAAGAGCTTAACGAGCTGGAATAGGCAGGTTAGAGTCATTGATGCCAGTAACCTATCCCTAAAGACATATTGAGCATTATGGAAATAACCAAAGATATGATAATCAATGATGTTATCAAAAAGTATCCTCAGACTATTCCAGTCTTCAATCGCTTTGGTGTTGATGCCTGCTGCGGTGGCGGTCAAGGTATTGAGCAGACAGCTACTGCTGATGGCATTAATGTAGCGGCATTGCTTGCCGCCCTTAATGAAGTGGCTCAAGTTTCAGGGAACAGAGAGGGGTGAGCTGAGTGAAAAAGGTAAAGGCAATACACCTCTCCCAGTTTCAGGAGTTCAGTTCGGAGCGGTTCGTTTCCAAACTGCTCCATGATTCCGAAAATTCGCGGGTGGCTTTGTTTTGTCTTGAGCCAAACCAGGTGTTATCGCCCCACACCACCACATCCGAGGTAGTCTTTTTAGTGGTGGATGGTGCCGGCACTATCATTGTGGGGGAGGAAGAGATTGAGGCTAATGCCGGCATGCTGGTGGTTTGCCCGCCGCAAATACCACATGGCTTAAAAGCCAGCAGTCGGTTTGTCGTGCTGGCTGTCATTGCCCCACGACCCTAACCTCGGGACAAACATGATGGGAGATTATCTATCAACCTCACCCCCTTAATCCCCCTCTCCTTCAAAGGAGAGGGGGAAAGTTTTAGAAGAGGGGCGTTAGCCCCTCTTAGACACCCGCTTAGATACCCCCAGACAAAGGGGATAGGGTTAATAAACAACCTTCTCTGTAGAACCTTATCTCCTCATCACCAGTAATGCTATAATTGTAATTAATTATGGAAAAACTTAACGCCGGCGCTAAAAAGCTAGGGCTACAGCTTAGCTTAAGGCAGCTTGAGCAGTTCCACATCTTCTATCAAGAGCTCATAGATTGGAATAAGCGTGTAAACCTCACCAAGATAACGGACTATGAAGAGGTGCAGATAAAACATTTCCTTGATTCGCTCACGGTGACTCTGGCCCTCAAGCAACCGATAGGTAGTGATAGCTTCCGCATTATTGATGTCGGCACCGGGGCTGGCCTACCGGGATTACCCCTTAAGATGATTTTCCCGGAGATAAAGCTGGTATTGCTTGAGGCTACCGCCAAAAAAGCCGCCTTCTTACACCACCTTAAACATAAACTGGCACTGGCTAACATTGAAATTATAGTGGGGCGGGCTGAGGAAGTTGCCCATGAAACTCAATACCGCGAGAAATTCGATATAGTGCTCTCCCGAGGTGTGGCACGGCTACCCACCCTGGTTGAATTAACTCTACCTTTTTGCACTGTTGGCGGTAGCTTTATTGCTCAGAAAAAGGGGGCTATTGAACTAGAAATAAGCCAGGCGGCTAAGGCGATTAGCCTCTTGGGTGGTAAGCTGCGAGAGGTGAAGAGGATTGACCTGGAAGAGTTTACCGACGAGCGCCGGTTAATAATAATTGACAAGGTCTCGCCAACACCCCCCAAATACCCCCGCCGCCCCGGCATACCCAAGAAAAGGCCGCTCATGTAGCATACTACTATCTTATTTTATTTTTGTAACCCTATCCCCCTGACCCCCTTCCCTTACTAAGGGAAGGGGGTTTTCTTTTTGAGAGGGGTTAGCGCCCCTCTTTGACTCCCCAAAATAGATTGTCTTAGTAAATCCAACAACCTTCGCATTGAGAATCAAAGAAGTATAGGTTAGATTCCCTTAAATGATGCGTCCTGGCAACTCTGTCTTCAATCCTATCACAGTAAGATTCCCAGTTTGGATTTTTAGTGTGGACGGATATAGCAATATCAGGTATGCCCCTATGGTCAATAGCATCAAATATATGTTCATCCTGTTCGCTTGCAGACCAACCGTAAATTACCAATGAGTCACTGATTTTCGTGAGAACAGAATCGTATACTGTATTTAGATAATTACTGCGTGTTATAGCACGAAACTTCTCCGTTGTGCTACCTTCGCTGACAAATAACGGTATATAATCCTTCTCCTGCCATTTGGATAGCACTGCTTCAAGCAGGCAATCCTTGATAGAACGACTTAGCTTCACTTCGTCACCGTATATGTCCGTTGCTAGGAATAAGTTGCCGTGAGGATAAAAGACAAGAGTCGAACCTTTTGCTGGTGGAAGCGGCTTGTATAAATAATGGAAATCCTTTTCGAATTCCCCGCTAACAAAACAGTCTTTGAACCACTGACACTCTAGCTTGTCATTACCAACAAGCATTGACCAATATACCAATAAGTCATAATTGAGGCTCAACACTGTTCCAAACTTCATGAGGAAATTAGCTATTGGAGTGAGTAATTGCTCTACGCCTGCATACGTTGGATGAATCTTCCTTATCGTGCTTATAAGTGCGTCTCTCAGTTCGTAGTAATATTCTTTAGTTTTGTCCTCTTCAATATTTAGGGCTTCGTTAACTTGGCTAGCTTCCAACAGCAGTTTCATTATGAATTCAAAGCTTGATGTCTCGAAGTATTTGAACATATTCAGAAGGTCATCATTAAGCTTTCCACTATTGCAGACTTGCTCATATAGGGAGCGGTAGGAAAGACGGCTATCAATAGCTATACTTGCACCATTACCTAATAGCAGGTTACTATGTCTGAATTTTTCCTCTATTTTCGACCAATCCCATAGCTTCATAGGTGGATTATGTTCCCCCACAGGACTGGCTCTCAATGGTTCAGGTCAGTAAAAGGGCGTTTAAGAGGGGCTTCGCCCCTCTTTTTAATATTTATCCCCCTCTCCTTGGTAAGGAGAGGGGGATAAAGGGGGTGAGGCTTGGGTAATTTCAGCTAGTATCTTCGCTGGATTGTCATACCGGGTTTGTACTCCCTCCAGATTGAGGACGGCGAGTCCGCCTAGCTTGCTCATCAGGATGGCAAAGTTGACATCGGTTACGGCATCCATTGCCGCCGCAATAATGGGGGTGGAAAAGGTAAAGTTATCCATCTTGAAATCTATGTTTGTCTGGTCTGGATTTACGGTTACGTCTCCAGGCACTATGGCAATTTCATCAAAGCCGTAGGAACGCCTAAGTTGCTTAAATTGGGGAGTAGCCATTGTGCTTTTTCCCTTCTAAACTACAAGGCCATCAATATCGAATTAGCGAATAGACCGGCACTTCTTCTAATTTCTTTCTGCCTTGGAGTTCTAGAAGTTCTATCAGGAACGCAGCGCAGACTAGATTACCCTTCATTTGCTTGATTAAGTCTACGGCAGCTTTTGCCGTTCCGCCTGTGGCAATAACATCATCAACAAACAATACATGATTACCTGAACTGATAGCGTCTATATGAATCTCTAGCTTATCTGTTCCGTACTCCAGGTCATACGATTTCTGGTGCTTATGCCACGGTAACTTACCTTTCTTTCTTATCGGCACAAACCCTGCACCTAGCGTATAAGCCACTGCTGACCCTAGAATAAACCCTCTCGCTTCTACGGCACAAACAACGTCAATCTCTTCCTGGCTGAACCGATAGGCAATTTTATCGACGACTTTCTGAAAAACTTCACCATTCCTCAACAGATTTGTAATGTCTCTGAAAATAACCCCCTTTGTCGGAAAGTCATGAACATCTCTAATATACCTCTTGAATTCATCCTCAGATTTACTGGTAACTAGACCGCTGTTGTGATGATACATATTTCTCCTTAATGGGGTTGCTCTGCTGGTTGAGTCTATGGGTATCATAATAGCTATTATGAAAGAATGTGTCAAACGTGTCCGGCTGACAGAGTCTAGAATTGAACAATATTTGGAGTATTGAGTAGATGAGCGTACTAGACTGTTTTGCGATTTCTAACCTTATTGATGAAGCGCAGGCTCTTTCTCCTAGACGATTCCAGGGATTTGAGCCCCGGAAATCTGCGCACTCTAAAGATCTTGGCTGCTCTGAGAACACGAATAAGGCGAAGGAGTTTGAGTATGTGGAATATGCGAAAGTAAGGGATAACCATGAGTATGTCTGTCCAACGTCTTCGGATAAAGGTCTTGAAATCGGGTTCCCTGCAGAACTTAACCGCCAAATCAGCTACGAAGACACTCTGTGGATTGCCTGAGCCGTAAGGAGACCTCGTCGTAGTCGGAGAGCAGCTTCAAGTCAAGAACAAGCTCGTTGCTTACAGAAAAGGCCGATATTATAAGAGCAGTAAGACTACCTCTGGTCGCCGCTACCATTCGTTTCTTACGTTTTTAGCCTCAAATTATTGATTTTAATTTTGGGGAAACGAATCGTATCTGATTAGTGATTCGTTTTTCTAGTTATGTAAAGTTGGATACTTATTTGTCAAAGCGTTGTTCCCGGTTCAAAAGTGAAAGCTTCCGGAAGGGGAGGTTGGAGAGGCTTTTACCTCTCTGGATGCTCGGCGGGGTGTTATTTCTTGAGATTGCTTCGTCGCTACGCTCCTCGCAATGACAATGGTGACCTATCCCCCTGACCCCCCTTCCCTTGGGGATTGGTGACATAACGATGTGGCATCTTATTGATGATTAACATGTTTGGCTGTATAATACTTTACAAACCGAATAAGCAGCGCTAACTGGTTCGCGGAGGTGACAATATGGCTAACTCCAAGGTTAAAGAAATCGAGACCGATAAATTACTCCTGGACTCAATAAATCCTCGTCACGATATACTTAGTGACCAAGTCAATATCATGCAGAAAATGATAGACGATCAAGGAGACAAACTAATAAATCTTGCTAGTGACATTTTAGCGATGGGCCCTAATCCAGCTGATTTGACTATGGTTGTTCCTGACGAAAACGAATCAGGCAAGTATGTTGTAGTTGAGGGTAACAGAAGGGTTGCAGCCATACAACTTTTATCCAATCCTGTCTTGGCAAAACTGGGGAATAAGGCTTCAGTAACCAAGTTCTTTGAGCAACATAGTCCACAGTTTAAACTCAATCCTATTAAAGAACTAACTTGTGTCGTCTTCAAGGACAGGCAAGATGCAAACCACTGGATTAGTCTGAAGCATACGGGTGAAAACAAGGGGGTTGGTGTAGTCAGGTGGGGTGGCATTGAGACTGCTCGTTTCAGGCAGAGGTTAGGCAAATCGCCGTTAGCATTACAGGTTGTGGAGTTCGTAAAAAGGAACACTACTTTGGACAAAAGTGCCCTTGATAAAATCAATAAAGTGCCGATTACAAATATAGCACGCCTAATTGATGACCCGGATGTACGAACCACACTAGGAATAGACGTAAGCAATAACGATATCGTTTCAACTTACGCGGACGAGGAAGTGATTAAAGGATTAACGAAGGTGGTACTAGATGTCGCTGAAAAACAGATAACAGTAAATGATATACGCAGTAAGAAGAATAGACAAGACTATCTGGCAAGTTTTGACTCATGTGATTTACCAGATTTGTCCACACCAATTCAGAAAAACTGGAGCTTACAATCTCATACCACATCAGTTACTCCAGCATCGGGAAAGCCTGCGCCAAAGAGGAAGAAAATTCCGCTATCCACTAAACGGAAAACACTAATACCGGCGAAGTGCACATTGATAATCCACCATGCTCGTCTAAATAAAATATATGACGAATTGCAGTCTCTCAAGGTGGATGACTTCCAAAACGCCTGCGCTGTAATGCTACGGGTATTTCTTGAATTAAGTTTGGATGAATACTCCTCTGTTAAAACCATACCTTTCCCAAAAGATCCATATTTGGTGCAGAAGCTCAATAAAGTGGCAGATTACTTAGAAAAGAATAGATTGATGACCAAGGCGGAACTTAAGCCGGTAAGAGTCGCTTGCTCTAGCCCAAATGCCCTTTTTTCAACCAATACTCTTAATGCTTATGTTCATAATCCCAACCTTGCGCCCAAGTCAAAAGAATTAAAGGAAACTTGGGATGATATGCAAAAACTCCTTGAGACTATCTGGCCACAATAAGAACGAAAATGCAGTATACAACACCTTTACGTTATCCCGGTGGCAAAAGCAGACTTGCAGGATTTGTGAAATTAGTTTTTGAAACTAATACCTTGGTTGGCAGGCACTACGTAGAGCCTTATGCTGGGGGAGCAGGCCTTGCATTTCACTTATTGTTTAGTGGTCATGCAAGCCATATCCATATTAACGACTTGAGTAAGTCCATATATGCATTCTGGTATTCAGTTATAGAGAATACAGACAGTCTTTGCAGACTGATATGTGACACACCAGTCAACATGAATTCGTGGCAAAGGCAAAGAAATATCCAGAACCACCCTGACCAACATTCAATCTTAGAACTGGGATTTTCCACCTTTTTTCTAAATCGGACCAATCGATCGGGCATAATTAATGGTGGTGTAATAGGAGGCAAGAGACAAGAGAGTAACTATAAACTTGACGCTCGTTACAACAAGATTGGTCTAATTTCGCGAATTGAGAGAATAGCTCGATACAAGGATAGAATCTCAGTCTATAACAAAGATGCTTTAAAGTTCATGTCTGAGACCCTACCTGTGCTATCCCAAGAGTGTTTAGTTTACCTAGACCCTCCATATTATGCAAAGGGTCATGCGTTATACGAGAATTACTATGGGCATAATGACCATTACACAATATACAAGTTTCTTACGAATATTGGGCAGCCATGGATAGTAACATATGATAATGTGGCTGAAATTCGCGAAATCTATCGGGGATATCAGCATATGTGCTATGAGCCTTTTTACAGCGCCGCAAAGCACTATAAAGGCTCCGAAATCATGTTTTTCCGTGATAGTCTAATAGTCCCTCCTGTTGACCATCCTTTTGTAGATAACATCCACCCTCAATAGGGCAGTGTAAGAGGGGCTTCCGCCCCTCTTACTTTTTCTTCCCCCTCTCCTTGACAAGGAGAGGGGGATAAAGGGGGTGAGGTCACCTTAAGAAAATATGGAGGGTGAGGTTGATAAACAAGCCAAACAGTAGTAAAATTCATTTAAGGGAGCAGTGAATTTATCACGGGGGGCAAGGAGGCAGACATGGAAACAGGCACATGGAAGGTTAAAGCCGGGCTAGCTCAAATGCTAAAAGGTGGGGTGATTATGGATGTCATCAACGCCGAGCAGTCTAAAATTTCCCAGGAGGCAGGCGCCTGTGCGGTAATGGCACTGGAGAGAGTACCCGCCGATATCCGAGCTGCCGGCGGTGTCGCTCGCATGGCTGACCCAACGGTTATTGAAGCTATTATGAAAGCAGTTTCTATACCGGTAATGGCCAAGTGCCGCATCGGTCACTTCGTGGAGGCTCAAGCGCTGCAAGCCCTTGGCGTGGATTTCTTAGATGAATCTGAGGTGCTTACCCCGGCTGATGAAAGCCACCATATCTGGAAACATGACTTTAAGGTCCCCTTTGTCTGTGGCTGCCGCGACCTGGGTGAAGCACTGCGCCGCATTGGCGAGGGAGCAGCGATGATTAGAACCAAGGGTGAAGCGGGCACGGGCAACGTCGTCGAAGCCGTCAGGCACATGCGAGCCGTGATGGATGGCATCCGCAAACTGGTAAACACACCTCAAGAGGAACTGATGGCACAGGCAAAGGAAATAGGAGCACCCTTTGAACTGGTAGAGGAAGTGCACAAAACAGGAAAACTACCGGTGGTTAACTACGCCGCTGGTGGCGTGGCTACCCCGGCCGATGCCGCCCTGATGATGCAACTGGGTGCCGAAGGCGTCTTCGTCGGCTCAGGCATATTCAAATCAAGCAACCCCGAGGTTATGGCCAAGGCTATCGTCAAGGCAACCACCCACTTTCAAGACCCTGAAATCATTGCCGAGGCCTCCAAAAATCTGGGGGAAGCCATGCCCGGGCTAGATATAAAGCAAATCCCAACCGAGGAACTATTAGCCCCTAGAGGATGGTAATATGAGAATCGGCGTCCTTGCTGCGCAAGGAGCCTTTGCTGAGCATATAGCTATACTGCGTCAACTGGAAGTAGAGGCTTTGCCCGTCCGCTTGCTCCAAGAACTCAGGAGTTTGGACGGGTTAATCATTCCCGGCGGAGAAAGCACTACTATCAGCAAATTAATGCAGGATTACAACCTACTGACCGAAATAAGAAAGCTAGCTAAAAATGGCTTACCGATATTCGGAACCTGTGCCGGCATGATACTTCTCGCCAATAAGATTTCAGATTCGGACTTAGAACCTATAGGAGTTATGGACCTAACTGTTGAACGTAATGCCTTTGGCCGCCAGAAAGATAGCTTTGAGACCGAACTCATAATACCAGTCCTGGGAGAAAAGCCCTTTCCTGGCATATTCATTCGAGCTCCAATAATTGAGCAGGTGAACGGTGAAGCAGAAATACTAGCCAGGTTAGCTGATGGCACCATTGTTGCTGTCAGACAGCAGAAGCTAGTAGCTTCTGCGTTCCACCCCGAGTTGACTAACGACCTGAGATTTCATCAATACTTTCTAGATATTGTGGCCGGGCACCAGTGAATAAAGCATATTCAGGAGGATATTTTGCCAAAGGTAACTACAAGCGACCTTGATGCTCTGCTTGACATTCTACCACCCCATATTCGCCAGCCATTGTGCCAGCAAGAGGACATCAACGAGCTACTGGAAGTAGTCCTAGACCTGGGTCGTTCTCCTGAAGCTCGCTTTCCACAGCGGGAGGTAGTGCTCAACCCCAAAGAAACCAGTGAGGAAGACATTGAGTATGTAGTCTCCCGCATCGGTGGCTTCGGTGATGACAATCGGGCTGGAATTGAGCGTACCCTGCACCGTATCTCAGCCATTCGTAACCGCCAGGGACGTATTGTCGGACTTACCTGCCGTGTGGGCAGAGCTATCTTTGGCACCATAAAGGTTATTGAAGACCTCGTTGAGTCAGGCAAAAGTGTCCTGCTGTTGGGTCGCCCGGGGGTAGGTAAAACCACCATGCTACGCGAGGTCGCCCGAGTGCTTGCCGATGACTTCAATAAACGCGTTATCATTGTTGATACCTCAAATGAAATTGCCGGCGATGGTGATATTCCCCACCCGGCTATTGGACACGCCCGGCGGATGCAGGTAACCACCCCTACTAGGCAACATGCGGTAATGATTGAAGCCGTAGAAAACCATATGCCCGAGGTAATCGTTATTGATGAGATTGGCACTGAGCTTGAGGCACAGGCAGCCCGAACTATTGCCGAGCGTGGCGTCCAGCTAGTCGGCACAGCTCACGGTAACACTCTGGAAAACCTGATGATGAACCCTACCCTATCTGACCTCATTGGCGGTATCCAGACGGTAACCCTGGGTGATGAAGAAGCCAAGCGAAGGGGCACACAGAAATCAATACTGGAGCGCACGTCACCACCTACCTTTGATATTGTCGTTGAAATCCAGGATTGGGACAAGGTGGCTATTCACCCTGATGTGGGTGAGGCAGTTGATGCCACCCTGCGCGGTCAACCCCTAGCCACCGAGATTCGCTGGCTAGACAAAACAGGGAAGGTCAAAATAGAAAAGGAAGCGCCGGTCACCATCCCTAAAAAAACCGCTAAAGGTAAGCAGCCGGTTAAAAAAGGCAAACTACCCCAGCTTTACCTCTTCGGCGTAAATCAGTCACGACTGGAGCAGATGGCGAAAGATAGAGAATTAAAAGTAGACATAGTTAACAGCTTAAATAATGCCAACCTGTTTATAACCTCTAAAAACTACTATCGCCGAAAGCCACAAAAGGTCAGGGATGCCGAAGCAGTAGGCGTACCCATCTATGTCCTCAAAAGCAATACACCACCTCAAATCAGACAGCTACTGAACACTATCTACCCCACCGAGAGCGCCGATAAGGCAAATGGTTTTCAGCTTGCCCTGGCTGAGGCACAGGAAGCAGTCAACCAAGTGAAAGGGGGGCAGGAAACGGTAGAACTCAGTCCCCAGAGTCGCTATATCCGTCGGTTACAGCACTTGATTGCCGAGCGAAACGAACTTCTCTCACAGAGCACCGGCAAAGACCCTGATAGACGAGTGAGGATTTATAAGGGGTAGGCCTTTTGTAGCACGTGAGTAGCCAATGGTTTATAATCTATGTGACAAAGACTTGAGGTTAGAATACGACAATGGACGAAAAGACAAAACGGGAGCTTCTTCAACGAACACTAACTACTGACTTGATGAAACAGGAGTTCGAGCAGACTTTGCCAGAACGAGTAGAACGTTATCTACAAGTTAAACCTCATGGAATCATTCCGAATGCACCTTTTTCTGTACCATCATCAGAATGCAGTTTACTTTTTCGAGATGGTCATTTCTTTGCGTGTATAGCACTTGTTCAAGCCGTAGCAGAAGCTATAGTAAGGTATATGTGCGATATAGACTTCAAGAACCACGATAAAGTCTTTGAGAAAAACGTAGAAAAGCTTCACACAAGGAAATTTATTGACAACAAATTAAGGGAATCCCTACTCAAAATATGGGACAGAAGAGATGATTATCACCATCTGAATTCTAACGTGAAATCTGATAGACAGACATTGGAGAATCTGGCTAAAGAGAAAGCTTGTCTTTTGGTTGAGGTCGAAAGTCAGATATTTGAATTCAGAGTTGCCAATGATGGGAGTATGATTCATAAGTATCCTAAATATTGGAAAATCAGTGGCGGTCAGGCAGAAGTATTTCTTCGACTAGAGTCATGACTTATTTTATTTAAGGTCTTCAGACTAGTGTCACAAACAAGCAGAAGCAAAGGGATTAAAAGGGGCGAAGCCCCTTTAAGAAACTTTCTTCCCTCTCCCCTTAATAAGGGGAGAGGGACAAAGGGTGAGGGGTTGGTACAATTATGGCTCTATTTATAACCTTTGAGGGAGGGGAAGGAAGCGGCAAGAGCTTTCAGGCTAGGGCGCTCCATAGAAAGCTATCACAGTTAGCCATCCCTGCACTCCTGACTCATGAACCGGGGGGCACGCCACTCGGTAAGAAACTCGGTCGCTGGCTGAAGTGGGCTGAAGGCACAGATATATCACCACTGACCGAGCTATTATTGTTTAACGCCTCCCGCGCTCAGTTAATAACCGAGGTAATCCAACCCAACTTGAAAAGCGGAATAACGGTTATCTGTGACCGCTATGCCGATTCTACTACTGCCTATCAAAGTTATGGGCGAGGACTAGATTTGGCGATGGTCAAGGCGATTAATGATGCCGCTACTCAAGGATTTAAACCTGACCTGACAGTTCTCCTAGACATACCAGTAGAGACAGGGTTTGGTCGTAAAAAAAACAGAAAGCAAGACCGTTTTGAGCAGGAGGCTATCGCCTTTCACCGGCGGGTGCGGGATGGTTACCGCAAAATATCAGCTAATGACTCGCAACGGTGGCTGGTAGTAGATGCCACGCAGAGCAAAGAGGAAATAGCCGAGATTATCTGGCAGCGGGTAAGCCAACTACTTTCAAGTTAAGGAGAATCAAAGAGAGGCTCCGCCTCTCTCACATAATCAGTCCCCCTTCCCCTTATAAAGGGGAAGGGGGACAAAGGGGGATAGGGTTGGTAAATAAACTCCAGATACCATCCTTTGCCGAAGAAAAATTGCTTGAGGCACAGGGCTATCGACTTATTGCCGGCATTGATGAAGTCGGCCGTGGTGCTCTGGCTGGTCCGGTGGTAGCGTCCGCTCTCATCCTGTCTTGTCACATAGATGCTCCCTGGCTAAACCAGGTAAAAGACAGCAAACAGTTGAGTTCAGCCCGACGCCAAATCTTATTCCACCATATCCACGAAATAGCCATCTCAGTAGGCATTGGTATAGTTCCCAATGATACAATAGATAACCAAGGCATAATAAAAGCCACCAGATTAGCTATGAAATCAGCTATAGACCAGCTCTCACCACCACCGGAATCTCTGCTCATTGACTATATGCTCCTTCCCGAGGTACCGTTACCTCAAAAAGGAATAAAGGACGGTGATAGTCTATGTTTCTCTATTGCCTGTGCCTCCATCATTGCCAAAGTGGCTCGAGACCGCCTGATGATAGAGCTTGACCGGGTTCACCCTGGCTATGGGCTGGCTCAACACAAAGGCTACGGCACCAGGGACCACCTCTCCTGCCTACGCCGACTGGGACCATCGCCCATCCACCGCCAGAGCTTCAAACCAGTCAGAGAAATAATCCACCAAAAGAAATGAAACGCAAAGATGTTGGTATCCTGGGTGAAAAACTAGCTAAGGACTTTCTTAAAAAAAAGAAGGGTTACCACATCACGGAAACTAACTACCGCTGCTCTGAGGGCGAGATTGATATTGTCGCTAAGCATGGAGATTACCTGGTCTTCATTGAGGTAAGAACCAAAACCAGCCTGGAGTTTGGTAGCCCTGAAGAATCAATTACACCAGCTAAAATGGAAAGATTAAGAGCCGTTGCCTATCATTATCGGCAAACCCACAGTAACCTGCCCTCATTATGGCGCATTGATGTTGTCGCCATAGAGCTAAACCAAAAGGGAAAGCTATCACGAATCGAGCTTATTGAGAATGCGGTGGGCGATGCCTGACAGCCGCCAGCTTTACTGCCCAAGCTGGCTATGTTAGAATTAACTGCCTGACAGTTCACGACCCAGGGAGCGATAAATATGGCTTCACCGGAAGCAATATCAAAACCAACCCTACGCATTATTGATGCCAACTTGAATCGCATTGGTGAAGGGCTTCGCCTTCTGGAAGACCTGGCTCGGTTACAATTTAACGATGCCGGGCTAACTCAGCAACTAAAAACCATGCGACACGACCTAATAAGAAGTGACTGGTCATTTAACCAGCAGCTTCTTCAGGCACGAAACTCAGCGGGTGATGTTGGCGTCGATATTGAAGTGCCGGGAGAAGAAAAACAGCGGGAACTACCAATAATGGTAGTGGCTAACTCCAGAAGAGTTCAGGAATCATTGAGAACCCTGGAGGAGCTGTCCAAGATTCCAGAAGCCACCGCTAAATTAGACCCGGAAAAGTTCAAGCAAGCTCGCTTTGAGCTCTACACTATAGAGCAAAGTTTACTGTCCAGGTTACTGCGACGGGATAAGACAAAGCATATTGCTGGACTATATGTCATTATAGATACACAAGCCCTGAAGGGGCGCCGTCACCTTCAGGTAGCCAAGCAGGTAATCAGTGGTGGCGCTAGAGTGATTCAACTACACGATAAGCTACTAAGTAAAAAGGAGCTATTGGCAATAGCCCATGAGCTAAGGAACCTGTGCGCTGAGCACAATGTGCTCTTTATAATAAACGACTACCTTGATATAGCCTTAGCGGCTGATGCTGATGGTCTGCACCTGGGTCAGGATGACCTGCCCATTAAAGTAGCTCGCCAACTGCTACCTATTGACAAAATCCTGGGTTGCTCAGTAACCAGTGTAGACCTGGCTATTACCGCTGAATCTGAGGGGGCTGACTACATTGCCGTAGGCTCAATCTACCCCACTACCTCCAAGGAAACAGCCACGGTAGTTGGTTTAGCAATGCTGCGCCAGGTTAGGCAGACAATATCTTTACCCCTGGTTGCCATTGGCGGTATTAATCAGGGTAATGCCCCTGAGGTTATAGCGGCTGGTGCTAACTCAGTGGCAGTGATTAGTGCGATACTAGATGCCGAGTCTCCAGAAGAGGCAGCCCGACAAATAACAGATAGACTTAAGGCACCGAGGTGAATAGATTGACCGACAATCTAGAATCAATTGCGGACCAGATCCGCCTAGGCTTCTCAGCTAAAGATGCCGCTAGAGAAAAGGTATTGCCCCTATGCCGTGAAGTAATCCGCCACTGTAGCCAGGCTATTCGTGCCATTCACCGCCAGGAGTTTAACCAGGCTAAAGAACTGCTTGGGTCAGCTCGTAACCGGCTTGATGAGGTCTTGCAAGCTATTGCTGATTACAATGAGCTTAGCCACGCTGGTTTTGTCAGAGATGCGCAAAAGGAGTTTGCTGAAGGTAGCATCACCCTGGCTCTGGTGATGGGAAACCGACTTCCCAGTCCAGACGAACTGGGTATTGACACCGCCGCCTACCTGAACGGACTGGGGGAAGCTGTAGGCGAGTTAAGGCGTTACCTCCTGGATAGCATGAGAAGGGGTGACCTCTCCCGCGGTGAGGAACTGCTAGCCGCCATGGATGACATCTACAGTATTTTGGTGACTATGGATTTCCCTGACGCTATAACTGGAGGTCTGCGCCGCACTACTGATATGGTTCGTGGTGTCTTGGAAAAGACACGCAGTGACCTGACATTGGTTATACGGCAAAAAGACCTGGAGAACAGGTTAGGAAAATTCGAGGGCGATATACGTTAGATTCTATAATTGACCTTTGCCGACAAATACGCTAAACTATTTAACTTAGTGAGCGAACTAAGTTAAATACTAGTTGAAAAATGGCGGAAGGTGGGTTGAAAAACCAACCTTTCTTTTTGCTATAAAGTATAAGAGTTTTTTGGAGGTTAGCTTAATGGACTCATGGATTCTACGAATACTCATTCTGGCAGCTGGGGTCCTAGCTCTAGGCTTCGTCGGTTACCTGATATCAAACATATTGCGCGAGAGTGAAGGCACTGAGAAGATGAAGGAAATTTCCCTTGCCATCCGACAAGGCGCCATGGCTTTCCTGCGCCGTGAGTTCATAACTCTAGCTGGCTTCACCGTGGTCATATTCATTGCCCTGGCTATCTTCATAGAACCCAGACCTATAGTGGCGGTAGCTTATGTCTTTGGCACCTTAACCTCGGCTCTGGCTGGCTTCCTGGGGATGAGCATTGGCACTCGAGCCAACGCCAGAACAGCTAATGCTGCCATTAGCAGTTGGGCTAGAGGTCTAAAAATCGCCTTCTCCGCCGGAGCGGTAATGGGCTTTGTTGTCGTTGGTCTGGGTCTGCTGGGACTAGCTATCATATCTTTCATCTGGGATGACCCGCATGTCTGGTTGGGCTTTGCCTTCGGTGCCTCTTCAGTAGCCCTATTCCTGAGGGTCGGTGGGGGTATCTTTACCAAGAGTGCTGATGTCGGCGCTGACCTGGTCGGTAAGGTAGAAAAGGGCATACCTGAAGATGACCCCCGAAACCCGGCCGTAATTGCTGATAATGTCGGTGATAATGTCGGCGATATAGCCGGCATGGGCTCGGACCTATACGAGTCCTATGTTTCTGCTATCGCGGCGTCAATGGTCCTGGGTGTCATCGTCCTGGGTACGGCAAAAGGCATGTTTTTGCCGCTACTCCTTGGTGCCCTCGGTATATTAGTTTCCATCATTGGTGCTCTTTTCGTCAGACCTAAAGAGGTGGAAGCCAATTTTGAAAAGCAGGTAGCCAAGGCACATGCCACCATGAATACTGGAGTATATGTCAGCAACATCCTGATGATAATAGCCAGCTATTTTATCATCAGGAGTTTTACGGGTGATTGGAAGCTTTTCGCAGCACTAATATCAGGCTTAATCGCCGGTTTCTTCATCGGGAAGGTAACTGAATACTTCACCTCGGCAGAACACGCTCCAGTGAAGAAGATAGCCAGGTCGGCGGAAAGCGGTGCCGCCGTTACCATTATTGAGGGTATCGGCACCGGCATGATGAGCACCGTCCTACCCGTAATTCTGGTAGTTATCGCCACCGTGCTCGCCTATACTTTCGGCGGTCTACTGGGTATAGCCATTGCCGCTATGGGTATGTTGATTAATTTAGGGATGCTGCTGGCTATGGACTGCTATGGACCAATAGCTGATAATTCGGCTGGTATTGCCCAGATGGCGGGATTAGGCAAAGAGGTGAGGGAACGCTGTGAAGCCCTGGATGCCGTCGGCAATACCACGGCTGCCCTGGGTAAAGGCTTTGCCATTGCTTCTGCCGCCTTAGCCTCCTTAGCCTGGTTAGCCACCTATTTTGAGGTAGCCAAAATTGATATCGCCAGCCTGACAAATGTTGCTGTGATTGCAGGCGTGCTGATTGGCGGCATGTTAACCTTCATCTTCAGCGCCTTGGCGATGAGCGGCGTTAGTGACGGCGCTTTTGCCATCGTTAACGAGGTCAGAAGACAGTTCCGGGAAATCAAGGGGCTGATGGAAGGTCAGGCCAAGCCTGATTATGTAAGCTGTGTTGATATTGCCACCAAAAGGGCGTTAAAGTCAATGCTACTCCCGGGAATACTGGTGCTTCTAGTACCTCTTATCCTTGGCTTTACCCTTGGGCCGGAAGCAGTGGCCGGTTTACTGGTGGGAGCACTAGTAACCGGGTTTCTGATGGCCGTAATGATGGCTAATGCTGGCGGTGCCTGGGATAATGCCAAGAAATTTATTGAAGCGGGCAACCTGGGGGGCAAAGGCAGCGATGCTCACAAGGCAGCGGTTATCGGCGACACCGTGGGTGACCCCTTCAAGGATACGGCCGGTCCATCACTAAACATCCTGATTAAGCTGGTCAGTAAGGTAGCCGTAATCTTCGGGCCCGTCTTCATAATGCTGTTGCCTCTATAAACTGGACAAGCTTTTGTGCAGTATCAGGACAATTTAGCTTGTTGCTAAATACTGTGGTTGGCCTCTTTGAGGTGCCTATTCCTTTTTCTTTTCTAATCCCTTTTCCTTCATCATTGCCTTTGTGCGCTTACTTATCTCATCAGCCTTTGCAAGTAGCAAGACGAAGGTGCCGATGAGGGCAAGGCCAATACCAAGCCCAATAGGTCCTGACCAGAACAGTATTAAGAACAGAGTGTTGTCCATTTCCCCTCCTTTCATTGACCATTAACTCTTGTTGCCAGATTATATCTATAAGCTTATAGCAAAGTCAAAGGGGGCAAGCACGTGGCAAACAGCTTCTGTAGCGCCGAAATAAGTTCCCTCTTCTCAAAGCAGAGTTCGGGAGCTGTTCCGAAAGGCCCATCGATTAGATGCTGACGGGTAGAGATTGATTTTTCGCTAAATTGTGCAATGAGGTAATAATTCAAGTAGATGTAGAATAACCCAGGCTGAGATATTTACCTCCGCCTTGTTATTTTAACCGCGCAGGAAGGAATTACCCCGGCGCTCAGCGCCAATAGTAGTATCCGGACCATGGCCAGAGTAAACGATGGTGTCATCAGGTAGTAGCGGTCAGCGAGTTTAAGATAGCGATAAGGCGTGTCCTCAATAACCTGAACCGATTCACCTCTTAAAGTCCCATACTTGACTTTGTCATTAACCGCAAAACGCACTATCTTCATTGCCGGGTATAAGTTTAAGCTATGTTGGTTACCGATTTCAAGGGGAAAGAAGCGAGCTAAGTTGCCCTTAGCAATGCCTACTGGTATAATAATAAGACTAGGAGACAAAGGGTTTGACATGAATAGGGCGAAATATTAGGCTTTGGGAAAACTTGGACTCAGAGGGGCAATTGTGGCTTTCAAGCAGACAAGAAAGGTAGTGTGGGGGTGACCGAATATTAGCGATTTTGTTTTTGTGTACACACAATTCTGGCAGAAGTCAGATTGCAGAAGCCTTCTGCAATCAGTTGGTAAAAGGTAAGGTAAAAGCCGGTTCCGCTGGCACTCTACCAGCCGAATCAGTTGAGCCCATGGTAGTTGAGGTCATGCGGGAGGTTGGCATCGATGTCAGTAATCGGCGGCCAAATCTCCTTACCCAAGACATGATAGATCATACCGACAAGCTAATCGTAATGGGCTGCGACGTCGGAGAAACTTGCCCGCTCAATTTCACGGCGGCAGATGACTGGAGCCTTGAAGATCCAGAGGGGAAACCACGACAAAAGGTTAGGGAGATCAGAGACCAAGTAAAAGCCATGGTCATTGCCCTGCTGAAAGAGCTTGGGATACCCGCTCTATAAGTTGCCCAAGGTATGTAGCGCGAGGGCCGGCTTCTTAAGGGCGCTAGCAGGTGCTTTGACCTCTGTTGACGCTGCACAAGGGGGTGCTAGGAGTGGAGCTTATCGTGCTGGGTACCGGGGATGCTCTCGGCAGCGGGGGAAGGAACCAGCCGGCCTTCCTGCTGCAAGGGGACACTTGGATCGTCCTCCTGGACTGCGGTGCCTCCATCCTTTCGGCGCTGTGGAAGGCCGATGTAGACCCCAGGGACATCCGGCTTATCCTCCTGAGCCACCTCCACGGCGACCACATCGCCGGGGTTCCTTTCCTCATTTTAGAATTCCAGATCGCTTCGCGCCGGGATACCCCTCTGGTCATTGCCGGGCCTCCGGGGACTGAGGAGAAGATCGAAGGGCTCTTCCGCCTGATGTATACCGAGACGGCGGAGCTGATGGAGCGGCGCTTTGAGATTCAATACGTGGAACTGGAGGAGGGCTGCCCCACCCAGCTTGGGCCAGTGGAGGTGCTGGCACGCAAAGTGGCTCACCAGCACCGGGAGATACCCTATGGCTACCGCATATCCTTCGCCGGGAAGACCCTGGCCTACTCCGGGGACACCGAGTGGACCGACGCCCTCCTTGACCTAGCCCGGGACGCTGACCTGTTCCTGTGCGAGTGCTACATGTACCGGCGGAAGGTGCGGTTTCACATGAGCTACCCGGAGCTGAAGGAGAACCTGCCCCGGCTGAACTGCCGCCGACTCCTCTTGACGCACCCCTTCCGGGAGATGCTAGACTATATAGAGAAGGTACCGGAAGAATTCGTCCATGATAGTATGCACATCGAGGTGTAGTTGCTGTGGACTGGGTTTACTACAATAAACTTTATGTCAAGCTCAAAATCCCTAACACCCTCAGAATTTGCTCAGCCTCATCACCAAGGTCAATTATAAACCCCTCCTTGGTCTGCTCAGAGCCGACAAGATAGCAGTTAGCGGCAAATTGTTCCACTACCAGTTCCTAAGAATCACGGTATTCCCCTGTTTTATTTATTTCATACACTCGGACTAAGTATGGAATGTACCATGGCAAATCAATATTTATACCTTTCATAGAATTAAAAAAGGAAGCAGGTTCTCAGAGTATCACGACCTCTTTGCTCGAAAACCTACTTCCTAATAAGTGTAACCTTATGCTTCGTTCCCTACTCCTCCCTTTTAGTCTTTGACCAAATAGCTCCTTTTAAAAGAAAGCCCTTTAAACAATCACGAGGAGCTCGGGAACCTTCCATCCGCTCCTCGCTGGTTATCCGACTTCAACCGCTACGACCTGCCAGCGAGGAGCCAATCTTGGGAAAGATCCACCGGCATAGCAAAGCTAACTTTGTCATACCTTCCCTCCTTCTGCTAAGTCTCGGTAAGGAAGAATAACTTCCTTACAACTTCATTATAACCGATGCTATGCCCGAAGTCAAGTGTGCTGTAGCGGAATAGCAGTTATTCTGGCCAGTTTTTAACCCTTTGACATCCAAGCCTGAAGCTGGTAACTTTTATATATTAGCCACCCCGCTAGTGAATATAATGATTACACTTATCCTTATTTTAGTGGCAATTTTTTTACTTGGTTTGGGCAGCGGTGCTGCCATTTGGTTTATCTTTCAACGCCGGCAGGCAGCCAAAAGTAAAGAGCCAAGCCGAGAAATCCCCTCAAGGGAGACTATATCCTTCCGCTGGAGCTATATTATGCTGCCCGTAGCCATTCTCATCCTATCTATAATTCTAGCCGCCTATTTCTACCGCCTGCTGCCTGCCGAGGTAGCCTACCACTTCAACCCTGATAGCTCACCTGATAGATGGACGAGCCGGGAAATGATTATGGTCTGGCTGCTGACGCTGCAACTCTGCCTAGCCTTACTAGCTGGAGCCATCGTCTGGGGAATAACAAAATTGGGCATCCAATCTCAACAAAGTAAGGGCAGCTTAAGACTGGAAAGAATATTAGCCCTTATGGGTAATATAATTGGGCTACCACAGCTTATAATAGGCTTTGCAATGCTGGATATTTTCAGCTACAATGCATACCAGACGCATATTATGCCGATATGGATATTCGCCCTGATTGTTATGGGATTAGCGAGTATTATTCTGGGCATATTCTTTATCCTAGCCATCCGGCGAGTTTGGGGAGCTACCCAATAGCCCAGTCCAGTAAAAGTTTAAGGAGTAATAACATTGACCAAACAGATACTAGAGAAATTTGATATGGAAAAAATTGTCTCCCTCTGCCGGCGGCGTGGTTTCATCTTTCCCAGTAGCGAAATCTACGGTGGCCTGTCCAGTTGCTGGGATTACGGGCCTCTTGGTGTAGAACTGAAACGGAATATAAAACAAGCCTGGTGGCGAGCCGTGGTGCAAGAGCGTGACGATATGGTTGGTCTGGATGCCAGCATCCTGATGCACCCCCGGGTCTGGGAGGCCAGTGGGCACCTTAAAGGGTTCTCTGACCCCCTGGTGGAGTGTAAGAGCTGCCACCTGAGATGGCGTGTTGATGACCTAAAGGATAGTAATTGCCCCTCTTGTGGTGGCGAATTAACCGAGCCCCGCCTGTTCAATTTAATGTTCAAGACCTTCATGGGTCCTATTGAGGATTCAGCCAGTGTGGTTTACCTGCGTCCGGAAACGGCCCAGGGTATATTTGTTAACTTCCAAAATGTGCTTAATACCACCAGAAAGAGGCTACCCTTTGGTATCGCCCAGATAGGCAAAGCCTTCCGCAACGAGATTACCACCGGCAACTTCATCTTCCGCAGTCGGGAGTTTGAGCAGATGGAGATTGAGTTCTTTGTTAAGCCAGAAACCGCCAAAAAGTGGTTTAACTACTGGCTTGAGGAGCGCCTCAACTGGTATGTAAAACTAGGTATTAAGCGGGAGCACCTCAGACTACGTCCACACACCAAGGAGGAACTGGCTCACTATGCCCGAGATTGCTCTGACATTGACTACCAATTCCCTATGGGGTGGTCTGAGCTAGAAGGTGTCGCCAACCGCGGTGACTTTGACCTTGTTCGGCATGCCAGCCATAGTGGCAAAAGCCTGGACTACTTTGATGAGGAAGCCAAAGAACGTATTACCCCTTATATCATTGAGCCATCGGCTGGGGTAGACCGCTCGGCCCTGGCTTTCCTGTGCAATGCCTACGATGAAGAACCCGACAAAGACGAAATAAGAGTGCTACTCCACCTCCACCCCAGTCTGGCTCCGATAAAAGTAGCCGTATTGCCACTAAGTCGGCGGGAGAAGCTGGCTAAAGTGGCTAAAGAAGTATATGCTGACCTCCGCCAGTGCTGGATGGTGCAATATGACGATGCCCAATCAATCGGGCGGCGTTACCGACGCCAGGATGAGATTGGCACTCCTTTCTGCGTTACCGTTGACTTCCAATCACTTGAAGATGAGCAAGCCACTATCCGAGAACGCGATACCATGAACCAGATACGGGTCCCCATCAGCGAGCTGAAAACAACATTAGCCGCCAAGCTCAGCGGCGAAGAGCTATTCGTCCTGCCCCCCGGCGGTCAGATTTGGAAAGAGGGATAGGAATATGTCAGGTAATGATAAGACATTACCGGGATGGCTTCGTCCATTAAGTTTTTCTTCTATTGGTGAGCTGCCTTTTTGGCCTGATAATGAGCCAATTGACCCTACTTTTCTAGTTAAAGATTTATTGCTAGATTTTAGCTCCGAGTTCCTCGAAAATATCCGCAAACGCTATCGGCTACTCACAACACCAGAACTTGATATTTTTGTTGTGCCTAATGAGAAAAAGATATTGGAGAAACTTGTATGGCCGCTAAGGAAAGCTAAGCAAGCGTTTATTCTAAGCGACTTTCTAGGCTGCATCGCATTATGTGGCACGGTCTGCGAAATGGCAATAATATTCCTTATTGACCTAGCCACTATTAATATCAATGGCAAGCCACTCACTCCCAAACGACAAAAGCAAATCTTTGGCAGAGAGTTTGAAGAACTGGGGCAAAAACGAAGAATTGACGTGCTTTGTGTCTACGGGCTTTTGAATAAAAAGCTGGCGGGTGACGCTGATAAGGTACGAAAGATTCGAAACAAATACCTCCACTCTCTTAGTAAGGACTACAGTGGAATCGATGAGGATGCCATAGAGGCGTATAAATCATCTTTCCGGTTAATAAAGAGTCTTGTGGATTTACCAGTTGGCAATGAAGGTAAGATTGTAATACCTGAGCATCTGACCAGTTATCTCAGGAAGAAGCTTAAAGAGTAGAACGTTCGCCGAATCAACCAAACTCGTTCACCTCTATAAACCAAAGGGGAGTCTAAGAGGGGCGAAGCCCCTCTTCTAGTTACCTCCCCCTTCCCCTTATCAAGGGGAAGGGGGATACAGGGGGATGGGGTTTTATAAATGAAAATCCTCCACTTTGCTGACCTTCACCTTGGGGTTGAGAGCTACGGGCGTATCAACCCCGAAACTGGCTTATCGACACGCCTGGACGATTTTCTAAAGGCTCTTGACCAGGTTGTAGACTATGCTCTGGAAGACAAGATTGACCTTGTCCTCTTCTGTGGTGACGCCTACAAGAGCAGAGACCCCAGCCAAACACAGCAACGGGAATTTGCCAAACGCATTAATCGCCTGTCCACCAGTGGTATTCCCATATTCCTTCTTATCGGCAACCACGACCTGCCTAACGCCATCGGTCGGGCTACCACCACCGAAATCTTTGACACTTTAGCCGTTAAAAATGTTCATGTCGCTAACCGTCCTGAAGTCCACCGTATTCCAACTAACAGCGGTACTATTCAAATTGCCTCCCTACCCTGGCTGAGACGCAGTACCCTGCTGGCACAACTTAGCCAACAAGAAGAGACGGAAAATCTTAACTTTGACCAGCTTAACCAAAGACTACAGCAGGTATTAACCAACATTATTACGGTCAATTCTCAAAAACTTGACCCCAAGTTACCCTCCATATTAGCGGCTCACATCTGGGTCTCCGGGGCTCAAATAGGCTCAGAAAGCGCCCTGACCATCGGGCAAGAGCATGCCCTGCTGCTAAGTAATGTTGCCAATCCGGCTTTTGACTATATAGCTCTAGGTCATATTCATAAGCACCAAGTATTGTCCAATAAGCCACCAGTAGTCTATGCCGGCAGCCTGGGGCGACTGGATTTTAGTGAGGAGCAAGATGACAAGGGGTTCTACCTGGTAGAAATTGAGTCAGATAAGGAAAGCGGGGAAAGGCAGGTCTCTTTTGAATTCCACCCAATAAATGGACGCCGCTTTCTCACCATTAACATTAATATTGAGCCAGAGGATGCCGACCCCACCGCAACCGTACTTAAGGCTACTACCGAACAGCAGGACAAGATTAGGGATGCTATAGTCCGACTCCAGATTAGCCTGCCCGCGGAGATTGAAGGTCAGCTTAGAGACAATGACATCAGGAACGCGTTAAAAGAAGCCCACTACTTTACCACTGCCAAGGACATCAAGCGAGAAGCACGCCTGAGACTGGGCGAATGGACTGCCGAAGAAATAACCCCCCTTGACGCCTTAAAAGTTCACCTTGAATCAAAAAAGGTATCCCCAGAACGAGCCAAGCTCCTGCTTGAGTACGGGGAGAGGCTAATACAGGAGCACCAGACTTGACAACAAATGGATAAAAGCCTACACAGAAGGAGGGAATAATGATAAAAGTTTTCATAGAGCGCCACGCAAAGGAGAGCAAGAGCCTCTTGCTTTTACTCGGAAAGCTTAGAGCAGTCGCCATGCAACAGCCGGGCTATATAAGCGGTGAGACTCTGGTTAGCACTGAAAATAACTCCATCATCACCGTAATAAGCACCTGGCAAAGCCTGAAAGACTGGAAGGCATGGGAAAAATCAGAGGCGCGAGCCAATTTAGAACAACTGATTGAGCCACGTTTGGTCGAAAAGCCCAAGATTAGCGCCTATCGCTATCTATCCTACAAAAAAATTGTTGGACAAGATTGACGGATTGATTGGAACAAGGAGGTATTCCGATGACCCAGCGAAAATCATCCAAGAAAGAGCCTCAAATCCTGGAAATGCCACCACAAAAGATGGCGGTCGTTTATGGCAAGGGCGCCCCGGATAAGGTCTTCCCTGAGTTGATGCCCGCCCTCTACGGCTCGGTTTACACTCTAAAGTTTGACCTCAAGAAGCAGGGGCTGCCCACCTTCAAGGTCAGTGGACTCCGCGCTCGCTATCCTGATGCCCATCTCGTCCCTAAAAATGAATGGACTCATATTATCGGTTTGCCTATCCCTGAGGACACCACCTCCCTGCCCCAGAAGGTAGCCGGCGTTGCGGTCAAGCTTGAGACCTGGGAATATGGCCCCGTAGCCCAGATTCTGCACCTCGGAGCTTATGACCAGGAGCAACCCACCATTGAGCGCCTGCATCAGTTCATTGAAGACAGCGGCTACCAGATAGCTGGCGACCACGAAGAGGAATACCTCACCAGCCCTGACGCCAAAGTCGTTAAGACCATTATCCGGTATGTGGTGAGAAATAAGTAGGTGGGCGCAGACAGTTACCATCCGCTACGAGTGGGAGAGGGGAATAAGAGAATAGGCGCTAAAGTTCCCAAGAACATCATAAGATATTTAGTTAATGAGAAGTGGTAATCTTAGGACTTCAGTTTTGCTAATGCTGTGTCTAGCTCATCAATATACTCGCCACCGCTGGGTGGCGAGTCGAAGTAATGCGGGATTATCTGATAACTCCTGAGGTTCTGCTGAGCAAATTTCTTCCAGCGGTCTACGTCTGAACCACAGACCAGCACAAAGAATAAATTCGGATTAAGGTCTAAGGCATCAACCATAATACGGTGAATTCCAGGGTCACGGAAACTATATCCTATAATAATAGCTAACGTTGCAACTCTAAAGCACCCTTTAAGGAAATTATACATTGTCCTAAAAGGCTCTTCGTCAGGGAATTCCTTGGTTTGAGTCGGATAGATGACTACTGATTGATAACCTGAAGGGTCTCTAATAGGTAAACTAGTAGAAATTATGCTGCCCCCCCGCCTGTGCCAAGACAGTGAACCATGTAATTTGAAGAGGACTATACTCCGCTTATTCGCAGTAGGTTGAAATTGGTAAAACCTTGCTGGCGCCCATAAATTGCCAGTATGTTTAGACTCAAAACCTGTTTCTAATTTAACATCACCCTGTCCAGCATATGTCTCAACAGCCACATCGTAGTTTGTCGTGAATACAGGGATGAAGTCTTGAGAAAAGTGTTTGCGAATTACTTTGAAGAGTGGTGAATATAGTTTATCTACTCTAGCGGTATCTAAGTCCTTACCATAGACCTCAAACATAAGGTCTCTCACTAATTTATCCAAAGTTGCTAGGTGTTCCCCTCGAAAATATGCCTGTGCTAAGTAATCGGGTAGTTGAGGCCTACTCCCCGAACCAACATCAGTAAATAAAAGGCCTTTAACTTCGTATTCTGCCCATTTCTTCCATTCATCATCAGCTACAGCCGCATATCCAAACTTATCATCCCCAAAGAGGATGTCATAAAATCGACGATATCTGTCAATTAAAGCCAATAATGCCTCCAGATCGGGTATCACCTCTCCTGTCGCTTTCAAATGCACAAGAGAAATATCATTCAGAAGCTCCGTTTGTCCCTTATTACTCCTGCTATTTACCGGACTATAGAAATCTCTCATTAAAGGCATGTCCAATGGCTTGGAAGCTCCTGCTCCTGTTAGCAGTAAAAGCTTTGTGTTAAATGTTTCGAATAAATCTGATTCTAGTGACATTTATAGCCCACTCGCAACTTTCGTCCATTTATTTAGCTACTTTATAAAGGCACAAAACATTATACTTCTCGCCATTTCGCTGTAGCAAGCACTGAAAACTCCAGACACCCCACCCAACCACCTTTACACGCCACTTAATGTAAGCCACAGCCAGGCGATAAAAATGCCTAAACTGGCGCCGGCAATGACCTGAAAGGGTGTATGCCCGATAAACTCCCGCAGGTCACGTTCTACCTCGTCCCGAGGACGCTTTGCCAGCAGCTCCTTTACTATCCGGTCAAGGATAGCTGATTGTCGGCTCACGGCTTGCCGCACACCGGCGGCGTCATACATAACCACCATAGCCAGGATAACAGTAATGGCAAAGGCTACTGAGTTGAAGCCTTGCGTCATAGCCGCTGCCGTAGCCAGCGCACAGACCAGTGCCGTATGCGAGCTGGGCATGCCGCCACTCCTGACCAAAAACCACAAGTCCAAGCGTTTTTCCCGTACCAGAAGGACGAATACCTTTAGTAGTTGTGATATAACCCAGGCACTAGCCGGTATCACCAATACCTTATTCGTTATAACCTCGGACCATATTTCATTGACCATTCTTATATTCCTAACCCGGTCAGCATCATCATCGCTGGCTTAATTTTAGAGAAGATGCCGCATCCGCCATTTTGCAAGGTGCTTGATTACTTCGTCATCGCTAAGGACATACCAGTAGCGATAGAAGTCAGATACATAGAATTTTGGCATAAACCCGGTAGTACAGGTTACTATTTTGTCGGCAATCTTTTCCAACTGCTTCAATGCCATTGCCGAAGCCGCCGGTACCGCGACAACTATTTCCTTCGGTCGGCGACGGCGTACTGATTCCACTGCCGCCATCATGGTGAAGCCAGAAGCCAATCCGTCATCTATGAGTACAACTGTCTTACCACTTACTCTAACCAGCGGCCGTTCCCCTTTGTATAGCAGGCTCCGTTGTTTAATCTCAGCTCTTACCTTGCTCGCCTCATACTCTATCTGCTGCCGACTCAAGCCGCTTCTTTTTACCACTTCTTCATTGAGGATAATTGTCCCATCGTCGGCAATTGCTCCCAAGCCAGCTTCAGGGCTAAGGGGTAGGGGAATTTTACGGGAAATAACCAAGTCAAGGTCAGCATTAAGAGCGCCGGCTACCTCCAGCGCCACTGGTACACCACCATTAGGGATGGCAAGCACAACAACCGACTGGTCATTATAGTCACCCAGCTCCGCAGCTAGCTGTCTGCCGGCATCATACCGGTTCTCAAAGATAGGTTGTGGTCTGGCAAAATACGTAATTATTCTCCTCGCTGACTATTTTAGCTTGCTTCATCTACTGACGCAAGACATCTTACTCATCTAACTAACTTAAAGGCATTGACATCCACCAGCCCCAGAGCAGTGAGCCTGAGTTCGGAGATTACTGGCAAAGCGAGAAAGGAGAGAGTGGCAAAAAGTGAAGGCAGGATTGCTCCCAAGTCTCTGGCTAGCTGCCCCAGATTTTCTAATTTAACCACCACCCCTAACGGTTCGTCAGACAATAATCCAGCAATAGGTAACGCCAGGCTGGCTAATACCTTACCCTCGGCAGCCACTACCAGCCCACCCTGAAGCCGCTCAATTTCCTTAACGGCCGAAAATATGTCCTCGTCACTAGTGCCGACAGCCACGATATTATGAGAATCGTGGGCAATAGACAAGGCCATAGCCCCTCTCTTCAAGCCAAACCCCATAACTAGCCCCAGACCAATATTGCCGGTAGCCTTGTGCCTTTCCCCTACCACCAATTTCAGAATATCCCGACCAATATCAGGCATAATTACTCCGTCTGAAATCTTGACCCTCTTCGTTCTCTTCCTGGCAATTATCTGACCGGGTCGTGGTAATCGTCGCTAACTTTAGCCGCCAGCTTGCTCACCGTATCTTCTATTTGCTGCCTGGTGAAGAGGATATGGAGTTTAAGTTGAGAACTCATAGCTACCTAAGATTATAGCCTTTACTCCTAATCCTGTCTACCCAAGACTAATGGAGATTTATTTGGCAACCCTATCCCCTGTATCCCCTTCCCCTTGCTAAGGGGAAGGGGGAACGGAAATCAAAGAGAGGCTTCGCCTCTCTTTGATTCTCCTATAGTATCTCTCCTTCAAAAGAGAGAGACAAAGCCGCGCTTTTGCCTATCCTTACCAAAAGAGCATCCCATTCAAGGGTGTTTAAGAGGGGCTGACGCCTCTCTTCTATAATAAATCCCCCTCTCCTTGATAAGGAGTGGGGGATAAAGGGGGTGAGTTGTCCAAACAAATATTAAGGGGAATAGGTTGTTAAACAGTCTCAGCTAATGAGCTAATCATATTAGAGTAAGTATTACCAGTTATGTGCTTCAGGGAGGTGTGGAATGTAGTTACATTTTCAGCGAACTAAAACACAATCTCTCATAAGAATGTTTATTTTGTAGCCATCGTATTTGCCCTGCACTGTCACCGTTTGTCCTGTTGTCAACTGGTTCAACTCAGGTCCATGTCCCTTATCAAACGTGCACCGCACGTTCCATGCTTCCTTTTTTTCAGCACTGGTTAGAATAATATAGTAAATGTCATGAATATCCTCAACTACTATTCTGTCCGCTACTCCCGTTACCTTAAGAACCTTATTCGTGAATTTTGCATCCACTGCCACCTCATCTACTCTATAAGCTGAATGTAATTCTTCAACAGTTGCCGCTATTATACCGGTTGTCGGTTCCGGTTCAAGTTCTGGTACTGGTTTGGGGTTAGCTTCCAGCACTGGCTCAGGCTCCGACACTGGCTCGGGTGCAGGTTTCGGCACGGGTTCAGGTTTCGGCTCAAGTTCTGGCTCTACCGCTAGTTCACGCCCAGACTCCGACACTGACTCAGGTTCAGGCTCCGGCATCGGCTCAGGTTCAGGCTCAAGTCCTGGCTCTGCCGCTGGTTCACGCTCAGACTCCGACACTGACTCAGGTTCAGGCTCCGGCATCGGCTCAGGTTCAGACTCCAGTGTATCCTTTGGTAGTAAGGTGTCATGGTTGGATAGAGGAGACACCCCAGTTTCCTCCATCACAGTCGGTTTCTGCTTATGCAGTTTCTCTTCTTTCAGTTGTTTATAAGTCTCTGGTATCTTTTTATAAGACTTCGATAGCAGGGGATGACCGCACCATTGGCAGGCCCAATCCTCGGTTCTTGCCGTTGCCCGACCACAATTAGGACACTTTCCCATTTAACACCTCTTTCCTAAATTATACAGAAGAACGGCAGCTTGTCAATATGGCCACAATGAGGCTCCTCATCCACTAGTAGGCGAATCTCTGAGCAGGCGTAATGCAGTTACGACTGCGGGGTAGGAGTTAGGGTAATTTCTTGCTTAGCCCACATATCTGATAAACCAACTCCAGATTGAGGCTATGGCGGACAATGTCAGCCAGCCTATCATACTGCTGCTCTCTGGTGGGTATTGGTAGTCTTGATATTGGAGAAATCCCTCGGCGCTGTCTCAGCTTGGCTAGAAAAGCGTGGCGGAAATTATTATTGTCAAACAGTCCGTGGAGGTAACTACCCAGGATAAGTCCACCATGAGCCACCGCACCATCCATATAGCCAGCTTGTCCACCATTTTTCTGGGTAATTAAGAACAGCGGCGTAGTATTATTGCCGGCAGTCTGCCCCATGTGGATTTCATAGCCGACAACCTCCTCGCCCTCAAGACCTCCCAACCAGTCTAGGTTGCTCATTACCCGTGCCTTGACCTGGCAAGTCGTCTTTTGCGGTTGAAAAATGGTAGTGGTATCCAGCAGACCCAACCCAGCAACACTACCCCCACCGGACTCCACACCATTGGGGTCTTTTATTTCCTTCCCCAGCATCTGAAAGCCGCCACAGATGCCCACCAGTAGCGTACCACTTTTTGCCTGCTGGATTATCTTATCAGCTAACCTGCTATGCCACAGGTAAGCCAGGTCAGCAATGGTGCTCTTACTACCTGGCAAAATAATAGCATCGGGATGACCAAGCTCATCTACCGTGCGTATGTATCGCACCTCTACACCAGTCTCCTGCTGAAGGGGTTCAAAATCGGTAGAATTTGACAGATGAGGTAAGTAAATAACGGCGATTTTAATAAGCTCTCCGGTATTCTCACCCTTAGTCTCCTCGCCCTGGTATATAGAATCTTCCTCAGGGATTAAGATTTGGTGATAATAAGGGATTACGCCGATAACCGGCTTCGAGGTGCACTTTTCTAGATAGTCCAGCCCTGGTTGAAGTAAGGCAAGGTCACCCCTGAACTTATTGATAATAAAACCCTGGATGCTATCTCTTTCCGCCTCATCAAGAAGGGCTAGTGTGCCCACCAGAGAAGCAAAGACACCCCCCTTATCAATGTCACCGATAAGTAATACTGGCGCTTGGGCCAATTTAGCTATACGCATATTAACAATTTCATGCTCCCTGATATTCACCTCTGCCGGACTGCCAGCTCCCTCAATAACCACGATGTCATATGCTGAACGCAGGCGGGTTAACGATTCTTCAACTACTGAAATAAGCTCAGCAGCATAATGGCCATACTCCCCAGCGGTTAAAGTCATGGCTGGCTTACCCGATACCACAATCTGAGACCTGGAGTTAGCCTCTGGTTTTATCAATATGGGGTTCATATCAACGCTTGGTTCTATTCCGGCGGCTTCTGCCTGCACCACCTGGGCTCGCCCCATTTCCTGCCCACTCTTAGTAACAAAAGAGTTTAGTGCCATATTCTGGGACTTGAATGGGGCCACGCGAAACCCATCCTGTCTGAAGATGCGGCATAAAGCCGTAACCAGTATGCTCTTACCTACCGCCGAGGCAGTTCCCTGGACCATTAATGTCTTAGCTGGCGCCCGTTTACTGGCCTCTTTCACTTCATCGCCTTAGCCAACTGGGATTCCATCGCTCTTTTGGTCATAGCCCCGATGTTTACCGCCCGGATAACACCTTCTTTATCCAGAAAGAAGCTGGCAGGGATAGCGGTTACACCATAGTCTGCGGTTACCCCACCGGTGGTGTCAATCACGAATGTCCAGCTATAGCCTCCCTCTTGCACGAATTGTCGTACCTCGTCCTCAGCCTCTAAGATATCAATGCCGATGACCACCACATCCTTATTCTGGTACTCCTGATAGATGGCTTCTATCTCGGGCATCTCCGCCCGGCAGGGCGGGCACCAGGTAGCCCAAAAATTGATAAACACCACCTTGCCCCGAAAATCGCTCAGGCTAATGCGGTTGCCCTCAAGGTCAATCAAGGTAAAATCAGGGGCCAGGCGACCTACCTCCGGTACCGGCGGCAGTTTGCTCGGTGGAGGCGGCCCGGGCTGCCTTGTTATGTCCTGCGCCGAGGGAGTGCAGCCCGCGGCAGCCATGATGCCCATGATTACTGCCCCAGCCAAAATAAAAAGCACCCCTTTGAGCAGGGAAGAGTGGCTCCGATATTGCTTGAAACTATTCACTTCTTTCATCTCCTCTCTACAGGATTGATACTCAGCCCCCTTGTCTGAGAGTAGCCTGGATAGTTTATGCTCTAATTATTGGTTTGTGTCCCCCGAATAAATTCTTATTATTTTATCGTCACCAACTTTTGGAATTCCGCGCCCATCTCTGTTGTTCGTAGCCAGGTAAAGGTAACCATCATACTCTACCACATCTCTTATTCTTCCATACTCATCCAGCAATTTTCCATGCTCTAAAACGGTTCTGTAATCCTCATCAAAAGCAATTCTGTGTAAATGCTGCCCCCTGAGCGAAGCGAAAAATAGATTGTTTTTCCCGAGCAGTCCATCGCCAGAATAAAATGTCGCTCCCGAAGGGGCTACGGTATCTTGACTAAAACAAACCACCGGAGCTTCATACCCCTCTCCCCCCTCACACTCCACGACCGGCCAGCCATAATTTTTTCCTGGTCTTATTATATTGACCTCGTCATTCCTGATCGCTCCATGCTCTGTAGAATACAGCTCACCGCTAACTGGGTGCCAGGCTAATCCCTGGGGATTGCGATGTCCGTAAGAATAAACCTCATTGCCAAAGGGATTGTCCTCGGGAATACTGCCATCCTTGTTAATCCGCAAAATCTTCCCCGCCAAAGAATTAACATCCTGGGCAAGCATCTGTTTTGAAGCATCACCGGTGGTTATATAAAGCTTGCCATCAGGTCCAAATTTTATTCTGCCCCCATTATGAAACCTAGCTCCCGGGATTCTATCTAATATCACCGTCTCATCAACAAGCTCCAGACCCATCATTTTAAACCTTACCACTTTATTCAACAAATCTCCGTTATCGGTATAGGTATAATAAGCATAAACAAAACTATTCTCGCCGAACTCAGGGTCAACCGCTATTCCCAGCAAACCCCCTTCACCAACGGTAGTCACCTCAATCTCAGCTACAGTAACAATATCTTCAGCGATAACACTTATCCTCCCACCCCTTTCGGTGAAAATCACCCTGCCGTCGGGCAGAAAATCAATAGACCAAGGCACCACTAAACTTTTAGCAACAACCTCTATTACCATGCTTTCAACTTTCAGCGAAGGCGGTTTTACCAACCATCTTACCACTAGAAATCCTGAGATAATCACTGCGATTAGAACCACAATAATGACAATTCTTTTATCAATCATATTCTTTCACCCAATTATCTAGAAAGTCCAGAGCAGCAGATCACCGACGACAAACCAGAAGTAAAGTATATACCCGCCGGCTAAAATAAGCAGCAGGCCGCTCAACCTCGCTACTATTGGCACCAGTCGGCGTAACCAGCGGTGGACTGCCTCCTTGAAGAAGGCAGTGCCCAAGGTAACGATAGCGATGATAAAGCCCATTCCCAGGGCGAAGAGCACGAACTGAAGCAGGCCAGCGGCGAACCCTTCCATAGCCAGGGCACTGCCTACTACCACTAGAAAGACAGGCAGGGTACAACTCAAAGCAGCGATGCCATAAGTAACACCAAAAATTAGGAAGCTAATGACCCCCGAGCCCCTAGGCCTCACTACCCGACTGGCCAGACGGCTAAAGACGGCGAAGTAAAGGTGACCGCCGGCCAGGAGCCAGATTCCGAGAAGGATAAGGCCTACGCCAATGAGCACCGCTACCCAGGGAATAATCTTGACAATGAAGTCACCGCCTAGAGACACGATAGCCCCCATGGCAGCGAAGAGGGTAATAAAGCCGACCGTTACCACCAGACTTAACAAGATAGCCCGGCTGCCCCGCCGTAGAGGAGACTGCTCTCGGAACCCTGCCTCATCAGCCCCCATATAGAGCGAGACATAAGCCGGAAGCATGGCGATGCCACAGGGACTTACTGCGGTTACCGCGCCGGCTCCGAAGGCATACCCGAAGGGGAGCAGGCCAGCCAGGTTAGCCACAAATGTCTCAATCATGCTTCGTCTATTACCCTGCCACTAGGACTCGCGCCAGGATATAGCCGATGCCCAGCAGTAACTGGGTTAACAGGACAACCATAACATTACTGGCCATAGCTGGCACCAGCTTACCCATATCCGGCGACTTTAAGGCGCCCCGGATAGCCTTTATGGCCAAGGGAAGGGTTAGTAAAGCTATTAGCGAGAAGGCTGGCATTTGCCCGGCCACCACACCACCGATTATCCACAAATAAACGACCACCGTCAGCACTGAATAGACTATGCTTGCCTTTGCCTTGCCCATAGTGATGGGCAGGGTCTTTCGGCTGGCTTTCTTATCAGCTTCAGTATCGGGAAATTCGTTCAACAGGAGCAGGTTATGCACCAGAATGGCAGAGGGTATCGAGGCAATAACCGCAGGAAGGGTATAGGCACCAGTCTGAACAAAATAAACCCCCAGCACTGGTAAAGCCCCCAGCCCCACGCCGGGTGCCCACTCAGGCCATCTCAGCTTAAGGATGAAGGGTGTGTAAAGTAGAACGCATACGGCAGCTACCAGAAGCAGGGGCAGCAGGAGCCAGCCTATGGTCAGCACGAAATAAACACCGATAACTAGAGCTAGCAAAAAGGCGACCAGTCCGAACCAGAAGACCTGCCTCGGCTTGAGCAGAGCGGCTGGAAGAATGCCACTGCCCCCGCTGAAGGGTGTTCTTTTCGTCGCCAGGTCCACCCCACTTCTATAGTCAAAGTAGTCGTTAAGCACATTGACGCTGATGTGAGCTAGCAGTAGCCCAATAAAAGCCAGCACGGCATAACCAAGATGAAAGTAACCATCATACCAGGCAATACTGGTACCCAGAAATGCCAGCACTACCGAAAGAAGCAAGAACTGTGGCCTGGTCTCTAGAAACCATATTTTCAGCTTCATAACTTCTATCTCCTTAATTACTCTTTATGTGCCTGAGCCACATGCTTCCGTAGTACCTCTCACACGATAGATAACACAGTTGGCGCCCTTACCACATCACACATTAAAAGGGGAAGCCAACGACTAAGAAGGCTATCGTTAAATGAGCGACTACAGAAAACCATAATAAAACCCAGTAGTAGCAGTGGTATTTGTAGAACCGCTGAAACCAAGTCCTTTTGAAAAGCCGAGAGGTCAGTCTCATGCCCCCCATACATCGGCAGGAAAAGAAGACTAAACTCAAGCCAAGCAAATTTAGCAGTCCCAGTGCCAGTGCCAAGCGTAGTCCCAGTTGTGTATCCATCACTTACTCTACAATGACCTTTCCCTTCATATAAGGATGGTAGCTGCAGATGTAGTCATAAGTGCCGGCCTTATCGAAGGTCTTAGAATAGGTTTGTCCTTGTCCTAGGTCTCCGCTTTCAAAGATATCTCCAGTAGTCGTATGGTGCACCGCGTCCTGTTCGGTCCAGGTGACCGTGTCGCCGACCTTGATGGTTATCTCTGCGGGGTTAAAGGCAAAGCCCTTGATAGTCACTTGGTGGACAGTACCACCACCTGGAGCTGGGGCTGGAGTGGGTGCCGGAGCTGGGGCTGGCTCTGCGGCTTGATAGCAGCCTCCCACCATCAAGCCTACCACCAGGATAATAAGTAGCCAGCAACCTATTATCTTTTTCATCTTACCCTCCTTTTTATATTGACTTAGCCTTAATAATATTTACTTTATCATTAGGCCCACCTCCCGTGCCAAACTCGTTTGGCGGCAACTCACTAGCTCCCCCCTGGCTATGGCTTTAATCTCACCTCACTACCTACCTCAGCCTCAAGAAAGGCACTGGCGTTGCCCCCCTTCAGGGATACCTCCAGATATCCGCTACTGCCGATAAGGGCAAGTAATCCTCTGCCTTCAGCATAGGTATGGCTTAGCCCGAGGATAAGCTGATTACCCACCTCTACAGTTATTGGCTGTTTTGTTGGTGGCAGGTCACTACGCCTAATATTAGTAATTAAATTGCCGAAGTTATCAACGTGGAGGACATCCCCCACCACCGAGCCACCTGGCCTCTGATATGGCTGGGGACGGGGCAACATTACCAGCGAAGTTATCGCTTCACCAAATTCTATCGGGGGGAAGCCTAAAGAGAGTAAGGCCGCTACCGGGGCAAAGATATCACGTCCGTGGAAGGTAGGACTAACCGGTGTCCGCCAGAACTGAGGTTTAGTGATAGCCACTGCTTCCAATCCTGGCTCAAGCTCTCCCTGCTGGAGGTTGACAATATCTGCCACCGGTTTTGCTGAAGACTCCGGCATAACATAGCTCAGGACACCATTGTCGGGAGCAACAAAGTCAGCCAATGGTGTCCTGAGGATAATAGCTCTTCGCTCGGTGCCAACCCCGGGGTCAACCACCACTAGATGGATTGTTCTCTGGGGGAAAAATTGATAAGCTGTGCTCAGTACAAAAGCAGCCTGGGGGATATTCTGTGGTTTAATGGTGTGGCAAATATCAACTAGCTTTGCCTCAGGATTGATACCAAGTATCACCCCTTTCATAGCGGCTACATAGGCATCAATCAAACCAAAATCAGTGGTCAGGGTTATTATGGCACTCATCTTGTACCAGCTCCACCGCAGTTAATTACTTAGCTAACTTTAAGGGCAATCACGGAGACAATGATAAACAGAACCACCAGGGCGATGGTAAGTTGAAATAGTGTCTTTTCCACACCCCGTTTAGTTCGATACACACTATCAGGCTGACCAAAGATACCCCCCAACCCCCCACCTCGAACCTGCAGCAGAACAGCTAGTACCAAGGCGATAGATAATATTATTTGAGCCACATTGAGGTAATCTTGCATTTATCCTTCCTCTCTACCAGATGAGACTTCAGCCAGTTTTTTCTCCAGTAGTTCGTTTACCAGCTTGGGATTGGCACGACCTCGGGTAACCTTCATTACCTGCCCGACAAGAAACTTCAGCGCCTGTGTCTTGCCAGCCTTAAAATCGGCCACGGGCTGAGGGTTGGCACTTATCACCTGAGTGGTTGCCGCGGCAATCACCTCGGTATCACTAATCTGGCTAAGCCCCCGCTCGCTAACTATGTCCCCAGCGCTTCTCGACGTTTTGAACATCTCTTCAAGAGTAAGTTTCTCAGTAGCTGTATTTATAGCTCTTTGCGCAGTTAAAAACTTTAAATCTACAAGTCGCTCAGGACCAACTTTCTCCCTAAAGCCATCGATATCGATGCTATAGGTATTCATGATTCGACTAACCTCTCCAATGAGGAGATTGCTCACTTCTTTAGCTGACTTATCCTGTGGCAGCTTCTTATACTGCTCAGTCTTCGTGCTTTCTTCAAAATAGTCAGCCATCGCTTTGGAGCTGGTGAGCAGGTCGGCATCATACATAGGCAGCCCATATTCAGCGATAAATCGGTCACGCCTGGCTTCAGGCAACTCAGGGAGTCTTGACCTTATTTCCTCTACCCACTCTCGGCTTAGCACCAATGGCGGGAGGTCCGGCTCCGGGAAATAGCGGTAGTCGTGGGCATACTCCTTACTGCGTTGGGAAACCGTTTTCCCCCTCTCCTCCACCCAGCCTCTAGTTTCCTGAGTAAGCTTCTTGCCTTCGGCTACTGCCTTTCTCTGGCGCTCAGCCTCATACTCCATCGCCCGGTAGACTGCTCTAAAGCTATTCATATTCTTGACCTCAACCTTAGCCATAGAATTCTGGCTGTTCTCCGGACGAATGCTGATATTGGCATCGCACCTGAAGCTTCCCTCTTCCATATTTCCCGTAGATACACCCAGGTACTGGAGTATACTGCGCAGCTTTATCAGATACTGTCGAGCTTCCTCTGAGGAACGCAGGTCTGGCTCACCGACAATCTCCATCAGTGGCACTCCAGCCCGATTAATATCCACTAGACTGTGGGGTTCTCCATCTGGAGAGGTGCGGTGTATCAGCTTGGCCACATCCTCTTCAAGGTGAACACGGGTTATGCCTATCCGCCTTTTTTCACCATTAACCTCAATAGTGAGCCAACCCCCACACCCAATGGGGGCATCATACTGAGAAATCTGATAGCCCTTCATCAGGTCGGGGTATGGATAGTTCTTACGGTCAAACTTGGTATAGTCGGAGATGGTGCAGCTAAGTGCCAGCGCCGTCATTATGGTATACTCCACCGCCTGCTTATTGATGGTGGGCAGAACACCGGGCATCCCGAGACATATCGGGCAGACATGGGTATTGGGTGGAGCACTGGCATAGTCAGCACTACAACGACAAAACATCTTGCTCTTGGTTAGTAGCTGGGCATGTACCTCCAGCCCAATAATAGTCTCAAAATTCATCGGCTTTACCCTTTGGCACATTAAGTATAACAATAATACTAATGACTGACAAGGAAGGTATTTTATTATCATCCTCACCCCCTTTATCCCCCTCTCCTTTAAAGGAGAGGCTTCGCCTCTCTTCAACTCTCTCAGTATCTAAACCCTTCTTCAAGCCACTAAAACCTCATATATAAAGTGTGGGCTATCCCAAGGAGTCTTAGAGGGGCACTAGCCCCTCTCAAAACAGATTTTCCCCTTCCCCTTGATAAGGGGAGGGGGGTACAGGGGATAGGGTTAATAAACAAACCCATATATGCTATAATTTTAGATATACTGTGGGGATATAGCTCAATTGGGAGAGCGCTGCGTTCGCATCGCAGAGGTCGGGGGTTCGAATCCCCCTATCTCCACTTTCTAATTGCGAGCTTTATAAGAGAAAAAAACATGGGCAAAGATGAAGGCCAAGTTACAGAATTCAAGTCTCTTCTAGAAGAGCTAAGAAAACAACTTCTTGATGCTTGTATTCATTTTGAAATATGGGAACAGCTTTGGCCTACCAAGCAAGTAGTAGACGTAATAAACAGGTACAAAGGATTTTTTCTACCCGCTAGAAATGCTCATATTGACCGCTTCTACATCAAAGTCTGTAACGTAGTGAGTAATAAGTCAAGCCAACCAAGTTTCTACCGCGTTTTTGGCATACTCAATGCGAATACGACCTTAGCTCCTGGCCTTGATGTGCGGTCGCTTAAGAAGCGGCTCAAGAGCCATAAGAAAACCCTGAGCGCTATTGAGCAGTATCGTAATAAGAAAGGTGCACACTGGGATATGGAAATTCCGGTACAGCGAAAACCCATACTATTCGGAGATTGCAAACGAATGCTCGAAGAGTTGCAAAATATATTTAACGAAATCAGCGGAGCCGCTACAAAAAATGTGTGGTCATTTAAGCCTATCCAGCACGGTGATACCAATGCACTTTTGAACCATTTGAATGAATTAAGGGGTATACATAAAAGCAGACTTAAACACTAATCCTAAACACCCCCAAAAAAGTTCTACCTATTGATACCCCAGCTCCACCATAGAGGGCAGTTTTTTCCACCTAGAGTTTTTCTCGGCTATCAAGCAGTATTGTTACCGGGCCATCGTTATGGATTTCTACCTGCATATATTGTTGAAAGCGCCCGGTTGCCACCTTTAATCCGGTGGCGCCAGCCAACTGCACAAACTGCCGAAATAACTCTTCAGCCTGAGCCGGTGGTGCCGCCCCCACAAAACTAGGACGACGACCCTTCCTGGTATCAGCCAAGAGGGTAAACTGACTCACCAGCAACAACTCACCCTTAATATCCAGTAGCGATAAGTTAAACTTGCCCTCTTCATCAGAAAAAATGCGCAGGTTGACCGTCTTTTGTACTAAAAACTGGGCATCCTCTTCGGTATCTCCACCGGCTACGCCAACAAAAACCACCAGCCCTTGACCTATCCTACCTATTACCTCACCAGCCACGCTAACTGAGGCTCCCGTGACTCGCTGTAGTAGCGCCTTCACCCTCTACTTCTCCTTGCCCTTGCCCGATGAATCGTCTTTACTTTTACGATTATCTGTAGTATAAAAGCCGCTCCCCTTAAAGATAATAGGAATGGAGTGGATGACACGGCGTGCCTTCCCCTGACATTTGGGACAGATGGCTACTGGCTCCTCGTCAAACCGCTGTCTCCTCTCAAAACGAGAGCAGCAAAGACTACACTCATACTCATAAATAGGCACTACTTCACCTCACACAATTTTCTCCCGTTACATTTTAACAACTATAGCCCTGCTAAGGCAAATTGAAATTGCCCATCAACCATCACTGCCTTGACTTGACCGCCTAGAGGGTGTATAGTAAAGGCTGTAGGTACCTTGGTTCCATGCCGTTTCTATGTTAGGACTCTCTGTAGCACCGGGTAATGCAGTTCGTCACAGGGGTTTTTCCGCCAGGAGACTGCATCAAGAACAAGGGGGCATCAATATTCAAAGGAGGTGCAGTTATGGCTCTGGAAGACAAAACCCTGGTATGCCGTGATTGTGGGCAAGAGTTCACTTTTACTACCGGTGAGCAAGAGTTCTATTTGTCTCATGGGTTGCAGAATGAACCTAGTCGCTGTCCGGAATGTCGGGCTACTCGGCGAAGAGACCGTCGGGGTGGCTATAATCAGCCACGACAGACATTTACTGTAGTCTGTGCTGATTGTGGTAATGAAACCACAGTGCCGTTTGAGCCCAGGGAAGGGCGACCGGTCTATTGCAAAGAGTGCTACGCTAAGCAGAAAATCCAGTAAGCTTCGCGCCCGGTATGAAGACACCCGCCTCACTTTACCACCATTTACCTGGTTATTGCGGTTATACATGTAATGAATGTTGGTGTTTGTCGGATTGAGCTCCGTTTACCCGAAAATCAATCTCTTAAAGGCAAGAGGCGAGTGTTGAAATCTATTACCACCCGCATCCGAAACCGATTCAATGTTTCCGTTGCCGAGGTTGATAACCAAAATTTGTGGCAACTGGCCACCCTCGGCATCTGCTGTGTTAGCAATAATAATCGGTTTACCAATGAAGTCCTGTCAAAGGTGGTGGACTTTATTGTGGATGGTCATTTTGAGGTAGAGATGCTCAACTACGAAATTGAGATTCTACCTGTTTTATGAGGAGAAATACTAACCTAGCAAATGGATATTGCTGGACATTTACCCCCATTTTTGCCATAAGTTGGTGAGAGTCATTGTGGATACCAGTGCCTTCCTTCATTACCTCACCGCTCAACCCACCTACCGCACCCAGATTGCTCATATCGAGCATATTCCTCCCCGCGACGCCAACTATGCTAAATTAGACAAGCCTCTGGCAGCTAGTCTTCAGGACTGCCTGAATACACAGGGGTTATTACCTCTTTATACCCATCAGGCTGAAGCCGTGAATACGGCTCGACAGGGCAGGAATGTGATGGTGTCAACGTCAAGTGCCAGTGGCAAGACCTTGTGCTATAACATTGCGGTAATGGAGACAATCTTAACTGAACAGCGTAGTTGTGCTCTGTACCTTTTCCCAACCAAAGCCCTAGCTCAGGACCAGTTACGTGGACTTCAGGAGATATTCTGTCCCGGCCTAAAGATTGCGGAGCTAGCCACCTTTGATGGCGATACCCCCCAGGCAGAGCGGGCGGAAATAAGAAAGCACGCCAGGTTAATACTCACCAACCCCGACATGCTCCATATTGGTATACTGCCCAACCACCAATCCTGGTCAAGGTTGCTGCGCCACCTGAGGTATGTGGTAATAGATGAAGCTCATATCTACCGTGGTGTTTTTGGCTCCCATGTCGCCGGTGTGCTACGCCGCCTGCGTCGTCTATGCCACCTCTATGGCTCAAACCCCCAATTCATTTGCTGTTCCGCCACTATCGCTAACCCCGGTGAGCATGCCGAGAGACTGGTAGGTTTACCCTTTGAGGTAGTTGATAATGACGGCTCTCCCCATGGTGGTAAAGACTTTGTCTTCTGGAATCCGCCAATCATAGACGAGGCCAGGAGCGTTCGGCGTAGCGCTAACAGTGAAGCTACTTACCTGTTTACTGAGTTAGTCAGTCAGGACATCCGCAGTCTAACCTTTGCTCGCACTCGTCGGCTAACTGAACTTATTTATACCTACTCCCGGCAGAGGCTAGCTGAGGTTAACCCAGCCTTAGCCAGAAAAATCAAGGCTTATCGGGCCGGTTATCTCCCTCAGGAACGCCGCCAAATAGAGCAGGAGCTCTTTAGCGGTCAGCTTCTAGGGGTGGTAGCCACCACCGCTTTAGAGCTAGGTATAGATATTGGTGACCTGGAGGCAACGGTGCTTACCGGTTATCCGGGGAGTATCGCTAGTACCTGGCAGCAAGCGGGAAGGAGCGGGCGAGGCAGAGAAGCATCTTTGAGTTTTCTTATCGGTCTGGATAATCCTCTAGACCAGTATTTTATGCATCACCCTGATTCCTTTTTTCAGAAAAGCTTTGAAAATGCCCTGGTCAATCCTGATAACCCCTATATTCTGAGAGCTCACCTATTATGTGCCGCCTGGGAATTGCCACTAGATAGTGATGATGAGGAAATCTTTGGCTCGGCATTCAGACAGGAAAGAGCCGAGCTAGAAGAACAGGGCATACTCAGGCTCAGGGAACATGACAAGAGGTGGTATCCATCGCCTCGTATCGCCTATCCGGCGCAAAGCATCAATATTCGTTCCAGTTCCGGGGAAAACTTGGCTCTTATTGATACCTCAACCAACTCCCTGTTGGAAACCATAGAGTCTAGCGTGGCTTTTTTTCAGGTGCATCCCGGGGCTATCTACCTTCATCAGGGAGAATCCTATCTGGTCACTGAGCTTGACCTGGCTAACCGTACTGCCTATGCGGTGCCGACCAATGTTCCTTACTATACCCAGGCTAAGGACATTACTGATTTGCACATTGTCAAGGTAATCCGTAGCCGAAATTACGGACCGGCAACGGTATGCTTAGGTGAGGTTGAGGTTACCACCACTGTAGTTGGCTTCAGGAAGAAGGCACAATTCACTGAGGAGGTAATTGGGGAGGAGCCTCTTGACCTGCCGCCTCAGCATTTTTCTACTATCGCCTTATGGTTTGACCTGCCAAACAAGGTCAGCGACAAACTAACGGCGGCTCAATTAGACCTTGCCGGTGGACTGCATGCTGCCGAGCATGCGGCTATTGCTATCCTTCCCTTATTTGCCCTTTGTGACCGTAATGATATTGGTGGTGTGTCTACTCCTTTCCACCCGGATACCGGGAAGGCTCAGATATTCATTTACGATGCCTATCCCGGCGGCATCGGCATTGCCGAGAAGGGCTTTGACTTAGTAGAGGCACTGTGGCAGACTACACTAAAGGCGATTACCGAGTGCCCGTGTCTGGAGGGCTGCCCCAGTTGTATTCAGTCGCCGAAGTGTGGTAACAATAATAAGCCTCTGGATAAGGAAGCTGCTAAGGTATTGCTGAAAGGATTGTTAGCCCTGTAATATTTACAATATACAACCCCTTGTTGACTTGACAAGCCCCCCTAGCGACGTAGTATAATAAAGCCAGTGAAATGGTCTGACCAACCTTGTCACTGGCTTTATTTACAATATGGGCCGGTAGTTCAGTGAGAGAACAGCCGACTTAAAATCGGCTTGTCGGCGGTTTGAATCCGCCCCGGTCCATCTGTAATTCTAGCGTAACATATAGGGAGTATGATTGGGAATACTGCAAAATTGACCATACATACATACATACAAACAAGAAGGGAGGTGAACTGGATTGAACACATTGAGTTCATGGGAAGCACAGACAGTAGAAATGATACACCTTATAGAACAAGATATTCAAGAGGCAATGAGCCAACTTGATTACCTTTCAGCGGCAAAACAGTCACTGGAAGGAGCTTTGAGAATTTACAGAAGCCGAATAGGCCCCCAATATGCCCAAGCTATTCGAACAATCAGACCAGAGGAGTTTGAAGGCAAGAGCATAAGAGAAATGCTGCGTTTGATAGCTGAACGTAATGACAAGATAATTGTGGTAAAAGATGCTACTAAGTTGCTGAAAGAAGCGAAAGTCTTTGGCAACCCGCTACACGCTGACTCTATGGTGTATAGCATATTGGGTAGAAGCCCAGAGTTTGTGAAAGTAGGTAGGGGCATTTATAGAATGAATGGGACACAGGGTAATATCAAGAAATCAACCAGAAAGGAACGGATACCTGGCTTGAAGCGAGCTGTCCTAGAATTGAAGACTGTAAACCCCGATATGACAAAGCATGATGTTCGAGATACCCTAATCCACAGAGGCTTTGATTTTCGAGGCAGAAACCCGAACAAATCAATTCATATGCTTTGGGTTAATCTAGGTTACGCCAAGAAAGACAAGGAAGGGAAACAGCAAGGCTTACCTAATATGAGCTAAAAGAGACAGACCCCAAGATTCTTGGGGTCTGTCAGACCAATGTTACGCACATTGGCGGTGCATTTTGGCTATTATACCACACATTTTTTTAGGAGTCAATAGGTGAATAGAGTTATTGCTTACATTGATGGTTACAATTTCTTCCACGCTTTAAATGATTTGGGTTGGAGTCGTTTTTTATGGCTGGATTACCAAAACCTATGCCAACGCTTACTCAAATTCAACCAAGAACTAGTTATGACTAAATACTTCACAGCTAGAACAACGGGAAGTAATTCCAAAAGAATACGACAAACAACATATATAGAAGCACTTAAGACCCTAAATCATTTTGAGGTCATCGAAGGTAGATTTCAAAACGAACCAGAAGAATGCCCTAAGTGTAAGTTTAAATACACAATCCCGAAAGAGAAAAAAACAGATGTATCTATTGCAGTAAATATGATATACGATGCATTCAAGAACAAGTTTGATATTGCCATGCTGTTATCTGCCGATGCGGATTTAGTTCCAATCATAGAACTTGTAAAATATGAAGAGGAGCTCCGAACTAAACGCATCGTAGTCGTTTTCCCTCCTGGTAGAAATTGTGACGAACTCAGGGCAATAACCACCACCTTTTCCGTTGGTAGAAGCCATTTGGCTCAAAGTCAATTACCTAACAGAATTAAACGGGAAGACGGTTTTATATTGGAACGCCCTCTAGATTGGTCATAGTACCGTTTGTATTATAGTATTATATATTTATCCGTATATGCTTGTCTTTAAGGGATAATTGCCATAAACAATTCCCCTTCCCCTTGTAAGGGGAAGGGGACAAAGGGGATAGGGTTGCTAAATTCCAAGACAGAGACGGCACTAAAGCGCAGCCGTGATACCTGGTTTAGCCGGGTAACGCACCTCTTTGACCGCCCGGTTATTGATGAGGCAGTTTGGGATGAGCTGGAGGAGCTGCTTATCTCGGCCGATGTGGGGATTAATACCACCGAAAAGCTCATTGAGAAGGTAAGACAACGGGTGGCCGAGGAGAAAATCAGTCAGGGCTCACTGGTGCACGCTGCCTTGAAGTCAGAAATGGTCAATATCCTGAACATTACCCCTCAGCTAGCACATCATAATTCAGCACTACCCAGAGTTATCCTAGTGGTCGGTGTCAATGGCGGCGGTAAGACGACATCTATTGCCAAGCTTGCCTATAGCTTGAAAAAGGAAGGTAAGCAGGTGATACTGGCCGCTGCCGATACCTTCAGGGCAGCGGCGATTGACCAGCTTAAGCGTTTGGGGGAAATGGCTGGGGTGGATGTGGTAGCTCATCAGCCTGATGCTGACCCGGGAGCAGTGGTCTTTGATGCTTTGCAGGCAGCCCGCAGCCGGCAGGTCCATGAGGTAATCATTGATACCGCTGGCAGACTGCATACCAAGTTCAACCTGATGGAGGAGCTTAAAAAGATTAAGCGAGTGATAACCAAGGTTTATGCCACGGCACCAGACGAGGTAATCCTGGTGCTTGATGCTACCACTGGTCAGAATGGCTTAGCCCAGGCCAGATATTTCACCGAGGCCGTAGGTATAACCGGCATTTTTCTGGCTAAACTGGATGGAACAGCTAAAGGCGGCATAGTGCTGGCTATCTGTGACGAACTGAAAATGCCAATCCAGTTTATTGGTGTCGGTGAGAAACTGGAGGATATGGCGCCTTTTAAGGCTGAAACCTTTGTCGAGGCACTTTGCTCCTGAAGCTACAACAGTAATTTTGTTGGAGGAAGGATGATTGCCATAAGTATAGACCCAGTAGCCTTCACTATAGGCTCAATGGAAGTTAGATGGTATGGCATCTTTATTGCTTTAGCCATTACCGTGGTCGTGTTGTGGACAGCAAGAGAGGTCAGGCGAGGGGCTAAGGTTTCCTATGATACCGTTTTTACGGCAGCACTGGTAGGCATTCCCTCCGGGATAATATTTTCACGACTGCTCCATGTTGTTGATAGATGGGACTTTTATGGCCAGAACCCGGGGCAGATTATTGGCGGCGGCGGTCTAACTGCCTATGGTGGTGTTTTAGGTGCTGCCCTGGCTATCTTGATTTATATTAAAGTAAGTAAACAGCAGTTTGGTTACTTTGCCGATATGATGGCGCCGGGGATCATCTTAGCTCAGGCAGTAGGCAGGGTCGGCTGCACCATAAACGGGTGCTGCTACGGGGTGACAACCTCCTTACCGTGGGGCATTGTCTATACCCACCCTAATAGCCTTGCCCCCCTCGGGGTGGCAACTCACCCGACAACGGTTTATGAGCTTGTATATAATCTGATAGTTTTTGCCGTATTGCTCAAATTAAGGGGGCGATTCAAGCCTGACGGCTCACTGTTTCTTATCTATCTCAGTCTATACTCATTATGGCGCCTCGGCACTAATTTCCTGCGTGAGGGAACACCCTTTCTCTTTGGCTTACACCAGGCTCAGGTGATAGCCATAATCGTATTAGCTATCGTCATCCCGATACTGGCTTACCGGACACGCTGGGTGAAGGCGGAGGAGAGAAGCGAAAGGAAATAAGGAGCCCCAAGATACCAGAGAAAGAGCCAGAATTATCGTTGCGGCAACTTAGATTAAAACTGTGTATAAATGTTTTGCCTTTCGAATCTCTCGGCCAAAGGAAAGGTGGATAGGTCGCTAAATAATCCCTTGAGCAATATCATCCAGTCGGCACGAAGTCCAGGATATTGAGTCTGAGTGTCTCAGCCCCACCCCAGCGGTCTAGTTCCAGGTTATAGACAATGTCAATAAGGGAGGACATTTCTGACTGATAGTTACCCAACCTGAAGCCGACCCCATTCCACACCGTACCCCCCTGCTTCAGTTTCAGCCTCAGGTGCTCACCATTACCGCCCATAGTACGGCAATCAGCAACCTCCACCCCACGACTGAGGAAGGTAGGTGCTGGATTGCCATAACCAAAAGGAGCCAGCTGCTGAATTACCTGGAAGGTTTCACCACCGAGGTCGGGTAGGGTAACCTCAGCATCAATATCCAGTTGCGGGCGAAGGTCGACCTCAGCTAGCTGTGTCGTCGCTAGCTGCATAAGTCTTTGCTCAAGGCGGGGCAGATTCTTGGTCGGCAGGGTAAAACCAGCTGCCTGGGCATGCCCTCCAAAGTGAGAAAATAAACTACGACACTGCTTTAGGGCAAGGATAATATTAAACTCAGGAATGCTGCGACAACTACCACTACTTACCTGCTCACCAACTTTAATAACAATCGCTGGGCGGTAAAATTCCTCTGACAGCCTGCCGGCTACCAACCCAACGATGCCAACCGGACAGTCCCTATCGCTGGCTATCAACAGTGGTGAAATCCCCTTAGCTATAATTTGCTCCCTGACTTTAGCTAATGCCTTGGTGGTCGAAGTTGCACCCGGCACAGTTTGATTTCCTGTATTTTTAGCCATAAATTCATCAATTTTGCTCATGGGAATCATGTTGCCCATCATCCATAATTCATCGGCCAACGGGTCTGAATGCGGGTTTTTATCTTCTAATTCCCTGACCTCGTTTGGTGTCAATATGCCGTACCCCACAAAGATTTTATAAAGTTCACCCCGACTTTTAGCATCACCCCGCAAAAGCCCGGTTACATTATGTTTAAAATATAGTTTTTCTTGCTCTTTTTCCCGCTTTGACAACAACTGCATATTATAATTTTGTTCAAAACGTACCAACCAGGGAAGTATGCAATCGGTAGTAAAGGATATTTGCTCAGATTCAATATTGCTATTTGTCGCCCTGTCTAATTCTTT
>SDBT01000480.1_pt1 | contig 63045 bp, 91 predicted proteins | sample 2277101 | NCBI WGS metagenome assembly SDBT01 (sample SAMN10404973, study PRJNA504765) | marine sediment metagenome | isolation source: marine sediment core GS10_PC15, 103 cmbsf | place: Arctic Ocean: Southern Knipovich Ridge | collected 2010 | reverse complement strand
ATTGCCGGCCTATCATCAAACCAATCGCGGTGCACCCGGTAATGCGATAAGAAATGAGCGCAAGCCTGGACGTGGTCGATGTGAGGCAATCCGGACTCAGGATCTATATCCTCGCCTCTCCACATAGCCCATGAGTGCCTCATCATAGCACCGAATACTCTACTCCACTTGATACCCTTCTCCCAATTACGGTCTTGATATTTCTTAGCGCCATGAGTAAGTATCTTAGCCAATCCATCCAGGGCTGTTGGTGAAAGCAGCTCATAACGATTCTTGTCGGTGTCGAATTTATTTCCTTGTTTCATACCAACCTCCCGTTAAAAGTTTTTATTAATTTTCTTACCAATTCATCTTGCATTGCTTTTCTGTATTGATATAAAGATTCGAACTTTATTTTTTCTACTCCGTTCAATGCTTCCCAGGCTTCGTCTAACGGCTGCTCGAATTTGGTTTTAAAATTATCAATTATCTTTTTCCAACGAGCCGGATCATTTTTCAGCTCAAGTTCTTTCTCGGCCATATACTTCACGGCTTTATTAAAACGTTCATGAGCTTTTTTAAAGTCATCTATTCTATTCATGGCTGTCCTCTTTCTGACGGATTAATCTTTTGCATGTTTAAATAATATTGTTGATTATATTTTCTTAACTTTTCTTTGTTGTTTTTTTTCCTCAATTTATTATAAGATACTTTAAAGGCCGCGAGTTCTAATCTGTATTTATCAAAGAATATTTTCATATTCTTTTTTCTTCTCTCATAAAACTTTCGCTGATAATCTTCTAGCCTATATTTGTTCTGCTCATAGAAAACCATTTTATAAGTCATATATTGTTTTACTTCTTCCGGCTCAACAAACGCATGGATCGGTATCTGCTGAAAAATGTCAATGATTATATCAATCATGCCCGGTATGGTTTCTTCTCGGGATCTTGCGACATTCTTCAAATATTTGTATGCCCGGTCATTAATACGGATCAATTTCATAATTCTCCTTTTTTGATGTTGCATTTTTCCTATGCAACATTTAAAATGTTAAAAAGCACGTTTTTTCCTTAAATCGCCATTCTGAGCGTATCGCGTAACAGTTTAGTTTTTTTCAATATCCTTTGTTTTCAATGGCTTTTTCATTTTTGCTAAACCGTTATACCGTTACACTTCTACGATAGGCAATGTATTTATTCATATTTATTGAGATTGAATACAAGGTTTAAATTTCAATAAATAGTAAAAAACAAATAGTACCTGACAGGACGGTTGCGCCGTAACGGTTTATTTTTTGCTTCATTTTTTTTACACGTCCTTGATAATCAATCGTTTATAAGACAATGTAATTTTTATTGTAAACCGTTACGCGTTATATGGTTGACGAACCATATACTATATATATTATATATATAAGGGAAATGTCATTCATGCCAAATCCTCAACGTTCATATCACCACCGTTATTCAATTCTTTGGCCATGTTGTTGTCAATCGATTCTTCCGGCAATTCTGCTTCTTCCGGATTGATATTCGCACCGGTGATCGGATTATAAAATATATATTTGCTGCAGGGGTATTTACGATATATGTCTTCTATCTTAGGCAAGAAACCTAATGATGAACTTGACCACTCTAAACCACGTCTTGATATTTTAAACAATGAGGCTTTGCCTCGGCCTCCGGATCCTTTTTCAAAATATTCGATTAAGTTAGCACGCATTAAAACATACATCCATTTTTTTACTTTTTCAACTTTCCAATCCATATACTCTGCTATCGTTTTATATTTAAAAATGAAACCTTCATCTTCTTCCAGTGGGTTTGCTGACTTAGGGTAAAGATCATTCATAGTTTTTATTGACTTCCATAACTGTTCTGCTGAAGGTCCTATTTCATATATAGTATAAGTCAATATAGCTTCGGCTACTACTTTAGCAATATAGAAATCAGCCAGGGTTGAAATCAAATGTATTGTTCCGTCTTTTTGTTTTTTCTGTTCGCGGTGGAATTGGTGCAATACGGTTATTATTTCTATCAGTACCCTGAACCTTTCTCTGTCTCTTCTTATTCTCACCGGCTTATCCGGGAAGACAGAAAATACTTCTCTGGCGTAAGGTATGATTACTTTGAAATCAGGATTTAATAATCGTTGAATATTCTTCCATAAGTTGAGTTCCTTTTCTTCTACTTTAAATGTTTCTCCTAATGCTTTGCGGATCGTGATATCGCCGATTGCTTGTGTTAGTTGCGGTGAATCATCGCTGAACACCGAGAAGTTTCGAGTTTCATTTTCATCAAACATTTGGGCCTTAGTAGTAGTAATCAAAAATCCTACCGGGCCTTTTACTTTTTTAGTTACGGTTTCCATGTTCCCGGTGTTCGGATCCTTGACCGGCATCATCAATATAAGATCTCCTTCTGATTGGGCGGTGCGTATCGAATAATCAGCTGCTTCTGATCCCGGAAGTTCATTGATATAAATAATCCGGTTCTGCATACCGTCCTCGGGCAAATGAAAGAATGCGTTTGCTGTTGCCCTGGTAATGAAATGATATCCTTCTTCGGGTATCAATCTTTGGATATTTTGACAAGAAAATGATTTGCCACTTGAGGCCTCTCCTTTTACTGTCATTGATAACGGTTCTTTTATTATTCGAGAAGTGAAACAAAGATAGATCATTAATCTCAATGTTTCTTCTCCGACAACTCCCATTTGGTTAGTTATAGAAAGAGCTTTATACAAAATATTAGGGCTGGCTTCTAAAAATTTAATTGCTTCGTTCTTCTCTCCCTCAGTCATTATATAAAGCTGCTTTGGGGCCGTTAGTTTGTCGTGTTCTTCTTTTTCAATTTGCTTTTTAACCAGGTCCTCGAGCTTAATTAAATCATTATCGATTTCAGGGTCCTGTGCAGCGTTTGCAAATCGATTTCTATTCGAAGCTACGCTGAGCTTAATAGAGTCTTTAAATATTATCTTGCTGTCTTTAGATAACGTCAGTGAAGCTTTAAAATTTCCGGCTTTAGTAAATTCAAAATTAGCCATTCGGTATTCATAGTTTTTCTTTCTGAACACCATTATCTTAGCGTCTCTAAATGTCATTGTGATTACGCCCTGATCGATCTGTTCTTTTCTTTCTTGAGAACTTGTTACCGGGCATTTTTCTTTATCACAATAAGGCTGTATTATTGGATCATCGCAACCATAACTTTTATAGTTTTTAGTAAAGACAGAAGTTATTATTTTATCTAAACTTCTTTCAGTGAGAGGTACTTCGTTTTTAGAGTTCCAACTATGTATTAGAGTCTTAATATCAGACTGCGGAAAACCTTTTTCTTTATAGTTTATAGTTAATCTAAAACAACAGTTATCTCGGCCGCCTTTAAGAACACCTTTTTTAATCATTGCTATACAAGGCAGCTCTTTAGATGAAGATCCTTTATGGCCATTTGTCTTAGGCGTTTCTTGCATTATGACTTGCTTTCTTCCAAGTTCTCGCGAGATTATAAGTTCATCTATTATAGAACTCTTAGTAGTTTTAATACTTGCAATGTCTGCAATCTTATCAATGAAGATTGTGCCATCATCATCAAGAAAAATAGTACGTTCATTGTTTAGATCACCGCCGAACAAAGGTAGGTTGATGTAATTTCCATAAGGGTGATTATCATCGAGTTTATCTTGTTTAGGAAATATTTCGCAGATTATATTTAGTTCTTCTAAAACGCTTTCAACCACTAACCGGGGACTTACTGCTAATATAGGTTTGTTGAAGAAACACCAAAGATGATAACCTTTGCTTTTGCTTCGTTCAATATAAATATTCAGGCCAAGTTCTGCGAGTTTCTTTTTTATGGTTAATGTTTTTTCAAAATCATCTTCGTCAAGATCAATGGCGATCCAATTGACTAATTCTTTATTATAAATAGGATAGATTCCTATTCTTTGTAATCCATCTATGTGTTTTTTATAAACATCTGTATTTACTTCTTCTTTAAGGCAAAAGTTGTGAAGGCCGTATGCGTCTTTCCGGCCGGAAAATAGGTCAGCAAATTTTTTGATATAAGACATTAACACTCCTTCTAAGTTGGGTGTTATGCCGGCAGAAGATTAACTCCTACCGGCATAACAAAATTAATTACTCTGATACTTTTTCTTCTTCTAACTCAATATCGATATCAGCTTTTCGTTTGTACAATTCGCCGAAGAATTTTTTACCTAAAGTATATTCTTCGTCTGTACAACGCCGCATGAACTCGATCACCGGAAGTGCATAAGTTCCTTTCTTGCCTTTTACTATGGTAGAAGATACTTTATAAACCCTGGCAAACATATCTTCACCGGAATATCTGGCCATTGAAAGAAAAGTTTTTGCTACTGGCGCCGCTGTTTTCATCAACGATAGCGATACTGGAAACACGAATGATTGGTTAACCAACAAACAAGGGAAGTTATAAACTAAGCAGAACGTAGGTGGTTTATCTCCTTCCCAACCGGCACCCGGGACCTCCTCAACAGGTTTGCCTATATGATCAGAAAATTCATCGATGGCCATAGTTACCGTAATATTATCCCGGGACATCATTACCAGGCCGCGCTCAATATCAAACTGAGCTCTGGTCTTAAACATGAACAAAGGAATGATCTCAACTGAATCACCATAAACTTCTTGGCTGATATTGTTGAATACTTTTCCCATTGTTGCTTTGCCATCTACACAAATTTGAGATAGCCCTTGGACTAATCCTAACCTGGCGATTTTAATGTCGCCTTTCTCTATGCCTTCAAAACCGGCCGGCTGAGATGCTTCACCTTCTTTGCCGCCAGAGATCCTTGCCGGCACACTGCCAGCATTCGTTTTTGCTAAGTCGCTTTTCTTTTTGTCTTTTGTTTCATCACTCATACTCTCTACCTCCTTACTTAGATACGGTTATAGTTAATTCCGGTTTGAAAAAATATGTGAACAGTTCTTGCGGAATTTTTTCTCCTTTTATCAGCAGCTTAGAGATAAAGGAAGATAAGGTCCTGTTGTGTATTGACGGCTTGATCATATCTGCACGGCCGCAATCTTCTTCAATCCATTTGAATGCTTCAACCTTCCTCTCTTTTTCGACACTGACATAGAGCGTTTCTTTTCTGACAGCCAAACAATTTAATGTCGCGCTTTTAAACGACTTCAATTCTCTGTTGTCCATATACTCTATGAGAGCGCCTTCCGCTTTCTGTTTCACCTCTTTAGCATCTTTCAAAAAGCCATCGTATTCTGCGACTTTTTGACGTGCTTCAAGTACAGCTTGTAACAACTCTGTTTCGTTCATTCTTATTCACCCCCTTATTTTTTTTGTTCTTCTTCAGACTTAATGTTCCAAATAACTTTGCCCTCAGGGTCCTTCAAAGTTATTTCTCCTTTAGCATAGCGCTTATCAGAAACATGATTGGCACTGATTATGCGGGTTGCAGATACTTTTGCGCTAAAAGTATTGCGTGCCGGGACTACCTGACTGGTTGTCTGGTTTTGATAAGTCGCAGATAATAGATACGATTTCATTTTTTCACCCCCTTTCTCATTTTTTCTTCACTCAATTGATTCAATATAGTTTCTAACATAAGAAAGTTATAACTAGAATTGAATTGTATTCTTCTAATTGTAGTGTTTAAATCTGCGGCCGCAACAGAAGGGCCACCTTCACTTGAGTTAAAATAGAATGGTCTCAATTTTTCAAAAAGCTTGTTGACAACAACGCCCATTCTTATCGTTGATATTTCTATCTCAGGTAATGTTTCTGTGAATAATTCCTTCATTTTTTCACCCCCCTTTGCTTTACTTTTTCCATTAGTATTTCAATAAAACTATCAAGTGTCATTTCTTCTTCCCAATATGCTAATGCTTCTCCATCGGCATTTATAAAATCTAAGAGTTGGTAAGATTGGTATTTGGTTATCACACCATCTTTGCCTTTGAATTCCAAAAGAAAAGGAACTCCTTTGACAACGCAGAAAAAATCTCCCGGCTTCTTGCCGCCGAGATTAAAAGTATCAGGTATTTTATAAACCCAACAGTTCCGATCTATTTTCTTCATTTTCTTTTTGAACTTTTGATATAGCGGTCGTTCACTCATAGAATCAATTCCTTCATTCTTTTGTCTGGAATAATATCTCCAAAATTTCCGAATGTATTATAAGCAAAATTCAAATGAGATAAGAAAACTTCTCTATATACTTCCTTGGCCAATGGTTTATCTTTTTGTATATCGTTTTCTTTTTTTCCATAGAAAGGATTCATACAAAGACCACATTTTTCTGTAACATATCCTTTCAACCCAAATAATATTTCTCGCTGCTGTTCTTTAATTGCTTCTAATACTGTCTTTTTCATTTAAGATCTTTCCTTCTGGTTATCCAGCTTTTCTTGCCCGTGCCTTTTCGATTGCCGCTTTTTAAAAACTTTCGTAAAGCTTCCCGGAGATAAGGTATAAACTTAGAATGACATGGTTCGCAAAAACCATAATGATTTAAAAGGAATTTTTTCTTTTTGCATTTTTTGCACTCGCCGTCAAACATTTATTTCTCCATGGATCTTCTTACAGGCCCAGATAAATTTGCCTGTTAAAAGAGCAACAGGAATAGATATTATAATCCATGCAATAAATATCTTAAGCCAAATCATTTTCTATCTCCCTCAAGTTCTTTAAGCATATTTTCATTTACTTTCCCAAGATATAATTCCCATAGCGATTCAGTTCCACTATATATCTTGGATAATTGCCTTGCTCTTTCTTCTGCAACTTTTTCCCAAGACCGCCCTTTGAATATGTTACTCATGCCTTGTTTCCTTTTAGCATACTTAAACATGCTTCTGATAAGCTTTGCTTTCTCTTTACTGCCTTGTATATTACTTCATCGATCGTGTCCTTAGAAATCAAATGGAAGTATACTGCTTTCTCTTTCTGCCCGATCCTATGGCACCTGTCGCAAGCCTGTTCATATTCTTCGTAGCTGTATGATAAGGAATACCATATAGTATAACTACACATCTGCAAGTTCAATCCATGGCCGCCGGACTTAGGGTGTGCAATCAAAAATCGTTTCTCGCCTTTCTTAAATTTCTCGATGTTTGAATTCTTTTCTTTCTGTGATATTACTCCGGTAAGTATCACCGCTTCATCACCTAACAATTTTTTCAACTCCGAGCATTCCCAATGATATTGGATCCAGATAATAATTCTTTTGTCTTGCGGTATTTCCTCGATGATCTCTTTCAATACCTTTATTTTAGAGTCGCTTACTTTGACCGGTAAGCCCTCGGTGTTGATAACAAAGCCGCCAGTGATCTCGCGAAGTTTACAAATTTTTGATAATTCATTAGCGGCTAAAGTAACGCTGTCTTCAAATTCTAATATATTTTCTTTCTCCATTGTTTTATAAGCATTTGATTGTGCTTCGTCCATATAAACTGAACGTGTTTCAAATATTTGTTCCGGCAGATCCAAGGCGTCTTCTTTCTGTAAAGAAAATGCTTGCCGGCTGACTCTTTCCATTATTGCTTCCCTAGCACCTTTCATCGGTTTGTATTGGTAGCCTCCGTACCCGGTTGAAAAGAAAAACGTATTGCGGAATTTATAAAAGTTATCTCCCAATAAAGTATCATTGACCAAAGCCATTTGCCCCCAGTATTCAATCATTGAATTGGGTGCCGGGATACCGCTTAAGCAGATCCTATGTTCAAATTGAGTTCTGTATTTTAATATTGTTTTAGTAATTCCTGAGTCTGCTGTTTTAAGTTTTGCACTTTCATCTACTATAAGACATTTAACTTTTCTTTCTATCGGAACTTTTGATTCTTTTACTAATTTTTTATACCCTTCAAAATTGATGATATATATATCATAATTATTTTCCCATTCTTTTAGGTTGTGCCACAATATAACTGCTTTGAAATTACTCCATTTATTGATTTCTGCTATCCAAACACTTTCGAGAGTTGATAGCGGTGCGATTATGATTGCCGGCGATTTCCAATATTGAATGAGCTTAATCGCGGTTAATGTTTTACCAAGCCCGGGATCCATGAACAGAGCATAACTGCCAAACATTGCGGCTAATGTTATTGCTTTTTTCTGGTGCTGAAAGCACATAGATATATCAACACCGTCTAATTTATTGACAGTGCAAATATCAGATTTTATCTTATTGGCAAAGTTAACTTGCTTATGATACTTTTCTCTTTCTTTACGCAGTTCGTCATAGACAAGTCTTGTTTCCGGAGAATAATCAATATGAAGATGATCGATGATGTCGACTAATTTACGAAGCGGAAAATTCCAGGTCGAGGCGGTTCTATCAAATTTATAATCGCCTATCGCTTTTACTAACTCTTTGTTATCATACCGGCATTTTACGATTGCCAAATCATCTTTTGTCCATACGTTCATAAAACTCCTTATTATAACGCCCGGCGGGGGAGTCGAACCCCTATGTCCACACTGCTACCGGGCGCAAATACATATAAATACGGTGCCTGTCTCTCCAGGCAGTCATACGAAGCTTCCAGAGTGAAATCAGATCGTATATTGACCTCATTATCCCCATCTGGTTAAGGGAGATAGCCTATCGTGTCCTTCGGCTACCGTCAGTTCACTATAAAATATAGTGGACACGTCTGAGATGAATACAGGGCCTTGGCAGAAGAACACCGAGAGAATTGGGTTGAAAGGCAAGAGGGTACGGCTCCGACCTAATTCTTCTACCAAGGATTAGAATATTCATTGCGTTATACCGTTACGTTATGCTTTTATGTTTTGAACCAATTCTCTCGTTACGTCAATAAAAGCATTATAATATTGGTGTAATCCGTGTCAAGGGGTATTTATTCCGGGTAAAAATACCGCATAACGCAATGAATACACATCAGCACCGTATCGGTTTATCAAGATCAAGCAAATTCGGGTGTACCATAGCACGGCATAATAACAAACGAATGATTGCTGCTCTCGATTTCAATCCCGGGTGCTTCTTGCTTACTGTTTTATCAAGGAAAGCAAGTTCTCCTTGAGTAAAACCAATCAACACATTGATCTTACGTTCCTTAGCTGATACTTTCTTTACCATACGTCAACTCCTTTATTGTTTTTTCTCTGGTAGAACATAATCAATGTTGTGCTTACGCATTTCAGTAATCAAAGCGTCAGCAAACTTTCTGATTGCATACTCATTACCAAAAGGCCCATGAATATGAGTATGACCTTTTACATCCATAACGATAACTAAATGCTCAGCTGCGGTATCGTAAAAAGGATTATCTTCTTTACTCCCACAATCTTTAAACGGACATATCATTTTGATGACCTCCTTGTGCCATTTTATCAGCCAAAGAAACCAACTGCCTTGGCACCCAGTTGATATGGATATTAGACAGTTGATTTCTTAATATAAGGAACGACTGATAAAGTAATTTAATTCTTTCATTCTTAACTTTCCAAACACCGTTAGATTGCTTCACTACAGTTTGAGAATCGCTAAAGATATAAATCTCCTGTGATTTATCTTTAGTCAAAGCATACTTCAAAGATTGTAGCAAGGCATACCATTCCGCTTCGACACTTGTCTTCACTCCAATACTTATCGTGTATCGATAGTTAGGACAAATTAATCGCGGATTGTTGGCTCTATCCCAGGCCACTACTCCTATTGAAGCGGGCCCGGGATTACCTTTACTTGATCCGTCGCAGAGAATTACTATCAACGTTAACCTCCTTGTTTCCAAGCAGAACATAAACCTTCTCTACTGGTGTAAGTTCCTTCTTTGCATTTTTCTTGAGGTGCTACAAAACTTTTACAGCTGCAACATGATTTTTCTTCTGCTGTATGTCTTTCACTTCCACATTTTTTGCATTTCGTCATTTTAATATTTCCTTCGGCACTTTGTCTTTAGTTAGATGAATCATTTCGTGAATAATCTCAACTTTCTTTTCTTTCCAGGTTAAGCTGCCAACTTTCAGTTTCAATTCTTTGCTTAACTTTTGCAGCCCGGCTTTGCTGAACTTCTCTAAATATTCTTTGGTGATTTTAAATTTCTTTCCGATGTTGACTCCGGCTTCTTCTCCGAGTTGCTGCAGCTGTTTAGTTTCGTAACCACTCAACCGGCCCAATACTACCTGTTTAATAATAGTAATCAATTTGCTGTTACTTAACTCAGCTAATATCTTGAATTCTCTTACCATGTAATTTTGCTGTTTCTTTTTCAACCCAAGATATTCAGATACACTATTGCTTCCGCCCGGCTCAGAACTGAATAGTTGATCGAGCAAGATACGATTGACCTGAATCTCTTTGGCATTGTCTTTTAATTCCTTGATATAGAACTCACGTTTGAATAGATCAACCCTCGTGGCCTTCTGCTTAGCCTCATACTGGATTGAAGCGTCTTTCTCCGGATCACCTGTCTTAGGTATGGCATTTGCTTTGCGTTCAATTGCTTTTGCTTTACGCATAGATCTCCGGAAGCAATCTTTGTTCAAACATACCGGCTTATCTTGCCCGGTAGCCCCGATGATGTAAGCAAAGGTCGGGCAAGTCGCAGTACATTCTTTCCTATACTGCTCTCTTGGAAACGCTTCGGCCTCGTAGCCTTTGAAATCAACGATGTCTTTCATCGCTTCGTAATCTTTTGATCCGTAGCGAGGCTCACTTTTAATTACTATTACTTTCTTTCCTTGCTTCTTCAATTCTGCTTGTCGCTCTTTTTGCTTTTCTGCTATCTTCTTGGAGAAACAATCGGCATTCATACATTTGCCGTTAAGGGAATTGTCTCGATCAAACAGGTCCTTAAATCCTGAACCATTGAAGCTGCAAGTTTTGCATTGAGTTCTGTCAAAACTTACGCTATCTAATTGCTGTGAGTATTCACACAATTCACTTTCGGCCTTAGAAGGAGAATAGCAATAGCGTTTAATATCAGCGGCCAATGATTTTTGAAACTTAGGATTAGATAGCCTGGTCAACACGAAACCATGTTCTTCAGACAGCTCACCTTTCCTAATCAATTCTTTTACTTCCGGGCAAAGAGTAAGCAGGGCTAATATCCTTCTGATCCTGTATTCAGATCTTCCGCTGACTACCATGATATCCTTAGGCATATAGTTTTCACCTAAAGATTTGTAAGCCAATGCTTCATCAATGGGATTTAGATCTTGACGTTGCAGATTAGCAATCAACTGATACTCAACACGATCATCTTCGTCTGTTTTGATTGCTAACACCGGGAGCGTATCAATGCCGGCATACTTCGAAGCATTAAATCTGCGATAGCCGTCAAGCAGATCGAACTTGCTACCGTTTATTCTGACTAACAACGGCTGCAATATTCCTTTTTCCTTAATCGAACCAATCAAACCTTCCAGGCTTTCTTTGGTAATATCTTTTCTGATATTCTCACCAGCAGAAATCTGGTCTCTTTTTACAACAACCAACTTCATGACCTACCTCCTTTATTTTTCAAAAACTCCCTTCTGCTTCAGCGATTGCGTGAATTAATAAATCATCTACGCCTTGCCAACCGCCGACCGGTTGCACTTCGTCATACATTCTTTTAGCTTCTTTGCAAGCCTCTAATAGATTTTGGCTTTTCTTCTTAGCAAATAGATCTCCGTAATGTATATAATCTTCAGTAGCTAATTGGAAAAGCCAATTACTAAAATCATCGACCATGCAATCCTTAGTCCCGGTAAAACTCTCAGCATGTTTCTCCATTAGAAATTGCTCAAAGGTTTGTTTCATTTTTTCTCACCCCCTTTTGCTTTGTTAGCGACCAAACTATCCCAAAACTTTTGTGGTTCTTTACCCAATATTAAACTTATGAATTTATTCATACCATCTTTTTGCAACTGATTAGGTTGTGTTAAACGACAGATAAAATTCGGTAAGTCTTTTTCTGTAAGTTTCCATTTATCAACGAGTTCTTTAACTCGTTCAATATTTGCTTCAAGGCCCAATGCTTCTATTATTAACTTCCACACATCGAACCTATCTTCTAAATCTATTTCCCATACTCGTTTGACAAAAGGACTATCGAAATAAGATGGTTCGCTCTCTACACAAATTGGCGGCTTGCCAATCAATTCTCCATTGGTATGAAGATAGTAATAGAATCTTTTCATTGCTCTCACCCCCTTAATTAACTCCAAAGCGACAACCGCACTTAGGGCAGTCCACTGTATATTCAGGGCTGTCTTCTCCTAATATTTTGTCAGCGCTTTTGTTGCTCTTTACTTTCAAAACCTTTTGCTTGTCTTTACTATAAACATATATGAGTTTCTTTTTACGAATCTTCGTCTTTGTCTTCATCATTTGTATCACCCCTCTTTTCTTTATGAACTTTATTCCAGAGCAATATAGCGAGAAGCGATAGAGCTATCGCCGCTGCGATTAAATTAGCTGCTTCATCTATCTTATCCATACAACTCCTTTTACTTACTCAATAACTTTTTCAATGCTGATAATTCGCCTTTAGTCATTAACCATTCTTGCGAACTGTTAGTAGATATTTCTTCTTCTATCTTTTCGTTAGCGTCATCTGTGTCAGCCGCTTTGAAAGCAATCAAACCAAATTGCTTTTTCGGATCTGCATTATTAAATTCTCTTTGCAAACAATAGAACTGCATATCAAATCATCTCCTTGATCTTTCTGCTTGAGTGATTAGTTGGTCAACCTCTTCACTATATTGGAATGATTCTCCTTCTCCCTCAAACCAATCTCTGATATATTTAAGTAATTGAAGCATATCTGGTGCCACAGATATTAGTTGAGCGTTGGCTTCATTTTCTTTATCCGATAAGCGTTTAACAGGGAAACAAGAATTTGCTCCCATATTAGCTATTTGAACTTTATCATTATGAACCATTTGTTTAAAATTCTGATGCACTTTCCACGGCCCCGGCGTATGTTTTAGTTTACTCATATCAAATCACCCCCTCTTTTAGAAACAAAACCATAATTGAATATTGTCAGACTTACTAAGCACATCAATATCATCTTTATATATCCCATGAAATAAATTACCCTCGAAGTCTTTTCGCATTAGGGCCGGCTGCGAATGTCCGTCAACCCCATTGTTTAATAGATAAATTACTTGCTTGAGAGATATTTTAATCTGGCCTTCCTTCATGTTAAATCAACTCCTTAATATGCTATCTGTTTTCCGCACTTAGGACACATAGCTATATCTACGTTGGACTTATACTCTGCATATTTTACGCCCATCTTTCCTACTTTGAAAAACACAGCTGTTAGATAGTGTAAAGGCTCGGGACTACAATCAACACAAACGATAGCTTGACTATTACAGCCTATCGCATTGCCTCCAAGATCGTTTTGTTTTATATCGAAACGCATAATTCACCTCCTCATAAGTAAACGTTAGAACTTTTCTCGAATTGTGAGATTAAACTATTTATCAAGAAATCCTGCATAGGCCTGCAGCTGTCTTTTAAATTGTATTTCAAATGAATGAATTCTTCATAGATCGTTTCAACCACTTTCTTTTTGCCTTGCTTGAATACTTCTTGCGATAAGATGATCCTTTCGTTATCAGCTAAACCCCAAATGCTTTTGTCTTCGAAGATACCCATGTCGATCGGGTAGGTAACATCAACAGCGTTTTCTTTTAAAAAAGCTAAAGATTGTTCTATGAAGAATTTTTCTTTAGCTGTTTGTTCCATAACCAAATACCTTCCATAGGTCGTTGACTCTCCTAACACTGTTATCTTATTTTTGAACTGTTCTCTTAAAGCATTAATAAGATTAGAAGGAAGTATCAAACATTTTCCTTCCAGTATCTCTTTACTAAAATAACCTGCTACATATTTTCTAACGAGTCGCCGGCCGCCAATAACTTCTAACCAGTTTTGATTGAAACGTCCTACACCTGCATGCCATCTGAAGTTTTCTTCAACTGTTCCTTTATATTCATCATAAATTCTTCTGACCATATCGGCGCTTGCGTATTGGACAACTAACTCAGCAGTTTTCCATGTCGAGTCAACCGCATGCTTTAATGTCCGGCTTTCATTAATTTCGATATCGTCAAGGTCGTAATGGAATAAGCATTTAGCTGCTTCGTGATGACATTGAACGCCCCGGCGATATATAATGTATTCATTATCACTGCCATAGTAAGCCGTAAATCCTTCGGCCTGAAAAATAATGTCTTTTCTCTTTTGAGAAAAATACTTATCCCAATCTTGTAATACTTTGGCGAATAGATTATTGTATTCTATATATATTTTTGTGCTATCTTCTTGAGGATCAATGACATCAACGAGGTTGAACTCCGGTGAAGTTTCATCTAAAGCATTACAATAGATCTCTCTTAATGCAAACCAAGGCTCCCAATCTATACCCATTTCTGTAGTCAAGCTTGTATGCTTGCCTCCGATATAGATCTTATTAAAAGTTTTACCTCGGAAGTCAACTTTTTTTGTCGAGATTTTTATCTTATCTTTGCCGCTATAAATTTCAAAGGTGATTTTGTTTCTCAACAATACCGCTATCGCATACTTAAGGCCGGAACCGAAATAACCTATTTTACTGGTATCATCTCTTTTCGTTGAAGCACCTAATAACAACAAAGAGTTAATATCCATTTCTCCTTTGTTAGCTATCTCAATATATTTATTCATAACTCACCTCCTTAATATCGATACATTTTAAATGCCTCATCATCACAAGGCACAAGCATTTTGATATGTCTTTCCATGCAAACTTTGTCGCCATGCCTTCTTACCCATTCAATAGTTTTGTCAGCAAAGAGGCAGTAAATAGTCCAGTCGCCTATCTCTCCGGTTACTGCTACCCATCTTAATTTCTTACCGCTTCCGGTCATGAACAATCCATGCTCGCAGTCAAAAGATAATCCGGTTGCAAATATAATATGAGTTTCTAACTTATTAAGATCTTCTAACGTCAACATCTTTCTCACCCCCTTATCTCTCATCAGTTATGTTTTAAACATAAGACGCAGGGAAGTAACGTATGCACATAACCTTTGGCTATTGCTTTATTGTTCCGCTACTTCCGCGTTTCGAGATTTAGCCTTCTTATAATTTAAACCCTTTTGATTTTAAATATCCAACGACTTCTTCAGGGTGCCAATCAATGCAATATGCAAAACAGTTAATAAATGGCTTTGCATATTTTTCCTTATGGTCGAGTTTGTATCTCGTATTGAAATAAGCAACAAACCTTTCCAATACTTCGCCATCGCCCATTACTTTCCTGTTGTGTCCGGATAAGTTAATCATAGCTCACCCCCTTAATACTCTGACGGTAGCAATAGAACTCCGTCAATCAGATATAATGTAATGCTTTCCAAAGGAAAGTCTGTGAACGGTATCTTTTGTTTTACTAACTCCGGTTTGTCTGTGTCTTCTTTCATAGTTACAACACCTTTCTGGTCAGCGACTTTAAGCTCCCAAACTTGGAAAGGTTCTTTGCGTCTATAACTTGCGACAATATCAATCAACCAATGGGCCCCGGCTTTGTCTGCCAAGTATTTGACTCCGTCAGTGTAAACAAGAGAACCAGTAAAATGCTTATAGTATTTTGCTGTGCCTGTGAACTGAGATAGATCTTCTTTTACTAATGTCTTTGACATACTAAACCACCTTTGCTAATTCAAACATTCTTTCTTTGTTACCTTCTTCGTAAGCCTTTGTGAACTCAATAACCTTTCCGTCTAATAGCCCGGCGATCTCCGCAAGCCTCTTAGAATTATATCTTTTAGCTTCCTCAATGAAGATATAACCACCGCTTTCTTTTCCGCTACCAAGCATTATGCTGCTTTCAATGCCGTTGCCTCTTGAGATAGGCTTCAAAGATATTCGATAACCTCGCTTGTTGTAGCCACCGGAAAAATAATTGATACCGCCCATCGAATATTCAACTCTGACTTTTAACTCGTTGAAATCTCCAATCTTAGTTGCTAAAGTAATATAGCCGACATACTCTCTGCGTTTTCCTTGCTTCAAGTTTTCCATGCTTTTCACCCCCTCAGCTTAGATTATCGACAAGATAATAATTACCTTGTCTTTTTGATGTTGAACCTTAATACTTACTGAACTCTCATAGACTCGTCAGAGCCGTCTATCCTCGATAATAACTCTAAGAGTTATGCCTTCTTCCGCTATCTTTTGTATAGCAATAGCGGTATTGATTTTCGCTTTCATTACGTCTTCACTCTCTGGTCGCCGGCCTTCGCTATACTGCCAATAACGCCCACCGCTGAAAGCAACCTTGCAAGCAAAAAACGTTGTAAGCAAAAACAAAATTAGAAGTAACCAAAATTTCTTTTTCATCATTCACCCCCTTTTTAAATAAACATTTCTAATGCTTCGCATTCCGGCATATCTCCGCTAACAAGGGCCGGAGATATTTCATTGTCATATACTTTCTGCCTTTCTTTTTCGTAGCACTCCGGGTTGTCTTTACAATAGAATAACCATCTGCCGGCTATTACTTTATCGCTTTTCTTTCCGCAGACATCACAACTATTCATCTTCTCACCCCCTTTTATAACTCATCAGTGCAATTTATAATTGCAGACAGGCAGAGATAATTACTGCCTGTTTCGTTATTACTTTGGATAGCTCTCCGGGAATAACCATGTCAACATTTCTTCAGTCATAAATCTCCTCGACTTTTAGCTGTAACCAATTTTGATAAGAGGTTTAGCCTTGCTTGCGTATAGTGTTTTCTACTTTGTTAAGAATATTTAAACTCTCACTGTCTAAACGAAACCATAATTGATACATCATTGCTATCACCCCCTTTTAAATTATTACTAACGATTGTAATTTTTCAACTATATCAGAATTAAGACCGCCGATGTGCCAATCAGTGATTTGCTCTACTTCCAACCCTTCATCGCCGCAATAACTTTTGCCGTCTTTCCAATTATAGATAGTGAAAATATCTCCGTCTATTTCGCCTTTCCATTCAACATCTGTTTTGCAACCGCCTTCAATAATGCTTGGATTTCCAAAAACTTTTGTTAATGTAAGATAATCGCAATCTAATTTTCCTCTGAGACTTGTTCCGGCTATTGACTTATCGCTTTTCATATTCAATTCCATGGCTCACCCCCTTTTAATTGTTGCTCGTATTGCTTGTATAAATCAATCTTGCTTTCAGTCTATCAGCTTTTTTCCGGCTGAACTTTTCAACCAAAGGAATTCTTTTTGTGAGCTGACGAATTCTTTTTTTCAGTAAAGTTGAAAGTCTTTCAGTGCTAACGTTTTTGCCAAACCTTGTCTTTCTTTCTCTCTCTGACCAAATACTGTAACTACTCATAATTATCAACCCCCTTCTATTACTTTCGAACTAATAAACCTATCAATCACTTGTTTGCGAAGCCGGGCCGAAAGAGTGCTTTTCTTTTGCATAACTAATTCGTATTCATCACTTAAAGTCCTGTCGTTAGCTTCTAAGTGATTAGATACTTCATCGTATCTGACTTTTGCAGAACAGCCGGCTATTGCCAACATTGCTGACATAGAAAGTTTTCTATTTTCCACTATGCTCACCCCCTTTTAGAATTGCAGACTTTCATCATTAAAACTATAAAATTCTTTATCTCCAATAATAATATGGTCAAACAATTTTATCTCTAAATACTTGCTTGCTGTTTTGACTCTATCAGTAAATACTTTATCTTCATTACTTGGCTGATGATTGCCGGAAGGGTGATTGTGGCAAAGAATAATACTGACAGCGTTTTTTATAATAGCCTGTCTTAATACTTCCCTGACCGCAACAGCACCTTGGTTAACTGTTCCCATAGTGATGAGGTCAATATATAATACGGCATTAGTAGCAGATAATCCCATAGTGTAAACGCATTCTTTGTGCTTATCTTCTTTCTGCCTCATGTCTAAAACTTTCCTAAATATATCTGCGGCATTTTCAGCCGTCTTTATCTTTTTGCTTGTATTCATTATTATATTCATTTTTTATCTCCTAAATTTGAGACAATTTATCTTTAATCAAAATATCGTATTTAGCTTTAAAGTTGCGGTAGTTATTTATAATACATTTTGTCGCAATTTTAAATCTTAATATCTGCAAAGTGTAAGTGTTGTCTATCCAGTTATAATATAACTGGACTTGATTGCCGTCTTTAACTGCCAGCCTTGCTGTGTTCTGTCCACCTAAAGAGTTTTTAAAATAGGCGAGCATGGCGACACCGTATTTATCAGCCTTATCAACTATGATAAGCTGAATATTCTCTGCTCTTGTTTCACCGTCTTTGATTATGATTTTCATTTTATCCTTATAAAAGACATAAAGTTATGTTGATTGTAAGAGTGCTTTACCCTCTGCACTACTGCCGGGAAACTTCCAACGTTGCCATCGATTGTAATATAGTAGTCTTTAAATACTTGTTCGACTATTCCAACGTGTCCGCCACCCTTGCGAGTATAAACCGCTATATCTCCGGGTTCTGGAACAGCGACTTTGTCGCCGTAAGTAAGGAAGGTCTTTGCCCTTAGTGTATAGCTGACTCCGGCACTTGCCTTTTCTAAGACATAGGAAACAAAGCCGGCACACCAAGGCAAAGGCTCTTCCCTTTTTGTATAGAGCCGAACATACTTTCCGCTATTATTTGCGGTCAGCTCTCCATTGCCTAATTGAGATTGAGCAACTCTTATAATCTTAATAGCTAAATTGTTGTCAGCGAATACTGCTGAATGAAAGACGGAAAGGAATATTAAGGAGAGATAAATCTTTTTTGCTTTGTTCATGGCTTATACTCCGAACATGTTTTTATATATTGCTTCTTGCTCTCCAGATAACTCAATCACTCTTGTATTAATATGCTCTCTTGTCGCTAAATCAAACTTTTTTATAACTTCTAAAGATGTTTTGGCTTTCACTACTTGCCAACTTCCGTCAGCATATTTGATTTTGAAATAACTATCCATTTTAAAAACTCCTAATAAACTTGACGGTTTTGCCAAGCCAACTGACTTTATTCATAGCAGATTGAAAGCCGGAAGGCTTATTCAACTCTATTGTGATATGAACATTCATGAGCAAAAAGTAAATGAAAAGACCTAACATAGACCAGCGACATAGTCGCCCGATCGGTTTTGTAAAGCCTTTAAATCTTTTTCGCACAGCTAACCTCAATCAGTTTATTAAGCTCTGCAATATCTCTTTTACTTGTTGCCGAACATAACTCTTTGACTAATTTCTTGATAAACTTTTTCATCTTGAACACTCCTTTTTGTTACTATTAAAATACCATGATAATCTAAGGTGAGATAACTAATAAAGACAGATTGTCTAATGGTAGAGGTGAAGCGGTGCCGGCCTCTCCATTTATATTAAGCAATTCAATATATCACTATTATATATAATATATATACTATATAGTATACATATACAATAGATTAAGAAATCAATATAAGAATGAAGTCCTTAATCTCTGCATTGCTCTCTTGCTTTCATTGAAGTATATAAGCGTTTATATACTTCGCAAGCGTTCAGGTCTTAATCAATGAGCAAGATTTTTCTAAGAAGTTATCCACAACTTATCCACAATTAAGAAAACAAGAAATGCCGGGAGTTTAAGCCCGGCACTCTTTAACTGCGACAATTACTATTCCAACAACCAACAACTTTTGAATTGTTATGCGGTAACATTACTTTTTACTAACTGACTGGCTTTATAAACTATGTTGTCGGCAATTCTATTCTCTCCGTTGATACCTTGGTCTTTTAACTTTCCTTTGAAAGTCTTTTGCCAATCAGCTTTTGAAACGTCAATAGTGATTTCCTTAATGCCATCTCTTTTCAACGTTAGCATATTGTCAACAAGAGAAAACTCTTGCTTCTTGTGCGGTAAAGAGTTGGCTTGCTTATGATTAACGAAAGCCAAAATCTCTTTTGCAAAAGATACGCTCTCTTTAATCTCTGACATGTCTTTTCTGAATTGAACTTTCAATTCAGTTGCTTTGCTTTTGGCAGTAGTTAAAATCTTTTCTGCTTCAGCAATCTGCTTTGCCTTTTCATCGGCTGATAAGCAATCGACATACTCAGTAGCAATGACTTGCTTCTTTGCCTTCATCTTTGCTTTTAATTCTCTCTCTTGCTGCTTCAAAACTTTTGCTTCTTGTAACAACTCGGCAATGGTTCTCTTGGCCATTTGATTAACTCCTTGATTTGTATCAATTCGTAAAATCGCCGGGTTGTTGGAATACTAATTGTCAATGAACAGAATTCTATTATGATTTATTTTACTATATATATATATATTGTCAAGGAATTTGTTTGAATTTAGCAAAGAAAGTTATCCACAGTATCAACAGGTTATCCACAGGCTGATAAATGACCGGATTATTAGAAAATTTTAAATTCTGATACCATATCAGAAATGAAAAGTTAGGAATTTTTTTTATAGAAATCCGCACCGCTTCCCCTATTTATACCTTCGAACTCTCGTTTCAGATCTCCTGAATATAAAATAGTCGGCCTACCTTTTTTATCTTTTTCTCAAATTCCTAAATTTATTTTTAACTTAGAATCCCTTTTAAAATAAGGACAGTTCGAGGAATGTTCCAAGCATAATAAAATAGCCCCTTGACAAAATCCTGATTAGCTGTATATTTGACTCAAATGGAAGTGCTTAATCATAGCTATATGAAAAACAAAACAATAAAACAAAATCATTGCCCTGGCGCCGTCAGGGCTTTTTTATTGTCTAGGCCCAATCAAAAAAATAAAATCGAATGCGGATTATGCAATGAACATTTCAATGAGATAAATATGTTTCACGAGTCAGGCCTTTATTTTAATTCTTCGTGTTATGGTTACTTGACTTATTACCGAACAGACCACGAAAGAGTAGACTTATGGGATGCTATAAAGGCTGTAAAGATATTAGGTGGCAAATATCTAGGATAAAATATGAGCTTTGCCGGATTTCAACAATTTGATAAAAATTTACGAGGCATGATGAAAACAGATAAATTTAAAAACTCAAATGATGTAGAAAAATTAGGATTAGGTTATACATTGTTAAATAGTAAATATGGCATAGGTAATCTTTTAGGAATAGTTAGCAAACTATTTCAACAAAAAAGGAGGGTTTCGTGAACACCATTATACCGTTGAACAAAAGAATTGTTGTCGAGCCGCAAGCAAAGAAAGAGACCAGTAAAGGCGGGATTATCATTCCGCACAATGTTGACGCGAAAGAACCGACCAAAGGCGTAATCATAGCTATTGCCCCGGACTCTGAGGCCAAGTTTGAGATCCGGGTTGGCGATACTGTATTGATACCTAAGTACGCCGGCACCGAGATTATTATTCCGGCCACCGAGGTCGGCGAGAAGGATAGGCAATTGCAGATTATAAAAGAAGATGATTTATTGGCCGTAATCAGAACAGGGTAAAGGAGTACGATGGAAGATAAAGACCGCACACTCAGCAAGACCAGAGAAGAAATAAAGAAAACGCAGACCTTGGCCGTAAAAATATCGGTCGAAAAAACTTTCGCGGCCCTGGAAGAATTAGAACAGGGAAAAGCTAATATTCAGGAAAAGATCAAGGTATTGAAACATGACTTATATGATCTGAAAGACGGTAGACTCGATCGCGTGGCCGAACGGCAATTAATAAATGCCGACCCCTCGCTTAGCGTATTTAAAGTTAAGAAGGTCGATGACCAGCTCAGCACCATTTCGCCCTGGTATATCGAATATCATATCAAGGTAGTGAAGCAAGGAAACGAAGGCCAAGAAAGCGAGCTTATCAGCTGCAGCATAAATAATTCGATTGTGAAACTTCACGCGGCCGGAACCTACAAGTTGCCGAACGGGAACATAAGATATCTATAGGGAGGGTTTATGGAACCAGTAAAATTCAAAGAATCAAATTGCACCTTTGCCAAGGATCAACCGGAATATTTATCTTTGCCGGTCTGGCGTAAGCCAAATAGTCCTAAAGGAATTATTGTCTGTTGCTGGAAAGCAACTTTTATGGAAAGGATTAAGATACTTTTTTCAGGTAAACTTTATTTGAGCCTATTGACTTTCAATAAAGCATTAACGCCGAATAGAATTTACGCTGAGAATCCGGTTAAATATTTTTTAGATAGTGAATAAAAAGGAGTAAGAAAAAATGAAAGAGCATAATCTCTTTAAACCAAAAAGTATTGATGAAGGAAAGCACGCTGTTGTAGGCAACTGCAATGGCTATACCATGCAGCAACGTTGGGAAGCTGAAACTCCGGCCTTTGCTAAAAAGATAGTTGAATACGCTACTTTCGGAAAGGAAAGCAAACCTCCGCAGATTTTAGATTACGGCTGCGGAGTCGGTCGGTTGGCCAAAGAGATACTGTTGAAGAACCCGGCACTTGTTACTGGGGTTGATGACTCTGCTGAAATGAGGTTGAACGCACACCAATATGTTAATGATAATAATTTTACAGTACATTCAATAGAAGATTTAGACTCGGCTAAAGATTCTAAGTTTGACCTCGCCTATTGCGTTTATGTATTGCAACACGTTCCGGCCGTAGAGATCCGCGAGATCTTAAGTCGAATACACAGCCATTTAAAAGATGATGGTTATTTTATATATTGCTCGTCAGTTTATCGGATGGCCATACGCTTTGACGGCCAGGGTTTCTTTGACGATCGGTTTCTGGGCGTTGATCTCCATGCAGAAGTAGAACGATATTTCGAGAAAATAGGACCTTTGTTCGAACAAGCAGATTATAAAGATAATCCTATATTACAAAAGATGATAACTGGTTGCTATGGCGGATTAGAACACCCGGCATTCGTATATAAGAAAAGAGCAAAATCGCCTGGAGTAACTATTCTTGGAAAGTCTGTTTTCGATTTAGATTTACATAATGCTTTGAAGACAACTCCCTGCATTCATTGTGGAGTTACAAAATTGCCTCACGAACTTACTTGTAATTCTACAATTTCTCAATCTAAGATAACTCCTTCCTTACCTAAAAAACTTATTCTTATCAACCGGCTCTCGCCCGGAGATATACTTGTCATGACTAATGCGATCAGGGATCTTCATTTAGCCTGGCCGGGAAGATTTGAGACCGAGGTCCGGACTCCTTGCCCTGATATATTTAATAATAATCCCTATATTACTAAGCTCAAATATGACGAAGCGGAATACTGCAACACTAATACCTGGTTCGCGGCTAACCCCGGGAAGACTAAAATGCTTGGCGATATTATGTGTATCGATATGCAGTACCCTTTGATCCATAGTTCCGGGGCCCGGGGCGCTCATTTCGCCGAAGGCCACCGGGAGTTCTTAGAATCTACCTTAGGCATAAAAATACCGCAGACAAAGATTAGTCCAGAACTTTACCTTAATGATATAGAAAAATCAGGGTATGGAATTAGAGGTAAATATTGGGTGATAAATGCCGGCAGTAAATCAGATTATACTTTGAAACAATATCCTTATTATCAGGAAGTCATTGATCTCTTAAAAGATAAAATTCAATTTGTGCAGATAGGTGTTAAATCTCATTTGCATAAGCCGCTTGAAGGCGTAATTGATATGGTAGGAAATACTGATAGCATTAGAGATCTATTCAGCTTGATAAATATGGCTGACGGAGTTTTGACTTGCGTATCGCTTCCAATGCACGTTGCGGCCGCTTTAAAATCTCCTTGCGTAGTTGTAGCCGGCGCCAGGGAAGGCACTCGTTGGGAGCTTTACCCTAATCACCGCTTCATCTACGTCAATGGCTGTTTGCCTTGTGCGAAACATGACGGTTGCTGGAAATCAAAAGACTCAGAATGCGTCTCAAAGAAAGACGGTGTACCTAAATGCATGTCGCTGATCAAGCCCCAAGAAGTAGCCCGCGAGATAGAAAGATATTACGAAGGTGGAGTTTTAAAATACGACACAAAAGAACCGGTTATTCTTAACCTAAAAGAAGGAGAAGACATAGTGAAGGAAACTAAAGTTCTATTTCCGCCGCTCAAAGATACGAAAACTCATGGAACTACTGGAAATTCAGGCGGGGTTGTGCAATGTTCAACGATTATTAATAAACAGGTATCGTTTGAGTTTTTCCCTCGCGGAATTAATTCACCGCAGGCAACAGCTTCGGTTTTTAACATCCTAAGGATCTTGAAAAAGATACTTCCGGCTGATAATTACCTCGAGGCTTATCAATGGCATTATAGTAAACGCAAAGATAAATTCATGGACACTTATCATTTCTTGCAATTCTTAGGTGCTACTGTCCGGCCTAAAAGGATTTTAGAGATAGGAACACGCACCGGGATATCTATTTGCCAGTTATTGTCAGCTTACATGAATTATGACAATCTGGAAAAGGTGGTACTCTGCGATTTGTTCAATGACGGACTGTCGACTCCTGAGGTAGTATGGACTGCGTTAAGATATTTGAATATTCCAGATAATAAGGTCATGTACATTAAGGGAGATTCAATTATTGAGATACCAAAACTTATTGCAAGAGAGAACTCTACATTTGATTATATACTTGTTGACGGCTGCCATGAAAAAGCAGCTGCTAAACAAGATTTAATTCACGCTACCTGCATGATAGAAAAAGGCGGTCATATTATTTTTGATGATATAACTCCTGATGGTTGTTCTTTGCAGGATGTTTGGGATGAATTTAAAGAAAATAATTATAAAGACTTTACTTTCATGGAAAATCATGACGGTAAAGGCCTTGGAGTAGCTATAAGGAATAAAATATGAAAATACTTATTACCGGCGGTGCTGGGCTAGTTGGAAGTCATTGCGCTGAACATTTTGCTGAAAAAGGTGATGATGTAGTTGTTCTTGATAATTTATCGAGATCTCAGCTATTCGGCTGCGATAAAGAGTCAGTAGAATACAACTGGAATTATCTAAGCAATTATAAAAATATAAAACGGATCAGAGGTGATGTGCGGGATATTGAAGATATAAATGTGGCTATGATTAACGGCGTGGACGCTGTTATCCATGCCGCTGGCCAGCCGGGAGTTCCTAGCTCAGTAAGAATGCCAACAGAAGATTTTCATATAAACGCATTTGGCACTTTCAATGTTCTTGAACGTTTGAGAAAAGTAAATCCTAAAGCTAAGTTTATTTATTGTTCGACTAATAAAGTTTACGGTGAAAATATAGATGATATTCCTTTGCGTGAAAAACGAACGAGGTATGTTTATAAAATAGGCAAGGGCGTTAATGAATGGACGCCTGTTGATTTGACCGGGCATACACCTTACGGTGTCTCTAAATTAGTCGGAGATTTATATACTCAAGAATACAGCCATATTTATGGAATGAGAACTGCTGTGTTTCGAATGTCTTGCACTTATGGAGCTAGGCAATTCGGATTTGAGGATCAAGGCTGGGTAGCTTGGTTTATAATTGCTAATTTGTTGCATAAAGAAATAACTATTTATGGAGACGGCAAGCAGGTCCGAGATCTTCTTTATGTTACTGACTTAGTCAATGCTTTTGATAAATTTATAAACAGCGATGTAAAGTCAGGAGTTTTTAACATAGGCGGAGGTTCTAAGAATACAAGGTCATTGTTAGAATTTATAGAAGATATTGAATGGTTCACCGGCCATAAAACAGATTCAAAATTTTCTGATTGGCGGCCTTCTGATCAGAAAGTATATATTACAGATATATCTTATGCAAAGAAAGCGCTTTCTTGGAAGCCTAAGGTCGATGTTCGTGAGGGAATTATGAAAGTTATGGATTGGGTTAAAAGAAATATATCAATTTTTAAATAAGGAGTAAAATGTTTAACATTAACCACCCTAAGGATGTCGAATACTTCAATGAATACCCCGCTCCGTTGATGAAATTAATTCATTCTGAACACTTCACTAACATCAACGCAACTGATTCCTTTTTTGGCTGTATGCTTTACTTTTTGATTCGCGCTTTAAGAAGCCAAAAGGTTCTTGAGATTGGATCAGCTGAAGGCTACTCAGCTTGGTATATGGCTAACGGAATCAGAGATAACGCAGTGAGGCATAATTTTAAAGATCCTATGTATTACGGAATAGACATTGTCAAAATAAGAGAAGTAGAAGAACGTTTAACTACTGCTGATCTTCCGAATACCATGATACCTCTTGATACTATTAATTTGAACAAAGAAACATTTAAGGATATCAAATTTGATTTGGTATTCCAAGATGGTTGCCATAAATCAGATCATGTCTTTCACGAGTTTAAAACACTCTGGCCGAATTTAAAAGGCAATGGACTTGGCTACTGGGTCGCCCATGACGTAATGGGCCCGGCGGCTGAAGGCTACAGACAAGTAATGAAATATATAAAGGAAAATAATATACATATCCAGAACGTTATTCTGGACGAAGGCATATACGGATTATCTATCTTTAGAAAAATGGAAGGGTATATTGATCGGGAATATCCATATTAAAATGAGTAAAATAGTTTATTCATATTATTGTCTTGATATAATCCATAGCGGTCATCTATTGATGATGAAGAACGCTAAAGCTTTAGCCGGTGAAGATGGCCAACTCATAGTCGGCATACTTACTGACGAAGCTGTTATGGAAAAGAAAAAAAAACCAACCTTGAGCTTCAGTGAGCGGATGCGTATTGCTGAAGCGATTAGATACGTTGACATCGTAGTTCCACAAGAAACATATTCTCCGTTACCTAATTGCGAGTCTATCAGGCCGCATATTCTTGCCGAGTCAGCTTCCCATGCCCAGGATAATATCTTGGAGGCAAAAGCTACGCTACATAAGTGGGGCGGAAAGGTAATAGTGTTTCCATACTATCCTTTCCAGAGTTCAACAGAAATTAAAAATAGAATACTTAGAAAAAAGGATAAAAGATGAGAAGAATTTATTTTCTATTATTGATTTTATTCTGTGTCGGTTGTGCCGGGACAGGATTTCAAAAAAGAATTACATTAATGCCTGACGAGGTTTGGGTATCTAGTGATTTTAATCCGCAAGATAATTTTAATTCAGATGAAATAACAGGAGGACTAAAGTGGAAATTAAAATAAGATCAGGAGTAAAGAGTTTAATTTGGAGAATATTCGGTGTAATAATATTGGCAACGATCATTTACGCTTATACCCGGAAGTGGGTGCAGACTGGATTGATTACAGTTATACATCATGGAGTTTTTCTGTTTGTATTCTACTTCCACGAAAGATTTTGGCTCTGGTTAGAGAATAGATATGGTAAATTTGAAAAATCACCAAAGGCCTTTTGGAAGATGTTCACCTATGAAACTGTATGCGGCAATCTTATATTAGGAACGATTACTTATATGATAACTGGCAGTTGGAAAGCAATGACAGCCATTACATTGACCTATATAGGTTTTAAACATATGTGTTACATATTCAATGAGTTCGTTTGGGATAAGATTAAGTGGGGAAGAAAATGAAAAAATGGACTTCTCATGAAGCATTGTATAAGGAAATGACTAGCAAGGAAAAATACGAAGGACATCCTCAACGGATGTCCTTCGTTAGAGCTAATCAATATTTGCAAGATCTTAAATCGGTATTTGATAAAGCCGGGATAAGATTCTTTCTGTTCTGCGGAACATTAGTCGGGGCAATCCGCGATCATGACTTCCCTTGGTTAGATGACGATGTTGACGTAGGTGTGTTCTTTGAAGATGCAGATAAGCTCATGGCGACAGAGCAAGCATTTAAAGATCTGGGGTATTATGTTTGTTTCGGCCCTAATGTAGATGGCCGGCGAATCTATGGATATATTGCTAAAAAAGGATCTAGAGAAAAAGTAGATTTTTATGTTCTCTTTTCTTTTGGTGGTGAACGATGTTTTTACAGATTTGTTAGAGACGGCAAGGTACATTATATTCCTTATCCTCAAAAATATTTTGACAGTTTGAAAGAGATTGAATTTAAGGGAGCAAAATACTTGGTGCCTAATCCGCCGGAAGAATTTCTAACATATCTTTGGGGTAATTGGAAAGTACCGAGAGGCGGGCAGTGGGGATTGATCTCGCACAAAACAGTGCCTAATGGCACATTTAAACACGAAGGAGCATTATGAAATTTGCATTCACACTTTCTTGCACTGGAGGATATCTATTTGGCATGATCTCAGCTATGAATGCTATGGCACATTTTGGTATGACTGCTGATTGGGAAGTAGCGTATGCTGGCATATCTGAAGATATGCGAAATGCAATTTCTAATTCTTTTCCGTTTAACGTTAATTGGACTGATATAAATGAATTGATTGCCGGCACGAATAAGATAGCTGATAGGCATTGGATCGCAACCTGGTTGATGACATCTAAGGTTATTAATAATTATGACGCGATATGCCATACTCAAGCAGATCATATGCCATTAAGCAATATGACTTCTCTTTTTAAGACTGCAGCTGCCGGCAATCTTGTTATCACAGAGCATTTCAATAGTAACAAGACAATAGAAGATCTATATGCCCGGACTTCTCCGGTTACTGACAGGGCTCATGTTTCGTTGACGGATCAATTTATTTTTGCAACAAAGAAGCATAAGCGAATTTTTGATGATGTTGCTACTTTCATGGACACAAGATTAGAAGGCGATAGAAATCACCCGGTTATAATTCTTAATAATCTTGTTAAAGATGTTGTACTGTTCGATCAGGTGGTTACTCTTGAGCGCCATATATGGGCCTTTCAAAAAAATCTTAATAAAATACCTTTGCGAAGAGTTGGAGATCACATATATACGAACAATGACGTTAGGCTTCGCGGCATTCATAATAGGTGGTGGCAGAAAGGCCGAGCTAATATGGAAATAAAAAATAATGCCGGGAAAGATATCTCAATATCCAGGGCTAACTGGAATGTAATCCGGGATTACATGGCTGGGTTTAATGCAGCACGACCGGACATAGCAGTAGAGGATTATGATAAAACAGTTTGGTAAAACACAAATTTGGCTTATTAACCAAAGGAAGTACGGAAATGAAAAAATTTGATTTCTTCTGGATGAAAAGGTGGTCATTGATTGAATTCTTCATAGGAGCATATAAAGTAAAAAAATTTGTAGAAGTAGGTACGTTTAACGCTGACATAGGTAAAAGGATTTTAAAAGAAAAAACCATAAAATTAGACTTCTATTTAATGATAGATAAAGATATAAAGAAACTTTGTTATGATCTTCAAAAGGATCACCCTGAGGTTAAGATTATAAAGGCATTGTCTTCTATTGCTGCTAACGAGTTAGATGATGGTTCTATGGACCTTATTTTTATAGACGGAGACCATACATACGAAGGTTGTAAATCTGATATTGTTTTATATACTCCTAAATTAAAAAAAGGTGGTTGGATGTTAATACATGATGTTCATAAAGGCGGCGGTGGAGCCTTTCCCGGTGTTGAAAGGTCAGTGAAAGAATTATGGGGTGATGATTATTATTTCATTCCAGATGAATCACCTAACAGTGCAAGAGGTATAGCATTTAAACAATTTTAATATGTGGGAAATAAAAAGAAATCCAAAATTTGATGAAATAACTAAAGGCTATAAATTATTCCCAATCCCGTATTTAGCGCGGTGGGATATTTTAATGTTATTAATTCGTCAATATAAGTTAAAACAAATAGTTGAGGTAGGAGTTTATCGAGGCGATACTGCGAAAAGAATATTAAGAGACCATCATTCTTTTTTTGAAAAAGGAACGCTTGGTTCTCCTTTGTTGTTTGAACATTATCATATGATAGATCGATATCCTTCTAAGCAATGCTTAGAACTTGCAAAAGAATATTCTAATATAAGCACTTTTATTTGTAGCAATTCAATGGACGCTGTTAAAAAATTCCAAGATAAATCTTTAGATCTTGTTTTTATAGACGCCTGTCATGGGTATAAAGAAGCGAAAGAAGATTTAGAGATTTGGCTTCCTAAAATAAAAAAAGGCGGTTGGATTGTTGGCCATGATTTTTACTTAGCCGGAGTGGATCCGTGGCATGAAGATGTAAAGAGAGCAGCTAATGAAGTATTAGGATATCGTGATTATTATATTTTTCCTGAAGTTGAGCCTTGGGGCAGAAGTTGCACTTTTATGAAACGGATTATGTAAGGAGAAAAAAATGGAAAAAGAATACGCATATGTAGTATGTGCTGATGTAAGATATTTACCAGAAGTCGTTGCTGAATTAAATTCTTTAGATTTTGTCGGCAACAAACAAGATGTTCACTTCTATGGTTATAAAATACCAGAAGAAGTCATACATCAATTTAAGCTTCTGAGCTTTGAAGTTTTTTTTCATAATATCACTGAAGAAGAAATAAAAGAATCCCATGGTTTAAGTGAAGTCGTCTGCCGGAAGCGTTATTGGTTTGCAAATAAAATAGGTGGAAGATATGATTCTATCTGCGTTTTAGACGCAGATATGATTTTTACCCGCAATCCAATTCATTACTTTGAAATGGCGGCCAAGACAGGTTTAGTATTGTGTGCCGGGAAGGAACAAAATAAAGTTTATGATGATCCGCACCATCAATTCCAGGGAGAGTGGATCATACCTAAGGGTTATTATAATCCGGTTGATCTATGCAACTGTCCGCTTTTTGTTGATACCAAGATCTGGGGTGAAGCATTATCTAAAAGCTTTGCTATATTCATGGATGGCTTTGATGAAATGAAAGGCACTAATTTCAAGGCCCCGGATATGGATGCCATGAATATTTGTTTATTAGAAGCCGGGTCAGCAGATAAAACAGTTGTGTTGCCAGGTATTCAATGGCTTGCTACCAATGAGCAGCTTCTTAAACCCTATATTCGCGCCGTTATGGATAGAGGTGTGGTAAAGACTGAGTGCGGTATTCCAGTGTTCTCTTATCACGGCCAGTATTACTTAAAGAAATGGCGTAATTGTCAGGTAGATAACCGGCATGGCTGTGCTGCCAGGTACTTAAAGGCTAATAAGAATGAAGAAACACAGGAACATATGGATAGCCAAGCTCGCGGCGCTATGAATTTACTTCATGAGAATTTTAAGAAAATGTTAGATCATAAAATAAAGATTGAACATAAAAACTATCGGCACCCGGAAGTGCCTTACGAGGAGTAAAAAAATGTTAAGATTAAAAAGAATGTGGGAAAACGAAAAACCTAAGTTATCGCACTATTTAGATACATTGAAAAAAGGAAAAGTTTTAATTCCTTTCGGCCATGGTTTAGGCGATACAGTCATGTTCATAAATCCTTTCAATGCTTTATGTAAAAGATATCCGGATATAGAATTTACTTTAGCAATGCAAAAAGGATTAGGCTTTGAAGAATTAGAAGCTGATATAATATGCGCCAACGGAAAAGCAATCTGTTCTTCTGATCTTTCCTATAATAAAGAAACCGATGAATTTAATATTATTGCTGATATTGATTTTCCGATGAGTGAGGGCCAGATTAAATTGACTAAAGGAGAATATTGCTGTGTTCATGAGTTGGGGATCGATCCTGTGTCAGGCCATAAAAAACTTACTCAAGGCAAAAATAGATTGATAGGAATTCATTATCAAATCACTTGCCTCCCGGATTCTTCCAACCCGGATCGGACAACAGCGCAATTGATTTGGGATGATGTTTTAGGTTGCGGTTTTATACCAATAGAAATGCACTTTGAGCATGTCTTTCATAACCCGGTGAATAAGAAGTTTGATTTCATAGATTGTTCAGTACGTCATGCCCGGCCGCAGATCAGCACATTGATCGGATTGATCGAACAATGCGCCGGAGTCATCTGTGTTGTTAGCGGCAATTTACATACCGCGCTTTCAGTCCTCCCGGACAACCGCATTTTCTTTCTGCAAAAGCATTTCAAATTAGAGTCGTTCACTAAACGAACCGATATATCTCGGGCTTCTATAATGCCTGGCGAATATAAAGGTGAGGTTAAGGAATGGCTTGCAAAGTTAGACAAATAATTTTTAGAAGGTAATTTATGTCATTAGTAACTTATTATTTTAATGCCTATGATGTAGGAACAGCTTGGCCAGTTACTCCGGCGAATATGGTTGATGGTAACATCAATACGGATGCTGAAAGTGATGAAGGAGCAACTCAATTACTAACAGGAAATACTTGTCCAGGTACAGATTTAGGAACAATATCGAAAGTTGAGATAAGAGCTTACGGATATTGGGCGCTCGGAGAAACTGGGAATTTCAGACCAGTTTTCGGTGGTGTTTCAAACGGAGATTATCACGGAACTCTTTTTGAGGATCCTGAAGGCTGGAGTATTTATTTTGACATAACCACAGATACTAACGCTCCGGGAACTTGGGGTTGGTCAGATGTTCAGAATTTAGATGGAGAAAATTTTCTTGGAGGCGGAGCAGAAGGATTTCCTGCTTTATGTTCAAAAATAGAAATCCGGGTAACTTATACTTCGACTTCTTCTAGTTCTTCGAGTAGTTCAAGCAGCTCCAGTTCATCAAGCAGTTCAAGCAGTTCATTTAGCTCAAGCAGTTCTAGTTCTTCAAGTAGCTCAAGCAGCTCATTTAGCTCAAGCAGTTCTAGTTCATCAAGTAGTTCAAGCAGTTCATTTAGTTCAAGCAGTTCTAGTTCATCAAGCAGCTCAAGCAGTTCATTTAGCTCAAGCAGTTCCAGTTCATCAAGCAGTTCCAGCAGTTCATTTAGTTCAAGCAGTTCTAGTTCTTCGAGCAGCTCAAGTTCTTTAGAAAGTTCTTCAAGTAGTTCTTCGAGTTCATCAAGCAGTTCCAGTTCATCTAGTTCTTCAAATAGTTCTTCTAGCTCATCAAGCAGTCTTAGTTCATCGAGCAGTTCTAGTTCTTCAAGCAGCTCAAGCAGTCTTAGTTCATCGAGCAGTTCTAGTTCTTCAAGTAGCTCAAGCAGCTCATTTAGCTCAAGCAGTTCAAGCAGCTCAAATAGTTCAAGCAGCTCTAGTTCTTCTATCTCATCAAGCAGTTCTAGTTCTTCTAGCAGTTCATTTAGCTCAAGCAGCTCAAGCAGTTCATTTAGCTCAAGCAGCTCTAGTTCATCGAGTAGTTTTAGTTCTTCAAGCAGCTCAAGCAGTTCATTTAGCTCAAGCAGTTCTAGTTCATCAAGCAGTTCAAGCAGTTCTTTCAGCTCAAGCAGTTCCAGTTCATCAAGCAGCTCAAGCAGTTCATTTAGCTCAAGCAGTTCTAGTTCATCAAGCAGTTCGAGTTCTTCGAGCAGTTCAAGCAGTTCCAGTTATTCAAGTAGTTCCAGTTCTTCAAGCAGTTCATCAAGTATCTCAAGCAGTTCTAGTTCATCAAGCAGTTCTTCAAGCAGCTCTTTTTCGTCAAGCAGCTCAAGCAGTTCATTGAGCTCAAGCAGTTCTAGTTCATCGGCCAGTTCTTTACCTCATCGTGCCTTATTTAAAGATGAAACAAATAATTATGATTTTGAGAATAATACGTCTGAATTAAAATTCGAAGATAAAACGCATAAATATAAATTAAATAATGATACAATGGATTATGAATTTAAGAAACAATAAAAGGGAGAACTAATGGCCTTATTATTACCTATCGCTTCCGATCCTTTAAGCGTACCGGATCATGCTTTCCAACATAGAGTAATAGCCGTTGATGAATCGGCCCCGGAACAAAGCATAACAGTAGACGATACCGGAAAAGTTACTATTAATGGTGAAGTGGCTATGGTTATGAACCCCATAACTAATGTAGGATATATTGATTTTGACCTTATTAACGGAATAGCTCAGGCTGAAGGTCGAATGGTTTGGAATGATGATGACGGCACAGTTAATATCGGTATGAAAGGCGGAATAGTAAATCTTCAGGTAGGTCAAGAAATGCTTATACGAGTTAGAAATGATGAAGGTTCTGATATAGTCAACGGAAACTTAGTTAGGGTACAGAATGGTGTAGGAAGCTTTCCAACTATAGAACTTTCTAACGCAACTGAAGTTGGATCTGGTGTTATTGGCATTGCTACAGAAGATATTGCTAATAATCAATTTGGATATATAACAACTAAAGGGTTAGTAAGAGGAGATACAGACCAACCAATAGATACAAGTTCTTATGCTCCCGGAACAAGTTTGTTTTTAGCTAATACTGATGGACAATTTACTAATGTGTATCCTACTTCAACAGAGAGAAAAGTTTTTATAGGAACTGTCGTAAGGCAACATGCTACCGAAGGTATTATCTTAATCAATATTATAAATGTACCCTTTTTACCAGCATTAAGTGGAATGGGTATATCCTCTGCAGCAGACGGCCAGATAATCCAATATGCTTCAGGCACAGGTTTATGGAGCAATGTTGGTGGTAGTGGAAATACTATTGATTTTAAGGGAGCTAATCTCACCACTTCTGGCGCATTGACCTTAAGCAGTCTTAGTCAAAATTCAGTACTGTTTGCAGGTTCAGGAGGGTTAGTCTCAGAAAGAAATCCGGGCTTTACTTACGATGCTGTTGGTAACATAGAGATTTTTGAGTCTGGTAATTCCGTAGGTCTTGCACTTTCATCCTTCACAGACGGAGGCATAATAACACTAGACTTACTTCGTAATAATAATGGAGTACCTTTTGGAACTTTTGGAAGTGACGGTGGTTTTAGATTTGAATATGACCTTGACTCTGTTGGAGGTTTAATATTAAAACAAGCGGCAGGTAGTACAATTAGGGATGTTTTCACAATAGACCAAGTCAGCCTCGACATGCATTATGCAACAGGAAATATTGGGATAGGCGGACTACCGGATGACGGAGTAACAACAAGATATTTGCAGATAGAAGCCAACGAAGCAGTTGGAATAACTTTGTTCGATGTAGGCGAAGCGAGCCCCTTTCATATAGTTGCAGAAGATAGTGCATTGACATTTCGTTTTGGTGCTTCTACTTTCATGGCTATGGGTACGACAGGCAACTTTGATTTTCAATCAGGGAATATTGATACTAAAGGCGATATAACAGCCCCAAATGTAAATACTGTTATATATGTTGAAGGAAATTTATACCCTCGTAACGCTACAGGCATACAAGCCGCCATAGATGCAGTAACAGCTCAGGGTGGTGGGATAGTAGAACTTACAGCAGGCGCTTATACTGATATAGACACTACCTTAGAGCTTGATGATAATACTATTCTTAGAGGACACGGAGAATCTACTACCTTAAAATCTGCTAATGGATTAGATAATCCTATCTTAGTGAACGAAGATTATGCCGGAGCTTCGGGAGGTAACGCAAATATAGTAGTAGAGAATATCTGGTTTGACGGCAATAGAGATAATCAATCTGTGCCGTGGGCGATCGGTGATTCAGAGGGAATGGGAAACATCGGGCTTCTTTATTTTGATGAAACTACTAATGTTACTGTAAGAGGATGTAAGATATTTGATTCTTTTGGTTCAGGGTTAGAATTTATCAATTCTACGCAAGGTACAGCATACCGTAATTGGTTAGACGGTAATAATGATGATGGTATAGCTATGAATATAGAGTGTAGTGATTTTCTTATAGATTCTAACTGGATTACCGATCATGGAAAAGCCAATAGTTATGGTGGTTCTTCCTGTATAGAAGTTCAAGACCATTCTTTTGATATAACAATATCGAATAATATTTTGGTTCCTACTACAGATGGTTCTTCAGTTACAGGGATAAGAGTGACAAGCCACAGCACCTATCCGGGGAATGGTGGGGATGGTGTTTGCGGTGATATAAATATTATAGGAAATAAAATAAAAACAGCAACGTATTGGATTAGTATAGGTGCTGATGCATCTGATAGTCCTCCGTACGATATAAATATCGTTAACAATTATATGAGTATTACCGGTGTTTCAACAGCAGGAATATATATCACTCGCATTTTAGGCGGCAAGATTGAAGGTAATTATTTTACTAAGGATTATGCAGCTGATGCGGTAGGTAACGGTATTTTGAGCATATATAACGCTACAGATTTAAGCATATTAGATAATGTAGCAAGGGTTACTGTCGGTGGAAGTAATTCTGGAGACGCGGGTATATACCTCGGCAGTCCGTTTGGCGCATCTGTTCTTAAGAATGTAAGGATAGAAAATAATCAATTCGTAGATTTTGACTCTACGATATTTAGGGTAGATGACCATGCGAACGGATTAACTGTTGATAGAATGATAGTAAGAAATAATTACTTTGGCTCTCCGTCAGGGTTTACTACCAATGCCGCTTATTGGAATGATGATTCCGGTGCAACTTTTACAAAATGCGTATGGGAGAATAATACTCTTGAAAGTGCGTCAGGGGATGGAATCAATATACGTCCAGGTAGTAACTTTAAAGACTCAAATTGGTTCTTCTCTCAAGTCGCTGCGGATGATGCTATCTATGAAATAACTACACCCGCAAGTGCTTTATTAACAACCAGAGGAGATTACGATATTGTTCTTGGCGATAATGCAGGGTCTAATGAATTTGCGATACTAGATAGTGATAATGCGGACGTTCTTAACGTAGATAGTAGTGGCAATATTACCACTTTAAGCACGGGAAGTTTTGGTGACATAACAGTAACTGGTGCTGGGGCTCAAATTACATTTAATGGAACTGCCGGAGGCGGAGGTTCAGGTATTCTTTATAAAGATGCCGGAGGTGGTAGTCGTTATGGATTAAGATTTACCAGTGATATAGTTTTTCTTTCAAATAGAGCTTCAAATGGTGTGGTTCAAATTATGGCAAACACCGCATCAGCAGGAGCAGGTGGAGAAGTTTTAGTCGTAGAGTTTCAAGATAACTTAGTTGATTTTCAGTCGACGCCTATTACTTCATCAGGCAATATTGACACTACAGGCAACATCACGGCCACTAATTTCGGAGCTGGCGGGATTACAAGCCCTTCTGCGCCTGTTCATATTAAGTCAGACTCAGGAACACCCAATACCGCAATGATTATTGAAGAAAATTCAGGCGGGGAACAATGGGGAATTGGTGTTAATTCTTCGGGTGACTTAGAATTTTATGACCAAGGGAGGGCAACTCCTGGATTAGTAGTAAAAGACTCAACTTTTTCACGCCAGCATATATTTGCTAATGGTTCATATACACAAAAAATAACTGGTAGTGGTGGTTGGGAACAGTCTATTAGATGGGAAGACGATGACAACACCGTAGAGGTAGCCATTATTGTTAACAGTAGTGATATTCTTACCATAGGTCCAACCACCAGTGATAGAGATAGGTGGACATATAAAGCTAGCACTGGTGAAGTAATTATGTACGGTACTCAACCGTCTATTCAACAACATGCAGAGCGTACCAGTGGAGGGGTAGGAGTTGTCGCATTTTCACAATATTTTAAGAAAACAGGAGAAACAGATACCCTTGTATTCGACATGACTGGTGTTGGGACAGTGTCAACACCAACATCATCAATATTATATATGAGTTTTAATACAGGAGATGATGGGGTTGTTAGGTTTGGAGCCGATGGCAGGATTGCTTTAAACCAAACAGGGAGCAGAGTGGCTCCTGTTAATTTAATAGAAGCTCATCAAGTAGCTGATGACGATGGAATAAAACTTTATGGGTTTGATGATGTATCGGCTTCAACCATAGAAACGTATATAGACTCATCAGGTGATGCTCATATAGATACGACTGGAAAAATGATAATAAATTCTGAAACCGAAGTTGCAGGCAAAATGAAATTAACAGCTATCGGTGGTTATGCAATTCTTCTTACTAATAAAACAGGAAGTAATACTGTAGCGGGTCAGTTAATTAAACCAGATACCGCAACAGATGATGCTTTTATAATTATCGCAGCAAATGACCAAGAGATTATAGGAATAGTTTTAGACACAGGTATAGCAGACGGGCAAGAGGCTTGGGTTGTTATTAGTGGAATTGCAGATGTTCTTATGGATACAGGTGGAAGTGTGAGAGGTGATAGAATAATAAGCTCTGCAACTGCGGGAAGTGGAGATGTTTGGAATGTTGGAGGGGCAGTTGCAACTCACTTTCAGGAAATAGGTCATTCTATCGAAACAAGAATAGGTGTAGGGCTAGCTAGATGTGTATTACACTTTAACTAGGGAGGTGATTAAAATGGCAGATTTTAGAGTTGAGAAAGTATCGTCGTCGCAGCATCCGGATCGTTTCACTGTAATTACTTACATCGATGCGATAGATGACGCTCAAAAACCAGTTCGTGTCGAGAACGGTAAGCAGGTTGTAACGCTAGATCAATTAGTAGTGCGGAAAGGTCAATTCCAAGCACGGATGGATGAGGTTCAAGGACAGATTGATGCAATAAATGCGTTGGTATCTTAATTATATGTATTTAAAAAAGGAGTATTTTCATGAAGATCAAATTGAAAGATTTAAGAGAGAAAGGCGAAGCCTTACAAAAAGTTTTGGGTACACCTCTTGATGTAAAACTTGCTTATCGTATCAGAAAAATTTCCGGTAAAATAATGAATGAATTGACTAATGTAGAGAAAGAAAGAATTATTTTAATTAAAAAGTATGGAGAAAAAGAAGAAAAAACCAAGTCATATGTAGTGTCTAAGGATAAAACCGATGCGTTTGCTTCAGAGTTTGACAAATTATTAGATGTAGAAGTAGATATCGGCGGTGAAAAGATTCCTTTCGAATGCTTAGAAGGAATTAAATTGTCTGGTTTTGAAATGGCCGTATTAGAGGATTTAATCGAAGAACCTAAGGTGGATAAACCTAAAATAGAAAAATAAAATTAATTTTGAATTTTATAACTATTTTTTTAAATGGCAATTCAATACAATGATGCTGGTCATTCCTACAACGATACTAATGTTACTTATAATGGAACACTCATTAGTTCGTCTAGCTCGAGCAGTTCCAGTTCTTCAAGTAGTTCGAGCAGTTCTTTTTCATCAAGTTCTTCGAGCTCATCAAGTTCTTCTAGTTCAGGTTCATCATTACCTTTTGAAGTTGTTTTTAAAGATGAAACCTATGATTATAGATTCAATGAACATTAAGGAGGTACATTATGCCAAATAGGAATAAATTATATTACGTTGCTGACAATGTAACATTCAGAGGATCGTTTGGAATCGCGGGGGTAGCGCAAACTCCGGATGCTGGCACTGCTAAGGTCCAGATATGGCAAGTAGGTAAAACTACCGCGACATTAGCTGAGGCGGCCGCGACTATTGCCGGCACACAGCTAAGATATAAATATACTCCATTAGTAGTTGGATCATTTGCCTTATTCTTTTATGCTGAATATAATAGCGGTGCAGACAAGCGTACCGGCGTAATAGAATTTTTAGTTAAAAAGAAAGAGGCACATTAATGATAAGTCAAAAATCATTAGACAATTTAAAAATTCCTAAGGAGAAGAAAGAAAAATATGGGCATAGATATTCTCTGCCGCAGGAAAAAGTTGATGAATTATTTTCTTATTTGGCTGAAGGTTTGTCTTTAAAACAATCGGCCAAGAATACGAAAATCTGTTTTGAGACAGCAAGAAAGTATTTTCAAAAAGGAGATGAGAATCGCGGGATCAAACCACTCAAGTGGCGTTTAACAATATTCCAAGATAAGATATCTGAAAAATTTAATGTTCTTCTTACAGAACGCAGAATGAAGTTTTTGAATATCATCAGGCAAAACTTAGAATATTTAGAAAGTAAAATGGTAGACAAAGAATGTAAGTGTTGCGGCGGTGAAGGAACTCAACTCAATAAAGAAAATATAAAAACACTATGCCTTGCCTGCAAAGGTGAAGGAAAAATTATTAGTGCATTGATGAGTAAGACTACGATGAAAGATTTTGAACGCTTAGTAAAATTGGAAGTATTTCTTTGCGGCGGTGTAACTGTAAAACAACAAGAAAGAAAATATTTAAGTGCTGAGGAGATATCAGGTGGAGATAATACATAGAGCTGAAAGGATAGATTGGAAACGAGAAATTGCTAACCGCAGCCCGGCTGACGCTAAGCAGTGGCAGATCAAAGAATACCGGCGCTGCGTTGATGATAAGCCGTATTGGTTTTATAATTATATTTATACGATTAATACCAATAGGACCCCGGCGATCAAACCTTTTATTCTTTGGAAACATCAAGAGAAATTAATTCATCAGTTAGACAAATATGAAGATTTGTTTATTGATAAAGCCAGAGAGCAAGGCATATCTTGGTTGATTATGGGTTGGGAGTTACACCAGGATCTCTACACTAAAGGTTTTACAGCTTTAAATATTTCGAGGAAGGAATCTGAGGTCCAGGATAGCGGCAATACTTTTCATGCTTTGCATGGCCGATTACTTTTTATGTATAATCGATTACCGCCGTTTCTTAAACCTAAGATACATAATCCATTTTTAGTTTTTGCAGTGCCTTCAATGAATTCAGTAATAAAAGGAGAATCATCTAATCCTAAGGCCGGTAGAGATACCCAATACAAATTTATCTTAGTCGATGAAGCAGCTTTTATAGATTGTCTTGATGAAATGTGGAAAGGATTGCGCCATGCTTCGAATGCAATTTGTTTAAATTCTACTCCGCCGTCAGAAAGTTTGAATAATAAATTTGTAGAAATTAAAGATATGCCTAATTCTGGTTTTACTAAAATGCGTTTTAACTGGGATGATAATCCTGAACACGACAAGAAATGGTACGATAAAAAAACAGCCTCTTTAACTGAACAGGAAATAGCTCAAGATATGTTAGTTGGATATGATAAAGCAAAAACTAATCGATCTTACTCGGAGTATGATGACGGAACACATCTTTTAGGACATAAAGTATATCTTAATCCTAAATCAAAATTGTATTGCTTTATGGATTTCGGACTTGACGGCGAGCCATTCATTTTTGCACAGAAAGATTTTGAAGACAGATTATTCGTAATTCATTATAGAATATATAAAGATAAGTTGACCAAAGAATTATATCAAGAATTTATTAAGTGTCTTGACGCTATAAAATACACTGGAGAGATCAAGGACATTATATTCATCGGTGATAAATCAGGCAATAAAAGAAACCGGGTAACTAAGACAAGTGTAATTAGTGATTGGAAAAAAGAATCTAATGATCAGATAATCATAAAAGTTCGCGAACTTTCTAACCACGAAAAGATGAAATGTGTAAAAACATGTCTGAAGAGATATATTGGTGGCCGGCCGCAGTTTAATATTTCAAATTCGACTTCTTGTTTAAATCTTGCAAAGTGTATGAAAAACGTTACTCTTAATAAATCTTTTCAGGATCACATAGATAACAAATATACTCATGCTGTCAATGCTTTAGAATATGGTATTAATTATTTATTTCCTCTTGTTAAAGCTGCCGGCGTAGTGGTTGGCATGGATCCCGGGCAAGAATTAAGAGATTCAGAAGGCAAGGTTATTAGAAAAGCCGAGCCTATTATCCATAGAGGTGTTTCGGTTTCAAGTATTATAGGTAGCCAAAGAATTTATAGAAGGAGTATATATGAAAACTAAAAAGAAGAAACTTGAAGAAACATTAGACCCTGGAGAAAAAGGTATTAACCTTAATGAAAGGAAAAGAAGGTCAATCGAAGTAGCTCGTAGAATAGCTGAAGCTTATCCAATGGTCGGCGGTGCAACCGGGGATTCACAGTGGCGTTCTTTGACTAGCAATCAAATAAGAGATCTTAATATCATTACTCATAGGAGAATGCAGGATATCGCATTTTACTTATATGATACTAATCCTATGGCCGGAAGGATCATTGAGATTATAGAAGACTTCGTTATCGGCGATGGTTTTACTTACACGGTTGTAGATCCAAGTGTAAAACAAGTATTAGATGACTTCTGGAATGATCCCGATAATAACCTTGATGAAGAAATGAGCGTCAATGTTGTAGAGTTATTTCTTTTTGGCGAGCTATGCATCCCGGTATGGGTCAATGAAGTTGACGGCGCTGTAAAGTTAGGTTATATCGATCCTAAGATGATAATGAAAATAAAGAAAGATCCTGTCAATCCTAAAATAAATAAAACTCTTGTTTGGAAAAAACCAAGAGGAAATATTGATCGTGAATTAAATATCATTCATGTTGATAGAAGAATTTCATCTAAAACGCATGGAAGGCTTATTGGCCAATGCTTCTATTCCACAATCAATAAGGTAAGTTCGGCAACTCGCGGGAGAAGCTGTCTTTTAAGACTTGCTGATTGGTTAGACGGTTATGACCAGTTTCTTTTTGCCCGGCTTGAAAGAGCATTTTTGCTGAACAACTTCATTTGGGATATTGAGTGCGAGGGTATGAATAAAGGAGAGTTAGAAGAATTTGTTAAAAATCTACCTGTTCCTCGGCCGGGATCTATAAGGGCCCATAATGAAAAAATAAAGTGGAAAGCAGAAACTCCTAAATTAGAGTCTGCTGACGCCTCAGGAGAAGCAGCTTTATTCAAAAATCAAATATTAGGCGGTGCGGGATTCCCGGCACATTGGTTCTCTGAAGGGGATAAGACGACTCGCGCTACAGCAATGGAAATGAGTTTGCCTACTCTTAAAAACTTGAAATCAAAGCAAAGAAAAATAAAGTTCTTGATTAGACATTTCTTTAATTTTGCTATTGACCAGGCTATAGTAGCTAAAACATTGAAAGATAATGTTGATAGAACTTTTAAGGTAATACCTTCTCCTATTCTTTCAAGAGACAATACTAAAGGTAGTGCTGCTGCAATGTCTGGATTAGTAAGCGCTTTAGTCCAGGCTTCAGATAAAAATTGGGTTACTGATGATAAAGCTAAAACTGTACTCAACGCTGTTTTTTCTCAATTAGGCGTAGATACTGATGATGATAAAGATGAAAAGGAGGTTGGTAATGAAGAATAAAGGATTTTTAGTTGCGTTGTTAGAAGATTTTTCTTTGGATAAGATAGACATTATATCTAACCATGATAATTTGATGGAAGGTGTGAAACCGGCTTTTGGATCGCCAGGCGGAAAATTCTTCGTAGCCGGCAAGTTGATTGCTTTGTTCCCGGAACACAAAAGATATGTTGAGTCATTTATCGGTGGCGGTTCAATATTATTCAGAAAGAAAAAAGAAGGCGAAGAGTTTATTAATGATAAGGATAATGAAATATATACTTGCTTTAAGTTTATGCAAAACATAACCGATCAACAAGTAGAATCTTTAAACAAGCTTGACTGGAAAACAGCTAAAGTTACTTTTAATAAATTACATCCTGAGTGGAAAGAATCATCAGCGCATAAGGATCCGGTTTATCAATTCTATCGCTATGTTTATATTAAAGCAGCTAGCGATGCCGGGGAGATGCGAACTTACGATAATAGGGCCGAAGGCGATGTGATGAAATTAACTACCCGGTTGATGAAAATAAAAGAACGTCTTGCCGGCGTAACAATTGAAAACATGGATTATAGAGAATTCATAAAGAAACATGCCAATGCAGAATCTTTTACTTTCATGGATCCGCCATATCCTTCTGCCAAGATGAATTGGAAATGGTGTCCTACTCAAGAAGAATTTGAGTCGTTTACCAAAACTGTCCCGGGTAAGTGGATGATTACCTATGAAGTTTGCGATGGCTGGAAAGAAGCTAAGTATAATCGGAAGATACTTTCTCAATATAATCTTGCTGCGCCGTCTTCCGGCCACATGACTAGAAAATCAGAATTGATAGTTAGTAACTATCCGATGAAAGAAAATACATCTTATATGTCATCTGAATGTTTTGACCAAGAAGAGATCGCAGAAGCGTTAAGTTTCTATGAAAGCATATCTACTGAACAACTGGCAGAGATCATCGGCCAGTCAATAGGTGAAGCAAGTATGTGTTGGGATCCACGACCTAAAGGTGTATTTGAAAGCGGTAGGGCAATCAAGATTTTGAATAATCTTTTAAAACTTTATGCTTCAAAAAGAAGAGGCGAAGAAATAAAGCAAACATTCGAACAATTGAAACAACTATTTTGTTCTTGCATGAAAAAAATGATTGAGTCAGGTATCACTAACTTTCATCCGGAAAAACTATCTCCATTCGGATTAGAACTCTTCGATAAATACACCGAATATAAATACATAGCAGTTCAACCTGATGGAAATAAACAATCCTTTAATAGTTTAAAGGAATTAAAAGCAAGCAATATAGATTACGAAGAATATAAGTTAAATATTAAGATGAAAGAAGCTGAGAAAAAAATAGGTAACTTTACCTATTATAAGCAGTGGTGGAAAGGTAAAGACAGAAAAATAGAGAGCTTCATAATCTCAACTGATTTAGGTATGAATATTCATTTAGATAATGACATACTAAATTCTGATTTTAAAGAGTCTATATTTTACCTGAAACCTTCTACTTATGAGAAGCATAGAATATCTGAGAGCATAGAGTTTATTTCTCCAAATTCTGAACAGAATATTACAACCATGCCTTCTTGGATAAAGAAAATAGATGAAGGTAAAATATCTATATTAGAGAGTACTGAGATTGAAAAGGTGATTGAGTTTTCAGGAACTGATCTTAAACTAAGATATATAGCAAAGAGAGAAAGTGAGAATTCTGATTTTTGGAGCTTACAAAAAGAGGCCAGGCACAGTCATGACGAATGTATGGAATGTTCAGCTTCTCCGAAGTATGAAGTCAAATGGGCTGAAGGCATGGCACACGCTTGGTTCTGTGAAAAGCACCTAAAAATATGGAGTTCTGAGCATAAAGACGATATAGATTATGTGAAAGAAGTCAAAAATGGGGTAGCGGCCGGGAAGTTTGCAGACAATAATAATCCGGATATAAAAGATGATATTTTAAAATAATTAAAATATTTCTTGACTTTTGCCTAATCGTAGGGTTATACTTTAATTAGGCATAGTTATCCACAGGATATTAACAGGAGGCAAATATTCCTTTTCCTAACGAACACTCCGCACGCGTTGTAGAACCTCTTCCAAAAAATTCTGCAACTTTCGCTAGAAAATCAATAGCTCCCGGTATCAATATTATCCTGCAGAAGTCTAAAGGCGATGCAGGTCCTTCTATGAAGACTCAGTCTTATCGCTTTGGTAAAAGTCAATTTACACCCGAAGAAGCTAAGTCCTGGCTAAAATCTAAAGATATATCTTATGTATCTTTTGAACCTGCCAGCGCTCCGGAGAAGAAAGAAGATAGAAAAATAATGATCGATAGGATAACAAAAGAACTTGCAGGTACCATAATATAATGAAATATAATAATTTTAGTATTGCAGCATTCTTAGAAAGCAGCTCTTCTGGCGATGTTTGGAAGGTTATGATTATTGAAGAAGGCCTTTCTAAGAATGGTAAATACTACACTGAAGAAGCTCTTACCAAAGCAGTTTCTCTCTTTGAAAAATCAAAAGTTTGTTTTTATGAATGGCAAGATAAGCATTATGATCACTTGCCTTTATCTATAGAGAAAATTCGTCCAGAAGGATTTCCTCTCCAAACAGCCGGATATCTTGACAATGTTAAATACGAAACTGTTAAGGTCGAGGGGAGAGAAGTTACCGGATTAACCGGATCACTGCATTTGCTTACAGAGAATTCTAAAGTTAAGCAATTAAAGCAAATGCTAACTAACGCCTGGGAGAAAGGATTAAAAAATCTTCTAGGTTTATCTATAAATGCGGAAGGTCCGTCAAGTGTGCGGATGCTTAATGGTCAGCCGGTAACAGTAGTTAAAGGCATAACCAAAGTTTTTAGTACTGATTTCGTAACTCAACCAGCAGCAGGCGGTGGGTTACTTAAGATGATTGAGAGTATGAATTCAAAAGGAGGTAGTGAGAAAATGTTTAAAAAGATTCTTGAATGTCTAAAACGGTGGAATCCAAAGTTATTGGAAAGCGTAGATATCGCTAATATCACTGAAGAAGAAGTTACCAGTATTTTTGAAGCTTTAGCTAAAGACGCGAAAGAAAAGAAATCCGCTAAAACAAAAGAAATTGAAGCCATTGTCGGCAAATTTAAAGATAAGAAATACGATGAAGCAGAAACTTTGCTCAACGCTTTGATCTCTATGAAAGAGATGACCGATGATGAATTAATTAAAGCTGACGACTCAACATTGAGTCCTGAAGATCTAGCTAAAAAGAAAGCATTGATTAAGCAACAGACCGATGACGCTAACCAAACCGCAGAAGCAAAAAAGCAAACAGCTCTTGAGAAGAAAAATAAAGAACTAGAAGGCAAGCTAGATAGCATAAATAATAAATTAGCCGTTAAAGAATGTAAGGAATTGTTAGAAGTCGCTTTGGACGAGAGCAATCTTCCCGATGTGATTAAAAATAAGATCCGAAATTCTTTTAAGAATAAAGTTTTCAAAGAATCAGAAATTAAAGAGTCTGTAAAAGCAGAGCGCACAGTATTAGCAAAATTGGTTGAAAGCAATGTTGTCCTTGATTTCGGCGATGGCGTAGAAGGAAGCTTTGTTGAAAGAGAACCAATTACCAAGCTCCAGGCTTCTATGGATTTGATGTTTGGATATAAGCCAGCAGATCCTGAAAAAGAAAAGTATAAAGATATCGGCGGTTTTAAATCGCTAAAAGAAGCTTATATCGCTTACACTGATGATCCGGAAGTATCAGGTAGGTTGGGCCCTAAAGCATTGGCAAGATTGACTGAAGCAATTGTCGATGATAACTCTACATTTTCTTATGCTTTAGGTTTTTCAATGCAAAGAAGAATGCTTCCTGAATATAGAGCAATACCTGAGCTTTGGAAAAATATAGCAGTATCAGTTCCGATTAAAGATTTTAAATTGCAAGAAAGAATTCAATGGGGTGGTTATGGAGTGCTTCCTACAGTCCAAGCAGCGAGAACGGTTGCCGGCACGCCGATCGATAGTGCTACTCCGACTTACCCTGAGCTTGGTTCGCCTCCGGATCAAGAGGCCACTTATGCCGTTGCGACAAAAGGTGGTATCGTTACCGTAACAAGAAGGTCAATCATCGATGATGATTTAAAAGTGCTTACAGGCATTCCAAAAAGAATTGGTAAAGCGGCCGGATATACATTAAATCAATTTGTGTTTGATTTAATGCTAGGTTATGGCGCTTCCGGGATCAATAGTGAAACCATTTACGATTCAGTAGCTCTTTATGCTGCAGCTCATAAGAATTATCGAACTGGTGCATTAGGTTTTGACAACCTTCAAGATTTGCTTAACGATATGTGGTATCAGTGCGAATTGGGTTATAAGACCGACGTAACTAATGATCCTTTAGCCGCAGGCGGAACGACTTTGAATGTTACCGGCGGAACTGGCCAGTTTTTCAAAGCTGGGGATTATGCATGGTTAGACGGTGAAATCGTTCGTATAGATTCAGTCGCTACTGACGCGTTGACGATCGCAAGAGGTTTGTTCGGCACAACTGATGCTGCACATATTCAAGATGTCGATGTTCGTAAAGTTACTCAGTTCTTAGCATTAGAGAAACCAACCCTTTGGGTGCCTCGCGCTTTAAACGGTGTTGCATTGGCTCTAATGAGTTCAGAAAAGAATCCTGAAGCTGCAGAAGGCGGAATCAACACCCTTCGTAGCCAGTTTGAAGTAAAGCAAAGCCCCTTTCTTCGCGGAGATGAAAATAATTATTACTTGTCAGCAAAATCTTCTGATGTAGAAGGCCTTGAAGTAGGGTTCTTGAATGGTAAAGAAGAGCCTGAGATCTTGGTTCAAGATCAGCCGACAGTCGGTAATGTGTTTGTTTACGATAATATTCGCTACAAAGTGCGTCATGAGTACGGCGGAGCTATCGTTGACTTTAGACAGTTTGCAGCTTCAATAGTTTCTGGTGTAAAATAATAATCCGAATTAATGGCGATGGCCGGGAGAGAGATCTCCCGGCACAGCTGTTAGGTTGGAAAATGCCTAATGTTAAGGAGGTCGCGAAATGGGAAAGAGAACAAGATTCAAATATCTGGTAGCAGAGCAAAGAGGCACTACTAAGACTATTGCAGCAAACACTACGCTGACATCAGATAACATATTAAAAGACGGTAATTCTTTTATAAAAATAAATGGTGCTTATACTCTAACTATACCTGCTGCCAGTTCAGCATTGAAGGGAGTTAGTTTATTTGTTGCAGGGAATAATGGGTCTTCTAAAGTTGCAGTTGCCGCTGGATTTAACGGCGGTGGTGCCAGCTACGATACAGTAACAGTTGGAGCTTATAATGCGGTAGAATTTTGGTGTGATGGATCATATTGGTATGCTTTAACCGGATCAGTTTCGGCTAGTTAAAAAGGAGGCATATTAATATGGGTAAAATCACAAGGCTAAAATACTTCATTAATAATGAGCGCTTTACTGTGCTTTCCAAATCCTCTGATTACACGTTAACTGAAGATAACATATTAAAAGACGGTTATAGCTTCATCAAGCTAACTGCTATTTCTACTCTAACCTTGCCGGCAGCTAGTGAGGCTTTAAAAGGTATAGGTCTATATGTTACTATTAGCGATCAAGGATCTGTTTATGTGGTCGCTGGTTTTGGCGGCGGTGGCGCTAGTTACGATACAGTTAATATTGGCAAGAATGAGACTTCTGAATTTTGGTGCGATGGATCATATTGGTATGCAACGAACGTAACCGCAACAGCGGCCACTTCATCAAGTTCATCAAGTAGTTCAAGTTCAAGTTCATCGAGTTCAAGTTCAAGCAGCTCAAGCAGCTCAAATAGCTCAAGCTCATCGAGTTCAAGTACGAGTACTTAATGGCCCCCCGGCGGGAGATAAACTTCCGCCGGGGATTTTAAAGGAGATATAGAATGTCAGCTCCCGGTTACAGATGTCCATTCAAAAATAATGCAGCGACTGGAATAACTTGCGAGAATATTGCTTGCGGTGCTTATAATGTTAAATTAGAAGACTGCAATATCATTATGTTCTTTCGAAAAAGAGTGAAAATTAGCGGGGCTGAAGATGTTAGAGAATCTTCTGGAGATCAGACACAACATTCAAGCTCAAGTTCTTCTAGCTCTAGTTCGTCAAGTTCTTCTAGCTCTAGTTCGTTTAGTTCTTCTAGTTCAAGCTTATCTAGTTCTAGTTCAAGTAGCTCAAGCTCATCTATGAGTTCAAGCTCATCTATGAGTTCAAGCTCAAGCTCATCTGCAACATAAGGAGTTAAGATGGGATTTACTAGGGAAGATTATTTGGCTAGACTTAATACTACGTTGCAGGACGATGCTCAGAAGTTAGAGCCTGATGATAAGTATCGTATCATAACTCAAGCTGTAGTTGTCTTTGCGAAGGATAGGCCCTATACTAAAATAAAAGAAACTGAAGGGGATGGAAGTGCTTATGACTTCTCTTTACCTTCTGATTGGATAGTCGGGTATTCTTACATTGTAGGCAAGATCGAATACCCGGCTGATGATTATCAAAATCCTGCTTATCTTCAACCATCAGATTGGAAATATTTTAAAAAACTTGTCGGTGTAGTAACCACTACTTTTTTAAGAATACTTAACTTTATACCTGCTAATGGGAAAACATTAAGATATGAATATGCTTTACCTCATACTTTAAATGAGGACACTAATACTGTAAAAGATAGCGATATAGAGGCAGTAGTAACACTATCTGCCGCTCTTTGTTTCTGGGCTCTCGCGGCTAAATTTGCACAGACTACGGATTCAAACATCGAAGCAGATGTAATCGATTATCAACGAAAATCTGATCTTTATCTTAATTTGGCTAAAGAAAAGATGGCGATTTATAATTCGTTGATGGGATTAGGTGTTGAATCTAAAGATTCTGGCGCGGCTTCAGCAGGCATTTCTGTGAAGGATTTGGATATTATATATTCATGGAAAGAAGACATGCTGACACATCCGGCCAGATATCGTTAATACCCCAGACAAAGAGTAAAAGGAGAAGGCGGAGATAGATACCAGTTTTTACCCTGAGATCTATCCTACCGCTTTAATTGAAAATGTCTCTTGCTTTAATTCGTACACAGATCAAAACCATACTTGAAGCTATTTCAGGCGTAGAAAACGTCTATGATTATCAGCGTTATTGCGCTGATTTAGCTACATATAATACTTTGTTCGTTAAAGATTCTAAAGTCAACACCTGGGAGATAGAAAGGAAATCTTTTGAATCGACCGGCCGCGGCGCTCCCAATGCCGTAGAAGACGTAAATCATGTTTTTAATATCCGAGGTTTTTATTCTTTTTTTGATGAGCGCGCTACAGAGAAGACATTCCAGGACCTCGTTGAAACTATACGTGCAAGTTTTATTAGTGATCCGACAATAGGCGGAAAAGCAAATATCATGCATGTACCTATCATCGGAGAATTTTCGATGGTTATGTTAGGTGCAGTTTTGTGCCATGTCGTAAATATAGAGATTACAATCGAGGATAGAATTTTTTAAAGGAGGTTATAACGATGAGTAAAATTACACGAATTGCACAGTTGGCCGGAAAAGTTGAAAATGTTAGCGGTGATGCAGAAACAATAGCAGCTGCAGAAGCAACAATATTGGCTTATGATCCAGTAATGGATATCGAGCCAGAGCAATTTAAAAGAAACCCGGTAGTAAAGCATATGTCTAGGTTTGTTTCAGAACCCGGGGCAAGAAAAGCAATGCTTAGTTTTAGGGCAGAACTAATGGGCCCTGTTTCAGGATCCAAGGGTACTACGTTGCCGATAACTCCGTTCTTAAGATCTTGTGGTTTCAATGAATCTCTTTCGGCCGGGGTATCTAATACTTATATACCTCTATCTAGTAGCTTTCCTACATTAACGGCCGCCATATTCGAAGACGGCTTTAAAAAGACTATAGTCGGTTGTGCCGGCAATGTTAAATTTCAGTTTAAAGTAGGTGAACCTGTTTTCTGTGAATTTGCTATTCAAGGTAAATATTCAGGGCATAGTGATACTGCATTGTTAACTCCTACTTACCCGGCACAAGTTCCGTTTATCTTCATGGGTGCGACAGTTACTATTGACGGCGATTCGTTAGTATTGGACGCTTGCGAAATTGATATGCAGAATGAGATTGTTATTTCGCCTCGGCCGCAAGATTCTTCTGGCATTGATTATGCCAAGATAACCGGAAGAAATCCGATAATGACATTTGATCCGGAAATGGTTGCTCTTACTTCTCATGATTTTTACGCTAAGATACTTTCCAGGGCTACCATGTCAGTAGTAATAACGATGAATGATCCTAATGGCAACAATGTTGCGTTCACTCTCCCGGCCGTAAGATACACTGCTTTGAAATCAGGAGATAGAAGCGGGATAAGGATAGTAAACGCGACTTGCGAGATATGTAAAAATAGTGATGGCGGCAACGATGAGCTTACAATAACTATGGGAACGTCATCTAGCTCAAGTTCAAGCAGTTCTAGTTCGAGTTCGAGTTCGAGTTCCAGTACAAGTACCTAAAGAGGGAGTTCTATGGGAAGTATGTTTGGTGTTAAAATCGAAGTTAATTTAATCGAGCCAGATTTTTCTAATGCGAGTGTTCCTTTGAGCCAGATTGCTAATAAAGTAGCGACCAATGCTCGAAGGAATATTCGCAACCAAACGAATATTAACGGATCATCATTCACCAGGTTGTCAGTTAAGACCATAAAAGACAAAGTCAGGGAAGGTGCTGTCTCACCTAGAAAAGCATTATTTAGAAAAGGAATTATGTTCAGAGCCATACATGTTTACAAGACAGGTAAAAATAATTTCAACGTAGGTATAATTCCTAGAGGAAAACCGCAGCGGGATATGATTGCAGAAATTCATCAAAACATAGGCCCGGTAATAAGAACTTTTTTAGGTTTTAATCAACAAACCTATCAATGGGCGTGGGCGAGAATAAATCGCTGGATCGTAGAAAGAAAGCAAAAGGCTAAGAAAAAATCTTATAGTATAAACTATTAAATGGAGGTGTCTTGTGATTGATCCAATCAGCGTGGGAATAGTGAAAGAATACGTTTTGAAAGACGATAAAAAAAATCCAACAACTTGGTCGATAGGTCCGTTGGACTCTATTATGAAATCGAAAATTATATCGACTTTTGGTAAGATTGAAGTAAAAGATAATAAACCTGTTTACGTTCATGGTGAAGTTGATTATTCTCAAAATAATTTTACTATCGTAAAATATGGATTGAAAGGATTTAAAAACTTTTTGATCGAGGGTAAACCGTTAGAATTCAAAACCAAAAAAGAAAAAGTTTTCAACATTGAGATGGACGTTGTTTCTATGGAGACTTTAAAAGCGATCCCATTATTTGCTATAAACGAATTAGCTTCAGAGATCTGGGGCGAAAATCAGGTTGACGAGGATCTTGAAAAAAACTAATATTGGCGGTCGAGGTGTCAAAATTAGGACTCGACTGCCACAATTGCAATGAAGGACAGAAGGAATTTCGCGGTTGTTTCGGGAAGCCAAAGCAACCATATTTGATCGATGGCAAACCAGCAGATAGATGCGTAGCAAAACTTTTACCGCCGGAGATCAAAATTTACATAAGATATTATGAACATTATAAAAAAGGACATTTACCTTTTCCCGGAAGCGTATCAGAACAACCAATAAAATTGTTAGACATTTTTGATATATTAGAATCAGCAGAATTAAAAGCAGCGGACGAAAAATACAAGGTGTAATATGCCCCCAGGCGACAACAAATTTAGAGTTTTTCTAACCTTCAAAGACGAGGCTACTGGTAAGTTTATGAAAGCTACCAATAGCCAGATAAACTCAATTAAGAAATTGGGTGTTCAGATCAAGAAAACCGGATCTGCAGCTCAGATAGATATGCAAAAAATGGCAACGAGCCAGACTAGTGCCGGCCGGGCTTCAAGATTTCATGGCCGCATGATTACTGAACTCCAGGGTAAAATAGGTTCTTTGCGTAATATAATGTTGTTGTATTTCTTTGCTATGCGGCCACTTATGAAGTTATACAAAGAAACTACTGAGGCAGCAATAAAGCAACAAAATGCTGAGTTAAAATTAGCGGCGGCGTTTGCGGCTACTAAAAGAGGTTCTATCTCCGGCAGACAAGCAATTATATCATACGCTGCTGAAATGCAAGAACTCACCGGGTTCGGAGATGAAGAAATAATTTCTTCAGCAGCCCTTTTAGCTAATTATAAATTAACTGAAGGACAGATACTAAAAGTTATTCCGGTAATGCTCGATATGACTGCGGCATTAAAAGCCGGCGGTAGCGAAAGCGCTAATGTAGAATCAATAGCCAAACGATTAGGTCTTGCTTTTACCGGGCAAGCTAGTTTTTTAAAACGTTATGGAATCATAATCGATAATACAACTGCTAAATTCGGATCTTTTGATGACATACTACACGCCATAGAATCTTCTGTTGCCGGCACAGCTGAGGCAATGGCTCTATCCTTCGAAGGACAAAGAAATATTTTTAGGGCAGCGATCGGAGATTACCGGGAACAATTAGGAATGGTGATTACTCAATCTCCGGTTGTCATAGCTTCTATGAAATTAATAGGAGAAGCGATAAAACAAAACACTGCTAATCTTTTGGCAAGTCGTGAAGCAACAGATAATTTTGTATCTAGTTGGGAAAGAGTAGCCGCCGCAGTTATTGGTGTAACTGAAGTAATTAAATTTTTGTGGAGAGCTTTCTTCCAGGGGTTACGAGTTATTGCTACTGGCATATTTAAGTTAAGCGAATCTCTTATGAATCTTACAATTAGGATCGCTGAAGTTGGCAAACAATGGGCTGAATTAAATCCGTTGGTTAAAGGCTTAGCAGATAGATTCCAAGCAATAATAGATAAAAATAAAGAGTGGAGTGAGGTCAGTAGAATTGCGGCTGATAATATGGTGAAAGATATGCAATTCGCTGCAGAAGAAATGGGTAATCCTATCAATCATATGATAAACCAACATGAGAAGTTAATGGTCGCAGTTGGTGAAGCCTCTAGGGTTCAAGCAGATAGCATAAAAGGCTTAGTAGACTCTGCTGAAACTGATATAGTTAAAACATATGCCGGAATGACTGTACTGACAAAGTCGTTTGCAGTTGGAATGCGGGATGCTATATCTAGTGGTTTTATCAAAATTGTTAAAAGAGACTTTGAAGGTTTAAAAGATGTTATAGTAACATTCGGGGATACGATGTTAAAAACTATTTCGCAGATTATTGCCAATTTAATATTAATGACTGTATGGAAACATGCGGCCGGATTTTTAGGTTTTGCCGGAGTAGCCCCCGGATCAGCCGGCCCAATAACCGTTCACTCCGGCGGATATGCTATGAATTTAGACAATAGTTTTGGTTACAGTAAAAGATACCACTCCGGCGGTGAGGTTCAGGCAACATTGCTCGAGGGTGAAGGCGTTGTCAGCAGAAGAGGCATGGAAAACTTAGGTGTTGATAATTTGAATAGACTTAATCGTGGTGAAGGAATGTCGGGCGGTAAAATAATAAATAATTATTATATCCAAACAATCGATGAACGTTCTTTTAGAGAAAGATTGCAACAACACGGTGATATTTATGCCGGGGCTACAGAGTTGAGTATAAAAGATAACTCATCATTAAGAAAGACTTCTCAAAAATGGGGATAAAATATGGCCAATGAAGATATCTTAATTTTAACGCCTGAGTTTGGATTAAAAGAAGCGATTGCTTTTAATACCAATATTACTGAATCTGAAAGCGGCAAAGAACACCGCGATGCTTTATGGGATCATGGAATAAGAGACTATCTTCTTACTTGTAGATTCCTGACTAAACCAACAATGGATGTAATTTGGGATTTTTATATAGCTAGATTAGGCGCTTTTGATTATTTTCTTATTAAAATATTAACTGAATACCGACAGGTTTCTGAACCTGTCGGTACAGCTGACGGAGCAACTGATGAGTTTTTATTGCTTAAATTCCCGGTCGATGTTACCGGGAACAGCTCTTGCACTGTTGATGGCGCAGCTAATTCCAACTATACTTTAAGCAATAATTTTACTACCGAGAAATCTTATATCACATTCGATCCTATACCGGCCTCAGGTCCAATAGTGTTGTCATACGAATATTATTTTAAAATTCGATTTGCTGATGATAAGTTGACCAGAGAATTAGCCGCTTATCAATTACTGCACGCCGGGATAAATATGAAAGAAGTTCGTTGGAATACTTATATACCTACGCCCGGGAACTCAAGCTCAAGCAGTTCAAGTTCTTCTTTGAGTTCTAGTTCATCAAGCAGTTCAAGCCGTTCAAGTTCTTCATCTAGTTCTAGTTCGAGCAGTTCGAGCAGTTCAAGCAGTTCTAGCAGTTCAAGCAGTTCCAGTTTATCAAGCAGTTCCAGCAGCTCTAGTTCATCAAGCTCAAGTTTTTCAAGTAGTTCATCAAGCTCAAGTTTCTCAAGTAGTTCAAGTAGTTCAAGCAGCTCATTTAGTTCAAGTAGTTCCAGTAGCACAAGTACTTAATGGTGTATAAGAATGCTAAATTTATCAGCAACATTATTAGCTATAAAAGCCCAACTCCAACACAAGCCAGTAGAGATTCATGACATCTATTTAGGATCGCAAACCATAGAAGATTCCAACACCCTCCATTTTGTTAATTTCTATTTTCCTATGACATTTTTTACATACATTGGCCACATCGGCCAAGAATACACTCCTTTGCAAGTATCAAGAGCTGCTGTAAAGAAATCAGCCAGTGGAGAGATCGAGAGAATTAACTACCGGGTAGATAATGTCAATAAAGCAATGGGTTCTTATGCTGCAGCTCGTGATTTTCGGAATAAGCGTATTGTTACCAGGCTTATATTCAGAGATCATTTAAGTTCTTACTTAGATGCTAAAGTAATTTTTGATGGATATATTCAAGGTATAGTTTTTGGCCAAAAAACTATGTCGGCAACGTGTGTTCCGATAATCGGTTCTTTAAGTTTTGAGACCGGTTGGCCATATAAAATCGAATGCAATGCTCATTTTGGAGATGTTTATTGTCAAGTAGATAAAGAAGCAGGTGCTAATAAAGTTATTGGCGCCGCTACCGGCGGAACTAGCACTACATTGATTGATACAAATAACCTTACGCAAGCAGACGATTATTGGAATTGGGGAACAGTTACTTTTACTTCCGGGAACAATACTGGCGCTTCAAGAAAGATTAAAGATTTTGATGCGGCTAGTGATACTCTAATTCTTGATTATGCTTTAGATAATGCTGTTGCAGTATCAGACGCTTACATTGTTCATCGTGGTTGTGATAAAACTTTAAATAGTTGTGATTTAAAATATTCTAATACTATTAATTATCATGGATTCCATACTATACCTTTAACAAAATGATCGATTTTAATAAATTAATTGGCATACCTTTCAGATTAAACCGTAGAGATTTTAAAGCTTGCGATTGTCGCGGTATTGTTTGGCTGTATTATAAATACACAAGGGATAAAGAATATCCTTTCACCGATGGAAAAAGAATATTTTTTAGAAATGTTAAAAAAGATATGGTTCGTATGATTAAAGTTCTAAAAACTTTTGCAACTCCGATAAACCCTAATGAATTGAAAGAAGGCGATATGGTAATCATTAAGAACGCCGGGAACGTTGGCGCCTTAGGCGTATGTATAAATGATAAGCAGGTTTTACATATGGATAAGGTAGTCGGTTCTTGCCTTACAAAGTTAAGATATTTAAAAGAATTAATATTAACAGGTTATCGACCAAATGATTAAAAAAATACTCTTATCCACAATATTCCTTTTACTTGCCGGCATAGAATACGCTTACGCTGCACCAGTTGTAACTGCCATTTGGGCTATTGGTGTAATAATAGTTGATTGGATATGGCTTCACCCGGTCATAGCGGCCCTAACTGCAGTGTCTATCGGTTTTTCAATAGCTTCAATGACTAATATAGATAAGTTAAAGGGATCTAAATATACAACTCAAGCAATAAGTAATTCAAATTCCAATGAAGGAATAGTTCCTTTAATCTATGGAGGCCCGATACTTATTGGCGGAAATATTATTTGGCAGTCTGAACCCGGAGAGACAGTTGAGAGATTTCTTAGTTTTTGTGTCGGAGAGGTCCAATCAGTAACAGATATTATAGTCGATGAACAACCTATCGCTGAATTATCTGGCTGTAGCTATACTGCTTATCTTGGCACATCAACTCAGACTGTCGATGCCCGCGGATCCGCGACTGTTAAAGGATTGAGAGATGTCTGCCACATCGCGGTTACTATAACTAAATCAGATAAAGTAAGCAGCAACCCTATTGTTGGTGCCAGGATTAAAGGAAGAAAAATATCAATTTGGGATTCCGGGATATCTGCTTGGAGTTCAGCTAAATCCTTTTCTAAAAATCCGGCCGCAATAATACGCGATTATATGACATTAAGCACAGTCGTAGGCGGTTGTGGTATTTCTTCTGCCTTTATAGATGCTGAAAGCTTTGGAGATTTTTTTGATCATTGCGCCGTACATATAGATAATGGATCCGGAGGAACTGAGCCAAGGTATGAATTAGATCTTGTTACTGATACAAAACATTCAGCATTAGATAACCTGGCAAAAATGTTGATCACTTGCAATGCTCAATTAATTCGTAGCGCATCGACATATAAATTAGTTTTTGAGAAAGCAAATGAATCTGCAGTCATGGCTTTCACTGAAGATAATATTAATAAAGGAACTTTTAAATATGGTTACGGAAAGACTGATGAAATTCCGAATAAAGTTAATGTAGAATGGATCTCACCGTTAGTAGTAAAAAATCCAAAACGGCTTGCCTGGGCTGAAGATGAATTGGATCAAGAAATTCGCGGGATGAGAGAAGTCAAAATAGAAATGTATGGAATAATCAGGCAATCCCAGGCTTCCCGGCAAGCAAAAAAATTATTATACGAAAGTAAGCTTAACGATATTTGGTGTGAATTTGAAGGCAACATCGAAGCAATGCACTGCGAGCCTTACGATGTTGTTTCAGTTACTCATAGCCGGCCTAACTGGACTGCAGCGGCGTTCAGGATAGTACAAATCAATGAAGTAAACTTTGGCAATGCAAGATATGCTCTCCAGGCATATAACAGTTCTATAATAGATGATGGATATGGATCTACTTTTGACGATTGGGATTATGGATCACCGCCGAATCCATACGAAGCAGTAACTGATGTTACTAATCTTGCTTTGGCAGAAATTGGTTGGGTCAATACTGACGGAACATGGGTTATTAATATTGATGTTACCTGGACCCCGCCGGCGACTAAGATAGAATTGCTGAGAAATTATATTATTGAATTGAAAAAAGGAAGTGATAACTATAAACCTATCGGAGTAGCAGCAGCTTCGGCCACTACATATAGAGTAAGCGTAAACCTTGAGCCCGAGGAAACTTATTATGTCCGGATCAAAACATCATCAATCCACGATATTATATCTGACGGTAGAGTTTCTAGCGCCATTACTTTAGAAGGTAATACGGCTCTTCCTGATGATGTACCAAACTTTAGTTATTCATGGGGCAAGAACATTGAATTGACTTGGGGTACAGTTTCCAATATTGATTTGCAAGGATATGAGATCCGCGATGAAGATGCTAATTTTGGCACAGATAATGCGAATTTAATTTTCCGGGGGTTAGTTAATAAGAAAGTTTTAATTCCAGTTACTAGATCGCCGGGTACATTTTATATCCGGGCTATTAATTCAAGTAATAATTATTCAGCCAATTCAGTATCTGTTACGCCTATCAATGCAGCGCCGGCTATTCCTTTGTCGTTTCGCGGCGATATATTGTTTAACCTGGCAAGGCTTTATTGGACTGACGATACAGCAACCGATATTATATATTATGAAGTTTATGTTTCTAAAACGAATGCTTGGAGCGGAGAAGAAATTTTATTCGGCAAAATTCCCGGCCGGTTGATCACTGCTACCGGGGAAAGCTCGCAGAATGGAATTTCTGACGATGATGGCATTGCTAATACTAATTATATTACTGACCTTGATCTCGCCGGTTGGGGCCCTGATTACTGGAAAGGTAGTTATATCGAAATCATTTCCGGTACTGGTAATGGCCAAGAAGTAAAAATCTTATCTTATGCTACCGCAACAGGTAAATTCACAATGGTAAGTAACTGGGGAACGAAGCCAGATACTACTTCTAAATTCTTTTTGCACCCGGTTAGATATTATAAAGTCAGAGGTGTTGATGGTTTTGGGCCCGGCAATTTTACCTCAGCGTTAGAAATAAAGTTTGTTGAGTTCAGTGAATCTATGCTTGGTGATGAAGTTATTACCGCTAGGAAAGTATATACCGGGGAAGTGATCACTTTATCAGCTCAGATAAAAAACGCAATAATTGAGAATGCACATATTGTTAGTTTAAATGCTCAGAAAATAATAGCTGGCACAATCACTGCTGACAAATATGAAGAATTAAGAAATACTTATGTCTATAACGCAATTGATAGTTTAGATGCTTCTTATTCTCTTGCCGTTCCTTTTAAAATAGTATCAGAATTGTTATCTGTTCAGTCGGTAAAATTATCTTTTCAAATATTAAATTTTAGAGCCTATGCAAAAACAGTTGCCTCAGGTGGCGCTGCAACATCAGGAGCTACAGGAAGTCCTTCAGGCGGCGGTGATACTTCAGGTAGCGCCGGCAATTCACATAGCCATACTTTTGCGGTTGCTACAACGGGAGATACTACCTCAAGTAAAAATATTGTGTATCAAGGAGGTACATTATACAGACAAGCAGGAGGTACGTTAACTTGGACATCAACTACCGTTGAGGGTCATAATCATACTATATCAATAACCGGTGGAGGTTGGCCAGCGCCACCATATAAACTTTCTTATTTCTATGACGGTAAAGTGTATGTTGTGGATTCCGGTATAATAACTACATCAACGTCAGACGGCCATGATCATCAGCTTATCTGCCCAGAAAAAGGCGCTGAAGGAGGATTGTTAAGAGACATCAGCGGAACAGTTAGTGCATTTAATCAATCGGGAAATGCTATCGCTTCAATAGCGACTAGCGAACATGTGCATTCAACACCTGACCATACTCATCCTAATCATCAACACTCGACACCTGACCATGAGCATCCTTTAGGGTATGGAATTTTTGAAGATAATACGGCGCCAACCATTCATTATCATATAGACAACGGCGCCGGCTACGGCGCTGCTTCAGCCGGATTTGGTGCAGATCAAACTGACATCGATATAACTGCAGATATTTCCGGTGCCGGTTGGAAGTCTATAAGATTCGATACTGATTTAAGATGTAGGATTGCTGCTATAATAGAGGTGAAGCTAGATATAAGCGCATAAAAAAAAGGAGAGGTATGTACGACTGTAAGCAAGAAGGCAAAATTAATAAGCTTTGTGAATTCAAGGGCGGTGTCGAATCTGATATTAAAACCATTTTTGGTTTCATGAAAGAAATGAAAGAAAATCATCTTGTTCATATTTATGCCGAATTAAAAAAATTAGGCAATCGTCCTTCTTGGGCTGTAGTATTTATGCTCACTAGTTTGGTTGCTATTATAACGGCATTAATAACTGTATTGTTAAGACACCTTCTTAAATATTAATAACATGTTTAATTTTATAAAAAAGAAAAAAATGACTACTGACGCTAAGTTTTCCATATTTGAAGAAATGTTTCTCTGTATAATCGAGAAACCTATTTTGCGTTGGAAATTAAAAAGAATGATCGAGTCCCGGGACAATGTAGACTTTGCCAGATTAGATCTGGACTTAAGAAAAATTGAGTTGGAAATAATAGAAAGAAAACAAGGAGGTGCAGAATGATTGTAGGTATTTTGATAGGAATAGCTATTGGAAGTTTAGCTTCAGTAGTTTACTTTTCGTACACTGGTAGCACATTAATCTGGGTAAAATGAGCGATGAAAAAGTAGACGTTAAAAAATTTGCTAAGGGTTTCGTTAAACCGGTAGAGTGGTGGAAAGCTGCTTCAATGGCGATAAAAATTTTCATTGTGCTTTTTATCACCTTCACGATCTACCGCGCTTATTTTATGAAAACGCAAACCCAAACCCAAGCTCTGAATGTTTGGCCGCTTAGTTTCTCAACCGTTTCTTTTTCTCCGCAGCAAGAACAAAAACAGGAGATAAAAAAACGCGCTTGGTGGTTGCCGACATTCTTTGCCGAAGGATATGGATATTCGGAAAGCTCGGGGATCGGCAATTCAAGAACTGGGATCGGCGGCCGGATTGGCGGAAGATTCGAGTTTTAGCATACTAGCCTTAAAAATGCCCAGAAATCGCATATAATTGCTGTTTTTGGGCATTTTCCTTTAGTTCATGCAATTCCTCAATATGCCTTAAAACGTTGCCCTGGTGCAATCCTGGGCAGGAATTATCATATAACAGAAGGCATTCTATAAGTATCATTTTGCTTCATACAACTTACATAAACGATCAAGGAACTTATATATCTCCCGGTTGTTAGTTCGGTTTCTAATTTTTTTAACAATACCATGAAAATCATTATTGCCCGGTTCTTTTTTATAAACTCGTTTAGCAGTTTTCCTGACAGGGATCCCTTTCTTTTCTTCTTCTTCGATGTGGCCATGAACAACTTGCCATAATGATCTGACAGAAAAATCGCCGGTATCGATTACTTCCTTGACAGCATCCAGCAGCTTATCATTTCCTTCCAATTGCTTTAGCGGCTTTATATGATTTGGCCCTAGTTTTCCACTTACAAGATACTCTTTAAAATCATCACGAAGATTCAGGAAAGAAAGTCTATTGACTACCCAAGTCTGACTTTTATTAACATACGCGGCCAAGATATGAGTTGTGCATGACGTCTTATCTATAACTCGTTGTAATCCTTTAGCCTCTTCTATCAAGTTTAAATCTTCTCTTTGTAAATTTTCAGCAAGTTGAATAAGTAATACTTTATCATCACTCAATTCTCTGACAAAAGCATTTATGGTCGAATGACCTATCATTTCACAAGCTCTAAGTCTTCTTTCTCCGCAGATAACTTCAAAAAGATTTCCTGATTGCCGGATAATAATCGGGTTCAACAATCCTTCTCTTTTAATTGACTTGGCCAATTCCATTAAAATTTCATGATTAAAATCTTGCCGGCTATTAAACGGTGAAGATTTAATTTTGTCTATCAATACTGTCTGCATTTTTTCTAAAGATTCAATCATATTATTCCCCTTGCTTTTTAGGTCTTATCATTACTTTTGTTTCTCTCGGCTCTTTGGGCTTGCACTCACTACAGTGTATAACTAATTCAAAATGATTTGGAGAATGGCAATCGCATTTAATATCATAATGAAAATAAGTTCTTTTTAGCCCGGCTACTTTATGACAAATTTCACATCTACCAAACTCTTGATCTCCGCTCATGTACTACCTCCTTTTTTATCTCTTAAAATATTCTTTCCTTTGAAATATATCGCCGCCGGTAGCCTTTTCATAGATCTTAGTTAAGCAACCAGATTGTTTTTCCGATAGTGGTAATCCGCGATCGGTTATGCTGGCCAAAAATTCTTCTTCCCACTCATTCGGCTCATAATTTTGGGCCTCTACAGCTTCGATCATCGATAAAGTTTCTTGGTATGTGTATATCATGTTAAAAACCTCTCCATATATTTAAGCAGGTCTTCTGATAGGGCCATCCGTTGTATATAAATCTCCCACTTTTTTGTTTTAAATATATCGCCTTCTTCGTAATATAGTTCTTCACCGAAGTAAGCCTTTACTAAATCGTGGTCAAATAATATACCTCTTATTTTTAATCCTTCATATTCTGGGTTGCATATATCACTAAAATCAATATCATCAATATCAGCTATATCATGTTTCATTAAGTCATATCCACCCTTAACAGCCTTCTCAATAATTTTTTTTAAGAGTTGTTCATCTTTCATCTTATCACTTCCTTTTTTTTCTTTTAGTTTTTATTGCCGGCCTATCATCAAACCAATCGCGGTGCACCCGGTAATGCGATAAGAAATGAGCGCAAGCCTGGACGTGGTCGATGTGAGGCAATCCGGACTCAGGATCTATATCCTCGCCTCTCCAC
>SDBT01000479.1_pt1 | contig 63129 bp, 51 predicted proteins | sample 2277101 | NCBI WGS metagenome assembly SDBT01 (sample SAMN10404973, study PRJNA504765) | marine sediment metagenome | isolation source: marine sediment core GS10_PC15, 103 cmbsf | place: Arctic Ocean: Southern Knipovich Ridge | collected 2010 | reverse complement strand
ACTTGATATTATTGAACCTGGTAGTAGCAGAAAATCTTATCTCAGAAATTGGCACGCCAGTTTTCAGTAAGTATTACACTGGGTTACAGCGACCAGGGGGAAGTTAACCGGACAGCAATGATGCCGAGTATATCCCGCTTGAGCCCGAAATATTCGATCTTGTCATTATTGACGAGGCGTCACAGGTAAGTATTGCCCAGGCGTTTCCCGCGCTGCTAAGAGCCAAGAAGGTCGTCGTCCTTGGGGACAAAAAACAGTTCAGTAACGTAAAAACGGCCCAGGCAAGAACCGACACGAACAGAGAGTATCTGAACCGGTTGGATACAAGTTTCAGGAAGAATATCTCCACTGGATCTGCAGAACTGGAGCGGCTCACTAAGTTCAATATTAAGACATCCATACTCGAATTCTTCGAGTTCATTGCCAACTTCAACATCATGCTGCGTAAGCACTTCCGTGGCTACAGGGAATTGATCTCGTATTCTAGCAAGCATTTCTACGAAGGCGAGTTGCAAGCCATTCGGATAAGAGGCAAGTCGATAGAAGACACCATCAAGTTCTCTCTCATCGAGCATGATGGGAAACAAGAGCTAGCCAAGAATACGAATTCCTTGGAGTGTGAGTTTATCCTTAACAAGTTGCGGCAACTAAGGGATGAAGGCAGTCGTTGTTCCGTTGGCATCATTACCCCTCATACGAACCAGCAGAAACTCATTGCCTCAGCCGTATCGGACGACCTAGATCGGGACTACTTCTACGAGAGCCTGAAACTGAAGATAATGACGTTCGACACCTGCCAAGGCGAAGAGAGGGACATAATTTTCTACTCAATGGTCGCTTCCCCGGTAGAGGATAAGCTCTGGGGGGTCTTCATCAAGGATCTGAACAGCGTTGATCTCGAAGAGGGTGGCCAGATCAAGGCACAGAGACTCAACGTTGGGTTCAGTCGTGCCAAAGAATGCATGCATTTTATCATAAGCAAACCCATCGAAACATTCAAGGGGGCCATTGGTCAGGCACTACGCCACTACTCAGGGGTTTTGAGGGATGCTTGCCAGCTTCCAGACAAAACAGATGTTGATGGTCGGTCCCCGATGGAGGCAAATGTCCTTGAATGGATAAAGAACACAGCATTTTTCCAGAACAACTCCAATGGCATCGAACTTAAGGCTCAGTTCCCTATTGGAGACTATCTCAAGCAGCTTGACCCGTACTACGATCATCCGGCCTATCGTGTGGATTTCCTTCTTCTTTACCGAGACGGTGAGAATCGTCAGCACAGCATCATCATAGAGTATGACGGCTTCAACGAGCATTTCGGCCATTTCACGCAGAGTGCTGACATAGATGTATTCAATTACGACAGTTACTATACAGCGGCTCATGTTGAGCGGGAGAAAGTTCTTGAAGGATACGGATACAAATTCCTTCGTATTAACAGGTTCAATTTAGGCGAGGACCCTGTCTCAACACTGAACGAAAGGCTTCTTGATCTTACTAGGCCCAAGCCGAAGCTGACTTTAACAAAGGTCGTACACAGGCTCGTCGCATCTCAGGAGGCGGGCCGTACAAGGGAGTGTCCCAGATGTGGCAATTTGCTACCCGTCGACGCCTTCGATGACAGCTGCCTCAAAACTGGCGTAGGAAGAATCTGTAATGAGTGCAAAGCACGAAGTCGCACACGAGCGGGGCCTGCTCGCAAGATGAAAGACCAGACCTCAAAAAAGCAAGCCACGGCAAGGAAAGGCTGCCCAAAGTGTGGCTCCCCAATGGTCCGCAGAACAGGGAGGTATGGTGCTTTCTACGGGTGCTCGACGTATCCAAAGTGTCGTGGTACTCGCAGAATCTGACGACGATCTGGTTCGAGTAGCTCTTGGAAAGAAGCAGAAGGATAACGTGACAGACAGTTTCTCTCGCATTCAACAGTGGAGACAGAGAAATGCAGAACAAATGGATGCACTTGACAAAAAATAGCGACAGTTGCTGGCTCCGGGGTCAGACCCTGTCATATGACATTTCCTGGAAGTGTCATATGACAGGGTCCCCCTATGAAGTGCCTGGTTAGGCCGCTCCAAGGAGAAATGCTATTATCGTGCCAGCTTCACACGCTTGATCTGCTTCAGAGCCGGAGCTTCAGCCTCCTTGGCGGTATATAGATCCCACCGCTGCTGGAGATTCATCCAAAGATCTGGCGATGTACCGAAAAACCTGGCCAGACGGAGTGCAGTGCTTGGTGTGATCCCTCTGCGGCCATTCACCAGTTCGTTCACGCGCTGGTAGGGAACCCGGATCCCCGCGGCAAGGTCCCTTTGGGTAAGGCCCATGGGTCTTAAAAACTCCTCCAACAACATCTCGCCCGGATGTGTCGGCTGCCGATGAGTTGGTACACGTATCATCGTTCCTTCGCTCCTAGTGGTAGTCGACGATCTCGACATCTGCCGGACCGGTGTAGGTCCAAACAAAACAAATGCGGTAGCGCTGGTTGATCCGGATGCTGCATTGGCCCTTTCGGTCTCCCGTCAGTGCCTCCAATCTGTTTCCAGGCGGAATTCTGAGTTCGTCGAGTCCCACCACGGAATCCAGTTGGTCCAACTTGCGTACCGCCACCTTCCATAAATCCGTTGGACACACTCTACGTGCATCCCTCGTGTGCCGGCCGTTAAAAATGTCCTCGGTTCCCTTGTCTCGGAACGACCGGATCATGTTACCATGGTAGCATGGATGTTATGCTATTTCAAGCAAGGGATACGGAAGGCCAGGTGTTCCTGACCGTTCGAACGCGCGGCGGTCATCGGGCACCCTCGATGAACTCAAAACTGCGCCCGCAGCAGCAGGGGCAGTCGGGCTCCGGCGCGTCGCGACTCTTGAGCATGCACTCGGCCTCGAACAGCAAAAGATCCTCTTCGAACATCTTTGCGGTCACTGGATGCTTTGTGGTATTCTAAACGGGATGAGCCGAGGGACCGCAAAGAAGAGGAAGAAGGGTGCGATGAATTCCCGAACCGTTGAGAGGATCGTCTCCCTTCTCGAGGACCTGTCGGAGAGCAAGGCACGTTCCGTGATCGAGTACATCCAGTTCCTGCGCTGGTCGGACGACCGGTTCAGCGAGGACGAGATCACCATCATCGAGAAGTCCAGGATGGAAGCCGCCGAGGGCAAGGGCACTCCCTGGAGGAACGTGCGCGACGATGTATGAGGTCATCCTCCAGCGCCAGCCCAAGCGGTACTACGCGCGCTGCGACAAGCCCACCGCCGAACGTCTGGCCGCGTGCTTCGAGGCACTGGAACAAGATCCCTTCGGCCCGGGCACCAGGGCGCTGAGTGGGAAGCTGCAGGGCGCCCGGCGTTGCCGGGTGGGAAGCCTGCGCGTGGTGTACGAAGTCGACGAGGAAGCGGAGGTCGTCCACGCTCTTGCGATCCTGCCGAGGGGGGACGTCTACAAGAAGAAGTAGCAAAGCAGGTCCCGGGCCTCAGGGTCCGACCCGCTGCAACCCTCCTCACGGGCAAGAGGCGTTCTGCAGTCGTCGGGGTCGAACAGGATGTCAGCGCCGGGGAACCGGCCCCGGCCGTCCAGGCCCTCGTAGACGTAGTTGGCGATCAGCCAGTCGTTGACGGTCGAGCCGTAGCGGGTGTCCACCTCGAGATAGGGGATCAGACCCGCGGCCCGGCCGAGGGTCGCCTGGGTGTTGACCGGCACCTCCTGATCCCCGAGGGTTACCACCTCGAGCATGTTGGTCACCACCGGTCCCTCCGGCCGGACGGACAGCGGCTCGGCCGGGTCGTCTTGGCCGTCGCCGTCCTGGTCGAGCGGCCAGGTGCGGCCGTCGAAGGTCTTGAGCGCGCGGGTAAGCTTCAGCAGGTCCGCCACCGACTGGCGCAGGGCGTCGCGGGTGTGGAACCCGTAGGCGGTCCAGGTGTCCCCGCCCGTGTCCACGTGGCCGTCTCCGGTGAGGTCCATGGCCCGCCCTTGCAGGAACGCCTCGGCGAAAGGGCCGAATCCGTAGCCCGCGGCCACGTCCAGGATCAGCTCCTCGTACTCGTCCACCTCGAGCCCGCTCCCCCAGGCGTCGATGCCCACGGTGGCGATGCCGTGGCGGGCCATGTTTCCGACGAAGGCCAGGATCTCGAAGCGGGCGCCGCCGTAGCCGTGCGCGTAGATGGTCACGTTAAAGGGCTGCCGAAGGTCGCCGGACGTCCTGGGCACCGCCATCAGGAAGTGGATCCGGCGCGGCTCGACCTCGGCCGTGCCACGGCGCAGGTCGATGGCGAAGTGCTCCTCGGAGGGATCGCCAAGGCCTGTTCGCATGAAGTCCGGGCTCGTAAAGGATCCGGACACGAAGTAGTCCACGTGCTCGTAGGTCTCGAGCAGCGGCCGGACGGCTTCGCTGTCCGCCCCGAGCAGCATAGGCCCGAGGACCCGAAGCATGCCGACCAGGGTCTCGCTCTCGATCAGGTAGAGCGGAGGATTTTCGTCTTTTTTCTTGGCCGGGTCGGGCGTCACCTCGGCGGGGAACTCCTCGGCCAGCCAGGCCAGGGGACCTAGACCATAAAACCCCTCGCGAATGGCCGTGAGCTCGGCCGTGATCGTCTGGGTGGTGAACACCCAGGCGAAGGCCACATCTTCGGTGTCGATTCCGATCCCCTGCCTTCGCCATCCGGCGAACACCTCGAAAAGCAGCTCGATCTCCTTTGTCTGGTCGAGGTGGTGCACCCAGGCGAACGGCGAGCGCACCGGCTTCCCGTCCCGCCCCCTGAGTCGTTCGGTGAGGATCACCGCGTAGCGGGTCCGCTCCCGCAGGGGCACCACCGGCCGCAGGATCAGAGTCCGGGTCTCGGATTCGTAGAAGGTCATCAGGCCGTCGAAGGGGTCGCTTCCAGGCGGCCAGACGTTCGGGTGATCCAGGACCCCGTCATCGTCGGTGTCTTCCCCGGGGTCCATCCGCCCGTTGCCGTCTAGGTCCTCCTCGACCGTGTCGAACAGCAGGTTGCCGGCCTGGGCCCGGGGATCGGCCGGGAAGTAGTAGTCGCTCTTCTCGAGGGTCAGCGGGAAGTTGCCGCGGCCCATGTCCAGCAGCACCGCTCGGCCGAAGTCCGGGCTTTCGGGTTCCAGGTCCACGAGGAAGACCGCGTCGTCCGCGAAATCGAGGTTGTCGCGCTGTCGGGCCAACAGGTCGGCGATGTCCAGCGGGGTGTCGAAGGAGACCGTCAGCGGCTGGAAGGTGCCGAATCCATCGGCAAACCCTGATACCTTCGCATGAGGAATCCTTCGCGAATCAGAAAGCGCCGCGCGCCCGCTTGCCGGCGGGCGATCGCTTGACGCCCTCGATCAGCAGCTTGACGAAGTTGGACTTGACCTGCTCCTGGGCCAGAAGCTGCTTGGCGGGCGGGAGCTCGAGCAGGGCGTTGAGCACGGCCGCCAGGGTCCGGTGGGTCAGCCGGGTGTGGTCATCGAAGATCAGGTTGCCCAGCTTGCCGTGCTCGACCGCCTGGGCCAGCGTTTTCTCGATCACGTTCTCGGGCGTGTAGATCCGCTTGCCCATGAAGCGCATCTCGAGGGCGCCGGAGCGGCATTTGCGGTGGCAGACCCCGCAGCCCAGGCAAAGCTCGGAGTCGATCACGGCGCGCTTCTTGCGCTTGGGCGCCTTGTCGATCGGGCCGGCTGCGACCATCTCGATCACCTCGACCGGGCAGGCCCGCGCGCAGCGGCCGCAACCCGTGCAGGTGCCGGGGTCGCTGTGGGCCAGGTAGTTGGAAGTGATCACCTTCTCGAGCTGGGGCAGGGTGCGGAAGCCCTCCATCATCTCGCAGCAGCACTTGCAGCAGTTGCAGATGAAGGTCAGCTTCTTCTTGACGTTGTCGCCCATCTGGACGTTGCCGCGCTTGCGGGCGTAGGCCAGGATGTCCAGGGCGCGCTGCTTGTCGATCGGCTTGTAGATCTTCGCCCGAACCAGGGCCCTGGCCCCCATCCCCAGGGCCAGGCAGTGGCCGAGCGGATACTTGCAGCGCTTGCCCAGGTGCAGCTTGACGTGGCGGCAGTGGCAGATGCCCTCGGCCCAGTCGCCGGCCTCTTCGACTAGGACCGAGGCCTTCTCGTAGTCGAGCACCTCGGAGTATACCTCGGGCTCGAGCGCGTCCTCGTGGACCAGCGGGCGGGCGAGGAAGGTCGGCCCCGAAGCGGCCATGCGGAAGAAGGCCAGGTCGGGATCCTCGCAGATGTACTCCCAAATCAGCCGGGCCACCTTCTCCTGGTCGATCTCCGGACGCTTCTTCGCCATGCTGAACTCGAAGAACCCGATCAGGGCCGGGTTGAGGTGGTAGCACGGCGGATCGTCGTCTCTGCTCAGGTCGAGCACCAGGCCCTTCTCCATCATGCGCTGCAGGAGGTCGGCGGTGCGCTCGCGGCTCAGGCCGGCGATGCGGGCGATCCTGCCGACCGTGGACATCTGGAAGGGCATGACCGAGGCCAGCTCGCACTCCTCCTCGGTGAACAGTCGCTCGAGGATCTCGAACAGGGCCCGGTGGGCCGGCGTGCCGATCGGCATCTTGTCCAGCCGATGTTGAAGGCCGAGCATGGTTTTCCTGGATGCCACGTGTCCCATGGGATTCTCCTTGCGCGCCGGTCCGAGCATTTTCTATTTCATAACTTGTCTGGAAGCAAGTTATGGGGTATTCAGCGGGCCAGACAAGGGAGGTGCTAGATGGAATGGCTGAACACCATGTTCTGGAACAACCCGGTCCGCAGCTACCTGGTGGCGGCCGGGATGGCCGCGGGGGCTCTCCTGGTGGGCTGGATCCTCAGCCGGCTTCTCAGGCGCTGGGTGATCCGTGGCTACGAAAAGACCGAGGGCCATCTCGACGACCTGATCGCCGGGGTGGGGCACCGGATCGTGATGGTGCTGGTGTTCCTGGCCGGCCTGCACGCGGCCTTCCGGGCGCTGACGCTGCCCACCTGGCTCGACGAGATGCTGTGGTCGGTGTTCGTCCTGGCCTGGACCATCCTGGGCTCCGTGTTCGTCAGCCGGATGCTCAACGGGTTCATCGTCCATTACGTCAAGCGCCACGCGGAGGAGGGAGACAGCCAGCTGGACGTGCAACTGGTGCCGATCGTCCGCACCGTGGTCTCGGTCGGCGTCTGGATGGTGGCGGGGCTGTTCGCCCTGGCCAACCTGGGCTTCAACATCGGCTCCATCCTGGCCGGCCTGGGCATCGGCGGCCTGGCCCTGGCCATGGGGTCGAAGGACCTGCTCTCCAACGTCTTCGGCGCTTTCACCATCCTGGCCCAGGGCCCTTTCCGCGTCGGCGACGCGGTCACCTACCAGGGACATTCCGGCAAGATCGAGAGGTTGAGCCTGCGCGCAACAGAGATCCGCACCTGGGACGGCCACCTGGTGAGCGTGCCCAACTCGCTGGCCACCACCTCGGTGATCGTGAACATCTCGCGCAGGCCCACCTTCCGGGTGCTGTTCAAGCTGGGGATCGAGTACGGCACCAGCCGGGAGAAGTGCGATCAAGCGGTCGAGCTGATCAAAAAGGCGATCGAGGCCGAGGAGGGAACCAGGGAGTCTCCAGGTGTCCACTTCCTCGAGTTCGGCGAAAGCGCCCTGCTCTACCAGGTGCTCTACTACATCGAGGACCAGGACCGCATCCTGGACATCCGCCACGCGGTCAACAGGCGTATCCTCGACTCCCTGGAAAAGGCCGGCATCGGGCTGGCCTTTCCGACCATCACCGTCAAGCAGGGCTGATTGCCCTTTCCGCCCGCCGGCGGTATCATCGAGGGAAAGCGGAGGTCTGGTCCGCCGGAGAAGGAGCGCCTTCGATGAAGCGAGCGGGATTAATGCTGGTGTTCATGTGCGCCTGTGCGGTCCTGCCCGGCTGCGACTGGGAGAGCCCTCCCGACTGCAACACCGACGACGACTGTCCATACCCGGAGGAGTGCATCGACAACCACTGCATCGATAACTCCTGTCCGGGGGGATGCCCGGGAGGCGAGTATTGTCAGTACGGGTACTGCTCTCCGTGCACCTCGGACTGGCACTGCGGCCTCGGCTGTATCAACTGTGCGGACCAGGGCACCAACACAGCCTGCGTGTATCACGACCACGTCAACCAGTACCAGTGCGGCTGTTACGGGGACTACCATTGCGGCAGCGGTTGCTGCTATCTGATGTCCTGCACCGCCTGCATATGACGCCGGACGTCACGGATCGACCGTCAGGCTGCCCAGCTCGGCAGTCGAGAACCCCTCTAACATGCCGGCCTCAAGGTCGCAGAAGGTGTGGGTGTAGCCGCCGTCCTCGCTGAAGCGGTAGACGTAGCTGTAGGCGCCCGCGACGTAGACGGTCAGCGTCTTCATGAACTCGTCGTCGTTGCCGCAGTCCGGGCACGACGGGTTCCAGGTGGCGTCCAGCCACAGCCAGCCCGGGGTGGTGCGCGGGTCCGATCCGGCGGGGCCGTAGCCCACCTGGGCGCCGATGCCTGCCGGCGGGCCGGCCGGCTCGGTGACGCCCGCCTTGTACACCCGGCCGAAGATCAGCACGGTTGGCGTGCCGACCGTGGTCGCGGCCGAGGCCGGGTACTGCAGGACGCACCAATCGATGCCCGGAGCCGGATCCTCGCCGGTGTAACGGTAGCCGGCCGTCAGGGTGTCCGAGTTGACGCCCTTGTCGACCGTCACGTCGTAATCGCCGGGCGCCTGCGCCGGGGTCGTGCAGGTAAGCTCGGTGTCCAAAACCACGTTGATCGATCCGCAGTCCAGGGCGCCGATCCAGACCGAGTCGATGCCGGTGAAGCCGGCCCCGATCAGGGTGACGGTCTCGCCGCCGAGCTTGATGCCCGATCCGGGGACCACGTCCAGGACGGCCAGCGCGCCCGCGCAAGAGTGGTTGAATTGGCCCGGGGTGCCATAGTCGCCGTCCGGCAGCTGGTAGGCGGGCTCGTTGAACGTCGCACACCAGTTGGCGCCGTTGTCGTTGTCGGCCGCGTCGTAGGCGGCCGGGTCCAGGCTGACGGAGTTGCCGGCGTTGTCCGGCCACGGAGGCCCGTTCAGGTAGACCACCCGGTCGATCTCCCGGCCCGCGAGCTCCATGATGATCTCGTCGTCGGCCCCGGTGTGCTCGATGATGAAGTTGTCGTAGTCGTAGTCGCAGGCCACCCCGCCGTTGAGGCCGGAATCGGCGTTGACGCACAGGACGGCCGACTCGCCGGGCGCGATGACGATGCCCTGCGGCTCGTTGACCGTGAAACCGTCGGTGTCGAGGTCGCGGAAGCTGAACGAATGCAGGTTGATCGCGCTCGTCCAGACGTTGGTCACCTCGAAGTACTCGCCGACGGCATACGTGACCGCGGTTGGATTCTTCATGAACTCGGAAACGATCGCGGCCCCGGCCGGGATCAGCCCCTCGTCCACTACGCCGTCGCAGTTGTTGTCGGCCGCGTCCTGGATCTCGGTGGCGCCGGGGTGGGACTGCGGGTTGTTGTCGTCGCAGTCGGTGCCGCCGCCGCAGGCCTGGTCGATGTAGCCGTCGCCGTCCACGTCCTTGTCGTCCGGGGAGCCCGAGCAGTCCTCGTCCAGGGCGTTGCCGCACTCCTCGACCCCGTCGTTGGTCAGGTCGCACTCGTACTCGCACCCGTCCGCCGGATCCTCGTTGATGTCCCAGGTGCCCGGTTCGCAGTCGGTGCCGCTGCCGCTGATCGGAACGCTGAGAAGAGGGTTGTCCACGTCGGAGCCGGCCACCTCGACGGCCGCCGTGCGCAACCCGGAGCCGCTCGGGGTGAAGTACAGCTCGACCTGCACGGACTGGCCCGGCGTCAGCGACGCCGGCAGCGCGGGCGGGTTCTGCATCACGTAGTCCGGGTTGGAGCCGATCGCCAGGCGGATATCCGTCACCTCCAGAGTGCCGAACCCCCCGTTGCGGACGGTCACCAACTGCGGCCCGGCGGTGAATCCCTGGTAGATCGGTCCGAAATCGATCTGGGCGGGCTCGAGTACCAGCTCCGGATCGGTGCCGATCCCGGACAGGCTGACAAGTACCTCCGCCTGGATCGGATCGTTGCAGGTCAGGCGCACCAGGCCGCTATCGGCCCCCACGGCCCCGACCGGCGAGTAGGTCACGTCTACCCGGGCGCTGGAGTCCGGACCGATGTCGGGCACGGCCTGCTGCAATACGGCGAACTCGCCGCCGCCGAGCAGCTCGATCTGCCCGACCACGAGCGGGCTGCCGCCGGTGTTGCGGATGTCGAAGAACATCTGTCCCACCTGGCCGAGTTGCACCTCGCCGAAGTCCACCTCGAACGGGTCGACCACGATCACCGGCGCCGGGCTGGCGCTGCCCAGCAGGTCTACGAGGGTCGGGCTGTCGGGGGAGTCACTGAGGATCCGCATGACGTCCTGGTGCGAGCCCTGGGCCACGGGCGCATAGCTGGCGGTGATCTGTATCTGCTGGCCCGGGTCCAGGTTCCACGGGCCGGCTCCGCCGGTGTCGATGGAGAAGGGGCCGGCGCCGTCGATCAGGGCGATGCCCTCGATCAGCAGCGCCTGCCCGCCGTCGTTGCGCAGGACTACCGGCCCGGAGGCCTGCTGGTCGACGAACAGAAGGCCGAAATCGATCGGGTTGGGCTCCACCACCAGGGCCGGCTGGATGCCCTCTCCACGCAGGATGACGACCCGGGTGGTCTCGTCCCCGCTCCCGCCGCCCTCGTCGTTGGTGATCACCAGGCTCTCCTCGACCTCGCCGACCTGACCGGGTGCGAAGACGACCTCCACTGCGACCGCGTTGATCACCTGGCCGGCCGGATCGAGGCACACGCCGTCGATGCAGCTGTTGCCCTGGCCGCAGTCCTCGTCCAGCGAGCAGGGACCGGGGTGCGGGCTCAGGAATGCCGGCACGGCCGGGCTGACCGCCAGGCCGAAGCTGTCTGAGGAGATGGGCTGGGTGCGCACCTCCTCCACGGTCAGCACCGCGTTGCCGCTGCCCACGTTCGCCACGTAGACCGTGACGTGCCGTTCGGCGGCCACGGCCACCTGGCCGAAGTCGATCAGCGCCTTCTCCTGCATGTCGCCGGTCAGGTCGTCCACCACGGCGATCTCCGAGGAGCCCTTGTAGGACGAGCTGAGCGGCACCCGCACCAGCGCCTGGTCGGGATCGTCGCAGGAGATCAGCAGGGCGCCCAGGTCGACGCTGCCGTCGACCGGGCTGTAGCGCACCACCACGTCCATGGTCGAGTCGGGTTCGAGGATCTGGTTCAGGGTCCCGATCGGCTCGGCCGAGAACTCCTCGCTGGAGCCCGGATCCATGGTCAGCGAAAAGATCGTCAGGTCGGCGGTGCCCGCGTTGGTGATCCGCAGTTGCTGGACCACGGTCTCGCCGATCCTCCCGTTTCCGAAGTCGATCGATTCGGGTTCGACCGCGATGGACGGCTGGTCGTCCCCGTCGCCGTCGTCCCCGTCGGAGCCTCCGTCCGGCTGGCCCTCCACGCAGCGGCCGTCCACGCAGACCTGTCCGCCGGGGCAGTCCACGTCGAAGACGCAGTCATCGTCTCCGTCCACGGCGCAGACGCCGCCTGCGCAGAACATGCCGATCGGGCAATCGCCGTCGGTGTCGCAGGGGATGACACCGCTGTCGTTGCCGGCGGTGCTGCCGCCGCAGGCGGCCAGGACCGCGGCCAAGAGGATGGAACATCCCGTCAAGAAGACATGTCTCGTGTTCGCTCGCATCTCGAAGCTTCCTTTTTTGTGGGAGATAGAACCCGCAAACATTCTACACGATAACCGCCGCGTCCACCAGCGCCATGGGATCAGCCACGTTCTTCCGCAAAAGCCCGCTCCGTGCTAGTATAGGTCGTTATGGTGGTCGGGTTCCGTCAACATATCGGCGACCGCTCCATCGGGCGCGTCGTGGTGTTGGTGTTCGCTCTGGTGCTGGCCGGCTGCGGCAGGATGGGCTATGGTCCCGACGGCGGGCCCGACTCCGACGGGACGGACGGGGGAGACTCCAAGGCCACCTGGGTCAAACCGGGCGGCTACGCCTCGGTCACCTTCTTCGTCGACGACACGGCCAACCAGACTTATGCGGGCGGAGAGATCCAGTGGATGGGCACGTTCATCCACTATCCGGTCACCAACATCGTCGACCACGATCCCAACTGGGGCGGCGAGCTGCATGCCTATCCGCCGCTGTACGACGACGGTCCCATCTCCGAGGGCGGCCGCGAGATGCCGGGCGCGACGGCCGGCGACCATATCTTCTCCACCGAGGTATACGTCCTGGCCGACGAGCACGGCGACACCCGGTTCCAGTACGGCGCGATCAACGAGGGCAGATGGATCTGGGAAGGCGAGAACGGCGAGTTCGTCCTGCCGGCCGGGAGTACCGACCGGATCGACGCCGACGGGTTCTTCATCGACGCCTTCGGCACCTACGACCTCAAAGTGGTGCTGGACGTCGGCCAGCTCAGCGAGACCCTGTGGCCGTTCGACCCGGCGAGCAATAGCGTCTTCATCAAGGGATCGATGAACTCCTGGACCCGCCAGGAGCTGGCCGACGACGGCGACTTCGAGATCAACGGCGACGAACTGGCCGGCGACGGCCTGTATACCTTCCTGCACTCGGCCAACCTGGGCCCCCACGACGGACTGCTGAACGGCGAGCAGCGCGTCCAGTTCGTGTTGCTGATCGACGAAAAGGAGTACCGCGCGGGCGAGATGCTGCCGGACGGCATCGCGGCCTGGACCAACTGCTCGGGCGAGTTCGAGCCGGTTCCGATCTTCATGGAGCCCGACTTTCGCGAGCAGCAGCTCGACCCGACGGTGGTGATCTGCGAGGGCGGCGGCAGGCTGCCGATCAGCGCAGTGGTACCCCCGGGCGGTCCCGTGGCCGGGGGTAGCCGGGTGACGGTCTACGGCGCGGATTTCCACCCGGACGTCGAGGTGACCTTCGGGGCCCAGCCGGCCGATCAGGTGGACTGGGTCGGGCCCGGGCAGATCAACTGCCTGGTCGCGTCCCACGAGCCGGGGCCGGTCGCGGTCCGAGTGACCAACCCGGACGGCGAGTACGGGGAGCTGATCGACGGGTACACATACACCGACGGGCTCGGCCCCGAGGTCCGCTTCGTCGAGCCCGCCCTGGGAGCCACCTCGGGCGGCACCCGGGTGACCCTGTCGGGCGTGCGCTTCGCCCAGGGCGCCGGCGTGACCTTCGGCGGAACGCCAGCCGTCGAGGTCGAGGTGCTCGGCCCGAGGCGGCTGGCCTGCTTCAGCCCGGAGCACGCGGCCGGGACGGTGGGGGTCGGCGTGTCCAACCCGGACGGCGGCGTCGATACCCTTCAGCAGGCGTTCGAGTACGGCGACGAGGCGGACGTCACGCCGGACTGGGTCGTGCTGCAGGGACCGGCCGCGATGATGTTCTACCTCGGCGAGACCTCTCCACCCGTGACCGGCCGGGTGTACGAACCCGCCCTGACCCACTTCCCCGGCTGCCACCAGGACATCCGGGCCCAGCTCGGCTGGGGTCCGCCGGGATCCGATCCGCTCGTCCAGCCGGACGCCTGGACCTGGGTCGAGGCGACCTGCCACGGCGACTGCGCGCATTGCGGCGGCGCGGACGAGTACCTGGCCTGGATCGGCGTGGCCGAGCCGGGACGGTACGACTACGCCTTCCGGTTCACCCGGGACCAGGGCGCCCACTGGGAATACGCGGACCGCGGGGAGGGCAGCCGGGACGGCTACCAGCCGCAGGAGGCCGGATCGCTGATGGTTCTGGGCACCGGCGCCGGGCCCGTGGTCCGCGGGATCGAGCCCGCGGCCGGCAGCCTGCTGGGCGGCACGCCCCTGGTGGTCGAGGGCGCCGGCTTCGTCGCCGGAGCCCAGGTCCTGCTCGGCGGCGAGGAGCTGCTCACCGACTTCGTCGACCCCGAGCACCTCCAGGCCGAGACCGTCGCCCATCCGCCCGGCCCGGCGGACCTGGTGGTGATCCTCCCGGAGCCGGAGTACGCCAGGATCGAGCTCGAGCAGGCCTACACCTTCGTGCTGCGCGGCACGCCGGCGATCGACGGCGCGATCGAGAACGGTCCGGAGTCCGAGTGGCCCGAGCCGTACCTGGCCGCGGTTGACGAGCGGGCCAGCGACTGGGGCGGCAATTACCTCAGCTCGCTCTACGCGTCCTTCGACGACGACAACCTGTACCTGGCCCTGACCGCCTGGGTCGATCCGTCCGCGGGCAACGCCGTGGTGATATACATCGACACCGACTACGGCACGGGCAGCGGCGTGACCGACACCAACCAGCTCGTCGACGACCAGGGCTTCAGGGACCAGCCCGGCCTGGACGACGCCATCTCGTCCAGGCTGAAGGTCCTCGCGCCCGGCTTCGGGGCCGAGTTCGCGGTCGGCACCCAGGGCATGGACGACGTCGACATGCAGGACACCGAGCCGCAGTTCCTCGTCTTCGCCGGCCTGCGCTCGCTGGATGACACCGCCGAGTTCACCTGGCTGCCCGCCAGCGTCAAGACCTCCGTCCCCGAGCCCAGCCAGGGCTCCATCGAGATCGCCATCCCCTGGGACAGCCTGTTCGAAAACGGCCTCCGACCAGGAGGCGCCCGCCTGGCCGTCTTCGCCCGCCTGGTCAGCCGCGACGGCGAACACCTCGCAAACGCCACCCTCCCCCCCGACGACCCCGACGCCCCCGATCAGGTCAACGCCGTATTCGTGCTCGACGTGCGTTGAAAATGCATGTGCCCAGCTCGAAGGCCTCTTCTAGCTTCTCGGGATGGTTCTCGATGTGGCCCTTCTCGTCCACGCCGGGCACCAGCAGCTCGCCCTTGTAGCGCACCGCCAGGGCCCAGAAGAACGCCTTGACGATCGAGCGCAGGGCGTCGAAGGTGCTGGGCCGGTCGGTGGCCGCCACGGCCAGCAGGTACCCGTCGCGTTCTTTCGGGTTCCGCCCCTGCCGCTGCCGCCACTCGACCTGGCAGCGGTCGATCAGGACCTTCAGCTGGGCCGGGGGGCCCGAGAAGTAGACCGGCGTGGCCAGCAGGATCGCGTCGGCATCCTCGAGCTGCTCGTGGACCTTGCGCATGTCGTCCTCCTGGACGCAGATCCCCGTCTCCTTGCAGGAGTCGCAAGCGAGGCACGGCGAGATCGCTAGCCCCGACGCTCGCAGCATCGTCACCTCGGCCCCGGCCTGCTCCGCGCCCTGCAGCGCCCGTTCGAGCAGCCTGTGGCTGTTGCCCCCCATGCGGGGGCTGCCGTGGATCCCGAGCACCTTCATCCGGTCGCTCCGCCTCGATCACTGATCATACCAGGCCCGTGGCCCAAAATCACAGATGTCATATGACCCTCGCTTGTGGGGCTGGGCTGCGGGGTGTATGATCCTTGCCGGATCATCGGGTGACGGGGTCGGCTGAATGGGCGACAAAGGGCCGCGGACGGAATTGCACGGGAATCTGCTCAAGGGGCTGGGCATCGGCCTGGCCGTGGGGCTGGGGGTCTGCCTGCTGACGACGGCGGGGGCGTTCGAATCGCTGGATCGGCTGGTGGTGGACGCCTTGCAGCGGGCGTTTTCCGATCCCGAGCAGGCCGACGACGACATCCTGCTGGTGGTCATCGACCAGGGCAGCATGGAGTACTTCGAGAAGTCCGTGGACATGCGCTACCCGTGGCCGCGGAGCTTCTACGGCGAGTTCGTGCGCTTCATCGAGCGGGGCCGGCCGCGGGGCGTGATCTTCGACGTGCTCTTCACCGGCACCGACATCGACCGGGACGAGATCCTGGGAGCCGAGTCCGACCAGGATTTCGCCGACGTACTGTCGAAGTCCAGGCGGGTGGCGCTGGCGGTCAGCCTGCGACCGCCGGACCCGACTCCTCCGGCGGCCGGGACGACCGAGCTGATCGGAAGCATGGAGGTCGGCCTGGCCCCGCCGCAACGGCTGGATTCGTTCGCCCGGGTGGATCCCCTGGCGCCGCCGATCGCCAGGTCGGGGTCGATCTTCGGATTCGTCAACGCGGTCGTCGACTCCGACGGCCTGGTGCGCCGCACCGGTCTGCTGGCGCGGGTGGGCGACCATGTGGTGACTGCGCTGACCCTGGCGGCCGTCCTGGGCCTGGATTCGCCCCGCGAGGCGCGAGTGGACGAGCAGGGCCTCTGGCTGGGAGATCGCTTGATACGCCTCGACGATCGAGGCCACGCCTGGATCCGCTACCACGGCCCCGGCGGTCCGGGCGAGCAGGGCCAGGGACGCACCTACCGCTACATCCCGATCGCCAACCTGCTGCGCTCGTCCGAGCAGATTCTGCAGGGAATCGAGCCCGAGGTGCACCCGGGCGTGTTCCACGACAAGTGGGTGATCATCGGCTCCACCAGCACGGCCCTGTTCGACCAGAAGGCGACCCCTTTCTCGCCCGATGGAAACTTCCCCGGCATGGAGATCCACGCCGCCGTGCTGGACAACCTGCTCCACGGCGACTTCCTCTGGCGGGCGCCGGCGTGGGTGGTATGGCTGCTCGTGCTGCTGGCCGGCGCCGTGGTCGGGGCGGCCGGCCGGCTAGTCCAACACATGCGCCTCAACATGCTGGTCGGCCTGGGTTCGGCCCTCATGTTCTTCACCGTGAGCCTGGCGGCCTTCCTGGCCGTCGGCCTGATCGTCGATGTGATCGCCGTGCAGGTGGCCGTGCTGGCGACCTTCGTGACCGTCACCTACGCCAACTTCGCGAGCGAGCGTCACCGCCGCCGGCAGGTCCGCAACATCTTCCAATTCTACCTGGACCCGCGCGTGGTGCACAGGCTGATAGAGACTCCCGATCGCCTCAAGCTGGGAGGCGAGCGGAGGGTCTGCACCGTGCTCTTCTCGGACGTGGTCGGCTTTACTTCGGTGGCCGAAGGGCTCGAGCCGGAGGAGTTGGTGGAGCTGATGAACCGCTTCCTGGGCGAGATGACCGAAGGCATCATCCACTGGGGCGGTTTCGTGGACAAGTACATCGGTGACGCGGTCATGGCGGTCTTCGGCGCGCCGGCCGACCTGCCCGACCACCCCCGGGTGGCCTGCCAGGCGGCCCTGGACTGCCACCTGCGGCTTGTGCAGCTGCGCGCTGGCTTAGCCGAGCGCGGCTGGCCCGAGCTGCACATCCGGACGGGGCTCAACACGGGCGAGATGATCGTGGGCAACATGGGCTCCGAGCAGCGCATGAACTACACCGTGATGGGCGACGCGGTCAACCTGGCCTCACGGCTGGAAGGGGCCAACAAGGAGTTCGGAACCTCCACCCTGGTCGGCCCGGTCACCCGGGAGCTGGTAGGAGACGGCATGGTGTTCCGCGAGCTTGACCTGATCCGGGTCAAGGGCAAGCAGGAGCCGGTCTGCATCTTCGAACTGGTCGGGCAGACCGACAGCGTCACCGAGGACACTCACGAAAAACTGGAAATCTTCGACCGGGCCCTGGATGTCTACCGCAGCCGCGACTGGTCCGGCGCCCTGGGGCTGTTCGAGCAGCTGGCGGCCCGCTGGACCGACCCGCCCGCGATGACCTACATCGACCGCTGCCGCGCCTCTATCGCCAGCCCTCCTGCGGACGAATGGGACGGCGTCTACGTGATGACGAGAAAGTGAAGTGATTCCAAGGCAGCCCTGTGTTATCCTTTCCAGGCGGACAAGGGATTTCCTGGAGTTCATCCGTCTGATCGCAGAAGGTGGAAATCGCGGTGAAGACCTTCATCTGCATCCTGGCAGTGTCGATGGCGTCGTGGCTCGCCGCGGCCCAGGCGGCGACCGATCGCACGGCCCTGCGACCGGTCAAGGTGCGGACCGGTCCCGCGGTGTTCCACCCCGTGATCGAGCGCCTGGACGCGGGCTCCACCCTTTTGGTGATCGAGGACGGCAAGCGCTGGGTCAAGGTGCGTACTGCCTCCGGATCCGAGGGCTGGGTCAGCGCCCGGGTGTTCACCGAGCGCCCCCAGCAGCGCGGCTACAGCGCCGTGTTGCAAGAGCGGGGGCTGACCGGCGTGTCGAGCACCGTGGCCACCATGGCCACCAAGGGCCTGACCGTCCAGATGGGCCGGGGTGGCGGGGCTCTCAGCCCTCTGGTCACGGATTTCCTTACCAAGGTGCCGTTCGATCCCGGAGATTTCGAGACCTTCGTGCGCGACCTGCCGGCCAACCCGATCTGCGCCAGGCTGCCCGGCTGGATCGACGAGTTGGGCGCCCCCCTGCCCGGCGATCCCGAGCAGGACGAGCAGGAGCGCCTGCTGGGCATGCGGCTGGCCGGGCTGGTGCTGGCCGACGCCGTGCTGATCACCGACGAGGCCCTGGACGCCTACGTGAACAAGGTCGGCGCGGCGGTGGCGGCCGCGTCGAGCCGCTATGATCTCCAGTGGCGCTTCGTCGTCTTCGAGCAAGCCAGGCCCGAGGCCTTCCCGGCGCCCGGCGGGTTCGTGTTCCTGTCCTCCGGCCTGCTCGAGAAGCTCGAAGACGAGGCCGAGCTGGCAGGCGTGCTGGCACACCAGGTGGCCCACGTGTCCCTGGGACACGGCGCGGCCGAGTTGGATCGCAGCCTGGGCGAGGAAAAGGCGACCAGCGTCGAGGAGCGCATGCAGCGGCTGGTGGGCAAGGCCCACGCCCTTCTGCGCGCAGCCCGGCCGGACCGGGCCGAACTGGCGGCGGACGCATACGGCGCCACCTGCGCCGCCTGCGCCGGCTACGACCCGGCCGGCCTGGCGCGGGTCTACGAGCGCCTGGGGTTTTTCGAGGCCCCGGGCGCGGATCTTTCCTCCAGGGCCAGGCGGATCGAGCTCATCCAGAAGGTCGCCAGGACGGCCGGTGAGGCCGAAGGCAAGTACTTCCCCGAACGCTTCCGGCGGGCCGTGCTGACCAGGTCGGACAGGTGACCGTGGACGACGTGTTCGTGCATCCCACGGCCTGCGTGGACCAGCCCTGCACCATCGGTGCGGGCACGAAGATCTGGCACTTCTGCCACGTCATGGAAGGGGCCGTGATCGGCCGCGGGTGCGTGCTGGGCCAGAACGCATTCGTGGGCCGCGACGTCAGGATCGGCGACCGGGTCAAGATCCAGAACAACGTCTCGCTGTACACCGGCGTTGAGCTCGAGGACGAGGTCTTCATCGGCCCGTCGGCCGTGTTCACCAACGTGCGCAACCCGCGTGCGGCCATCGTCCGCAACACCCCCGAGGCCCGCTCCACGACCCTGGTGCGAACCGGCGCCTTCGTGGGCGCCAACGCCACCGTGGTCTGCGGGGTGACCCTGGGCCGCCACTCCTTCGTGGGCGCCGGCGCCGTGGTCACCCGCGACGTCCCCGACCACGCCCTGGTGCTGGGCAGCCCCGCCCGCCAGGCGGGCTGGGCCTGCGCGTGCGGCGCGCGGCTTGCATGGGAAGGCGATCGCGTCCGGTGCGGCGAGTGCGGTAGTGACTACCGCGAGCAGGAGGGGAGCCTTCAGTTGGTGCGAGGTCCGGGCTAGCAGGACCGGACTTCCTTTTTTGCGGCCCTGGCGGCGGACAGGTGGGCCCAGGTCTTCTTCAGCAGGGCCTGGATTTCCTGACCTGGCAGCTCGGGGAGCAGCCGGTTGTCCGAGAGCGCCTTGAGCCGGCCGAAGGCCTGCTTCAGGTTTCTGGCGGCCTGGTTCATCTGCTTGCGCAGCTCGTCTATCTGGTTCCGCAGCGCCGGGTCTGCGCCGCCGCCCGGCTCGAGGGTCATGGCCGGGTCGTTCCCCTTGCTGCGCAACTCCTTGTGGACCGAGCGGAGCTGATCGGCCAGCACGATGTTCTCGTGCACCAGACGCTGCTTTTCCAGGGCCCGGTCGATCTTCTCCTTGACCAGCATCAGGTCGCCGAACGGCTTTTCCAGGTAATCGTAGGCGCCCAGGCGCAGTGCCTCGACGGCCGAATCGTAGGAGGCATAGCCGGTGATCACGATGAACTCCGACTCCGGCCTGATCGCCCGCACCTTGCGGATCAGATCGAGCCCCGATTCGCCGGGAAGGTTCTTGTCCACGATCAGCAGGTTGTACTCTTCCTTAGCCAGCATGGCCTGGGCTTGCTCGGAGTTCGAGGCGTATCCCACCTGGTAGGCAGTGTCGGATAGCAGCGCTTCGAATACCTGCAGGATGACGTCTTCGTCGTCCACCACCAGGATGTTGGTCGAGTGGTCCACCAGCATGGTGTATTCGAGATCATCGAGGCTGAGCGAATCGAGGTTGCTCTCTTCAGACATGATCCCCTTCCCCTTTCTCGACATCGCCATTACACATCAACCAGCATGGAAAAGCAAGCCCAAACCGGTGCTCGGATCTGTTACGCACCCAGGGGACGGTCTGGAGTTGCCGACAACCCCGGACTGATAGTATCCTGTCCGCAATTCACCAGGGGTTGTCGCCGATTGGCTCGGCTGTCCGGAAAAGCACCCGGACGAGGAATACGGCTATGAACAAGGCGCGGATCGTTCTGGGGTCGATCGTCTTGGCTGTGCTTTCGTCGTGGGCCGCGGCCGGGGACAAGGCGGTCGAGATCAGGAAGTGCCGGCAGGTGGTGGTGCAGGTCGAGGATCCGGGCGAGCGGAGCACGGGCGAGCGGGTGGCGGAGATCGTGTGCGCCAAGGCCATGCGGCTGGCGCCAATGTTCGGGCTGACCAAGGGCCAACTGGTGCTGGTGCGCATCGCGGCGGACCAGCTCTCCTTCACCCGCCTGACCGGCAAGTCGTTCTACACCGTGGCGGTCTTCATGACCCGCGGCATCGGCGACATGATCATCACCCAGCCTGCGGCCCGGCTGCACGAGTTCGACAAGCTCGAAGGTGTGCTGACCCACGAGTTGATCCACCTGATGATCCGCCGCTCGGTGGGCCGGCGCTGCCCCACCTGGCTCAACGAGGGCCTGGCCCAGTGGTACGAGGGCCGCCGCAATCCGGGACCCATGCCCGAGGACGAGGACGAGCTCGAGGCCCTCGAGCGGCGCTGGCGCTCCCCGGACACCCCGGTGGCCAGTCGCCGGCGGGACTACCGCGCCAGCGTGGCCCTGGTGGGCCTGCTGATGGACCGCGTGGGCGAGAAGGCCCTGCTGGCCGCGGTGCGGAAGCTGCGCCGGACCAGCAGGCCGCTCGACCTGGACATCGAGGGCCGCTCGATGCGGATGTGGTTGTTCAGGGACCGCGACCAGGACGACGGCGTGACCGAACTGCCGCTCGAACAGATGCTCATGCAGCAAAAGGAGAAAAAATAACTTTGGGGAGGCCGTCATGAACACCCGCATCGCCTTGGTGGCCGGTATGCTCCTGGTGCTCCTGTCCCAGGCAGTCGGCTGGTCGGCTGCCTGCCCTTCGCCTCGCCGCCCATGCGGGCGGGGGCCGGGGGCGGGGTGGCCTTCGGGCAGGTGGTCAAGCAGCACGACGGAAGCAAGGTGCAGACCGGGGTGGAAGGCATGTTCAACGCCCGGGTGGAGCTCATGCCCCTGGACGCCTTCCCCTCCCTGCTGATGCGCCACTACGACGTGGGCCTTGGCTACCTGGCCGAGTTCCTGGACGCGGACGTGCCCGCGGGGTCGCGCAAGCAGGGGCCGTACCTGTCGGGCACCTTCTACCCGCTGCTGATCGACGACTCCGGTCCGTCGGGGAACTTCCTGTGGCGGCTGGGGCTGACCGTCCGGGCCGAGGTCTTGTTCGCCGGCGTGGGTCAGGGGCTCGAGATGGGCGGTGGGGGCAGCCTGGGGGCAAGCTTCGGGTTCGCCTCCTTCTATGAGGGGCCCTTCGAATCGGAGGACATGTTCGGCTACGCCTTCGGGGAGGTGGGCCTGGAGGCCTACGTGGAGGTGGCCGTCCGCTATATGCACGATGGGCCTTACTACCTGCTGACCGCCGGGCTCATGTTCCGCCTGCCCGCGGCGGTGGGCTTCATGTGGATCTGGTAGCTGTCACAGCCTACTGCCGTCCTCGGTGAGCTGCAGAGATTGGATCCGGCAGGGCTCGTCGTCTATTGCGCTGGCCCAAGGTACGTGTATGCTGGTGGCGGCTTGTCCGTGGCAGTGTTCAAGCTGTTTTCGGCGGAGGAGTTCTAAAAAAGATCTCCGGAGCAAAGAGAATAGCGTCGAAAAACTTCCTGACCTTATCGGGGATGGCCAATCGCCTGCCGGAGATCAGAACCTTTTGCAGTCCGTGGCGCGGAAACCTCCGCCTCAATACCCTGCATTTGCTTTCGAAATCCTCGACCAGCTGCCCGGCCTGAATCCGGTCCGAGCATTTGGCTTCACATACGGTGATCATCCGGTCCGCTCTCTCGAAAAGCAGATCGATCTGCACTCCCTTGAAATCGCTGGTTGGCGGCTCGAACCACGATCCCGCCTTGTAACGGATACCCGAGAAGCGCAGCGCGTCAGCGATCTCACCCGAGTGCCTGCGACAAAGACGCTCAAAGGCGTACCCCTGCCACTGCCGCCAATCTCTGCCCAAAACGATCTGGGCCGGCTCGAAACGACCGGTCATGATCTCCTGTCTGGCCTTGTCTATGAAGCGGTAATAAAAATGAAGATATTCATCCAAGATCCGAAAGCGAACCTGCCGGCTTCGCGGGCCCTTGTCTATGGGGCTGTATCGCTCGATGAACCCGGCGAGCTCCAGATCGGCCAAAAGCTCTGTGAACCGTCCACCGGTGCGCATCCGGCAGGACGAAGCCAAAAGGTCAGCGGTTCGCGGGCGGGCGCTCAGCTGCCTCAGGATATTCTCGTAGACAGGGTTCTTTCCGAAATGGCTGATAAAGATCCGCTGGTATTCCCCGAAAAAATATCCCGTTTTAGAAAATGCATGCTCGTTCAGGTTCTGCATCAAGCTCAAACCCGGATTGAGCTCTTTCAGATACTGAGGAATGCATCCCAGGCACATTGCGATCTCCAGAACCTCCTCAACCGGCCTCTGCGCCGCGAAGAACTCGAAACTCTCGGCAAGCGTAAGCGGCTGGAGATTGATCTCCGTGGAGATCCGCCCGTACAGCGCTTCTGAGCGAATGACTTTTTTGACCATAAACGAGGAGATGGAGCCGCAGAGCACGAACCTGTGCTTGCGATTCCTGGAGAAGCGGTTGTCCCAGTAGGATTTGAAAAGGGAGACGAGGGGCGACCGCATGCCTGTTTAGCGCCGCGGAACAGGCGCCATGAGAGGATTCGTGCCGGGCGGACACTGTCGCCCTCGCGCCGCCCTTCTCACGTGCCACTCGAACTCAAGGCCGAGGATCATCCCGATGCGGTAAAGCTGCTCCAGGTTCTTGTTGAGGATTGCCGGGTTGAGGAGCCTCTGGACCTGGTTGTCCGATGTGCCCAGTTGCCGGGCCAGGTGCCGCTTGGACATGCGCTTGGCCGCAAGCGCCTCGTTGATCCGGGCGATCACCTTTTCTAGATGGGTGCGAAGCATGAACTGCGGGTCCTTTGTCAGAGCCAGCGGCTGGTCGTACGGCATGTAATCCTCGCTGCCGTCGGCGAACCGAAGTCCCAGGCTGCGACCCCTGGTCTCCCTGTCGATCCACACATCTTCGAGGTTGCGGCGGATGCCGATCTGGCCGTAGTGGACCTCGGCCTTTTTACCCGACGCGTACTCCACGGTCAGGACCTTGCGTCGGTTGTTGAAGGCTGCGTTCTTGATGCGCTCCGTTTTCATATTCTTTTCTCCCGCACCAGTTCAGTGAGTAAACTCTACTAAATCTAGTAGATGTTGTCAACCTTTGCAGGTAGGCTCCGGGTCTACGAACTCGAAATCTTTTTCGGTGGACCTCGCAGTGTAGGAAATCGTTCCATCAGGGAACGCAGAGAAATCGGACGAAGCGGAGGGTGTCTTCGCTCTCGCCCGGCTCGACGTAGCCGACGAGCTGGACGGGATCGTTGAGTGATTCGCCGTCCTGGTCGAAGGACTGGAGGTGCAGGGTGGAATAGCCGCCGCCTGCTCCCTGCCCTGACTGCCGCCATACCACGGTGAACCCGAGCCCGGTGTCCTTCATGGCAACCTCGGCTCCTTCTTCCGAAAGCAGCCACACCGGCGACTGCGAGAGGGGAAACTCGGTCCAGTACAGTCCCTGGAAGTCGTACACCTTGTTGCTCCAGGCCACCGCGAAACGATCCCGGTGGCGAACGACATCCATCTGGCCGTCGTCCGGAACCATCCAGGACACGTGAGCCACCGGGCCGACCACGGCTCCTTCCGGTGTAAGCTCGGCGTGATAGAGGCCGTCTTGCTCACTCCAGCTATCCTTTGCCCAGAACAGGTCGAAGCCTCCGTTGCCCGGCAGGATCCGCGGCGCCAGGGTCATGTCGTCACTCTGGGCGATGGTCGCGGGCTCTCCGACGAGTGCGCCGTCCGTAGAGAGTCGCTGGAAGTTCAAGTCCGCCCGTCCCATCTCGGACACCCAGGCCACCCCGTACCCTTCCTCGTCCGCGGCCACGGACGGGTTGGAGTCCCGGCCGTAGGAGGCGGCCAGGCTGGCGATGGGGCCTTGTAGCTCTCCGTCCCCGTTCACGAGGGCCGCCCGGACGACGCCGTAACGGTAGTAGGGTGAATCGTCCGGCTGGGTCCAGACCAGCGCCGCAAGCTCGCCGCTGCGTGCGGCTCGGACTCCGCGGACCCAGCCGTCGCTCGCGAACCCGCCGGGAAGAGGTTCGGGCTCCAGCCTGCGGCAGGCGGGACCCTGCGGATCGCCCCGGCGCTCGCTGCAGCGTCCATCCCGGCATATCGCTTCGATGTGCTCGGTGTCGCAGTGGTTGATGGAACAAACCTCGCAGCCTCCCAGGGTGCAGGAGGTGATCTCGGTGCGCGGGTCGTCCACGTATACTGCATGGCAGCCGCAAGAGCTTCGGATCAGCCTGCAATCTTCGGACGACTCGTCGGACGACTCGCAGGTGAATCCGGGGTCCAGGCAGCCCTCGATGTGGTCACAGGCCGAAGGCCCGCTTTCGCAGACCAGCCCGCGGCATACCGCGGGTACGCAGCGGCCGGTGCCCAGGTCGCAGCTCTCCAACGGGGGAGCGCACTGGTGGTCCGAGCGACAGAATCCATGGCCCACCGGTTCGTCGTAGGGCTCGTAGGTGAACGTCCCGGCCCGGCTCTCCTCCGGCAACGGCTGTTCGAAGGGCGGCCATCCGTAGAACACGTGCACGGGGTAGGTTCCCGCGGGCATGGGCGGCGTCAGGAAGGATAAGGAGCAGGGCAGGTGCCCGGCTTCTTCCACGTAGCCCACCGGATGCAGCAAGGTGCCTGCGCCGATCACCACCCACCACTCCAACGCTCCGATGTGGAACTCTCCTCCCGCGACGTCGATGAGGGTGCCGCCCGTTGTCGGACCGTGATCCGGCCACAGGCGAAGCGGACCCTCGCACCGCTCGGACCACACCACGCATTGGCCCGACCGGCAGATCCGGCCCTCCGGGCAATCCTCGTCCCGCTCGCAGGGCGGACACCAGCACATCCCGGTGGACAGACAGATCCCGCCGTGGATGCCCGCGGAAAGGCCGCCGACGTCGACGACTACGCCGACGCCGACGTGTCGGTGCGGAGGCTCTCGATGATCCTCTCGACCTGCTCGGCCCAGATCTGCGGGCCGTCGGGCCAGACCAGGATGGTGACGGTGATGACCCGGCCGGGGCGTAGCTGGCTGAAGCGCCAAAGGCGCACTCCGCTGGGGTAGACGAAGAGCTCTTCCATGGTGGGCACTCCGTCGAAGGCGCGTTCGCGCGCGGAACCGCTTCGGGTGGCGCCGTCGACCTGCTGGGAGCGGCGGGCGTTTTTCAAGGCTTCGAACTCGGCGGCGAGGCGCTCGGGCCCGGCGATGTCCTGCGGGCCGGGGCCCAGGCTGACGACGACCATCAGCGGGTCGATGCCCAGGTCGCCGAGGGCGAGCTCGCGCCTGTCTCCGTCGTCGGCTTGCCGCTGCCGGTCGGCGATCAGGGAGGGCACCTCGAGCGATACCCCGGTGTGCTCGAGCCCGACCCGCCGCCAGCCGGGTCGCCCGACAAGCTCCCAGGGCCGGCCGTCGGCCACGGCCCACAGGCAGCCCGCCAGCATGGTCGCGGCAACGAGCACGGCCGCCGGGAGCAGCCAGGCGGGGCGGCGCATCTCCCCGTGGTCCGCGCCGAAGCGGCGCAGGTCCGGGCCGCCGGCCAGCAGCCGGGTGCCCACCAGGGCCGCGCCCATGAGCCCGCCGCCCAGGTGGGCCCACAGGTCGATCCGCGGCAGGAACGAGATCGCCAGGTTGATCGCCAGGATCAGTAATGTGCTGCGCCGCAGCTGTATGAGCACCGGCGCGGGTATTTCCACCAGGGGCAGAAATGCCAGCACCGCGCTGGCGCCGAACAGGCCCCAGAGCGCTCCCGAGGCGCCCACGCTGAGCGCCTCGCCCCCGAGCAACGCGCTCGCCAGGCTGCCGGCCAACCCCGAGAGGCAGAACAGGATCAACAACCGGCAGGGTCCGAGCAGGCGCTCGATGAAGGTGCCCAGCACCACCAGGCCCAGCATGTTCATCACCAGGTGCGCCAGGCCGGCGTGCAGGAACACCGAGCTGGCCAGGCGGTGGAAATCCCCGCCGGCCACGAGCTGGGGCGCGTTGGCGCCCATCCGCATCAGGGTGGGTACGTACTCGCTGCCGCCCCACAGCCCTGACAGCAGGAACAGCAGTGAGCACGCGCCCAGGAGCGCCCAGCTCGCGAGCGGGCGGATCCGGCGCAGCCGCCTGGCAAAGGCGGCCAGGTCCCGGCTGCCGTCGGCGTTGGGGTCGACCACCGCGCACAACCGCTCGCGCAGGTCAGGCCGTGGTTCTGCCGGGCCCTGCTCGGCGAACCGCCGCAGGGCCCCGGCCAGCTTGCCGTCGGGGCGGGTGCGCGGACCGATCCACAGGCCGCCGTCGTCCTTGAGCTGCATCACGCCCACCCGGCGGTTGATCCCCCAGCCGATCTGCGCCCTGGTGAGCAGCCGCTCGTGCTCCTCGCTCTGTCCGCCGATCAGCACCAGGTGCAGGGTGCCGGCCTTGAGACCGCTGGTCACCTTGAGCAGGTGCTCGCCCAGCCCCTCCTCGGTGCCCGGCAGGTGGCGGAAGACCAGGGCGTAGCTGCGGTTGCCGAGCACCAGCACGGCCGAGTGCTCACTCAGTCCCAGCAGCCTTGCGGGCGCGTCGCCGCCGAGCACCAGGCAGGCGAGGGCCTGCTCGAACCGCTCGTCGGTCATGCGTCCTTGCGCTCCAGAAGGAATTGCAGCAGTTTCTCCGAGTAGTTGGTCAGCCTGGTGAACACCACGCCCATGCCTGGGGTCTCGTCCCCGCCGGGCTGCACCACCCGGACCACCTTGCCCTCGCCCTCGATGGTCTCCAGCTCGTCCATGATCAGGGTGAAGCGAAGGTTGACCGGGGTGTCCTTCGGCAGCGGATCGTCCGACTTGATGAAGACCCCGGACGCGGAGATGTTCTGCACGTACTCGACGATGAACTGTTCCACCGAGTGGAACTCCTTGTTGACCGTCAGCCGCTCGTCCTTGCGCTGCCCCCCGAATTCACTCTCGTCCATGTTCTCTCCTCCAGCCAGTGCCGTGGAACGATCTATACCCCCCGTGACTTGGGCGTCAAGTGGAGAGTACTTTTGTTGACAGGACAGGCACTTGGGATAGGATCGGAAGGTCGGGGGCCGGTGGAGGAGGCAGATGGCGGCGGACAGACGGGTGCTGTTGATCGTGCTCGACTCGGTCGGGATCGGCGCCATGCCGGACGCGGGCGAATACGGCGACCAGGGGGCGGCCACCCTCCAGAACACGGCCGAGGCGGTCGGCGGGCTGAGCCTACCCAACATGGCCGGGCTGGGCCTGGGTCGGATCGCGGACATCGAGGGCGTCGAAGCGGTGCCGGAGCCCGCGGGGTTCTTCGGTAAATTGGCCCTGAAGTCCGTGGGCAAGGACACCACCACCGGCCACTGGGAGATGGCCGGGCGGATATTGACCGAGCCCTTCGCGTTGTATCCGGACGGCTTCCCGCCGCAGATAGTCGAGCCCTTCATTGCGGCCACCGGCCGCGGGGTGCTGGGCAACAAGGCCGCCTCGGGCACGGTCATCATCGAGGAGCTCGGTGCCGAGCACCTCAGGACGGGCAAGTGGATCCTGTACACCTCTGCCGACTCGGTGTTCCAGATCGCAGCGCACGAGCACAAGATCCCCTTGGAGCAGCTCTACGATGCCTGCCGGACCGCGCGCGACCTGCTTGACGAGCACCGGGTGGGCCGGGTGATCGCCCGGCCGTTCGTTGGGGAGCCCGGCTCGTTCACCCGCACCTACAACCGGCACGACTACTCGATGAAGCCTGACGGGCCTACAGTGCTGACCGTGCTGGCCGACATCGGCGTGCCCGTGATCGGGGTGGGCAAGATCCTCGACATCTTCGCCGGCGTGGGCGTGGACCGCTCCGTGCCCACGCACGGCAACGCTGACGGGCTGGAAAAGACGAAGGAATTGCTCCAGGAGCTCGAGCGCGGCCTGATCTTCGTCAACCTGGTGGACTTCGACATGACGTACGGCCACCGGCGCGATCCCGAGGGCTACGCCGCCGCCTTGCAGGAGTTCGACCGGCACCTGCCCGCGTTGATCGAGGGGCTGCGGGCCGACGACCTGCTGCTGTTGACGGCCGACCACGGCTGCGACCCGACCTTCGAGGCCCACACCGACCACACGCGCGAGTACGTGCCGCTGCTGGCTTACGCCCCGGCACAGGCCGGCGCGGGCGATCTTTGCACGCGCGAGACGTTTGCCGATCTGGCGGCCACGGTGGCGGCGGCCTTCGGGGCCGACTGGAAGCTCGCGGGCGAGAGCTTCCTCGGCTCGATGGGCCTCGTCTAGGATTGGACAACAGGAGGGAACCCATGCGGATGGTGGACATAATACGGAAGAAGCGCGACCGCGAGGCGCTTCGGCCCGAGGAGATCCGCTTCTTCGTCCGGGGCTACTCCGAGGGCACCATTGCCGACTACCACGCCTCGGCCCTGCTGATGGCCATCTTCCTCAACGGCATGACCGACGAGGAGCAACTGGCCCTGACCAACGAGATGCTGCACTCGGGCGATGTGCTCGACTGGTCGGACCTGCCCGGGGTCAAGGTCGACAAGCACTCCACCGGCGGGGTGGGAGACAAGACCTCGCTGATCCTGGCGCCCGTCGCGGCCGCGGCCGGAGTGGTGATCCCGATGATTTCGGGTCGCGGGCTGGGCCACACCGGCGGCACCCTGGACAAGCTGGAGTCCATTCCCGGCTTCGACGTGCAGCTCTCCGCCGAGCGCTTCCGCGAGGCGCTCGCCACGACAGGGGCCGTGCTGGCCGGCCAGACCGCCGCGCTTGCCCCGGCGGACAAGAAGCTATACTCGCTCAGGGACGTGACCGCCACGGTGGAGAGCGTCCCGCTGATCGCCTCGAGCATCCTGTCCAAGAAGCTGGCCGGGGGCATCGACGCCCTGGTGCTGGACGTCAAGGTGGGCTCGGGCGCTTTCATGAAGAAGCAGTCCGACGCGTTCGCCCTGGCCCGCACCCTGGTGCAGATCGGCCAGCGGGCAGGCAAGAAGGTCACCGCGCTGATCACCGACATGGACCAGCCGCTGGGCACCCACGTGGGCAACACCCTGGAGGTGATCGAGTCCTGCGAGGTGCTCAAGGGCCAGTCTGACGGCGCCCTGGCGGAGCTGTCCTTCGAACTGGCCGCGCACATGATGGTGCTGGGCGAGAAGGCCGACGACCTGGACTCGGCCCACAAGAAGATCCGCGAGATGATCGACAAGGGCATGGCGCTGCGCAAGTTCCAGGAGATCGTGGCCGCCCAGGGCGGCGACCCGCTGGCGCTCGACGACTACTCGTTGATGCCCACGGCCAACAAGACCGAGGCAATCGTGAGCCCTTGCAGCGGGGTGGTCCAGCGGATCCACGCCGAGGAGGTCGGCGTCGCGGCCATGCTGCTGGGCGCCGGCCGGACAAGTGTGGACGACGAGATCGACCACGGCGCGGGCCTGGTGCTGCACCGCAAGGTGGGCGATCCGGTCGAGCATGGCGCGCCGCTGGCCACCCTGTACTACAACGACGGCAAGAACCTCTCCGAATCCCGGTCCAGACTGGCGGCGGCCTTCACCATCGGCGACGAACCTCCGCCGCCCGTCAAGCTGATCCAGAAGATCATCTCCTGACGGAGGCCACGTTGCAGGAGTTTTCGATGACGAAAACGACGGAACTGACCAAACAACTGGACGAATGCGTGGAGGTGGTCCGCGAGCGGACACAGCTCCAGCCGCAGTTCGGGCTGGTGCTCGGCTCGGGTTTGGGCTTCCTGGCCGACCAGATCGAAGGGCCGGAAGGGCCGCAGAAGATCGAGTACCGCGAGCTGCCGGGCTTTCCCGTGTCCACCGTACCCGGCCACGCCGGCCGGCTGGTGCTGGGAACCCTGTCGGGCCGGCCGGTGGCGGTCATGCAGGGCCGATCCCACTACTACGAGGGATACCCCATGGACCGCATCACCTCGGGGGTGCGGCTGATGGGCCGGCTGGGCGCGAGAACGTTCATCATCACCAACGCGGCCGGCGGCATCCGGGCCGACCTGCGGCCCGGCGACCTTATGCTGATCCGGGACCACATCAACCTGATGGGTAGAAACCCGCTGATCGGCCCCAACCCCGACGAGCTCGGCCCGCGCTTTCCCGACATGAGCGACGCCTACTCGTCCGAACTGCGCAACCAGGCCCGCACGATCGCGGCCGGCTTACGCATCCTGGTCAAGGAGGGCGTTTACGCCGCCTTCACAGGTCCGTCCTACGAGACCCCGGCCGAGATCCGGCTGCTCAACGTGATCGGGGCCGACGCGGTCGGCATGTCCACCGTCCCCGAGGTGATCGCCGCGCGCCACATGGGCCGGGCCGTGCTGGGCATCTCGTGCATCTCCAACCTGGCGGCCGGGATCTCGCCCGAGCCGCTCAGCCACGCCGAGGTGACCGAGACCGCCGAGCGGGTGCGCGACGTGTTCAGCCGGTTGATCCTGGCCCTGGTCGGCCGGCTAAAGGTCGAGGATCGGGCCGATGGCTGATCGGAAAAAAAAGCGCGCCGCGCGCCTTCACACAGCCGATCGCGAGCTGGTCGAGGCCGCCCTGGAAGCCCGCGAGCACGCCCACGCCCCTTACTCGCATTTCGCGGTCGGCGCCGCCCTGCGCGCGACCGGAGGTACGGTGTTCCGCGGCTGCAACGTCGAGAACGCCTCCTACGGCGCCACCGTCTGCGCCGAGCGCAACGCCGTGGCCGCGGCCGTGGTGGCCGGCCACCGCGAGTTCGACCTGCTGGCCATCGCCACCAGGACCAGCCCCCCTTCCCCGCCCTGCGGCCTGTGCCGCCAGGTGCTTTCCGAGTTCTCGCCGGCCTTGAAGATCCTGCTGGTCAACCCCGAGGGCGAGGTGATCCGCGCCCGGCTCGACAAGCTGCTGCCCATGTCCTTCACGGCGGAGCACATGTAGCGCGTAGATCACCCCGACTGCGCTCGGGGCGCGTAGCGGGAAAAAGAACTCGCCAGGAACTCCTCCCAGCTGTCGAAACCTTCGCCGGTCACCGAGGAGAGCTCCATTATCTGAAGATCCGGGTTGTGCTCGAGCGCCTCGGCCCTGGCCGTCTCGATGGAGAAATCGAAGTGCGGGAGGAGATCCACCTTGCTGATTACGAACAGGTGCGAGGTGCGGAAGGCGGCGGGGTACTTGGCCGGCTTGTCGGGGCCCTCGGGGATGGAGACCATCACCACCCGCCGGTGCTCCCCGAGATAGAAGCTCGCGGGGCAGACCAGGTTCCCCACGTTCTCGATGAAGAGGAGATCGAGCCCGTCGCCTCCGAGGAGTTTTTCCATCTCGTGGAGTCCCCGGTGGACGAGAGCGGCGTCGAGGTGGCACGCGCCGCCGGTCGTGAGCTGCACCACCGGCACTCCCTTGGAGCGTATCCTCTGGCAGTCGAGGTCGGTCTCTATGTCGCCCTCCAGGACCGCGATCCCGTATCTGTGGCCCAGGGTCTCCACGGTCCTTTCCAGCAACAGGGTCTTGCCCGAGCCCGGGCCGCCGATCAGGTTGATCCCGACCGCCCCCATGGCCTCGACGTGCTTCCGGTTCCGGTCGGCGATCTCGTCGTTCCTGGCGAGCAGGCTCTCGAAGACGTCTATCGTCTTCCCGGCGGCTCCCACCGCCGCACGTTCCTGGCATCCGCACGTGTCGCACATTACTCGGACTCCTTGTTCAATCTATTCAGTCTATTCCATCTCCACCTGGAGGAGAACGATCTGGTCGTCTCCCGGAGGCGCCAGGTCCACGCCGCCGCATTCGGGGCACTGGAGAATCCGCGCCGCGACCACGTCCATCACCTTCCCGCAGGACCCGCACGCCTTCGTGGCCCCGGGTTCCTCGACGACCAGCGCGGCGCCCCTGGCCGGGCCGTTACGTTCGGCCAGGGTCTCGAACGCGAACCTGAACGAGTCCTTCACGACCGGGGCGTACGGCCCGATCGAGATCCGCACCGACACCACTCTTTCGGCGCCGTGCTCTCGCGCCAGTCCGTGGAGCTTCTCGAAGAGCTCCTGGGCGAGGAAGAACTCGTGCATGGCCTAGCATATCCTGGGCAGCGGCTCTCCGCACAACGGTCTCAGGATCCTGGTGCCGCCGATATCCGTTCTCAACGTCACCCTGCCGGGAGGGCCGTCGAGCACGCGGCCGACGATCGCCGATTCGCGGCCCTCTTCGGTCGAGCGCATCAGATCCAGGGCCGCTTCGAGTTGCCGCGCGTCCACGAAGACCACGCATCTGCCTTCGTTCGCCATGTAGAGCGGATCGAGCCCCAACAGCTCGCAGGCGCTCTGTACGCCCGGCCGTATCCCTATCGCCGTCTCGTCCACCTCGATCGCCGCCCGCGCCGTCCCGGCCACCTCGCAGAGCACGGTCGCGAGGCCGCCGCGCGTCGGATCCCGCATGGCGTGGACACCGGCGGGCACCGCATCGACGAGTTTTTTCACCAGGGTGTGGAGCGGCATGGTGTCGCTGCGCATGTCGCCCTGGACAGACAACTCCGCCCGCCTGGTCAGGATCGTCACCCCGTGGTCCGCGATCGTGCCGGAGAGGATTATTCCGTCTCCGGGTTCCACCCTGGCCGCGGAGATGCGCACCCCCTCGGGTATCATTCCCAGGCCCGACGTGTTGATGAAGATCCCGTCGGCCTTGCCCCGCGGCACGACCTTGGTGTCGCCGGCCACGACCGGAACCCCTGCGGCGCGGGAGGCATTCCCGATCGACTCCGCGATCCGCGAGAGGCTCTTCATGGAAAAACCCTCTTCGAGGATCAGCCCGAGGCTCAGGCAGAGCGGATATGCCCCGCTCATGGCGACGTCGTTGATGGTCCCGTGTACCGCTAGGGAACCGATGTCCCCGCCCGGGAAGAAGATCGGATCCACCACGTAGCTGTCCGTGGAGAAGGCCAGCCGGCCCGAGGGGGTGTCCACGACCGCGCTGTCTCCCAGCTCGGACAGGATTGGGTTTTCAAGGCGGGGCAGGAAGAGCTTTGCGATCAGCTCCTGGCTGGCGAGACCGCCGCTCCCGTGGTCCAGCAGTATGACGCGGTCTTCCGTGTTCATCTCCTGTCTCCGTATCGAAAATGGGCCGCGCACGTTCCCTCCGACGAGACCATGCAAGGTCCAACCGGAGCGAGCGGGGTGCACCCGTGTGCGAAAAGCGGACAGTCCGGCGGGGTCACCAGCCCCTTCAGGACTTCGCCGCACATGCAGCCTTCCGGTTCGGCCGCGCTCTGAACCGCGACGTCGAGCCGGCACACGGCGTCGAGGTCGGCCCACTCCGGTCTGAGGGCGAGGCCGCTTTTCGGGATCGTGCCCAGGCCGCGCCACTCTGAATCGGCCTGCTCGAAGACCTCGTCCATCACGGCCCTGGCCCGCTCGTTTCCTCCCCACCTGACGGCCCGGGGATAGGCGTTCATGACCCTGGCCTCTCCCTCGATCACCTGCCGCGCGAGTTGCAGGATCGCCGCCAGGATGTCGACGGGTTCGAATCCCGCGACCACGCACGGCATCCGGTATTTCTCCACCAGGGGGCGGTATGCGGAGGCTCCGATGACGGTGCTCACGTGACCCGGGCAGATCAGTCCGTCCAGCGCGATCTCGCCGTCGCCGAGCAGGGCGTCCAGTGCGGGCGGGACGGTCTTGTGCGCCGCGAACAGCGTGAAGTTGCCGAGGTTCTGCCGGCGGGCCTCGATCATCGTCGCGGCCACGGTCGGGGCGGTGGTCTCGAACCCAACCCCCAGGAAGACGACCGTGTCCCCCGGCCGCTGTCGTGCTATCTGGAGGGCGTCGATCGGGGAGTAGACGACTTCAATGCGGGCGCCGCGCGCGCGCGCTTCGGCGAGCGAGCCGCCGCTTCCCGGGACGCGCACCAGATCTCCGAAGGTGACCACCGTGATCCCCGGCCGTTTGGCGAGAGAGACGAAGGCGTCGATCTCTCCCGCGGGAGTGACGCAGACCGGGCATCCCGGACCGGAGATCAGGACGATCTCCGGAGGCAGCAGGGAGCGAAGCCCGTGTCGGAATATGGATACCGTATGGGTGCCGCATACCTCCATCAGCCTCACCGGTCTACTCGCCAGGCCGCGAAGCTCCGAGATCATGGCTTGAACCAAGGAGCGTTCCCTGAAGGGAATCGTGTGTTTCACGGCGATTCTCTTTCTCCGTCGTCGGATCCCGCATCCAGTATTTCGCGCCACAGCCTCAGACTCTTCTCGGCTTCGGCTTCGTCCAGCGTCTCGATCGCGAATCCGGCGTGCACGATGAGGTAGCTTCCCTTTTGCGGCGTCCTGTCCAGGATGTCGAGGCGGACCTCTCTTTGGATGCCGCCGGAGTCGACCACCGCGACCGGGGGAAGACCCTCACGTACCTCGAGAACCCGCATTGGAATCGCGAGACACATACGTCAAACCTCCAATCACCGCCTGGCCCAGGGAGATTCCTCCATCGTTCGCGGGGATCTCGCAGCCCGCAAACGGCTGCAGTCCTTCTTCCTCGAGGCGATCGAGGAGCCCCGTCAGGAGGACTACATTCTGCATGCATCCCCCTCCGAGGACAACCCTCGTGGTTCCGGTCTCCCGGCAGAGCTCCGCGCAAAGACGGGCCAGGTTGCGGATGAGCCAGTCGTGGAAGCGGGCCGCGGCCAGCTCCCTTGGCACACCTTTTTGTAGATCGTCCAGCAGGCATTCGATCAGCTGGTTCGAGTCGATGATCGCAACCGCTCCCGACTTCCTGAGAGCCAGCCGGTACGGATCGGTCACGTCCACGGCCTTCCGCGCCAGGGCTTCCAGTTCCATCGCGGCCTGGCCTTCGTAGTCCGCCTGAAACCGGATGCCGAGCAACGCCGCGACCGCATCGAAAAGCCTTCCGCAGCTCGACGTGAGAGGCGTGTTCACCCCCCGCTCGATCATCTGCCCGATCACCTCGAGCTTCGGGGCATACTCCGAGACCAGCCCGAGCGAAAGGCTCTGTGCGCGTTCGGCGAAACCGCTCCCCATGAGGGACCGGAGCGCGGCTACTCCCATGCGCCACGGTTCGACGGCCGCCCGGTCCCCTCCGGGCAGCGGAAGAAGGGAGAGATGAGCCAGCCGCCGGTACCCGACGCCTTCAGCCAGCAGCACTTCGCCGCCCCACACGGTGCCGTCCGGTCCGTAGCCGGCGCCGTCGAGGATCACCGCGACGACCGGACCTCGAAGGCGGTGTTCGGCCATCACGGCCGCTGCGTGGGCGTGGTGATGCTGCACCCCGACGGCCGGGATGCCGAGACCGAGCGCGTAACGCGTGCTGGGATAGTCGGGATGCAGATCGTGCACCACGCACTCCGGCTCGAGCTCGAGAATGCCCAGGAAGTGCTCCATGCTCTCTTCGAAGAAGTCGAGCGTCCTTCCGTCATCGAGGTCGCCGATGTGCTGGCTCAGGAACGCCTCTCTCCCCCTGGCCAGGCAGAACGTGTTCTTGAGCATCCCCCCGCAGGCCAGGAGCCGCGGTAAGCGCCAGGGAACCTCGACGGGATCCGGGACGAACCCTCTCGATCGACGTACGATCCGGACCCGGCCGTCTCCCGCCACCCTGGCGACCGAATCGTCCACCCGTGTGACTATCTCCCTGTCGTGCAGAAGGAAGTGGTCGGCGACGCCGGCGAGCCGGCTCACCGCTTCCCCGTTTCCGGTGCAGATAGGCTCGTCGCTCAGGTTTCCGCTCGTCATCACGAGCGCCGGCGGGCAGTCGGGGCGGGAGAGGAGTATATGGTGTACCGGGGTGTAGGGCAGCATTATCCCGACTTCCGCGAGGGCGGGCGCTGTTTCGGCGGCCAGGGCGGGTCTGGAGCCCTTCTTCTTCTCGATCAGCACGATCGGCCGCCTGGCCGACGTGAGCAGCTCGGCTTCCCCGTCCGACACGCGCGCGAAGACCCGCGCGGCATCCAGGTCCCTGACCATGATCGCGAAAGGTCTGGCGTCCCGCCCCTTCCTCTTCCTGAGCCGGGCGACGGCCCTGGATGAGGTCGCATCTACAGCGAGATGAAATCCGCCCAGTCCCCGGATGGCCACTATCTCGCCGCGCCTCAACGCGGCCGACGCCGAGAGGATCGGATCTTCCACCGAACCGTCGGGACCCGTGGCGGAGATCCGCACGCCGCGGGCGTCGTGCCAGGTGACCCGCGGCCCGCATTCAGGGCAGGCGTCTGGCTGGGCGTGGAACCTGCGGTCCTCGGGGTCCTCGTATTCCCGACGGCAGCGGGGACACATGGCAAAGGCCTTCATCGAGGTAAGAGCTCTGTCGTACGGGATTCGGTGGACTATCGTGAGGCGCGGCCCGCAGTTGGTGCAGTTTATGAACGGGTACAGGTGGCGCCTGTCTGAAGGATCGAACAGCTCTTCTACACAGTCGCCGCAGGTCGCGAGATCGGCCGGGATCCGCGCGGTCCGGGCTTCGCCCGGCTCGCTGTCCAGGATGACGAATTCGCCCCGATCCGGCACCGGGGAGACCCGCTTCCTCTCGAGGGACGCGATCCTGGCCGCCGGCGGGAGCTCCTGCTCGAGCGCCATTGTGAACCTATCGACGTCCTGCTCCGGGCCCTGGATTCGTATGACGACGCCCTCGCCCGTGTTCATCACCGAGCCGGTCAACTTCAAGCGCGCGGCGAGCCTGTACACGAAAGGCCTGAATCCGACCCCCTGGACATTCCCCCTCGCGGTGAGCAGCCAGGACCCTCGGTCTCGGGAAATCGCTTCTCGATGTGTGGCGCTCACCCGGTTCAACCGTCAGTTGTTTCGCCTGGCGGCCAGGCGATCGAGACACCCCTGGCAGATGGCGGCCTGGGGTCCGCTGATCAGCGGGCCGACCTCGGAGGCCGGACGCCCGCAGAATCCGCACAGGGGCTCTGTGGGGCTGTGCTTCCCCGCGAGCCAGTCGCGCGCCTTTTCGAGCCACGGGTCAGCCGGCCCGACCTGTTCCAGCGTGGCCACGGTTCGTTCCACGGCCGCGCGATCGCCCATCTTCATGGCCAGCCAGCCGGAGGTCTTGTAATGCTGGACGGCCTCGCGCGCGCAGTCCATGGCCGCGGCGGCGTCTCCCAGGCCGGCGTAGACGCCGGCCGAGTCGCCCGGGATCCGCAGTGCGGTCTGCAACAGGAAGGCGCTCAGCAGCGGCCGGTCCGCGGCCAACTGCTCGCGGGCGTGGTCGAGCAGCAGGTTGCGGGCGTCGTCGTTGAGCTTCCGGTCGGCCAGGCGGGCGGCCTCGCTCAGCACCGGGTTGATCCGCTCGCGCGCGGTCGGGCTCAGCTCGGGCAGCTGCCGGGCGGCCTGCGCCAGCCTCGGAGCCCCGGTCGATCCCAGGAAACGGCCGGCCAACAGGCACGCGCTGCAGACCCGGCCGGCGCCTGGGATGGGGCTGAGCTCATCGGAAGCCCCGCCGCACACGGAGCAGCGCTCGCGTCCAGCGTCGTCCACCGCGTTCACGAGCCTTCCCGACCCATCAACCTCTCGATGGTCTTCAGCAGCTCTGTCAGGCGGGTGCCCTTGGCGACCGCCGCGTCGGCATGGTGCAGCTCGGCCAGCTCCCGCAACCTTGCCTCGTCGATGCCCGAGTAGAAGATGATCTTGATGTCAGGCCGGAACTCGCGAAGGGTGTCGCAGGCCTGGTCGCCGGACAGCGAGCCCGGGAGCATGATGTCGAGCAACACCACGTCGGGCCGGAAGTTCCCCAGGAGGTAGCCGGCGCCGATGGTGTTTGAGGCGGTCTTGACATCGTAGCCGCTCTTCTGAAGGACTTGCCGGAGCATGACCAGGATGTTCGGGTCATCGTCGACCACCAGGATCTTTCCCTTGTTATCCATGTCGTCCTCCTCACACTCGTGCTCACCAGTTCCATGAGTCGGCCCCGGCCACGTCGTCGCCGAGGGCCGCGAACTGGCAGAACTCCGCACCCTGGGCCCGGCAGCTCAACTCGTTGCACGTGGCCGGAATGCGAAAGAGCGACTCGACCAGGCCGGAGACGGCGCCGGCCGCCAGGTGGCAGACGGGCTGGTCCGCCTGCCCGTATGCCTCGGCGAACGGTGAGCGCCCGATCCGGATCTGCACGACCTTCTCGTCGGCCGAGAAGACCTGCGTGCTCCACTCGCCCCAGCCCAGTGAGGTGGCGTGGCGGCAGAACAGCCGGGCCAGCTCCTCGGGTTGGCCGGACCCGACCGCGACCCGCAGGCGCCTGAGCTCCATCGCGGCCCAGATCGATCCGGCCGCGTAGAGGTACTCCGAGGACTTGACTCCCAACCGGTCCTCGACCCCTTTCTGGATCTCGGAGATGGTCTCGGGACGCATCACCAGGTGACGCACGGGGCCGAGCTGGAGCACGCCGGGTTGGGCGATCAGCAGCGATTGGAGTCGATCGTCGCCCATGGGTTCAAAGCCTACGCTATCACCGGTGGGATTGCAGGGTCAAGGAATGCGACGCAGGGAAAGGACCAGCAGGGCCAGCAGGAGCCAGGTCATGCCGCCCGCGCGTGCGCCCAGGGGGCTGCAGCCACAACCGTCGGCCTCCGGCTCCCATTCGTCCGGGACGCAGCCTTCTCCGTACGGGCGGTACCCTTCTGGGCAAGGGCTCTGCTCGTCGCCCCCGTCCGTCCGGTCCTCGTCGGGATCGCCCGGGCCTGGATCGGCCCCCGGGTCGGCCGGGCTGCCATCCGGCGGTCCTCCGTCGTCGGTGCCGCCGGCGTCCCATCCATCGCCTCCGTCCCCTTCACCGTCCTCCTCCCCTCCGTCTTCCAGGCCGCCGTCGGGCTCGTCCGCGGGGCAGTACCCGGCGGGAAAGCAGTAGAGGTCCCCGCCCTGGACGGGCTCGCAGCAACCCGCCGGGAAATCGCCGCTGCAGTCCACGGCATGGGCGCACGGGCGGGAGCAGAACGAGAACGGGTCGGCGCCCGAGCTGTACAGGCAGGTGACCACGCCCAGGTTGGGGTTGCAGAACGGCAGGGCCGGACCGCCGGGATAGGCGCAGGGCTCGCCCGGCCCGCCCAGGAAGTCGTACGACGGTCGCGGCTGGCACTCGCCGCCTGAATGGCTGAAGTCGGCCGTCAGGGTGTAGGGGCCCGGCAGCTCGACGCCGCCGGCGTCAACCCAGGTGTCGAGGACCAGGTAGTAGTCTCCGCAGCCGGTGAGCGGCAGGTCCAGGGTCGTGTCGTGGCGGGCGATGCAGTCGCGCTCGGCCGCGTTGGCGTACAGGTGCAGGTCGATGTCCACACCGATCCCGTCGCTGACCGAGGCGGTCAGGATTCCGGGAGTGTCCACCGTGAAGACGTAGACGAACTCGCGACCGGACTCGTCGGTGTCCGGGGCGGCGCCGCAGGCGTCGAACAGGTCCGCGGGAGCCCGGGTGGTGTCGCGGGAGTCCTCGTAGGGCCAGCGATCGATGGGGATCGGGTTGGACAGGCTGCCCAGGTCCGACCCCCCGCTTTCGATGGAGTCGAGCCGGATGGCCTCGAAGCCGGCCACCCCGGCCCAGGAGGCGAACCAGTTGCGGCGCACGTTGGGCGGCATGGCCTCGTAGTACAGCAGGGTGCCGTCCGAAAGCGTGTCCCCGTAGATCACGATGTGGTAGCCGGGCTCGTTCAGGGCGTCCCCGGGCTGAAGCTCGGAGAGGTCGATGACGCTGGAGATGTCGCCGATGGTCCAGGTGCCGTACTTCTGGCCGGTGTCCCAGCAGGCGCTGACGTACCCGGAGCAGTCGAGGCCGGTGGTGCACGCGGCCACCTCCCCGCCGGCAGGGCTGCCGGCGCCCTCGCCCTCGTCGATGTCCAGGTCGAAGCGGTGGAGCATGACGAATCCGCCCCAGTCGTAGGGCAGGCCCATGTGGTCGCCCTCGACGTACTCGCTCTGGTAGCCGGTCAGGCAGCTCGCCTGGAGGTTGGACGCCGAGCAATGCCAGGGGTGTCCGGCGAAGGCCCTGGCGCGGTCCATCACCTCGGCCCGGTCGATGGCCGCGGCCGGGATCGCGAGCACCAGCGCCAGGCCGATGGCCGTAAGGACCGGGGATCTCATGGCAGCCTCCAACGCCAGACCTGCAGGCCGTCGGCTATGGGGTGGATCAGCAGGGTCTCGCTCGGGGTGCGGGCGAAGCGGCCCGCCGGGATGTAGAGCCAGTCGTCAGGCATCCGCCAGGTGCCGGCCGGCTTGCCCGACCGCACCCGGATCACCTCGCGGCTCACCCGCACCCGGCTGCCGTCGAGCAGGCGCTCCACCTCCAGCAAGACAGTCTCCGGACCGCAGACGCTCGCCAGCCGGGCCGAGGCCAGGGCGCCCAGGTCGATCTCTGAAAAGTGGGCCCCGGGCTCCCGCCCGTCCTCCACCCCGTCCGGGCGCTTCCACTGCTTGAGGATCGTCCTCCCGTCGAAGAGCCGCAGGCCGCATTCCAGCCGGCTGGCGGGAGGTCCGTGGCGGCGGTCGAGCAGCACGGCCCGCCAGGGACGGGGTGCGTCCGGGCGGCCGAGCACGAAGCGCTCCCCGTGGGCGTTCTGAAGCTCCAGCAGTCCGGCGGCCGAGAATGCCAGACCCCGCGGCGGGCCGATGTGCACGGGCAGGTCGAGGGGATCGAGCGCGCGGCCCCTGGCGTCGAGCAGCTCGATCCGCCGCAGGTGCCAGCTCGTCAGGGCGAACGAGCCGTCCGGAGCCACGGCCAGCAGGTCGTGACTGTGCGGCGCGACTGTCATGGTGCGCATCAGGCGGCCGGCGCGATCGTAGCCGGCCAGCCGGTGGGCCAGGTCGTCCAGGATCCAGATCGTGCCGTGGGGGCCCACGGCCGCGGCGCCGGGGCCGCGCGCAGGTCGCTCCGGTCCGCCCGGATCCAGCGTAAGCCCGGCATCTCCTCCCCAGGGGATCACGAAGAGCAGCTCGGGCGCGGCCCCGGATTCCCTTGCTCCGCCCGCTGCGGGGCCCGGCAGGCAGAGCTGGAATGCGAGCAATGCGATTGCGCTCGTTCGTCTCACCGGTTCACCTCGCCGTCAGAATCGTTCCCAGAGACCCCTGGCCCGCTCGCGGGCGCGGGCCGCGACCTCGGCAGGGTCGACGCCGGTCACCCGGCCGTCGGCCAGCCGGATCCGGCCGGCGACCACGGTGGTGTGGGCGGCGGCCTTGTACAGGCCGAACAGCAGGTGGCCGAGGAAGTTGTCCGGATCCAGTTCGGTGGGGGCGAAGTAGTCGTAAACCACCACGTCGGCGGCGGCGCCCGGATCGAGGACGCCCAGCCGGCAGCCGAACAGCCGGCCGGCGATCATCCGGTTGGTCGCGATCATATGCGCCGTCTCGGACCACATGGTGCGCGGATCGGCCGTTCGATGGTGGCCGAGCAGGAAGGCCGCCCGGATCTCCTCGCGCACGTCGGCCTCCATGCCGTCGGTGCCCACGCCCACGGCCACGCCCGCTCTCAGCATGCGGTCCACCGGTGCCGCGCCGACAGCGTTGTTCATGTTGGACTGCGGGTTGTGGACCGCGAAGGCGTCCGCTTCCCGGAGGAGCTCCCACTCGCTCTCGTTCGTATGGACGCAGTGGACCGCGATGCTGCCCGGGGTGATGACCCCGAGATTGCACAGCCGATCGAGCGACCCCGAAAAACCGCGCGCGCGCGCGTCGGCCGCGTCCGGGGCCGCCTCGGCGGTGTGCACGTGGAAGGCCAACCCGGCCCCTGCCCCGGCCGCCGCGCAGGCGGCCAGGCTTTCGTCGGACAGGGTGAACGAGGCGTGCAGGCCGAACATGCCGGCCAACATCGGGTCGCCGGCCGTCTTCCTGCCGAAGCGCACGTTCTCGGCGATGCCGGCGTGCATGATCCCGGCGCCGTCCCGGTCGGAGACCTCATAGCAGGTGGAGAAGCGCACCCCCACCCGCGTCGCCGCTTCCGCCAGCACGTCCAGCGAGCCGTCCACGGCGTGCGGGCTGGCGTGGTGATCGATCACCGTGGTCACCCCGGCGCGCAGGGCGTCGATCAGCGGCACCTCGGCCGAGGGGGCCAGATCCTCGAGGGTCAGCACCTTGTCCAGCCGCCACCAGAGGCGCTCGAGGATCTGCACGAAGTCCTCGGGCGGCGCGTCCTTGAGCCCCATGCCCCGGGCCAGGGTGGAGTACAGGTGCATATGGGCGTTTATGAAGCCCGGGGCGATCAGCCTCCCGCCGGCGTCGACGATCCGGCCGCCGGAGGCGGCCCCGGCCAGGTCCGCGTCGGGGCCCACCCGTTCGATCTCCGCTCCCCGGCAGAGCACCCCGCCGCAGAAGACCTCCGGCTCGTCGCCCCCGGTGTAGACCAGCCCGTTGCGGATCCACAGCCGTTCCATGGGCACCTCCCGCCCGACATGGTAGGCGAACCGCCCGGCGACGGCAAGCTATTGCGAACGACGGCCAAATGTGGGAGTCTTTTTACCGGGGAACCTCCGTTGGCCAAGAAGTTTGGAAAATACACCCTCTTGCGCCGCATCGCGGTAGGCGGCATGGCCGAGATCTTCATCGCCCGGCACACCGGCATGCAGGGCTTCAAGCGCAAGATCGTCATCAAGAGGATTCGCTCCCACCTGTCAAAGGAAAAATCCTTCGTCAACATGTTCTTCAACGAGGCCAAGCTGGCCGCCCAGCTCACCCACTCCAACATCGCGCAGATCTACGACCTGGGCCGCATCGGCAGGTTGTACTTCATCGCCATGGAGTACGTGAGCGGCCGTGACCTGCGCACGGTGGTGAACAAGGCCGAGGCCAAGGGCATCCCCTTTCCGCTGGAGTACGCCCTCAAGGTGGCCGCCGACACCTGCGAGGGGTTGTTCTACGCCCACCGCAAGTGCGACGACTCGGGCGCCGATCTCAACATCGTACACCGGGACATCTCCCCGGAGAACATCATGGTCTCGTTCGACGGGGAGGTGAAGATCCTCGACTTCGGGATCGCCAAGGCCGAGAACCTGGCCAGCGAGACCCGGGTGGGAGAGATCAAGGGCAAGCTGGGCTACATGAGCCCGGAGCAGATCATGGGCAAGAGCCTGGATCACCGCTCCGACCTGTTCAACCTGGGGGTGGTGCTGTACGAGCTGGTGACCGGCCACAAGCTGTTCACCGGCAAGAGCGACGTGGATATGCTGCGCAACGTGGTCGAGGGCAAGATCTACCCGCCCTCCTACTTCGACAAGGACGTCCCCAAGCCGGTCGAGGAGCTGATCATGCGCGCTCTTCACCGCAATCGCGAACAGCGTTACCAGTCGGCCTGGGAGATGCAGTTCGACATCCGCCAGTTCCTGTCCGGCCACGAGTTCAACCCGTCCAACATCCAACTGTCCAACTTCATCCACCAGATCTTCGCTTCGGAGATCCGCAAGGACGAGTCCAGCCTGGCCAAGGCCGAGGCCGAGGTCGATGCCGAGGTCGATGCCGAGGTCGATGCAGAGGCAGACGAGGACGAGTCGTCCGGCGAGGAGACCGTCTCGTTCGTGGTGGACAAGACCGGCGAGAACCCGGATCTGCTCGTGGCCGAGCTGCTGTCCGCCCAGGAGGGGCGTCTGTCGGTCACCGTGGAGATCGAGCGCGGCCAGTACGAGAAGCTGCACCAGATCGCCGAGCGCAACGGCCTGACCGTGCCGGCCTTTATTCGCGAAGTGCTGATGCAGTATACTCGGTTCATGTGATTCCCCGGAGTGGCCATGCAGCGCGCGAGGAAAGTACTGGGCGGGTTTCTGTGGACGCTGGTGCTGGCGGCCGGCTGCCAGGACAGTACCTCACAAGGCCGGCCCTGCGCCGGCGACGCCGATTGCCCGGACGACCAGGTCTGTGTCGATGGCCGCTGCACGCAGGTGTCGGACACCGACGGCCGGGACGGGCATCCGGACGGCGACGGCGGCACGCAGGCCGATCGGGGAGATCCGGGCTCCTGGGACGCGGGCGGGCTTCAGCCCTGCGAAGGCCAGGCCGACTGCACCGAGCCGGAGATCTGCTTCGGCGGGTTCTGCGTCGAGGTGGATCCCGACCCCGACTGTCCGGAAGACGACGACGACTCCTGCGACGACGACTCCTACTGCGAACCCGAGTTGGACGGGTGCGTCCCGTGGGAGGCCCACCCTGATCCCCAGCCGCGCTGCGAGCACATCCCGCCCGAGGGGGAGTTCACCCCGGTCGAGGAGTGGGTCTGGCAGAACCCGTCCGAGGCGCCCGGGTGGGACGAGGTCATGATGACCCCGGTGGTGATCGACCTGACCGGGCAGGCCGACCCGGAGTTTTTCGTGGTGCCTGCGGTGGTGTTCAACTCCTTCAACGCCGAGAGCGGCTACTCCCGGGACGGCGTGCTGCGGGCGGTGCGCGGCGACACCGGCGAGCCGATCTTTTCGGTGACCGATCCCCTGTACTACACCCATCCGGTGTCCAACATCGCAGCGGGCGACCTGGACGGCGACGGGCTGCCCGAGATCGTCACCGGAAAGAGCGGCGGCCAGGACCTGATCTGTTTCAACGCCGACGGCTCGTTCCGCTGGGCCACCGACACCGGCAGCCTCAACATCGGCTGGGGCGGGCCGGCGATCGCCAACGTGGACGGCGAGGGCTTGCCCGAGATCGTGGTGGGCGCGGCGGTGCTCAACGCCGACGGCACGGTCCGCTGGCAGGTGTCCGGCTCGCGGGGCCAGAACCGCGAGGGCGTCGGGGACCCGTTCACCCCTTTTTCGGTGCCGGCGGACGTCGACGGCGACGGCAAGATGGAGATCGTCACCGGCGACACCCTTTACTCCCACGATGGTCAGGTGATCTGGGACACCGGTTTCGGCGACGGCTTCGTGGCAGTGGCCGAGTTCGGCACGGGCGGCCCGCCCGAGATCGTGGTGGTCAGGCAGGGCGAGGTGCGGGTGCAGAGCTCCATCGACGGCCAGATCATCACCCACTGGACCAACCTGGACCTGATGCAGCTGCCCGAGTGCGTCCCGGACTGCGGACTGCTCGGCCCGCCCACGGTGGCCGACTTCGACGGCGACGGCGTGCCCGAGATCGGGGTGGCCGGCTCGGACGTGTACATCGTGCTGGACACTCGCGGCGGCGCTCCGCTCTGGAGCGTGGCCACCCGCGACGGATCGTCGAACATCACCGGAAGCGCGGTGTTCGATTTCGAGGGCGACCACCGGGCCGAGGTGGTATACGCCGACGAGGTGAGTCTCAAGGTGTTCCGCGGCAGCGACGGGACGGTGCTCTACGAGCAGCCCCACTCCTCGCTGACCGCCTGCGAGTACCCGGTCATCGCCGACGTGGACGGCGACGGCAACGCCGAGATCGTGGTTGCGCAGAACGACCTGATGTCCGACGCCCCGGAGAAGTTCAAGGGCATCCGGGTATTCGGGGACGCGGCTGACAACTGGGTCACCACCCGCAGGATCTGGAACCAGCACGCCTACCACGTGACCAACGTGGCCGAGAACGGCGCGATCCCGGTGCAGGCCGAAAAGAACTGGGAGATCGAGGGGCTGAACAACTTCCGCCAGAACGTGCAGCCCTTCGGCATCTTCGACGCGCCCGACCTGACCGCCAGGGGCCTGGGCTTCGACGCCGCGGGCTGCTCCACCGAGGGCATCGTGCTCTACGCCGCGATCTACAACCGCGGACACCGGATGGCCCCCCCGGGCGTTCCGGTGGCCTTCTACCTGGGCGACCCCCGCGCGGGCGGCGCCCTGCTGGGCGTGGTCCGCACCGCCCACCCGCTCCAGCCCGGCCAGGCCGAGGTGGTGGCCTTCTGTTGGGCCGACCCGCCCATCGACACCTTTGTGGACGTCTACGCGGTGGCCGACGACACCGGCGGTGGGGCCGAGCCCACAGGAGAACACTCCGAGTGCCGGGAGGCCAACAATACGGGCCTGATCGCGGACGTGGTCTGCCGGCAGGAGACGTAAGCGGCCTCCGAAAAAAGCCGAAGGTTTTCCGGGGATCAGGGCACATATTGGATTGGACGAGAATTCCCCTGATGGAGGTTTGCGATGCGATCGCATCGGCTGGTCGGACTCCTGGTCATTCAGCTCGTACTTCCGGGCGTTGCGGGCGCGGACCCCGGCTTCCCGCAGGTGACCGGCGCCGAGCCGGCCTGGGAGGATGGGTTCGGAGAGGACCTCCAGCCGTTCGAAGACGCTTCCGCGGTCGAGATCCGTTACGTGGACAGCGAGGCCGGCCTGGATTCCTACGACGGCTCCGAGGCCTATCCCTTCGCAACCATCAGCAAGGCCTTAGAGGTGATCTCGGCCATAACGACCGAAGGCGGAACCGTGGTGGTGGGCGCCGGGATCTACCACGAGCAGGTCAGGCCGCCCGACATTTCCGCCAGCCGGGCCAACCCGGTGACCCTGCTCGCCGACCCACCCGACGGGCGGTCGGTGGTGCTGGACGGTGAAGGGGTGGTGCCGGATAGCGAGGGCAACCTGGACGCTCCGGCAGGGGTGAGCCTGTATAGAGAATCAGTCTTCATCATCCGGGGATTCCTGATTCGCAACTGGTCCGGCTACGGCCTGGCGATCCAGCAGAGCTCGGACTGCCAGGTGCTCGACTGCGCCTTCCAGGACAACGGCACCGCGATGAACGATCCGGTCGACGTGGTGCTGATCTCCAGCCTTGACGCGCGGGTGATCGGCAACCTGTTCGACTCGGCCACCGAGCGCGCCCTGGACGACCGGTCCACCGACTCCTGGATCGCGCTGAACACCTTCAGCGGCCACACTTCCAGCGCGGTAAAGATCGGTCCCTACCCGGGGGGCCGGGGCTGCCTCCTTGCGCACAACCTGTTCTTCGACAACCCGGCCGCGCAGGGCGTCGTGTACGCGGGCGACGTCCGCGGCGTGACGGTCCAGCGCAACCTGCTGGTACGCGGCAACCTGCAGGGCATCCGGATCGACGGGGCCGAGGACTCGGTCTTTTCGCTCAACACCGCGGTCGGCTTCCACGCCGGCATCCAGCTGCGCGATCTTTTCGGCTGCCGGGTGGAAGGAAACATCCTGGCCGATAACACCATGGGCGTGGAGTTCCTGTCCCTGTACCTGCAGGACACCACCGTGGACTACAACCTGTACCACGGTAACACCGCCGACGTGGAGCAGGGCGATGCCGGCCCCAACGCCGTGTTCGCGGATCCGGGTTTTTCGGATCCGGGCCAGGACGACTACACCCTGGCCGCCGGGGGCGCGGCCGTGGACGCCGGGCCGCCCGATCTGCCGGTGCCCGAGGGCGGCGGCGAGCGGGTGGACGCGGGCGCCTTCGAGCGCGGGGCCGGCGATCCCTTCTGGCACTACCAGCCCGTGGGCTCCGTGGCCGACCTCACCCCGGCGTTCACCTGGGTGTACGTGGATCGCGATCCGGCGGCTGTCCAGGACGCCTTCCGGGTGCAGCTGGACACCCATCACGGGTTCGACTCGCCCGAGTTGCTCGACAGCGGCTGGGTGACGGGCGGGGCGACGACCTGGACCGTGCCCCACCGGTACGAGCTGGCCGCCGGCCGCTGGTACGTGCGGGTCGAGACCCGCGACGCCCGGGGCCAGGCAGGGCCGTTCAGCGATCCCCACCTGGCCTTCGAGGTGTCCCAGGCACCCGCCTGCGCGGCCCAGTCCGGCACTCCGTGCGCTCCCCTGGACGGTTGCGACGGCTCCTGGCTGCCGGCCTCGGACGAGCCGCGCTGCTGCCTGGGGGACTGCACCGCCTGCCCGGACGCCGACTCCGACGGCCACCTGGACGCCGCCTGCGGCGGTCTTGACTGCGACGACGGCGACGCGGCCGTGAACCCCGACGCGTATGAGACCTGCGACAACGGCATCGACGACGACTGCGACGGCGCGACCGACCTGGGCGACGCGGACTGCGGGTGCGTGGACCACGACCAGGACGGCTACGGGGACAACTGCGCCGCAGGCCCGGACTGCGACGACTCGATCGCCTCGGTCCACCCGGGCGCGGACGAGGAGTGCAACTACGTGGACGACGACTGCGACGGCGACACCGACGAGGGCTTCGACCTGGACATCGACCCGGACAACTGCGGCGAGTGCTTTTGGGCTTGCCGCGCAGCCGAGGTCTGCGACCTGGGCACCTGCGCCGACTCCTGTGGCAGCGGCCGCACCGACTGCGACCGCGCCTGCATCGACACCTCCACGGATCTTGGAAACTGCGGCGCCTGCGGCCAGACCTGCGACCTGCCCAACGCCGGCGAGCGCTGCGCCGATGGCCAGTGCCTGCTCACCGCCTGCGAGCCCGGCTGGGTCGACGGAAACGGAGATCAATCCGACGGCTGCGAGTACGAGTGCACCCCGTCCCCCGAAGGTGCCGAGATCTGCGACAACGGCATCGACGACAACTGCGACGGCCAGATCGACGAGGCCTGCGAGGGGACAGGGGGCGGCTGCTCCTGCGGCGCGCAGACCGGACCGCGGACCTGGGTGACTTTCTTGTTCGTTGTTTTATGCTTGCGGGCCGTCGCCCGCCGTAGCGGGCTATGGCCCGCGAAGGCGGGTTGCCGGCGCCGGCGACGCTGACCAAAGATCCTAGTTCCAAGTTCCAAGTTCCAAGTTCCTGGTTTGGGAACTAGGAACTAGGAACTTGGAACTAGGAACTAATATTACGAAGTATCAGGGCTGCACATTCGCCACCCCGTTCGCGCCGTTCTCGCCGTCGAAGCCGTTGTCGCGCGACTCGCCGCCGGTGCCGCCGGACACGGCGTAGTAGCCCCAGGTATCGTCCAGCCCGCCACCGCCGGCGTCGACCAGGATGCGGCCCCCGCCGCCGGCGCCGCCGGCGTCGCCGGCGTCGGAGCGGCCGCCGTCGCCGCCGCGCACCGAGATGGTGTCCTCGATGGTGATAAACCCGCCGGCCGCGGTTACCGCCACCCGGCCGCCCGAGCCGCCGCCGGCGCCTCCGGTGCCGGCGTAGCCGTCGCCGCCGGCGCCGCCGTCGGCGAACAGGGCGCCCTCGATGGTGACCTCGCCGCCGGTGGTGGCGATCACCAGCACCCCGCCGCCGCCGCCCCCGCCCCCGCCGCAGTTGGGGCCGCAGGTCGAGCCGCCGCCGCCGCCGGTGCCGCCGTTGTGGTCCGATCCCTGGGTGTTGGCCGCCCCGCCAGGACCGCCGGTGCCCACGCCCGCGTCGCCGCCGCCCGAGCCGCCCTGGCCGCCGAAGCCGCCTCCGCCGCCGGCCTGTCCGCAGCCGCCGGAGATCCCCGAGCCGGCGCCGGTCCCGCCGCCGTCGCCCGAGGCGGTGCCGCCGCCCACCGGGAATCCACCGCCTTCGCCGGGCGGCGTGCCCGGGCCGCCTTCAGAGCGCGGCTGGCCGTTGAGCTGGCCGTCGCCGCCACCCCCCCCGCCCCCGCCGCCCGGGCCGGACGCGCCGCCGTCGGCCGGGTTGTAGTAGCCGTCCGGGCCGGTGTTGCCTGATACGTGGATCTCGCCGCGGATGAGCACGTCGCCGGTGGCCAGGAACTGCAGCGGCTCGTCCCCGGCGCCGTAGACCACCGCGCCGGTGTGGATGATGATGTTGTTGCAGGTCTGCACCCCGGACAGCCAGACCACGTCGCCCGGGTCGATCACGCAGTCAGGGAACACGGATTCCTCGATCACGGTGAACGCAGCCGTGGTGCTCCCCACCAGGTTGGACAGGGTGACCGTGCAGGGGCCGATGGGCGCGTTCGAGGCGATGGTGAAGGTGGCGAACAGGTACAGCCCGTCCGGGCTGTAGCTCACGTTCGAGACCGAGATGCCCGGGTTGTCGGTGGCCACCGAGCAGCCCAGAAGACCGCTGCCGTAGAAGGCCACCCGCACCGAGTTGCCCTGCAGCCCGCTGTCGGGCGAGACCGAGATGACGGTCGGGCTGGTCTGGACGGTCACCGTGGAGGTGTCGCTCAGGCCTGAGTTGCGGGCCGTGACCGTGACCGGCCCGCCCGCGGACACGGACCAGGCCAGACCGTTCAAGGCGATCTGAAGCACGCCGGTGTCGGACGACTCGTAGGTCGTGCCGGAGGCCGACCCGGTCAGGTCCATCTGGCTGCCGTCCGAGTAGTGGCCGATCAGCGTGAACTGCAGAGTACCGCCGAGGCCCAGCACGGCGGTCTCCGGCAGCAGCTCGATCCACTCCAGTGTGGGCGAGGCCACGTAAACCTGGCAGGAGTCGGAGAAACCGCCGAAGGTTGCTTGCACGATAGCCGAGCCCGCACCCTGGGCGCGCACCAGGCCGCCTGCGGTGACCGTTGCCACCGAGGGGTTGCTGGAGTCGTAGAGGGACAGAGCGGTCACGTCCTGGTTGGAGCCGTCGGAGTAGTATGCCAGCACCTGCAGCTGGAGGGTGTCGCCGACGTCCAGCATCGCGCTTTCCGGCAGCATGTAGATGCCGAGGAGCTCCACCGGTCCGAACACCGTGACCAGGCACTGGTCGCTCAGCCCGCCGAAGGTGGCGGTCACCGTGGCTTCGCCGGCTTGCAGGGCGTCGATCCTGCCGGTGAGCCCGATCCCGGCCACCGCCGGGTTCGTGGAGGAGTAGCCGGCCAGGGTGGTAACGTCGATCGAGCTGCCGTCCGAGTACCAGGCGATCACCGTCAGCTGGAACGAGTCGCCCGCATCCAGGACCACGCTGGCGGGCAGGACCTCCACCGAGACCAGATCTGGTTGGGCTTCCACGCGCACCCGGACCTCGTCCGACCAGCCCTGGAACGCGGCGCGCACCGTGGTCGAACCGGCTGCCAGGGCGGTCACCAGGCCGCCCGGGGTCACGCTGGCCACCGCGGGACCGTCGGACTGGAACGAGGTCAGGCTGGTGACGTTGGCCAGGGCGCCGTCCGAGTAGCGGGCCCAGGCGATGAGCTGGGCCTGGTCGCCGGGCTGCAGCGACAGCGGATCGGGCTCGACCCAGAAATCGACGATGTCCACCTGGGGAACGGTCACCAGGCAGGTGTCGCTGTGGCCCTCCAGGCTGGCGGACACGACCGCCTGACCGGGCCCCAGGGCGGTCACCAGGCCGCCTGCGGACACGCCGGTCACCGACGTGTTGGACGACGCGTAGTCGGCCTGGGCGGTCACGTCACCGAAGGAGCCGTCCGAGTACTCCGCGGTCACACTCAGCTGCGCCTGTCCGCCGATGGCCAGCGTCAGGGTCTGCGGCGTCACCTCGATCCCGACCACGGCCGGCGAGCGCACGAACACGTGGGCAGTGGCATCGAGCCCCCCGTACGAGGCGATCACGTTCGTCTCGCCGGACCCTGCCGCGCGCACCAGGCCCGAGGTGGACACGAAGGCCACGGAGGGGTCCTCCGAGACGAAGGTCGCCAGGGGAGTCACGTCCAGGCCGGAGCCGTCGCTGTAATGGGCCGTCACCTGGAGTTGCACGGCCTGGCCCAGGGACATCTGGAAGTCGTCGGGCGCGACCGTCAGGTCCACGAGCACCGGCCCGGTCACGGTCGCCAGGACCTGGTCGGACAGGCCGCTGTTGAAGGCGGTGATGAGCGCCATGCCCGAGCCGACGGCGGAGGCCCGACCGTTCGGGCCCACGTCGACCACGCCCGGCTGGGAGACCTCGTACCAGGTGCCGGCCGCCGCCAGGGTAATGTCTTCTTCGCTGCTGTCGTCGAACCGGCCCAGGACCTCGAGCTGCCTGATCTGGCCGATGTGCAGCTCGAAGTCCTCGTCGACGAACCACAGCTCTACCAGGATTCGGTCCGAAACGGTCACCAGGCAGGCGGCCGAGAAGCCCTCGTAGCGTGCGAGCACCTCGGTCTGACCGGCGGCCGCGGCAATCACCCGGCCGGCAGCGTCCACCGAGGCCACCCCGGGGTTCGACGACTCGTAGCTCGCGAATGCGGTCACGTCCACCCGGCTGCCGTCCTGGTATACCGCCCTGACGGTCAGCAACAACGCGCTATTCAGGGAAAGCTGCGCCTGGTCGGGAAGCACCTCGATCCCCACCAGGTCCGTCTGGCCGGTGACGGTCACCAGGCTCATGGCCGAGAACTCGCGGTACACGGCGGTGATCTCCGCCTGCCCGGCGTCTATCGCCAGCACCTGGCCCAGCTCGTCCACCGAGGCCACCGAATCGTCTGACGAGCTGTAGACGACCTCGGGATCGTCGGTCAGGTTGGTCGTCGATCCGTCCGCGTAGGTGCCGACCAGCTGCAGCGACAGGGTCTGGCCCGGCTGCAGGCCGGCCCGTTCGGGCAGCAGGGCCAGGTCGACGAGCTCGGGCGCGCCGCCGTCCACGTTGAAGACGGACTGGACGGACAGCTTGCCGTGCTCGACCGTGATCAAGGCCGTGCCCCGGTTCATGGCGAACACCAGCCCGTCGGCGGTCGGCGTGGCCACCGCCGGCTGGTCGCTTACGTAGGTGGTGCCCATGGCGGCCGCGGTCACGTCCACCTCGCTACCGTCGTCCAGCATCCCGGTCACCGTCAGTTGCACGCTGTCGTCGCTCATGACGTCGTTCAGCTCGGGTTCGACCACCAGGTCGATCAGGTGGGCGTCGCGCACCGAGATGTGGATGCTGTCCTGCCTGCCGCCCCAGGCCGCCAGCAGGCGCACCCGCCCGGCCCCTTCGGCCTGCAGCCGGTTGTCGGCCAGCAGCCGGACGATTCCTCCCTGGTTCAGACGGAAGATCAGGTCCGGCTCGGCGGTCACGTCCTCGACCGACCCGTCCGCATAGCGGGCCTCGACGGTCAAGATGATCTCCTGCCCGACGTAGATCTCGGGATCGTCGGGCAGCAGGCGGAGCAAGACCAGGTCGCCGTCGCCCAGCGGCACCGAACGGCCGCACCCGGCCGCTGCCAGGAGGAACCAGGCGAGAGAGAGCAGTAGTTTGGCCAGCCGTGACATGGCGAACCTCCCAGGAGGCTGCGTTTAGGACCTACATTCTACCAGAAGCTCGGATGATTTGGGAATTTCACGACCTGGACAGAAAATCGTAATCCAGTCAGCGCCGCTTCTCGGTCCAACGGCGCTCCAGGGCATCGAGGTTGCCGCCGAACGCCATCAGGAACGCCTCGTCCAGGTCATGTCCCTGGCGCAGTCCCGCCAGCAGGGTCATCACCCTGTCCGAGCTGTAGCTGCGCATCAGCCAGTCCACGATCTGGTGCGACTGCAGGTAGACGGCGTCCAGGGCGAGGGGGTCGCGCCAGCGTTCGTCAAGCCCGGGATCCAGCTCGGACCAGGGGATCAGCCGGCCGCTTGAAGCCAGCTCATCGAAGCGGCGCTGGTGTTCCCGTCTCCAGCCCCACGATGCCCACTGGGCCAGGCCCTCGCTCAGCCAGTGCGGGGCCCGGCTGTAGGTCATCTCATCCACGTAGCGGTGGCTGATCTCGTGCACCAGGATGTCCAGCCAGGCGGCCCGGCTGCGCCGGGGTTTGACGAAGGTGACCACCCGTCCGAAAGCGTACAGGCCCTCCTGCCCGGGGCTCAGGTTCACCCCCGCTCGCTGAAGGAACAGCCTTCGGTTGGCGAACACGATCAGGTTCAGAGGTCCTCTCAACCGGTGGGCGAACACACCCATGGTCAGGGCGTGGGCCTTCTCCAGGTCGGCGAGCAGGCGCCCGGCGTCCAGGTCGGGCGGCAGCTCCGCCCGCACCAGCAGTTCTCCGATCCCCAGGTCCAGCTGCCGAGCGGTGTCGGGCATCTCGCGGATCCCGAACAGCCGCCTCTCCACCTCGTGCCTGGAAGCGTCGTCGGGCGCCGCCCGCAGCGCCCGGCGGTAGGCCTCCTCGGCGCGTTCGTATTCGTTCGAGCTCGCCCACAGATCGCCCAGTGCGATCTGGGCGGAGACCGAATCGGGCTGGCTCAGAAACCGCCGGATCTCGGCAGCCCTGGCCTTCTCGGCCCGAAGCAGCAGCGCCGAGAGCCGCCGGGCCTGCGCCCGGAATCCGGGGTGATCCGCGGCGGCCTGCTGGACCAGCTCCCGGGCGCGCTCGAAATGGCCGTTGCCGGCCGCCAGGACGGCCCGGTTGTGCAGGCACATGGCGATCTGGTCGCGGCAGTGCTGGAGGTGCTGCTGCGTGACCCGGCGCAGCGGAGCAGACAGGTCGGTCCTTGCAAGGAAGGTTTGGTAGCGACGCCGGGCGATGCGGTAGGTCTGCTCGGCCCAGGCCCAGTCCTGGGCGGTGAACAGCAGGCCGGCCAGCTCGAAGGGGATGTTCGGGTTGCGTGTGTCCAAAAACGCCGCCTGGTCATAGGAGTCCTCGGCGGACGTCAACATCTCGAGGGACTTGCGGTACTGGCCGATGGCCCGGTAGTAGACCCACAGCGAGCCGCGGATCTTGCCCAGGGCGCGGTGGATCCCGGGCGCGCCGGATTCCTTTTCGATGGCCTGCTCGAGGTCGACACCGGCCCGTTGCAGCATGCTCTCGGCGGCGGCGTAGTTGGCCCGCGAGACCGCCAGCTCGGACAGGGAGCCCGCCAGGGCCGCGCGCACGAACAGCAGCTCGGGCGACGCCGGGAACTGGCTAAGCCCACGGCGCAGCGTCTGGGTGGCCCGTTCGAATTCGCCCTGCTCGGTGTAAGCCCGGGCCAGCAAGGCCCAGCGCAACGGCGGACCCGGCCCGTCGGCCATCAACACCTTGAGCGCCTCCACGGCCAGCGCGGGCTTATCGCTCATCACCAGGTCGAAGGCCAGCGAGTCCATCTCGCTCCGCACATCGCCGGAAAAGGCCGGGCCGATGGGATTTCCGCTGGTGGCCGAGATCAGGGCGGCCAGCGCTTTGAGGGCCGGGGCGAGCCGTCCGGCCGTGATCAATGCCCGGCAGGAGCCCAGCAGGCCGGTCAGCACGGCCTCGCGTTCGGACGGACCCGCCTCGACGGCCTTCTCGATCACGCCCAGGTACAGCCTGGCGGCCTTCTGCGGGTCGCCTTCGCTGTTGGCCCGCTCGGCCGCACGGATGATCGGCTGAAGCTCCCCGCCCGCGGCGGGCGGCGACCATCCCGCGCCGAGGAGCAACACGACGGCAATGTCGATCCTCGATGGCACGCGCTCCTCCTTCTGCCGACCAGCATAGCAGAGGCCCGCGGGGATGGGCAAAGAAGTGGCCCTGTCCGAAGAAATGAGGGATGATGCTCGTATCATGTCCGATCGCAGAATCGTCGTTCGGAGAAGCGGACGGGACCACCGGCGTACCCAAGAGCGGCGCAGGAACATCCGCTTGAACGTCAGCCGGCGGGTGGACTTCGAACACGACGAGCGGTCCTCGTTCGCATTCACCAAGGACATCAGTGCAGGCGGCGCCTTCATGCGAACATCCAACGTCCTGCCGGTGGGCGCCGAGCTCCGACTCGCCTTCAACCTGGAGCAGGAAGGCGAGCCCTTGATGGTGCGGGCCGAGGTGGTCAGGGTCGTATCGAGCGGTTCCGAGACGGGCTGCGGCGTCCGCTTTCCGCAGGAAGAGCAGGGGCAGTCCCTGTCCCGGATCGCCCGGTACGTGCTCTCCACCCTGGAAAACAAGGCGCTCGAACGCTCGGACAGGAATCCTTACGACACCAAGTCCCTCTACGATCTCGTCCAGATCGCCCTGGAGAAGGACGACCCAGAACGGGCCAAGGAGTACCTGCGCAGGATCGCGGAAGTGGAGCAGGACTCGCCGGCCAACGGTCTGCTGGCGGAGATCCTTTTGAAGCAGGCCCGCGAGTCGAACGAGGAGGACCTCTACCGGAAGGCCCACGATCTCTTCTCCAGCGCTTGTCGCTCGGGGCACGGGGAATTCGAAGAGGGCCTGAAGTCCTGCGAGCAGCAACTGAAATCCATCCAGAGCCGAAGGCGGGACGCGGAGAGCAGCAGGCTGCGGGAGGAGGCGGCCCAGAACAGGGCCGTCGAGCAGACGCAAAAGGAGTTGGAGGACAGGGAGCGGCAGCTGGCCGCCTGGCGGTCGGAGCTGGAATCCGAACAGGAGCGGCTCGCCGAGCTGGGGGCGTCCCTTCGGGACCGGGAGTCCGAGCTCGGTTCCGAGACGCAGGATCTCGAGGGGGCCCGCACCGCTCTCCAGGACGAGCGGCAGGAGATCGAGACGGCCCGCTCGGCTCTTCAGGACCAGCGGCAGGATCACGAGGGGGCCCGCGCCGCTCTCCAGGACGAGCGGCAGGAGATCGAGACGGCCCGCTCGGCTCTTCAGGACCAGCGGCAGGATCACGAGGGGGCCCGCACCGCTCTCCAGGACGAGCGGCAGGAGATCGAGAAGGCCCGCTCGGCTCTTCAGGACCAGCAGCAGGATCTCGAGGGGGCCCACGCCGCTCTCCAGGAACAGCGGCAGGAGCTGGAGGAGCGGAGCCGGGAGATCGGGTCCCTGGAGGAACGGCTGAAGGAACGAGAAGAGGAGCTGGCCCGAAAGGAAGGGGAGCTGGCCCGAGAGGAAGGGGAGCGAAGCGAGGCCCTCGATGCGCGGGAGGCAGAGCTGGAAGAATCGCAGGCCCGGATCGAGGGCGTACATCAGCGCCTTGCCAAGAGGGAGGACGCGCTGCTGAGGTCGCTGAAGTCCTCCGAGACCAGGGAGGAGGCCTTGGATGCCAGGCACCGGGAACTGGACGAGCGGGCCGGGAAACTCGAGCAGAGGGAACAGGAGCATCTATCCCGCGACCAGGCGCTCGCGCAGCGGGCCGGAGAACAGCGCGAGGAGCGCGTGAAGCTCGACCGACTGGGGGAGGATCTGTCCCGGCTGAAGGCCGAGCGCGAGGCGGAGCAGGCGTCGCTGGAACACCTTCGCCAGGAACTGGAGCAGCGGGGCCGGGAGCTGTCTGACGGGGAAGAGGGTCTGGCAGCGAGGCAGGAGGATCTCCGGAAAGCACGCGAGCAGCTGGCCAGGGAAAGGGTCGAGCTCGACGGGCAACGGGACCAGGCGGAGCACAGGGCAGGAGAGCTGGACGAGCGGGAGGCAACGCTGGGCGAAGGGGAGCGCGGGCTGACCGAGGCCCGTGAGGCCCTGGCGGCGAGGGAAAAGGAGGTCCACGCCCGGGCCGAGGAGATCGAAAGGCTCGCCGCCGGCCTGAAGGAGGATCGCGACGAGTTCGATCGCCAGCGCGAGGGGCAGGCCCGGGAGAGGACCGATCTCGAGGGGAGGCGGGAGGAGCTGGAGCGGCTGGCGGGCGAGCTGTCCGAGAGACAGCAGGCGCTGGACTCCACGCAAAAGGCAATCGAGGAAGCCACGGCAACCCTGGGCGAGGAGCAGGCCTCCGTGGAGGCGGCCCGGCAGGCGCTGGAAGCCCGGGAGAGGGAGCAGCAGGAAAGGGCCGAGCACCTGGAGCAGGCAGCCGTGCGCCATCAGCGGGAGCGCGACGAGTTGTTCGCGGAGAAGGAGAAGCAGCAGGGCCGGATCGAGGAGCTCGAGCAGGAGGCCGGGAGTCAGCAGCAGGAGCGCGGCGAGCTGCTTGCGGAAAAGGAGAAGCAGCAGGGCCGGATCGAGGAGCTCGAGCAGCAGGCCGGGAGCCAGCAGCAGGAGCGCGACGAGCTGCTTGCGGAGAAGGAGAAGCAGCAGGGCCGGATCGAGGAGCTCGAGCAGCAGGCCGGGAGTCTGCGGCAGGAGCGCGACCAGGCGATCGCGGAGAAGGAGGATCACCATTGGCGGGCCGAGCAGCTCGAGCAGATGGCAGCCCGCCTGGAGAAGGAGCGTACGGAACTCGATCAGCTCGCAGGGCGACTCGACGGGGAGAAGAAGGGACTGGAGAAGGTCCGGCAGGATCTCGACCAGAGGACCAGCGAGCTGGCCGCGAAAGAGAAGGCGCTGGCCGAGCGGATCCGGAAGATGAAAGCTGCCCGCGAGGAACTGGCCGCCTGGAAGCAAGAGCAAAGGGCCCGGCCCGGGAAGGCGGGCCGTGCGCAATCCAAACCCTCATCAGCTCGGGACGTGGCGGCGGCGACGAACCCTCCCGCCCCAAAGCGGCCAGCCGAAGGGGATGCCGTCGAGGATATGGCCCGGGCACAGATCGAGAAGCTGAAGAAGACCGCCTCCGGCTTGAAGTCCGAGCACGGCAACGAGGCGACCGCAAAGGGAGGTTCGGACCAGGCAAGTTCCGAGACCTAAGAGCCCCTGCACACCCAAAGACGCCTCACGGCCCACCTGGAAGATCAAGGATCTGATCTACCGCATAGTCGGCCGCCCCACTTGAAATCCCTTGACTCATTGCGCCACTTCTGGCAACATTACTCCCCGCTTTCGACGGCCAGGTAGCTCAGTCGGTAGAGCAACGGACTGAAAATCCGTGTGTCGACGGTTCGATTCCGCCCCTGGCCACTTCGTGGATTCATTGAGGCCCCGCAAACCCTTGCGGGGCTTTGCCTTACGCGCATTTGTTCCAGATCGGAACGAGGTGGCCGCTACTTGTCGGCTGGCACCTTCAGGGGCGCCTTACCGGATGCCCGGGCGTCTCGCAGCTTGGCGATCTGCTCGCAGATCGGCTTGCGATCCCCCTTGGCGAAGGCCGGCCCGCAGCCGTGGGCCCACAGGACCGCGTCCACGAACAGGCGCCGGGCCTCGCGTTTCTTCATCAGCGCGCCGGCGCCGTAGTTCCAGTTGCCGCCGTGGTGGAAGCCGACGATCCGGCCCAGGCCGAAGTCACGCACCGCGATGGCGTCGTTGCCGTTCTGGTCGCGGGCCAGGACGGTGACCGGGTTCTGCTGGAACAAGTGGGCCTTACCGATGTTGCAGCCGCCTTGCATCTCGAACCTGGGCGGGATCTCCCAGACCACCGGGTGCATGGTCTGCTGCTTGAGCCGCTCGATGATGATGGTGCCGCTGTAGCCGGAGGTGCGGTCGAACAAGATCAGGTCGCGCATGACGGTCATCTGCCTCCGGCTGAGCTGGTAGGCGTTCCACTCGTGGTGGATGTAGCCGCCCCCGTCCTTGACGAACCGCACCAGGGCCGCCTGCCCGGCCTTGTTCATCTCGTCGTTGTAGGTGGTCCCGTTCAGGTGGACCACCACGTCGAAGCCCGCCAGGGGCGGGTTGGTGCCGTCGTAGCCCGTCTCGTTGGTCTCGCTTGGCACCACCTTGAGACTGTTGCCCTCCAGGGCGTGTTTGAGCGCCTCGGTCTGGGCCCCCTGGATGTCCCACAGCAGCAGCACCCTGGGCCCGGCCAGAGCCGATCCGGCGGTCAGCACCGACAGCGTGATGAGCACGGCCGGAAGGTGCCCGGAGATGATGTTGGGTCTTTTCGCGCGCATGGGTGACCTCCGGGGCAGTGGTTGGGTTCGATTATACTTCAAACTGACGCATGACTATCGGGAAAGTTTCTCGGTATACCTCCGAAGGAATGACCTTGAGAAGGTCGTGAGGCTGGAGGTGATTGGGGCTGTGGATCGGACCGATGATTCCGACCAGCGACCAGCCATGGCCTTTCTGCAAGGTGGGAAGGGTGTCGATGAAGCGAGCTCGAAGTAGGACTTGACACCGGGTGTGAATGCGCCCATATTGAAGTCACCACTTGCTCCCCGTCCGCCTCGCCGCAAGGCCCCGGACGGGGTTATTTTTTGGAGGGCCGGCATGCCTCAAGAGCCGCCTGTCAAAAAGACTGTAGCGTTCGTCGACGGACAGAACCTCTTTCATTCAGCCAGAGAGTCCTTTGGCCACAAGTACCCGAGCTACAACGTTCTGGCTCTGTCCCAAAGCGTATGCCAGGAGAAGGGTTGGAAGCTCGGGCAGGTTCGCTTTTACACTGGCGTGCCCGATAAATCGGACAACTTCTTCTGGCACAGCTTCTGGGCCGAGAAGCTACGAGCCATGAGGCGTCAGAGAATCTACGTCTTTTCACGCTCTCTGCGGTACCGCAACCGAACCGTTGAGTTGCCGGACGGAACCATCCACTCCTTCCTCGCAGGCGAGGAGAAGGGCATCGACGTTCGGATCGCCCTGGACGTGGTCCGCATGGCCCGGCGCGGTGACTTCGACGTTGCCATCGTTTTTAGCCAGGACCATGATCTGTCCGAGGTCGCGGAGGAGGTGCGGACTATCGCGCGGGAGCGGGACAAGTGGCTCAAGATCGCCTCCGCGTTCCCGTTGAGCCCCACGTCGCGCAACAGGCGAGGCATCAACAAGACGGACTGGATCCGGATAGACCGGCAGACCTATGAGGCCTGCATCGATCGACGCGACTATCGTCCGAAGAAGAGCCCATGATCAGGTGGAGATGCGCGTCGTCCATCACGTCGATTTTGAAGCCGGATGCAGGCGACCACAGCACGGAACGCAGCACGGCCGGGGGTGACTTGGCGGTTTACGTGCAACGTCGGCAGGTTGCGGCGGTGAGGTGACGGACTGAAAATCCGTGTGTCGGCGGTTCGATTCCGCCCCTGGCCACTGCGTGGATTCATTGAGGCCCCGCAAACCCTTGCGGGGCTTTGCTTTGCGCGCATGTGTTCCAGATCGGAAGATCCGTCACCCCAACCCACCCCAACCCGTTTGGGGCCGTTTGGTGGCGCAGACCGATCACAAAAACGATCACAGTTTCTCCGCTCCGTGAAGTGCCACCCACGGACCGATACCGGGGGCCGTGGGTGGCCACGGACGAGACTGTCCAGAGGACTCGTGGTTGAACAGGGTGACTTTGGGAACGTCGCCCTGACAACGACCCTCATCGAATCGGAACGTCGTCGGTCCTAGAGTAGTGCTTGTTGAGCTTGCCGTCAGGGTAGTAGATGCCGGCCTCCACCCAGGTCTGGAAGATCTCCTCGCTTGTCATCTTCCGCAACTCCGCCATGATCTTCCTGTGGATCTTGGCGTTCGCGTGTGGCGGTGGCCGAAACCCGTTCGTGGTCTTCCTCGGGCTCATCGTTTCACTTCCTCACCTTCGATTGTGGCAGAAACACGCCCAGAATGCAATCGTGGTCGCGGATCGCGATCTGGACATGGCTCTCGCGCTGGATACCCGACTGGTCGAACACGGGACCGCCCTCGGTGAAGCAGCCTCGAACCGTCTGGTACCGAAAACCCTTCTTCTCCGCCAAGTCCAGATACCAGTTCAGGACGGCGCAGTCCCGGTAGCGGAGCTTCCTGTCAGGAGTGGTCCCCTTGTTCTCCGGCAGCCGAACTCCACGCTCGCGAAACGCATCCTCACACAGGGGGAACGCGGCTCCCAGGTCCTCGGTGAACCGGGTGTCCATGAGGTCGAAGCAGTTGCCGAGCTGGATGACCGCACCCACGATGGCAGGCGTCCCAACCTTCCCTCTCTCCCTCTGCTCCTCGGCGAACCGGAAAGCGCGGTCCGGGCCGTACTCCCAGAAGTATACCCCGGTTCCCAGCCAGTCATACTTGTTCCGGCTCTTGCGGAATGGCTTGCCACCGAGCAGCCGACGCGCAACCTCCTCGTCGCATCCGTGGTAGCCGAGCACGGTCCTGTCGTATCGCATCCTGGCAGTTCTCCCGTTGTATGAGCCACTGGCCGAAGGCCAGGCAGAACTCTCCCCCATAAGCTACCGGGGGAGTTATGCCAGATGCAAATCTTCCGAGAAGTTCCCCGTCCGTTCGTCAGGTGTGTGGGCGGGAAGACGAGAAACAGATGAAGCTGGCAGATCGCCACCTGGCCGCCCTGTCCGAGCTGGGCCACGTGGACGGCCAGGCCGAAAGGGGATCGCGAGACGGCGGACAGGGAGCGGTGGACACGGACGGGTACTGCCGCGAATGCTTCGGAGCTGGCTATGCTGGCTGTGCTGGTTTGTTCTGAAACCGGTTCACACGTGCGCCTGACGTGCTCAGAATCGAATCTGTGAGCATCTGGACAGGACTGACCCTGGCCACGTGGACCGTCCAACCACGACCGAGCCAGCGCTGGCGGGGAGCGCACGAGGTCGGATCCGGTTGACGCCCGGGCGGTACTCGTGAGATCCTGCGTGCGGTAGGCAAGCCACTGGAACGGTCCGCGCGTGTTCCGCATGTCCCCCCCCAGCGAGCGCGCGGCGGCGATCTGCTGACCAACCCAAGAAACCGGTTGGTCCGCAGGTGGCAAGGATCGTTCTGTGGTTTGCCTACCGCAGATCGCCGCTGTCCCTGCGGACCATTTTTGTCAGGTCAAGCGGCTGGGGAGGTGTGAACATGCGAATCAAGATGCCAGGCGGGAAGGTGGTTGAGGGGATTGTCTCCGAGGGACGCGGCGGGGAGCTGGCGATCGTGCTTGGAGTTGTCAAGGCCGGACCGGACGGCTGCGATGGGTTCGAGCTGGTGGAAGCGGACGCGGCCGAGCTGGCCGCCCTTCAGGGTGCGGGGTACGGTCGCACGCTTGTCGGCGTTGACGAGCTGCTGGCGGCCTCCAGAACCAAGCGCTGAGTCACCACCGGCGGGCCGGCGGGAACCTCGGAGCGAGGTGGCCGCTACTGGTCGGCTGGCACCTTCAGGGGCGCCTTCCTGGATGGCCGGGCGTGTCGCAGCTTGGCGATCTGCTCGCAGATCGGCTTGCGATCCCCCTTGGCGAAGGTCGGCCCGCAGCCGTGGGCCCACAGGACAGCGTCCACGAACAGGCGCCGGGCCTCGCGTTTCTTCAGCAGCTCGCCGGCGCCGTGGTTCCAGTTGCCGCCGTGGTGGAAGCCGACGATCCGGCCCAGGCCGAAGTCGCGCACCGCGATGGCGTCGTTGCCGTTCTGGTCGCGGGCCAGGACGGTGACCGGGTTCTGCTGGAA
>SDBT01000478.1_pt1 | contig 63169 bp, 107 predicted proteins | sample 2277101 | NCBI WGS metagenome assembly SDBT01 (sample SAMN10404973, study PRJNA504765) | marine sediment metagenome | isolation source: marine sediment core GS10_PC15, 103 cmbsf | place: Arctic Ocean: Southern Knipovich Ridge | collected 2010 | reverse complement strand
GAAGAGCCCGACGACGCGGTTTATGGGGAATGTTTGATCCGGACCGCCACGACGGACGGCCTGATAATGCTCACATTCACGCCACTTTTCGGCCTGTCCACCGTCGTCATGCAGTTCATGCCGCAGGAAATGCGCCCGGGTTGAGTGACGCGAATAGTCATTGCGCTGAAAATCCATAACATATACTGTCACCCGTAACGAAAGAGGTGACATGGCAAAACATTGCACGGATTGCGGCGAATGGATGCCGCCTAGCAATATGGATACCTGCGAAACCTGCGCGGGTAAGCCTCCCAAGGTAATTATTGTTTCCACCCCTGGCCGTGAGCCGGTTTTCGGCGCGCGAATGGCTGGGAAGTCTGTCGGACAGGATATCGCGGCTGGCCTCGCAGACGCCATAGCGGGCCGTGGCAAGAAATCCACCGTTGATGTCGCCGTCTGCCCGACCTGCGGGCATCGCCGCGCTATGACCGGGGCAGAACGCCAGAAGGCGTATCGAGCCAAACAGAAGGGGACGAAGTGAAATGTATTTCTGCGCTGATAATCTATCCGAACCGGTCAAGGGCAAGTGCCCGGAATGTGGGATGATCCATATGCGGGAGCGTTTCTGCGCCGCGCTTGAGCCGAGGTTGCGGGATTTCGTGCGGAAGTTTCTCGACCGATCCAATTGGGCAAAGGGGGTGGCGTGATGGAGAAATACGACCCAACGCGCGGCGCGGTGCAGCAGCAAATGAGGGCTCTAGGGGACCGGATAGCGACGCTCGAAAACATGTTGATAGCCGATCCGTTGATGACGCGGGAGGAATGGATGGATTATTGGAACCCGGCAAAGCTGCCGCACCCTGCCGAGCAAAGGTCCGAGAATACCGAAAGCGCCGTCGAGACGCCAAACCTTGATCAGTTCATGGGCGGCGTCGAGCCCGGCCCACTGAATGAAATCGGCGTCCCGATATGCCCAAACTGCGAGCAGACCTTGCGCGTCATGACGCCATCCGAGAAACAGCGCGCCTATCGCAAGCGCCGAAAAATGGGAGTCGATGAATGAGCGAATGGCAACCGATTGAGACAGCGCCGAGGGATGGGACAGTCATCCTCGTTGCGCTGCGGCCTCCAAAATACAAATATCGCACAACATGGGGCGCGGTGCGACAGGTTAAGTGGCTGGATGGTTTTTGGAAACAATCAAACTCGGTGACTTTCCACCCCCATGAGCCAACCGACTGGACGCCCCTACCGGAGCCCCCGAAATGACCGAAGATGAAGCCAGAACCAAATGGTGCGCTGAAGCGCGGATACTGGTCGAATTGAAGACCGGTGATGTGATTACGCAACTTGCGACGGCGAATATATTCCCGGACGGCCTTCGCGCGACCTGCATCGCATCCGACTGTATGAAATGGGATTGGCTTACAGGGGAGCCGTCGTCCGACCCCTTCAGGAAGAGTATTGATGATCCCCTTGGTCAGAGGTCAAAGCCTCTTGATCCCCGAGCGCGCGAAGGCGATTGCGGGCTGAAGCGATGAGCTACATCGACTTCGTTCAAAAGCGGGTCGTTTTGACCGATACCAATTTTCTCGGCCTGACTGACGAATGGGTCGAGGAATTGAAGGCCGATGGATACGAGATCATTGATCGGCGCACCAAAGATAAACAGGAGAACGGATAATGATCTGGTTCGATAGGAAGATCATCACGCCAGAGCCCGACGGTCTGGAAGAGTCGAAGCGGATCGTGCGGGAGACGATGGACGATTATGCCAAACACATGGCCGAGACTGAGCGGGAGCGGGCCTTTATAGTCCGAATTCAGGCTTTGGAAGATCGCATCGAACAGGTCGTCGAGCGGGCCGACCGGCACTTCACCCAAATCAATGCGATTGAGGCGCGGCATGACATCGTTGCCAAGCTTTCCAATGATCGGGACGAAATGGTTCAGGATTTGGATGTTTTAGGGCTCGCACAGGAGGATAAGATCGCCGGGCTTGAGAGCCGATCCGACACCGCATTCAACGCGCACCGGGCGCTTGCCGTCGAGGTCCAGGAGCTTCAGGCGTATTTGGCCCCTATCCGGTCTGAGCCCGTCGAGAGGACGCTTGAGGGCGTTATGGGAGTGCCGTATCCCAAGCCGGACCCATATCACCCGTCACAGTGGCGCGAGAGGGAGGCCGTAAGGGCGCGTGAGGCGCTGGGCGATCCGCGCGAGTGCGTCAAGGTGCCCGTCGAGAACACGCTGAACGTCGCCGTGACGCCGGAAGGGTTGAAGCGGACGCCGCCGGTTGTGGTGGATCGTGAGGTTGTCCAGTTCTTGGATAAAATCCAAATATCCCGAGACCATCCTCGCTGGGACGAGTTGTTCGGCCAGTACAAAGGCGCGCTGGAAAGCTTCCTGATCATCCGAGCAAATGACCGTAGGGAGAAATCGTAATGCGATATGCGGGATATTGGTTCGGGTCCAAACTGAAGCGCGTTCATGCGTGGTGGGACCGTGTTCTGTGCGGGCACGGCCGGACAACTATTGCTCTTTTCCCGCTTGATGACGGACGGCTTCTCGCCACAATCACACAATGCCATAACTGCGACTATTCCAAGGTGGATATGACGCGCCGACAGCAACAGGAGAACTCGTGATGCGATTGTTCAATAGCAGGCTTTGGGGCCGCGTGGCGATGTTACAGGAGCAGGTCGGCACCCTCTCGAAATCGAACGCCGACCTATGGCTTGAGAACGCCAAGCTCACCGCCCGGATCACCGACCTTGAGAACCCGAAGGCGGCGCGGCGGCGGGTTGCGGAGAAGGCAGAACAGGAGAAGGCCGATGGATGACATTCTTGAGCGATTAAGGGCTGGTACGTTTATGGCGACGATGCGCCAGGAGGCCGCCAATGAGATTGAGGCGCTGCGGGCGAAAGCGCAAGGATATTACAACGAAGCTGCGGACGGCTGGACGAATTTCAGGAGGGCGGAACGTGTTCTTGATGTTGTGCGGAATTCCTTGGCTGCGGATAACGAATTGGTCAAAAAAGCCCTGGCCGTTTACGACGAGGTCGCGGTTAGCGCTGGTTCGTCTGATGCTGAGATCGAGCTTAAAAGCGCCTATGCGATGCGCGACAGGCACGCGGACCGGGCGCTGAAGGCTGAGAAGGAGAACGAACGCCTGCGGGACTTGCTCGCCGATGCCCAGAAACAGCTACCGCGCGAAATGTTGGGCTGCACGATTGTCTATAAGCAATGCCATCTTGGGCACAGCCGGTTGGTCGGGTCCAATTGGGTTGACCACGGGTGCCTGACTTGCGCCGCTTCAGCGGCGGAGACGGAGCTTGAGGCCATCGAGACCAAGGCCGAGAACATGCGTCTCATAGCTGAGGTTAGAAGTTTATGCGCGCAGATTCAGTTCTCTGATGCTTACGGCAGGCCGCCACGCCCAATGACGCCGCGGGAAAGCCTCAAAGCGAAAATGCTGGATGCGGGCATCGACCCGGAAACCGTGGAGAGTGTCCTGATCTCGGAGGACGATATCCGTGGCTACTGACCCCGCCCAACGACCAATAGGGCCGAAACTAATCTGGCTGCTCGGCATCAAATGGGTGTCGTCGCCAAGGAAATATGGATTTAAGCCGCCCAAACGCCCGGAATTGAGGCCGCGCCGTGAAAGATGAACCCGTTCAATGGGCACCGGAGGCCCAAGAACTGATCGACTGGTTTCTGACAACAGAGCCGCCGGCTGAGGGTTTCGCGCTTCAGTCGGGCGTGTTCGTGCAGAACCCGGTGAACTATTGGGCGTATCTGAAGATGAATATCGGCGAGGGTCCGCAGTGCGCGCGGGCCGGGGCGTTGATACTGGACCTTGAGAAGCTGCGGAAGGTGATGGAATAATGGCGATCACATATGACGACGGATATCCGGCCCCGAAGCCCCTTAATGACTGGCCGAGATATCCTTGGATGGACGCGGCAAAAATGAACGAAGCTGCTCTTAATGGCACAAAGCCGAGAACCAAAGATGTCGCCAATGCAGAGTTCTGTTCCTTGGCCCGGTCGATCTTGGCTTCTGTTCACCTGAATGCCGAGCTAAACACGTTCAAATCTATATGGCTGGGGCTTATGTGGAAGATACCCGCGCCTACAAATTGGAGCACGACTGGTCATGAAATTTGAATTCAGTGAATGGTGGGAGCGCCAAGGTGGTGCCAAAATCCGAGAATATGTCAAAATGCTGCTCCGCCGGGTTAGAGTGTGTTTTTGCCGCCATCGGCACATAACCACGGCTGTTGTCAAAATGGAGACTGTGACGGTGCAAACGTTCGTCTGGCAGTGCAAAGGGTGCGGCTGCACGGGGGTCACGATGCTGACCGTCCCGATAATGTTTAAGGAAAGGTAATGACCGAAAACGAAGCCCTTGAGGCCGTGCGCGCGAAATGCGCCTCTGGTGACAAGGAACTCGACTGCGTGCAGTTGGATAGAATTATGGGTGAATTCCTCAGATCGAACGGCTACGGTAGATTGGCCGAAGCGATTTTGGATTTGAATATATCGTGTAATATGAGGTTTTGATGGCCACGTTGTCGCGCCAACCCAAGACGGCAACTCTTTAATTGGAGCTAGAACCCAATGTCTGAGCTTTTTACCGAAGTAGAATCACTGATCAAGAAGGCAGGCGCGCCGAATGTCTTGCCGTTGAACGCGCTTCAGCTTACGCAGGCCGCTCTCAACGCGGCGAACGCCCTTGCTGTCATCGATGACATCGGGCGACGGGACGCGAGAGAACGGAACAACGAATAGCTTCCGGGCTCCTACCCCGCCCAGGAGGCTAACCCCGGCGGCGCAGGTATTCATCAAGGTCCAGCCTGCGCCGCCAATTGGAGAGACGACAATGTGTAAATGCACGCCAGAGATCAGAACGCCATTCTGCGGCAAGCCGGGATGTGAAGCGCCTGAATTACAGAAGTTTGGTCCGAATGACGATCCAACCCGCCTTCCCCCGGATGGCTCTGTGCGCGTTGACGGGTTCGAGCGTTTTGACGCGGAACTCCCCGAATGCAAGAGGATCGTCGATATGCGGGAATTTAATGGCCATCTGTACGTCGCGACCGATCGGGGTGTTTATCGGCTGGTCGGCGATAAATTCGAACGACTGGAATTCGTCACCATCCCTGTGGATGAGAAATCATGACCCGGAACGAAATGATCGACGAGGCGGTGCGTGCGATAGGCGACAAGCCGTTTTCCCCCACCGAAGGCGCGTGGAATTACCAATATGTTTTGGATCAAACAGAGTCTTGTGGCCCCCATGCCTTGGCTGAGACAGACGAATGCGTCAAGGCCATCCGCGCCGAATTCAGCCGCATCGCCGCTGCATCCGCCCCGAAAGACCCCTTGGTTGAACACATTGAATGCCTAACGGGCGGACCGCCATGTACGGTGTGCCGCGTCATGGCTGAATATCGAAAGTTTGCCCCAGCCGACGATTGAGCCTATGTTCTGGCCCAATGCCGGAAATCAATAAGCGAAACACCGAACATTGGCATAAGCCGGATAGAACCAAGACATGCACCATGTGCAGCGTCGATAAGCTCTTGGCCGAATTCTATTCCTACGGATACACCACAAATCAGGGCAAGCGCAGCACTCGGTACGAAAGCCGGTGCAGGCCATGTGCTCAGGCCCGGCGGCGTCAACAGACGATAGATTTCCCTGGCCGGAATGCGGCGCAGGGCAGGGCGTGGAGGGAGAAAAACCCAGCGAATACAAGGCCGCACAACCCGGCCATCCCTGGCCCAAAATCCCCAAGAAAGAAGCGTGGTAGCCAGACCCGAGAGGAAAAGCTCGCCCGGAAACGGGAGTACATGCGCGAGTATATGAAGATTCCGAAGAACGTGGAGCGAAAGAAGCAATATCGTCTGGATAACGCAGAGCAAGCGAGCAAGACAAATATTGCTTACAAGAAGGCCCACCCAGACCCTAACAAGGATGCCATGATCGCCGCGTGGCGCAAGACGGACTATGGACGTTCCCGAATGGCCTTTTATGCCCGCCTTAGGTACGCCCGTAAAAAGACCGGGATGCGCGGGAACGAGGATCGGGAAGAAATCAAAGCTATTTACGTAGAGGCGAGAGGATTGCAGGATTTGTTCGGGGTTGAGTTCCACGTTGATCACATAATTCCTTTGTCAAAAGGCGGTAAGCACGTAATCGAAAACCTGCAAATTCTAACGGGGAAAGAGAACAGAAGGAAAAGTAACCGAATGCCTGTGTCGCTCGGCGGGAATTGGCCGGATGCCTGAAATTACACCATCTAGATATCTGATTCAGGCGTCGTGGGGTGATGTCCCTCATATCTCCGCCAAGGCCCAGGAGGAGCTATTAAGCTCCGTCCTCCCCTACCAGCGCGACGCCCGGTCCAAGGGCACCCCCAGCCTCGGCTCAGGGGCGATATACCCTGTTCCACAGAGTGATTTCGTGGTTGATCCGTTCCGCATTCCGGATTTCTGGCCCAAAGCCTACGGAATGGATGTCGGGTGGAAAAAGACCGCCGTTATCTGGCTGGCATGGGACCGGACGATGGATATCGTTTATTTCTACGCCGAGCATTACGTGGGAGAAGCGAGCCCTGCGGCTCACGTTGCGGCGATCAAAGCCCGCGGGGAGTGGATCCCGGGCGTTATCGATCCAGCCGCCCGAGGCCGCAATCAGCACGACGGCGAACAGTTGATGCACGATTACATCGAACTCGGGCTGAATCTGGACATGGCGGACAACCTTGTCGACAGCGGATTGCTGGCTGTTTTCAATCGCTTGACGACCGGAAGATTGAAGGTGTTTCGGACGTGTCAAAACTGGCTTGCAGAGTTTGGCTTGTATCGGAGAGACGAAAAAGGCAAAATCATCAAAGAATTCGACCACCTTATGGACGCTTCGCGATACGCAATCGGGCCTGAGACCATACGCAAAAACCGGACTTCAGGTCTTCAGCGCGCGATTACGAAACCGGAGACCGGGGTTAAATGGGGCACCGGGAACGCACGCGGCGGCGACAGCCTGTCAGGATATTAGAATGGATCACAATGAAATCGTTTCGCATTTGCCGCTTAGGATGCACCAAATATCACTTTCGGACATCAGTTATGAACGGCTGTCCACATCGGCGCACCCAAGTTTGATGCGGTGCATTCTGACAATCCCCGGAGAAAAAGTTCCATATGTCGGTTATTCCGGCTCTTCCGGGCCTGATGTTAGCGACGATTCGCTAAAGCCAAGAGCTTGGGCCGAAGCGGCTCATGCGGCCATAATGCGCCACCCTGGAATAGAGATCGGATCTTAATATGGCCACTCAGTTATCCGATATCGAACCGGACGATAGCAAGCTCAGAGCGGCTTTGTTGTCGATCGTCAGCACGCTTGAGAACGAAGCCAGCGACCGGGTGGGAAAGAGATCCTTGATCGAGCTTCGCTGGCTGAAGGATCTGCGCCAGTATAATTCGGAATACGAACCCGACGACCTGAAGAAAATGCGGCTTGCGAAGAAATCCGAGCTTTTCATCAACCAGACCCGCCCGAAGACCAACGCATGTGAAGCGCGCCTTTCGGACATGCTGTTCCCGACAGACGATGATAATTGGGGCATTCAGCCGACGCCGGTGCCGGAATTGGTCGATACCGCTCAAGCCGCCGTCGACAAGGTCAAGGAATTGGCCGAACAGGCGAATGAGCAGGCCGCCGCCGGGAATGAAGCAGGCGCGGTCGCCATTGCAAATTCCGCGATCCCGTTCGAAGCCGAGGCGAAGCGCCTTAAAGCTGAGATGGCAGAGGCCAAGAAGCGTTCCGACGCCATGGCTGACGAAATCCGCGATCAGCTCAAGGAAACCCAATACGCCATTAAATGCCGCGACGTGATCGGGGACGCCTGTAAGATCGGCACCGGGATCATGCTGGGTCCGGTTGGAAGCTCCGAACGCTCCCGCAGGGCTTGGAAGAGACAGGCTGTTGAGGGTGGATCACAGAATTTCGAGCTTGAAACCGTGCAGGATTCGCGGCCGTCATTCCGGCGTGTGGATTTCTGGGGCTGGTTCCCACAGCCCGACGCGACCTCCGTTGAGGACAGTGACAGCTTTTTCGAACGATTCTTAAACACCCCGAAGGCCATGCGGAAACTGGCGCGCGAGCCCGGGTTCGACAAAAAGGCGATCGCGCGAATTCTCTCGACCGGTTCAACAAGTTCGATTCCGTCCTATATGTCCGAACTGCGCGCCATCACAGGCGACACACAGTCCCCCACAGAGGGCAGGTTTCAGGTCTGGTGCTATCGTGGCCCCTTGACCATGGAAGACCTTGGGACGCTCTGTGAGTGCTTTGATGACGATAAAACAGCGGTTGCGTCGGGCCTGACCGGAGATTTCGACCCGTTGCAGGAAATCAACGTCGTTCTGTGGTTCAGCCAGGGTGAGGTTCTTAAATTCGGCATCCATCACCTCGACAGCGAAGAGCCGGTATATTCGGTCTTCAGCATCGAAAAAGACGTGGCGAGCATTTGGGGATACGGAATCCCCTACGTCATGCGGAACAGCCAAAGCTCACTGAATGCGGCGTGGCGGATGATGATGGACAACGCGGGCCTGTCGTCGGGACCGCAGATCGTCATCGATACCGCCGTGGTCGAGCCGGCCGATGGAGAATGGAGCATCCTCGCGCGGAAGATATGGAAGCGACTTTCCACCGCGCCCGCCAACAAGCCGGGCTTCCAAACGCACGATATCCCCAGCCATCAGGCGGAAATGGAAAATATCGTTGCCCTGTCGAAACAGTTCATCGACGACGAAACAGCGATAAGTGAAATCGCTCAAGGCGAGCAGGGCGCGCACACGACCCAGACATCAAGCGGCATGGCCATGCTGATGAACGCCGTGAACGTGGTTTTCCGCCGCATGGTCAAGGCTTTCGACGACGATATGACGGTGCCCAACATTCGTCGAATGTATGACTGGAACATGCAATTTTCCCAGAAGGAACATATCAAAGGGGATTTCGAGATTGACGCGCGCGGGACGAGCGTTCTCCTGGTGCGCGAGATGCAGGCGCAAAACCTCATGGTCGCGTCCCAGTTCATCGGGCACCCGGTTGTCGGGCAATTGATCAAGGGCGCTCCGTTGCTGAGGAAGCTTTTTCAGTCGATGATGATTGAGGCCGACGAAATAATCCTGGACGATGAAGCGATCAAGCTGATGATCGAGCGCCAGAAAGAGGAACCCAAAGAGGATCCGGAAATCGTCAAAGGCAAAATCCAGATGGAACAGCTTCAGGCCAAGGGCGAGATTGATCTTCAAATCGCCGGGATGAACCGCGACGTGGCAATGATGAGCCTCGCCCAGAACAGCAATATGCAGCTTGAGGAAATTCAGGCGAAATTCGGCATGAAGGCCATGGAGTCCGACAGCAAAGAGGCCACGGCCCAGACCAAGGCCGACAGCGACGAGCGGATGTTCGCGGCCAAGGTCGGGGTTGAGGCTGATCGCGAAGCCCGGGGCATGGATGTGGGGCAGGGCATTGGTTGAGACCCATTACCAATTCGACCCAATGTCCGGCACATGGGGCTACATCAAGGCCGATTTAAACGCCCGATTAGCGGCATATCGGAACGAGCTTGAGAGCGACGATATCCCGGAAAGACGCTCAGATGTTGTGCGCGGGTGCATTTTTGAGATAAAGTCCGTCCTGAACATCGATAAACCAGAGCCGGATCTGGCCGGCAGGTAGAATTCTTAACCACTGACAGCGAGAAAAAAACATGGTAGATGAGACCGCCCCCGTCGTTGATGACGGCAGCGAAACGGAAAAGACCGACGAAGAAATCTGGAACGGCCTTAAAGAAGGTGAGGCCGCACCGGAAGAAGAAGCGACCCCCTCGGAGCCAGCGGCCACAGAAGAAGAGGCCCCTGCCGAGGAAGCCCCCGACCCTTGGGCGGCGGTTCCGGAAGACCTCCGGGCGGAGCGACAAACGCTCCAAGACGAACGCGACGCAGCAGTTGATCACGCGAAACGGATATCGGGAGGCATCCCGGCCCAAAATCGCAAGATCAACGAACTGATGACACGAAACGCGCAGCTTGAAGAAGCCGCGAAGGCCCCTGCCGAGAGCAGCAGCCAGGAAGAGCCCGCCGAACCCGAAGATTTGGTTCAAGCGCGCGAAGAATACCCCGAAGTCACCGCGCCCCTTGAGAGCAAGATTGATCAAGGAAACGCGGAATTACGGGCAGATATCGACAAAATTCAAGAATCTCAGGCGAAAACCGATGCTAGGTTCAGCGAGATTGACGCCACGACGCAGGAAACCAATGTAGCCGACCAGATAGCTTTGATCGACGATAAGCACTCTGACTGGCGCGAGGTTCGAGCATCGGATGCGTTCAAAACATGGGGCAATGCTCAGTCAACTATGACCCGGCAGGCCATCGCGAACAGCAACGACGCCGGAGACGTGATTAGTGTTCTCGACCGCTTCAAGGCGGATGCGGGGACTGAACAGAAACCCACGGCCACGACTGTCAAACGTGAAGCGCAGAAAGCTTCCGCAGAGACGCCGAGGCCCGGAGGCACGCCGGTCATTGCGACCGAAGGCCAGCCCGAGGACGATGAGGCGATTTGGGAAAAATTGCGTAAAGACGACGAAAGGCAGTCGGCGGCCGGAAGATAAGGACTTCCACAATGGCCGATACTCTCACCACGAATGTTTCCCCGTCAAAGGGAACAGTCATCTACTTCGAGCGGCAAGCCCTGAAATGGGCAGGCCCCATGAGCGTTCTCGACAAATTCGGTATGTCGAAACCCATGCCCCGCAACAAAGGGACGGTGATCGAATTCCGCCGGCCCGTCGTCTTCACGGCGAAAACAACCCCGTTGCAGGAAGGCGTTACTCCGTCTGCGAGTTCCTTCAGCTACGAAGTCGTGCAAGCGACCCTGAAGCAGTACGGCGATATATCCTCCCTCACGGACGTTATCGAGGACACCAACACCGATCCCGTTCTGAACGATATGTCCGTTCAGCATGGGGAGAATATCGGACGCACGATTGAAGCTCTCACCTACGGCGTTTTGAAGGCGGGAACTCAGGTCCAGTATTCCAACGGGACTGTGCGAACCGACGTGAACCAGCCGATCGTTCTGGCGAAGATCCGCGCCGCGGTGCGAACTCTTCAAGCCCAGAAGGGAATGCGAATCAGCCGCGTGGTCGATTCGTCCCCGGATTTCTCGACCTTCGCGGTTGAGCCCGGATATATCGCAACCGGTCACACCGATCTCGCCAATGATATTCGTGAACTTCCCGGCTTTATCCCCGTCGTTCAATACGGGAGCAAGGTCAAGATTCATGAATTCGAATTCGGCGCGACGGAAGACCTGCGGTTCGTCCTGACCCCGGATCATGGCCCCTTCGAAGACGGCGGCGGCACGAAATCCGGATCCGGCACGGAAATGGTCTCCACGTCCGGCACGAGCGCCGACGTGTACCCCATGCTCGTTCTGGCCAAGGAAGCCTACGGCACCATCCCCCTGAAGGGCATGGGAGCCATTGAGCCGACGATTATCCCGGTCAACATGAAGACCAAGGACGATCCCCTCGGCCAGCGTGGCTACGTGGGTTGGAAAACCTGGTTTGTCGCCAAAATTTTGAACGAAAACTGGATTGTGAGAATTGAAATTGCAGCAACGGCGCTGTAATGCTGGGGTTTAATCGCACCGAGTTCTGTACGGCAGCCATGAATTCTGCTAAGGTCGGCGTCTTAACCGACTTACGGGAGGATTATATGGCTACGTTCAGAGGTGCGATCCTAACTTGTGGCGATTGCGGCAGGGAGTTCAAGGTCCCTCCGAGCCGCGCCGCCACGGCGAAATACTGCTCAAACAGGTGTGCGAAGAAACATCGCATGACAGGGAGGCGCGACAAGCGCGTCACCTTGGTTTGTGAAGGGTGTGGCGGGAGTTTCGAAGAGTACAAAAGCCATGCTGATCGCCGAAGGTTTTGTTCCGATAAATGCAGGAACACTGACCCAGGCGACAAAATGAGGCGGGCGGAACGCGTATCCGGGGACAAAAACCCCATCTGGAATGGCGGGCGAACGGAGCATAGCGACGGTTATATCTATCTTCGCGCGCCCAATCACCCGTTCAGGTCAAACGGGTACGTGTTTGAACATCGCCTCGTTATGGAAGAATGGCTGAAAGAGAACGACCCCGGGTCTGAGTATTTGACTGTTCTGGGGGATAATCTATATCTTTCACCCGAATTCCTTGTGCATCATAAGGACGAGGTCAGGTCCAACAACGACATCGAAAACCTCGTTTGCATGACCACGGCAGAGCATAATCGTCATCACAACGCGACACGACGGTCCGAACAGGCCGCATAATCTTAATCGGGGGTAGACGCCCCCACAATCGAAGGAAAACGTCATGAAACCCATGTTCAAACAAGGCTGGATCGTAGGCACAGGCGGGGTGATCAACACCCAGCTTGGTTGGATTCCCGACTATGTGATACTCGTCAACAGCTTGGGATCCAATCCCGCCGTCAATCACGGCCATCCCCGGCAGAAAAACATCGTCTACACCAGCGAAAGCGGGGAAATCAAGCCCGGCATGACGTTGATCGGTGCGACTTCGGGGGCAAGGGCAAAGGTTCTCCAAGTCATCCGCGACACCGGCACTGTTGCCGCTGGCGATGCCGCAGGCTGGATTATCATCGACGCCGAAACCGAGACCGGAACGTTCGCGAGCGAAAGCGCCTACTTCGAAGGTTCTGCCACGCTCAACGATCTCACCATCGTTGCCAGCGTGACCCATGGCGCGGAGATTATCCTCGCCGTGGCGACCGAGGTCGGCATTACCGCGTATAAGGGCACCGAGGCCGGCAATTCGATGGGCTTCACCATTGATGCCGATATCAGCGTCAATGGGGAACTGATGTCCTACAACGCCTGGCGTTTCGACAACTAAACGACTTTGGATGTGAAAAGCCCCCCAGGCCCGACACGTCCGATAGGGGTGGGTGCTCTCCTGTGCCCACCCCGCTCAAGGCCCGCCGTGATGGCGCGCTGATCCCTTAGATGGAGTTTCCAATGGAAACGAAGACCGTTAAATTTACCGAGGCGACCCGCGACGAACTGTTCGAGTATGCGACCGAGTCCCTTGGTCTTGAGGCCCACCACATGCTTGGTGCTCCCAAGCTCCGCGCCAAAATAAAGGCGGCAAAAACCGATATAACAGAATTCATGGTTCGAGTTCCGGAGCCCGAGGTCGAGGCTGTAGTGCTTGGCCCGGTGATGGACATCGACCCGGACGAAATGGCGGAGCCGATCTACGAAATCGTAATCCTGGAAGGGAAGGAGTCGGAAGATCAGGCCCCGGTCCCAGTCAGTGTGAACGGAGTTAATCTGTTCATTCCGCGCAACACCCCAGCGAAAATCAAGCACCGCTACTGGCACGCTCTGAACAACGCCGTCCAGATTCTCTACGATCAGCCGGATGGCCCCGAGGGGGACATGGTCCCGCGCCGCGTGCCAGCGTACCCGGTGAACACGCTCAAGTATCCTCCGCAAGCCGAACTCGACGCATGGGATGCGTATCGAGCAAAACTTCAAGCCGACGAAGTGGCTGCCAAACAGGCGGCCTAATCCTTAACTTTAACAAGCATGGGCCAGCGCGCCCAAGGCGAGGGAATTCCTCCCCCGTCTACTTCCAAAAAGAGGAAACGACGACATGGCAATGACACAGATAGAAGCCCGCCAACATGCACTTGCCGCTTCGCGCGGCAATTTGCGATCCCTCGAAATAGTCCTTCGGGAGCTTATCGGCGGCGATGTTTCACTCGACAACCAGATTGTCGACGACCTGTTTGTTCGTGGCATCAGCTACAAGAAGCAGGCAACCCCAGAGACAGCAATCGGCACCGTCACCCTTACTGCCGCCCAGATGATCGGCGGCGTGCTGGTCTGCACACCCACGACCACGGCGACCTATACGACCTTGACCGGGGCGTTGCTTTTAGCCGCGCTGAACGACACCCACCTTGCCCTCGATGACAGTTTCGATCTGATCATCATCAATCTGGGCGGCACGGGGGACATCATCACCATGGCTGGCGGAGACGACGTCACGTTTGTTGGTTCTGTCACGGTCGACGATGCTGGCGCAGACATCAATTCGTCCGGCATTTTCCGCTTCCGGCAGGTTACGGCGGGCGTCTTCGTTGCATACCGAATTGCGTAAACAAACGGGGGCGTCTTCGGGCGTCCCCAACAGGAGAGATCGAAATGAATGTTTCACATGAAACAGTCCAGAAAATGCTCGCAGGATATATCGCTGATGTGCGAACGGCCGAAGCCAAAATCGTGGAAGTTGAGGCGCTTTTGGTGAATTTGCGAAAGAATATCGAAGTGAATTCCGGTGCGGCGATGGCGTGTAAGGCGATGTTGGACGCGCCGGCAGTCGAGGAAGCGCCGGTCGAAGATAACGTCGCTCCGGTCGTGAGAAAGAAGCGCTCACCCCGGAAAACCGCCAAAAAGTAATGTAACCACCTAGAGGGTATGCGATGTCTACTTTCCTGCAATTATGCCAAAAGGTCGCGCAGGAAAGCGGGACAATCTCAGGCACCCAGCCCGCATCGGTTGTCGGGCAGGTTGGGCGGCTCAAGAAGGTTGTCGATTGGACTGCTGAGGCGTGGGTTGATATTCAAAATCTCCATGACGCCTGGCGCTGGATGCAAAAGACCTATTCCAGCACGCTCACATCATCGACCAGCACATACACCCCGGCGTCGTTCGGGATTTCTGATCTTCGGGAGTGGAAGCGCGACAATCTCGTATCTGGATATCAGCCGCACACGATATATCTGACGGCGACCGGCGTTTCGGACGAAAACACCCTGCGCGAGATGTCGTATCAAGATTGGCGGTCGTTTTATGACCGCGGCTCCCAGACCAATAATCGCCCGACCCAGTACGCCATCACGCCCGCGGGGGAAATCGCATTCGGGGCTATCCCGGATGACACCTACACCGTGCGCGGGGAATATTCTCAATCCGCAGTCCGCATGACGGCGAACGCTGATATCCCGGGCCTTCCGGATGCGTTCCATCAGATCATCGTTCACAAGGCCTTGATGTTGCTGGACGAACATGACGAGGCTGTTTTCAATGTTGCGACGGCGACGCGCAATTATGCGAAATACCTGACCGATCTGGAAAAGAGCCAGCTCCCGACGATCGTTATCGGGGGCGGACCACTCGCCTGATGCCCATTAAAACCCAATATTTCCAGCTTAGCGGCGGGCTCGACCTCCGTACCCCGGCCATATCCGTCCCTCCTGGGCGTGCTATCGGTGTGGAGAACTATGAGTCCAGCGCGCGGGGGTACAGGCGGATTGACGGTTTCGAGCGCCTTGATGGGCGTCCCGCGCCTTCTGACGCGAGCTATTGGATACTGGATTTCGACGCCGGCACCGATGCCATGAGCGCGGGCGATATCCTCACGGGGGACCCCAGTGGCGCGACGGGGGAACTGCTGATCGACGCCGTGATTGAGTCTGGATCATATGGCGGAAACGACGCGGCCGGATATAACGTCCTGGTCAACGTCACCGGGACATTTGTGAACAACGAGGCCCTTGATGTCTCAGCGGCCCAGAAAGCCACGGCTGACGGTGTTGTGTCCCAGCGGGGCGCGGACACCGACACGCTGGACGCCACGTACATTCAGGACGCGATTGAGACGACCCGGGCCGATATCCTCGCGGTGCCGGGATCAGGCGATATGAGGGGCGTTTGCCTCTTTGCCGGGGCGAAATACGCTTTCCGGGACAATGCAGGCGCGACGGCGGTGGATATGTACAAATCCACGACTGCCGGGTGGGTATTGCAGGTTCTCGGCGAAACCATGAACTTTACGTCCGGTGGAACGACGGAAATCGCCGAGGGCGACACCATCACCGGGGATTCGTCCGCTAAGACCGCCGTAGTGAAGCGTGTGATACTCACGAGCGGGACCTGGGCTGGTGGGGACGCTGCGGGAAGATTCGTCCTGTACAGCGTCTCAGGGGCCTTCACGCCGGGCGAAGGGCTTGAAGTCTCTGCGGTAAATCTCGCGACATGCACGGCCGACGCCGTGGTGAACACACTCGCCGCGGGCGGAAGGTTTGAATTCGCCATCGGAAATCTGGGCGGGCACGCTGGGAATAGAAATCTTTACGGCGTCGATGGCGTGAGTCTCGGCTGGGAATGGGATGGAACCGTATTCACCCCGATCATTACCGGCATGACGATCGACACGCCCCGGCATGTGATCATCCACCATAATCATTTGTGTTATTCGTTCTCTGGCGGGTCATTCCAGCATTCGGGCATCGGCACGCCGTATGTCTGGACAATCCTTTCCGGCGCGACTGAAATTCAGATCGGGCAAGAAATCACCGGCATGATCCAAAACGTCACCGGGACGTTGACCATTTTCGGGCGGAACATCGTCAATATCCTGTACGGCTTCAGCGCCGTGACGTGGACGATGGACACGTTGACGGATGAGGCCGGCGGCGTTGAATGGACTCAGCAATTGATCGGCACGCCGATTTACCTCGATGACCACGGGCTGCGGTCGTTATCTACGACCCAGGCGTTCGGTGATTTCAAGCTGGGCGAACTGACTTCGCTGGTCGAGCCGCTGTTTGCATCGAAGCGCAAAGCTGGAATTACAGCCGTGGCCAGCATCCGCGTTCGGTCCAAGGATCAGTATCGAATCTTCTGGTCTGACGGAACCTATCTCACGATGTATTTTGGGGAGAAGCAGGGCCGATCGACGGGCAAGCCGGAAATCACCATTGGGTCTCTGGGGAAAGTCGTCACTTGTGCGTTCTCAGGGGAGGATTCCGCCGGGAATGAAGTTTTGCTCATTGGGTCGACGGACGGGTTCGTCTATCAGCTTGATTCCGATACCTCGTTCGATGGGACAGAAATCGTCGCGTTCCTGCGGCTCCCGTTCAATCACGTTGGTTCCCCGACGAATGACAAACGCTGGACGAAAGCCACGGCTGAGATTGACGCCCAGGGGATAATTTCGCTCGGGGTGCTGGCTGATTTCTCGTATGGCGACCCGGATCAGCCGGGGCTGGGGGAGGTGGATTTCTCGATCTCCGGCGGCGGCGCGTTTTGGAACGAGGCCAACTGGAACGAATTCCTTTGGTCGGCACAGGTTGAGGGCATTGCCGAGGTCTATATCGACGGGATCGGCAACAATATGAGCTTGGTGTTTCGGTCTGAGGCAACCTACGAATCGCCACATACGATCCACTCATTAACGCTTCATTACTCCGAACGGAGACTGCGCCGATGACCAACAATTATTATGATCTCGACACATTCACCAGAAACTTGACCGCGCGCGCGGAAGAAGTTCAGGGCATGTCGGCTGGATTGGTAACGGCGTTTGATCTCCTGCCGGAACTTGATCCATGGCTACAGGATCGGCTGTCTTACGCGACGACAACCGGATCTGCGAACGTCTATGCTATTGCGCTTCCGACGACGGTCTTGTCGCTGGTTGAGGGCCTTCATATCCGGGCCAAGATCAATGTTGCCAACACCGGTCCGTCCACGATTAACGTTGATACCATCGGCGCAATTGCGATGCAGCGGCCGGACGGAAGCGCCTTGGCGTCTGGCGATCTGCCGCTGGATTCCATCATGGACATGACCTATGACGGGTCGGTGTTCAAAATCGGGTCCACGCTTTCGGACGCCACGGCTGCTGCTGCCAGCGCTGTTGCGGCGGCTTCGAGCGCCAGTGCAGCCGCAACCTCAGCCTCGAATGCTTCAACATCAGAAACCAACGCTGCGTCCAGCGCGTCGGCCGCATCAACGTCAGAAACAAATGCCGCCGCCAGCGCCGCCCTGCTCCCAGCGCCCGTCGCGAATGAATTCATTCAGGGCAACGGCGCGGGCACGGCGTTCCTGTCCAAATCAGCTTCGGAAATGCGAACCGCGCTTGGCCTTGTGATCAGCACGGACGTTCAGGCATGGGACGCACAGCTCGATGACATTGCCGCCCTCGCCCTGACGGACGGCAATATCATTGTCGGCGATGGCTCGAACTGGGTCGCAGAGAATGGCGCAACGGCGCGCACGTCCCTTGGGGTGGCTATTGGGTCCGATGTTCAGGCTTTTGACGCGGAATTGGCGGCCCTTGCCGGGTTGACTTCGGCGGCCGATAAACTCCCGTATTTCACCGGTTCCGGGTCTGCGGCGCTCGCTGATTTCACGACCGCCGGCAGGGCTTTGGTTGACGATGCCAGCGCTACGGCGCAGCGGACAACACTGGGTCTTGTGATCGGGACAGATGTTCTGGCCCCGGACGGCGACGGATCGAGCCTGACGGGAATCGATTCCATCACTCTCGGCACAGAGCAGGCCACAACGTCAGGGACGGCGAAGACGTTTGGCAGCATCCCGGCGGGAACCAAGACAATAACCATAATGCTAGACGGTGTATCATCCAACGGAACCGCCGGTTACGAGTTGACACTTGGCGATGCAGGCGGATTGGAAACATCCGGCTATTTATCTACTACTGGTCAGGTTGGCGGCACCAACAACAACTCAACTGATGCATTCAGGATTTTTCTCACATCGGTTGCAGCGGAAACTGTTAGTGGTTCTCTTACGTTGTCTCTTGAGGATGCCGCTGGATTTACATGGTGTTCTCATGGAGTTATAGGTTCTTCCGATTCAGGTGTTGGCGGCATATGTTATTCCGCTGGGCGAAAATCTTTAAGTGCCGAGCTTACACAAGTCAGTTTCACAGCCAATGGTGACACATTTGATCTTGGTGCTGTTAATATCCAGTATCAATAGGAGCCGCACATGAAAAACTTTATTGCCGTTGTCTCTTCCGCTGCTGGGAAAATCACTAAATTCCAGGACTTCGATATCGAGGCCGATGCAGACGCTCATGTGATCCTTTATGGTGGATTTGTGGCACCAAGCCCCGGTGACAATTGGGAATACTGGGTCGTGGATGATGTCGCAGAGACTTTGACGTATGATGCTGCAACCGAGGCCGCCGACAGCGCGGCGCGGGCGCAGGAAGCTGCGGATCAGGCGGCTGCCCGACAAGCTCCGCCTGTGTCGACTGCCGTTAGCATTCCTGCCCTGCGGGATGAGTTTAACGCATTGGTCGCTAAACTTACTGTGCTGGGTATACTGACTTAGCAAACAGAGGATTTTGGCTGATGCCATTCAATGATGACGGCACATTCACCCCGGAAGACGACACGACCGCTCCTGTCGCACCGGTAGATTCCAGCGTAAGCACTCAGTTGAACAAGGTGCTGGGCGAGGATAGCCCGATCCTGCAAACCGCCCGGACTCGTGCGGCGCAGTCTGCTGAGGGCAAGGGGCTGTTGAATTCGTCCCTTGCGGTGCAGGCCGGCGAGCAGGCGGTGATTGAATCCGCGCTCCCAATCGCACAACAGGACGCGGCCCAACTCAATCAAAGCAATTTGCAGGCGACCCAGATTCAGTCGCAGGAGGACCTTGCGCGCGAGGGGTTCCAAGTCAGCAAGGAATTCCAAGAACGAGGCTTGCTTTCTCAGACGGAGCTTCAGGCGACGGATCTGGCGCAACGAACCGAGATGGCCAATCTTGACCGTGACGTGCAGGAGCGTATCGCTCTGCTTAATGTCGCCGCGCATGACCGGGAGAAAGCCACGGCCGCCGCGGTGTCGATCGCCAATATTTACGGGGATATGTTCAGATCCATTGCCGCGAACGAAAACATACCGGCTGATGTCCGGGAACGTTTCCTGGTGCATATCGAGGTCAACCGGGATTTGAACCTGAACCTTTTGGAGCAGCTTTATGATTTTGATTTACAGTGGCTCGAAAACACCCCGGCCGCAGCTTAGTGGAGATTGAATAATGTGGGATTTTGGATCACTTTTTGAATCGGCAGTGACATTTTTCACGCCGATTGTCGTTGGGGCCGCCACCCAAGCAGCCTACGGAGCCGCTGTAGGAGCCGCTGTGGCTGCGGTCACTGGCCAAGACGTAGGCAGAGGGGCGCTGTACGGCGCGGCCGCTGGTGCGGTCTCTGGGGGCGTTATGGGGGCATTGAACCTCGGCACGAACCCTCTGAGCAGCGATTTCGGTGATGCGACCAGTCTTGAGGTTGGCGCAGACCCGTTGGGCACGCCGGCTGGCCGTGCCGGGTTCGATGTAGCTTCTCCGTCCGGCGCGACCAGCGGTATCAGCGCGCCGCCCCAAGCCGCAACAGGCGGGAATGGGTTCCTGTCTTCTGATTCATTCGGGGAAATCGCAGGGCGAACCCTTGGAGGCGCGGCCACGGGTCTTTTGGGTGGGATAGCCGCTGAGGACGCTGCGGAAGCCAAAGCAAAAGCCGCGCAGGAAGAGCGCGATGCCGTGTCCCGGAACTTCGCCTCAACCGGAAAAGGGCTTCTGACCCGTGATGATTTGGGCTTCGTCGACGCCCAGCCCCAGCGGCAAAACGTGCGCGATAGATTTTCGCCGCAAGGCGTGGGTGGCGCGGATGTCTTCGCCGGGCGCTTTGAATGGAACCCTGAAGCCGGGAAGATCGAGCGCGTCGTGAGCGTCCCGGTAGCATAGGAGACATATTTCATGCCCCTTCCCTCAGTAACTCCCGTTGGGCCTTTGCTTGGGCCTGAGAGATTTTCGCCTGAATTTGCGGGCAATACGAACGTTTCTTTCGACCCGCAGACCGGTTCTCTTGTTACAAGCAATCCCAGAACCCGGTCCGGCGCAAGCGATGATCTTATAGCCGCAAGGGGATTACTGTCTCCGGCCAGCGCCACGGCGGGGAGTGACCCCGTAACTATGCAGGCGATCAACAGCGCTATGGGCAGCACGCGAGGGCAGTTGGTTGGTAGCGGAGAAAGCGGTTCGGACGAGGCGGGTGATATCGGGCTGGGCGATCCTGACTTCGAGACCGACCTTGAAACAGGATTAGGGCTGACCGCTGGCATTGCCTTCGGTCCGATGGGTGTAATATCCAACGCGATCATGGGTTTGGGAACATTGGGCGTCACCGGCAGAAATCCGACACCCGCCGATTTGAGTCCGTTAGGAGCGCTCGGTTTACCGACGATGGGTCAAATTCTTAGCACTATCACTAACGCTCTAGGGTTTGACGCCGATGCCTCTGCCGCCGACCAAGGCGAGCCCGGCACAGGTAGCGACTTTGATGTCGGCGATCCGCAGGGCGCTGATGATGACGCTGATGATGGTGGCGACAGCGCGGCCGGAGATCAAGGGGGGTTTGGCACAGGGGGTGACGCTGATGTCGGCGATCCCGGCGGTGCAGACGATGACGCAGACGACGGCGGCGGTGGTGACGGCGGCGGTGGCGGTGGCTGGATCATCTGCTCCGAACTTTACCGCCAGAAACGCATGACCCGCAGAGAATGGCTCTTGGGCGCGCGCTATATGGAACACCTCTCCGATCAGGTTATCCGTGGATATCACTGGTGGGGCACGCCTTACGTCAGGATGCTGCGGAAATCACCACGTCTATCGGCGGTCTCGGCGCATATCGGCAAGGCGCGCGCCGGGGAAATTGCACGCATCAACGATGGCCTCGGATGGACTATCCGGGGTAGGGCGGCTAAATGGCTTGTTGAAGGCGTGTCTTGGGTTGTCGGGTATTTCGTCGGCGAAACAGACTGGGAAGGGATTCTTCATGAACGGGGCTGATATTATGCCTTTCGACGGGATGCGGCCGTCGTGGCGCAACCAGCTAAAGGACGACGCTCTCGGACGGTTCGTGCGGTCCTGGTTCAGCGCTGAACGCCCCATGCGCCCGCCGCAGGACAACGGCCTGCATTTTATGGACGGGCTGGGGGCTAATCTGATCCTCTATCGCGAGGGGCAGTTCCAAGTTCAATTATGCCTCGTGCAGCCGAATACGGTTTTGCCGCCGCACAGACATCAGAACGTTGAATCGTATGTGGTTCATTTGTCCGGCGAGGTCTGGTTCAAATGTGAATCTCATGGGTATTTCGTACCGGAGCATCACATTAAAATGGTGGCGTCGGACGGAACGTCGGCTATGCGGGGGTTCGTGTTTTATTTGGGCACGGAAGATGAGCACTCAGGTCATACCGAGGAAATGGGGGCGTCGTTTCTTTCCATCCAGAAATGGCGGGAAGGCATAAAGCCAACCTGTATCGCCAGAGATTGGACCGGAGAGCAGATCAGCGACGCGCACGGCTTCGATATTCTCACATCGAAAGCGCAGAAATAGGAGGGCGACATGCCCGAAGGAATCGGATACCCGGGACAGCAGCAGAACGGCGGTCCCATAGCTCAGCAGATTATGACGAATTTCCGGAAATTGCCGCCGCAGGAGCAGGAGCAGTTACGCGCGCTCAACGCAAGGCCGGATGTCCAAGCCTACGTTTCGATCATTCAGAAGGTGTTCCCGCAGGAAGTGCTTGAGGGGGTGCCGGGGTTGGGTACGCCAGCGCAGAGCGCTCAGCAGGGTGCGCCGCAGGGTGCGCCGCCTCAAGGACTGCTCTCGCAATCAGTCTGACGGGATCAGCAGGACCGCGATCACCTGCGTTACGCTGAATGCGACAAATTCCTTGGCACACCCGCCAATGAGCAGGGCGGCAACGAGGCAAATTGTGATTTTGAAATTTCTCATATAAAATACATAAGCGCTTGATCGTCGAAAGGAAGCCAGATGCCGGGATTATTGCAAGACGCGGAGCGAAACGGACCTGTCCAGCCAGCCCCGCAAGGCGGCGAAATTCAGGGCGGCGAGGTCAATGCCAGCCCGGAACAGCAGGCCCAGTATGAGAAATTCGTGCTCGCCGCCACGGACATGGTTTACGACGAAAAGGTCATGCCGGGCATTGTCGAGCGCCTGAAAGGTGCAAACGACCCCGTGGAAGGGCTTGCCAGCGCCGCCGTGATGGTGACACAGAGGGTCGTGGATAGTGCGGAGAAGGCCGGTGAGACCATCGATCAGGCCGTGAGCTTCAATGCTGCGATGGAAATCATTATGGATCTGGCGACGCTGGCCAATGAATCTGGCGTTCACGAATACACTCCGGAAGAAATGCAGGCGGCGACGGAACGTATGATCCAGCTTGGGTCCAAGGGCGGTGGCCAGGCGGTCGGCACAGCGCCGGGTGCCGCACCCCCGTCCGGACCGCCCGCACCCGGTTCTGACCCCCGCGCAGGCCCGGCTATACCCCCTGGTGCGCCTCCTGCGCGTCCGGGAGTGGTTTAATGGTCGGATTACTTGCACGCGCCGCCGTTGGTGCCGCGCAGGGCTTGGGCGAGGGGATCGCAGAAACCTCGAAGGATCGGGTCAAGGCGAAGCGCGCGAAGGCTTTGGAGGGTTTCAGGCAGGGCAACCGGCGTGAAATCGTGACCACGCAGCAAAATCGGGCCGACACACGCGCCACGGCGACGGCTACGTCAGCGGACGCCCGGGCCGTCCGGAAGGCTGCATCAGACACAGCGCGCTCTGACGCTCAGATCGCCGGGCGCGAGAAGGTTGCTCGAATCAGCGCGCAAAGCCGCAGGGATGTCGCAGCCAGAAAGAAACCAAATCCCAAAGATGCGACCTCCGCACAAGACCGGATCATTGCCCGCCACACAGTAACCGACGATCAGGACGTGAAAACGATTGACCACGAGTCCGCCGCTGTGGCGCTTGAGGCTGATGGGCACAAGAACGCCGCGGCTGAGCAGCGCCGTATGGCCAAGGGAAAGGCGGATTTGGCCGACCAAGCCGCCGCAGAAGTGCAAGCTGATCTGGATGTGGAAGACGCAGCGGGGACATTCAGTTCGGACGCCTCGGATTTCAAGAAAGATGGTGGTAGCCGGACACGGTTCCGCGCGCGCCGGGTGCGTGAGATTAAAAAAGAACTGAAAGCTGATAGGGAAGGTGGGCCGAAACCCGCTCCAAAGACCCCACCCGAACAAGAATCACGCGGGGCCGGGACCACCGAGGATCCGTTCCGCATCACGACACAGGCTGAATTCGATGTCGTTAAAATCGATGAATGGTACATTAACCCAGCGGACAACAAGATTTACCAGCGGAAGAAATAATGGCTACTCTCCTTGATTTTTCCTCATTCGGTGAACCGGCCCCGGAAGAATCAGAGGTTCTTGATTTTTCCTCATTCGGTGAACCGGCCCCGGAAGAATCAGAGGTTCTTGATTTTTCCTCATTCGGCGAGGCCGTCGAGGAAGCCGCAGAACCGACTTCCGTTGCTGAGCCCGCGCTTGATCCGAACGTAGAGCAGGGGCTATCCCGAGGACCGATCCCGTCGCGCCCCGAAACAGACGAATCAGGCGTGATCGATTTTGGCGATCCCGACCCGACCCGGCTAGAAACAGCCGGCGGGGAATTTGTTCGTGGCGCGGCCGGGGTTGGTTCGGGGGCGCTGAGGGGTGTTGCGATATCAGCCGCCGCCGACGCCCGCCGCATGATCCCGATATTCGACGCTCTCGACAGGGGCGAGGATGTCCCGCTGATTGCCGCCCCGCGCGGGCTTGGTGGATTTATTGGCACTTACAAAATCGCCACCCCGGAAGAGCGCACCGAATTACGCAGGCAAATGAGCAGCGATGTTCGACAGGACACGCTGTTTCAGGCTGGGGAAAAGCTCGACGCATTCATAGCTGAACACACGAAGTCCAATCCGAAGTTTCGGGATGAATTCCTCGCCGGGAAGGTCAGTGGTGGCATGGGGTCCATGGTCGCGTTTATGGCGGCGGGCCTTGCTACGCGCGGCATTGGTGCCGGCGGGGCGTTCGCGCCTGCAATTCTGGGCAGCAAGCTCAGCGAGGCCGAAGGGTTCAGGGACGCGCTGGGCAAGGGCGCGAGCATCGATGATGCGTACCAATCGTCCAATCTGGGCGCAATCATCGGCGTGTCCGAGGCGGCTCCGATCGCACACATCTTGTCCCGGGTCGACAAAAGCTCTGGCGGGGTGATCAAGAGCGCTTTGGTTTCAGCCCTTGTCGGCGGAACCGAGGAATTGGTTCAGGAATCATTCACAACGATCGCCAAAAATCTGGTCGCGTCCGATCTGGTTGGGTACGATCCCGAGCGCGATATGTGGACTGGGACCGGAGACGCTGCGGGCGTCGGGTTTACGACCGGCGGATTGATGGGATTCTTGACCGGAATGATTGGTGGCCGCCGCCGTCCCGCCGGGGAGCGCGAGAAGGTCACCCCTGCGACGCTCTCCCCCGCAGACATCGCGAGCCCAATCCCGGACGCAGACATTCAGCGCGGGAAAGATATTCTCCAAGACGTGACCGCCAGCACCAGCGCGAATGAAATCCTGACACGTAACGGCCTGCCGAATGTGAACTCGCGCGTCACTGTCACTCTGTCGGATGGGAAAGTGACGGCCGGAAAGGTTGAAGACGCATTCACAGAGACGAACGAAGAGCTTGGGCTGCAAAGCGATGGCGTGAGGGTCGCCCTTGATGATGGCCAGCAAGTTGTTGAGTTCTTTGATGATATGCACGAATTTGGGGTTACGATTGAGCCGGAGCGCACGACGGCTGAGTTGGATCTCTCAGATCGGGCCGCTGTTGAAGAGTTCGCCGCGTCTCTTGGTGTGACCGCGGAGACCAAACCTTTGCCGCAGCCCGCTTTCGATCCAGAGGAAGTGGCTGCGCTTTCGCCGGAAATGGCCCGCGAGGCGCTGGCGGACGATGCTGAATTCTTCGCAGGGCGTGCGGAGGTTGATGAGGCTGTTGATCAGGCCCCCGCGCTAATCGAGAAGGCGGGTCCCCAAGCAGTGTTTCAATCCTCTGCTGAAGAAATTGCCGCGCGGCTGGATGAGAAAAATCTCAGCGACGACGCCAAGCTTTTGAAAGCGCTTGGTTCTCAGGAGCGGGCTGATCGCTTCAAACAATTGGATCGGGCTCGAAATAACGTCACGGACCCGTCGAGGGCTGATGAGGCGTCCCGCCAGTTCGATGAGGAATTCGGCGACACAACAGATGAGCAGGACCGCTTGATCTACGGGATTGGCGAGACCGACCTGACTGGTGAAGAATTGAAGGGCGTGCTGATTGCGCGGCAGGAAGTCGATAATCTTGACGATGAATCTGATGTTGAGGTTGGGGCCACCATTGCGACAGGCATGCGTGACACCGACCCCGAGCAAATAATCTCTGTGCGACAGTCCGGAACTGGCCCCGGCGGAACGCAGGAATCGATCGTTCGTATATTCGGCGGCCTTGATGAACTTAGGCGTCGCGGGAAAAGCAACGCTGAAATTGACGACTTGATTCTCGACGGTATGGAGAAATTCGGGTTCTCGCGCAACGACGCTTTTGATGTTCTGAGCAAATACCCTGATTTTGGTGGTCGCGCCTCTGCCCCTCAGACGGCCCAGGAGACGCAAGAGGCGGATTTAGCGCCTACCGCCCCCGAACAGGCCGAGATCGCTCCCACCGCGCCGGAAACGGCCCCGGATGAGGACGTTGTGAGCCTTGAGCCCGCGAGATCGTTCGTCCGCGCCAAAGATGGTGGAAAGGTCTCGATCGGCACGCTTCGGAAACAATTCGATCTGACACATGAGCAGGCGAAGCGATTACAGGCGAGGCTCGCGGCTGACGGCGACCTGACGAAAAACTTCAACGCCAGGAAGACCCGCACCACTCCGCGCGACGTGATCGATATCATCAAAGAAATGGGTGGTATCGTGGGTGACGGCGACCTGACGGCCATGGATTTGCAGAAGGCCCGCCCCGGTGTTATCCGTTCGACGGGCAGGACGGTCAGTGATATCCGCGAGCATCTGGAAGAAATCGGCATGTTGCCGGCGGGATCGACCGATGACGCCGTTTATGAATTGGTCCGTTCTGCGATAGCCAGAGACCCGGCCCGCGCGTTCCACCCTGAAGACCAGCATCTTGTCGAAGCCCAAGCCGAAAAGGACACGGCGGATGAGGCTGCGCGCCAGATCGGCGACGCCATTGACGAGACCGGGATTGATCTGAATGACGCCGAACGCGCTGCGGTCACGAAGTCCATGGCTGATGGCACCGATGTTCACGACGCCATTGAGCGCGTGGCCATGGGGACAGGCATCGAGATTGATAAGGAATTGCTTGAAGTCCGCGACGAAGTGTCCGATATTCCATTTGAGGTATTTGATGACCGAACCGAACAAGGGGCCGGCCGAACTGGCGAAGAGGCTCCGCAAGAACAGCCGACACAAGAACGTCCCGCCGAAGATGAGGCAGGAGGCCCTGCGCGCGGCGAAGAACCTGGACGCGGTGGCGAGCCGCAAGGCGTAGAGCCCACCACAGAAACCACCGATCAAGGCGAGCAGGAAATCATCCCCGGCGCGGAACGCATCAGCGAGCGCGAGCAGGCTGAGCGCGGCGCAGAGGGTCGGAAGAAATCCACCAAACCCCAGAAGGACGCCGACGAAGGTCTGTTCGACGTGGCCGGGCGCGGGCAGGATGATTTGTTCCAGCGCCCTGACGCCCCCGCCGCCGAGGTTGTCGACGTCGAGGAACCGTTCACCGACGAATTCTTCCAGCAGCGCGCCGACGTTTACGAAGCCTTGCGCGCCGAGCTTGACCGGATCGGTCTGGGGAAAACCAAACTCACGTTGCCGGATCGCATCATCGCCGTGCTCAGTGACGGGTCGCGATCTTCTGCGGCCGCCCGGATCGTGAACGACGTAATCCATGTCTCGCTTGAAGGCAAAGACACCACCCACGCTCTGCACCACGAATCAATCCATGCGCTACGTGGAGCAGGTCTATTCACGGGCGGAGAATGGAACACCCTTGAGCGTCGTGCGAATTCTGAATGGATCGACGAATTCGACATCAACGAGCGATATTCAGACCTCGACGCCGAAGGTCGGACCGAGGAAGCTGTGGCGGAAGCGTTTGGAAACTATATGCGCGGCGACCTCAAGCCGAAAGGGCTGGTCAAACGGTCGCTGGATCTGATCAAGAGTGCCATGGAGGCCATAGGCAGCGCGCTTCGGGGCAGCGGTTTCACGACAGCGAACCAAGTTTTAAGTCGGGCCGGCACCGGAGAGGTTGGCGCGCGCCCACGTAAAACCAAGACCAAGGCAGAGACTAAATTCCAGCGCAAGCCCAAAACAGATCGCGACAAAACCATCGACCGGATCATCGGGACGACGGATAAATCCATTGTCGGACGGGCACGGGACTTGGTCACGAATTACAAGGATCGCGGCTCTCTGGCGGCCAAGCAGGGGTTCCTTGATGCGTTCGCGTCGATTGAGGCTTTGGAACGTGCCGATAACAGCGGAGAACTACAGGACGCCACCACGTCGCCGTTCAAGGCCGCACAGGGAACGAAGAACCTCATGTCCACCATGGGCGCGGTTTTGCGTTTTGGCCCGCTCAAGATCGAAAAAGGCTGGTTCGCTCTGGACGAAGAGCACGGCAAGGGGTTCGAGGATATCTTCGAGGGCATCGCCAAGGCCGGAAACCTGAAGCTATGGAAGGCGTGGGCTGTTGCCAATCGCGCGCAACGTCTCAAGGCGGAAGGTCGTGAAAACCTGATCTCAGACGAGGAAATAGCGGAGCTTCTTCCTCTTGGCGATGAACACCCGGAATTCAAAACAGCCCTGAAGGAATGGACGGCGTTCAACAAGAAGATGCTCGACATGGCCGAGAAGGTCGGGCTCATCAATGCCGAACAACGAAGCCTCTGGGAGAAAGCGGATTACGTCCCGTTCTTCCGGATCCATGACGACACGGCTCAGGGCGGGCGCGGCAAGCGCGGCATCGAGGGCCAGCGCAGCGGCATCAAGAAGCTGGAAGGCGGCGAATCCCAACTCAATGATCCCATTGAGAATATGGTGATGGGCATGACCTCTCTGGTCGACCGGTCATTCAAAAACCTCGCCATGCGGAAAGTTTGGAGTTTGGCCAAAAACGCCGGCGTCCTGGAACCCATGCCCATGGGGTGGAAGCCCGCTGTTATCCCGGTGACGGAAGCGGTCAAGAAGCTGAAGGCATTGGGAATCGGCGTCGATGTTTTGTCGAAGGCCGATAAAGACCAAATGGTCAAAATGTTCCAGATGGCGGCACCGCAGGGTGCGGACGTGGTTTCTGTCATGATCGGCGGCAAGCCTCAGTATGCGCGCGTCACGGACCCGCTCCTGCTCCGGTCGATCACGTCCATGACTCCGACCCAGTTGAGCGGCGTGATGAAGATCATGCGGATGTCGAAGCGGGTCCTGACGACAGGCGTCACAATCGACCCGACTTTCATGCTGCGGAACTTCATGCGGGACACGCTCTCGTCCTGGGTCACGGCGGGGCTGAAGGATTTCCGACCGGGCTACGATAGCGTTCGAGGGTTCACGAAGGCGATCAAGGGTGATGTCGAGTTGGCCCGCCTGATGGCCGCCGGCGCTGGATCCGGTGGGTTCTATCGGACCGACCCCGAGGATGTCCGGAAGCTCCTGGACGCCAAATACAAAGGCGACAAAAAGAACCTCTTGGACACCCCGAAGAAGCTTTGGGAATTCTACCAGCGCGTCGGGCAGGCGTCGGAAGCGGCGAACCGTATCGCTATTGCCGAAGCGGTCGAAAAGGCTGGCGGGACAAGGGCTGAGGCCGCATTCCAGGCGCGAGACATTATGGATTTCGCCATGCGCGGCGACTTCGCGGCCATGCAGTTCTTGGCGGAAACAGTCCCCTTCATGAACGCTCGCGCGCAGGGTATCTATCGTCTGTACCGCGGGGCCAAGCAAAACCCGAAAGGCTTCCTGTTGCGTGGCTCGATGATCACCGCTGCAACCTTGGCCGTGATGGCGGCCAATTGGGACCGCCCGGAATACGATGAACTGGAAGAATGGGACAAGGACGCGAATTACCATTTCTGGGTTGATGGCGAGCATTACCGGCTCCCGAAACCGTTCGAGGTTGGCGCGATCTTCTCAACAGTCCCGGAGCGCATGATTCGGATGATGGCCGCGAGAGACGGCGGCAAGGTGGCGACAGAGCGCTTGCTGGCTATGTTCCTGGATACGTTCGCGATGAACCCGACGCCCCAGATGTTCAAGCCGATTGTGGAGCAGTGGGCCAACAAGGTCGGTTTCACCAATCGCCCGATTGTCGGCCAGGGGCTTGACCGCCTTGAGCCGGCAGAACAGTTCTCCCCGTGGACGAGCGAAACAGCGCGCTTGCTGGGCCGGGCATTGCCGAACTTTATGGAACAGGCGAAATCACCGAAACGCATCGAGCATCTTGTGCGCGGATATTTCGGCGCGCTGGGGACGTATGTTCTCGCGGCGTCCGACTCCGTGGTGCGCCTGTTCGGTGATTTCCCTGACAAGCCAAGCCCGAGAATAGACGACTTCCCAATTGTAAAAGCGTTCGTTCGCGGCGATCCGGCCCGCAACACCGTGTATCTGACGCGGTTCTATGAGATGCAAACAGAGATCAGCAAGCTTCACAGCAGTATGGTCGAATTGCGGCGACGTGGTGCCCCCGATGAAGTGATCGACGCCCTACGAAAAAAGACGCCAGGGCTTCGGTTCCGCAAGCTTTTGAACAAGACACGCACCAGCCTGTCAGCCAAAAATCGTGCAATCCGAAGGGTGTATGAGAGCCGTAGCCTGTCGCCCGAACGCAAGCGGATAAAGATCGATCGGCTGATTAAATCGAAGAATGCGTTGGCCCGGAGCGCGATGCGGCGCGTTGGGGCTTTGACCAATTAACCAATCGCTGGTATCGTAAAATCTATCAATAGTGGAGTAGGTAGCATGACGGACGAAGACCGGTTGCGGGCTGTTGAAACTTCGGCTGTTGAGGCCCACGGGAGAATGGACGCGCACGAAAAGCTTTGCTCCATTCTGGGGAAGCAAACCAAAGAGAATTTTGCTGAGGTCAAGGATGATCTGAACGATGTGAAAAACAGCCTGAAAACGGTGAGCAAATATCTTTTCGGCGTCATGGCCTCGCTCCTGGTCGCCACCGCGAGCGTTCTCATAAACGGACTGATTTCGTGAAGATTGGCACCGTGGGCACATGGATAGCGATCATCGGTGGGGCTTTCGTAATCGTTGGGGGAGCCTATGCCGCACTTGATCGGGCAGGGCTCAGGCCGGTTGTGAGCAGCGAACTGGACGAGGTTCGTGATCAAATCGAGGTCGTTGGGCAGTCAGTGGAATGGCTGCGATTTTATAATTTTCATAATCGTCTTAAAAACGGGGGCAGCCTGTCTCCGAAAGAGTGTGCGGAATACAATTCCCTCGCCAAGCGGTTGGGGGCCAGGGCGCGGCTGTGTTAGACCCTGATCACCTTCTCCGTTATGCGATCCGGCCAGCCTTGGAGCATATGGGGATCGGCGGGCAGGCGGCGGAAGAACTGGTCCTGGGTACTGCCATCGTCGAGTCCGGCCTGATCTATCTCAAGCAACACGGCAATGGCCCGGCGCTCGGACTGTGGCAAATGGAGCCCGCGACTCATGACGATGTGTATGAAACCTTCCTGATCTATCAAGTCAATTTGCGCCGGTCCCTGAATGGCCTTGTGATCGACAGGGACAGGAACGCCATGTTCGTCGACGAGCGACGGATTCAGATGACGTGGAACCTGCGATACGGCGCGGCTATGTGCAGGCTGAAATATTATCGAGATCCAAAGCCCCTGCCGGCCGCGGGCGATATTGAAGCGCAGGGGGATTACTGGAAACGGATATTTAACTCATGGCGCGGCAAGGGGACGGTCGAGAAGTACGTCCGCCAATGGCACAAAGTCATGGGGTAAATGAAAGGGCGTCATACAGGGATCGAGTGAGGGCGGAATTGATTCGCGCCCGATGCCTGGATCTGTCAGAAGAAATAAAGAAGGCCAACGGGACTGGATTATTCGTTAAGGTTGAGTTCGGCTTGCATCAGGGGAGTGTCGAGGTATATCGTGGCGGCAGCATCGGGGCTCTTGATCGGGACCGTGCCGAAAAAATCCTCACAGATCTATTTTAAAGGAGCGAGACGATGGGCGGCAATTTCAAAATTACAGTCGGCGGAATGAAAATCGAGGAAATCGGGGCCAACGGCTCCATGCGTGAGGTCCACAACATGCCCGGCGCTTCGTGGGTCGGGGACTATGAGACGGTCATCACAATCCAGCGGGAAGTGCGGGGGATGATCAACAGTTTTTTCGAGTTGGGCGAAACCCAGCTTGCGGCCATGAAAGCCGCCAATGACGGCTGATAAGATCCTCGCCACCGTGTTTTGTGTCGCGGTGGCGATGTTCGTCATATCCTGGATTCCACATTTATAGGAAAACGACATGATACCCAACAGTAAGATGACCACGACCGGCGGCGTCGGCATTGCGCTGATTATCGCCATGGCTTTGATGGATCAGCTCGCGCCCGGCTTCATTGACTTCAGTCAGGAAATCATGGGCGCTCCCCTCAATACCTGGATTGTTCTGGGTGGCGGCACCCTCGCCGGGTATTTCAAGACGGAGAACCGTGCATGAGGCGCGCAATCGTCGCTATAGCCCTTTTTCTGGCGCTGGGTGCGTGTGCTGGTGACGCTGCGACACGGGCAGTTACGACGGTCGCGGGCGCCTGTGGCGCGCTGGGGCGTCTCCTGCCCACCATCGCCGCATTCAATTCCGCCGGACGGCTTAGTGCCAACGAGATCAAATCTGTCGATGGCGCGGTGAAGGTCAGTAATAAGTTCTGTTTGCCGGGTGCCAAGATCCTTAATCCGAAACAGGCGCTGGCGCTAGTTGATGCGGAGTTGACCCGCATGATTATCATGAGAGGAAAGCACGGTGGCTGAAATGGACCCCCTCACCCTCACCCTCCTGGCTGTAAAAGGCATCCAGCTCGCCACAGAGGCCATCGCACTTGCCCAGGTCGACAACATGGAAGCGGCAGAGGCCAAGCTCGCCGAGTCTCAAGAAATCTATGCCGCCGGGGTTGCTGCTTGGGAAGCATCGAAAAACCCGCCGCCTGAATAGAGCCTGAATTCTATCGCACCTTTCACATTAGGGTGATGGCGGCGGGGTCGTTCGATCCTCCAATTAGTACGCGGCCATAACTATGAACGCGCCGAATATGATCGGGATGAATCCTATAGGGCTTATAAATGCCGTCCCTATTCCTATAATGAACAAGATCACACCAATTTTATTCATTGTGGCGTCAATATCTTCGTCGCTAAATTTTTGTTTCCGCATGGCAGTTCTCGCTCGTTTATTTCAAAATCCAACTGTCCGGCACGGCAGCGCCAATGACTGTCGATAGGTACAACGCGACAATCACTAAACCCAAAATCGCGGCTATTCTTTGGAACCGGGTCATAATCTGAGCCTCGTTTATGAACCGGCCAAAGCCAGCAAATCCGGCCTGGCCAATAGTCCGTTGAGATTTTCCATCATCTTGTGTTGATGTTTTGGCCATATGCTGATGAACTTCGGCGATATGCCCAAAACGTTCACCGCCTCCCGTAGCTCCTCCATGTAAATGCCACTCGGTTGATATGGAGAAATGCTTTCGAAATTCGTGCCGCATGAAGGGGACGTTGTGACGCCGATAACGGCGATTACCTCCCTTGGCCAGCGTGCCATTCGCCTAGCCTCAAACCGTGCAATCGCGCGGCAGCTCTTCCGAAAACCGTGAAGCTTGTTATAAAATTCACGTCCTCTTGGCGCGCGGCCCGGCCCGGCGAATTCAGTTTCCGGACAGCGCATGGGAACCAGTTCGATATCATTTTCGTGTGCCCATTCAATAAGAGGCGGGGCAAGGTATGCTCCCGTTGTTGGTGGCTTGGCCATCACCGATGGGCATAAATGGCAATGCGAGATGAAAACAGCTTTATTCATGACTCTGTGCCTCGTTTGCGCTACATCGCCCGGTAAGTGCCGCACGACACATCATCTGTCAGCCACACGGTAGTTGACCAAGGGCCGTTACACCGGGCGATAATTGAGGATATCAGCGCCGCTTTTTTCACCTTTGCCATTACTAACCTTCGGGCAAATGCAAGTTGCGCCGCCACCATCGACGCAACGGGGGTGTCTGTATTAAGGCGGAACCCTGCGTCACCTTCTTTGATGTTCGAAACTCTTTCGGACGCCCTGTCATATTCCACCTGATTGATGGCTATAATCTTTTCCACCTGCGACAAGTCAGCGGTATCGCTTGCGTGCCAAATCCATGACGGGATAAGTGTGACCGAGTAAACGCAGCCCAAAACGAAAACAATGGTAATGACTGTGAGGCTCATATCAAAAAGCCTGTCGACTGTTTTTGTAGACATATCTGTCGCTCCTTTCGCTCCTAATCGGACACGGGGGCGTCCGGTGACGGTGCCCATGTAGTTGGTTGCGGATCAAACGCCTCGCCGCCGTGTCCATGGCGGAAACTCTCCCCATCCCAGCAAGCGAAATCTGCATAGGACCGGTCGAAAACGTGGTTCTCAACCAGATCGACCCAGACCAATACTCTCTGGCCCTTTTTTGGCGTTATGATTGGTGTCCAGTTCATATTAATTCCTCCTCAAAATATGAGTTTCACGACCCAGTACGGCCACACAGCGCCCATTTTCAGCGCTTCAAAGATGTAGTGATTTTCTCCTTGCCCGTGAGCGACAAACCCGAAAAATATAGTGATGAGTGCACCAATCAGAATATACGCTCCGGCTATCCACATAAATGTTGTCATCGTCATTCCTTTCCGCCCGCGTGGGGCTCCCTAAAGTTCACTCGGTTTCAGATAGAGATACGCCGCCACGCCGAATCCCCAATGCCACCACCCGACAGATAACGAATAGACTCTGTGACCGCCTTCGTAGCCGCTGCAAAAGATCAGCCCTGGCAGCACAAGCTTCTCGGCATCGTCGGGGGTGTTGATGAAGTAGGCGTGTAAATCCATGACTCTGAGCCTCCAATTAGTACCCAAGAGCCACGCCAATTAATCCGCCTACCATCAGGTAATACGGTATCAATCGGATCGCCCATTGCCATTTAGTCATGTCTCAATTTCCCAACCGTTTCCGAGATTCGCCCTGACCCATAGTGCGACTGCATGTGAAACACCGAATTTGGATAAATGGCGGTTTTCATGGGGTTTCATCCTTCCGAGAGCGTTTCGATTGCGGCTTGGATGAATTCCGCCGCCGGCCGCGGGTCGATCGCGTTTCCAAAGGCGCGCAATTTAGCCACGCGGGCAGGTATCCCATTTCCCAGCCAGCGAACTCGGGGTGGAGGGAGCCGCCGCCATTTTCCGTCGGGGCATTCAACGAACTGGCGGCCGAAAATACTTGCGACGGCAGCGGTGAACCCCCGCCGCTGTAACTCTGCCGCGGTGAACCCTTCGCCCCATCCGACGCCCTGAGCGTTGACCATAGCGCCAGGATGATCCTGCGGATCGCCACCTGTCCCGCGCTGTTTCCGGCCTCGTTGTTGCCATTTCTGGCCGGTGTGTTGCTGGTCATGGTGGGCCACAAACCAATATCTATCTCGGAAATGGTCTGCGTCCGCGCTCGCGGCTTCGATAGGCATTGCCCCCACGGCGTATTCCAGGGCTTCCAGATTACAGCGCACCAAGGCGAGCCACGCAGACGCACTCGCAACCTGTTCTCCAAAGATTGTTGCAGGGCGTCGCTCGGCGACAAGCCGTTCCCAGTCGGGCCATAGGTGCCTTTCGTCGTCGAATCCCTTTTGCGCGCCGGCGATGGAGAATGGTTGGCAGGGGCAAGATCCTGTCCAAACAGGTCTGTCATCGGGCCATCCGGCGAGGCGCAGGGCGAGCGACCACCCGCCAATCCCGGCGAAGAAATGACACTGGCTGTATCCTTCAAGGTCATCGCCTTGGACCTCCTTGATGCTGCGTTCGTCCACGTCGCCTGGCGCGATATGGCCCGCAGATATCAGGTTGCGCAGCCATTCCGCAGCGTAGGGGTCGATCTCGTTGTAATAGGCGGTCATTCATTCTCAGTTTCTCGTATGGGGGATGTTTCCGGCAGGGCATCACCGGGTCGATAAACCTTTTTTTGGAGCAATCTCATCCAGTCGCGATCCAAGAGCGCCTGGCAGACCGCCGGACGCAGCGTTTCCAGCGTGGCGGTTTCGGCGACCAGATCCGCAATCCGATCAACGTTCCATCTTCTCTTGGCGTTCACAGTGAGTTGACCGGCAACCGCCAAAAGCTCGTCTTTCCAAAGAATTTCGAGCAGCGCCGCCGGTGAATTCGGCAGGCGACCGTATGGGGGATGGGGGCAATTCAGGCCGTCCCCTTCGGGATTGAGCCACGCCCAATTCGGGGGCCTGTGCTTCGCTACCCGGTCTTTGATCGACGGCGCGGCCAACAGCCACATTTTCGATGCGGACCGGCTGTAGACCCACCCTTGGCGCGCTAATCGGGACGGACTATCGCCGTCGCCCTTGATTTCAATTCCGAGGATATCCCGCTCGGTAATCGCCGCCACATCGATCAGCGCCGCACCATATTTGCCGATCGATAATTCCGTCGTCAAAAGCGCGTGCGGGTATTCGGACCGCATCCAATGCAGCGCCATAAGCGTTAATTTCGGGGCCGGGTAATCAGTCATGCGAATCTCGTTTCTCGGACCACTTTTTCGGCTTCAAATCCTTGGGCAGATAAAGCGGGTGCCGGGGCTGTCCGCCCTTGGTGAGTGCCAAATACATCGGCGTGATTAGCTCGTCTTCCAGCCACCCGATAACCGTTTCGCCCTGGCCCATATAGGTGCCATGCGCGCCCCAAGCGCAGACCACCGGCCCGTTACGTTCGTCGGGGAAGTAACCGCCGCGCACCACATAATCGGCGGCTTCCTTGATGTGCTGCATATTGTCCGGTCCGATAGGATCGTCGGCCGCCAGCATATCTTTTGGGTTGGTCGCACGAATGCCGAACAGGTTGGTAACGATCAATTCGCCACATCCCCACGCCTGGGCATAACTGATACAGCGGCGGATGGTCGGATCGTCTTGATCGGCGTCGGCGGTTGACGGATTGAGCATGATGAACATGCAGGGTTTGCCGCCTCCCCAGTTACGGGAAAGGCGATACCGATATTTGCCGCAATCGGAAATTACCGCGTTCGATTTCATCAGCAGGTCATCCATTGGCTGAGTCGCAATTCTCGGATGTTTGAAAATCCCGGCTTTCTCGCCCGGCGCGTTTCAGTTCGGCCAGTCGCCGCTTCCGTCGCTTGTCGTCGTCGGATTCCCCTTCGGCGGGCAGGGCCGCACGAAGATGTCTGTCCGCATTAACGGTGTCGCCTATTGCCAGGAAATTCCGCGCGGCGATGATTTCGTTCCGCAGCCGCCCGTTCTCCCCTTCCGCCTGGTTGGCGCGTAGGTTGTGGCTGGCAGCGCCGCATATGTCGCAATTGCCGAGACGTTGGCGTAACCAGTCAAGCATCGGCGTCCCCCTCAACGGACGAATCCGCCTCGCCCCCGTAATTCAGCCTCAGCGTCTCCCGTTCCGGTTCAACGGGCTCAGGCGCGTCTGAAAGCATCCAGGCCATGATCTTAACCGCGCCGGCCGCGTCTGGCGACTTGCCCTTTTCCACCCGGCTCAGCACCGACGCGCCGATACCGATTTCCGCGGCGAGATCCTTCTGATCAATGCCTTCGGACGCGCGCCATATTCGAATCATTTTGGCGATTCTCATCGTCTGGCTCCATGTAATTGGTCCAGTTTGTCCTCAAGCGCCGCCCATGCGGCTGCTACTGCGTCGCCAACAGCTTGATCGGTGAGTATTTCCTTCATTTTCGCCTTGATGGTTTCGCCGTAATCATCGCGCACCGTCATCATGATTAGCCGCTGGATTTCGACTTCAAGAGCCTTTTTCAAGGGGCTGCCGTGCGGGCTGGTGAATTTATCAAGTTCGTCTTCGATGATATTCTTGACGTGCGCCCCTAAAGCGCTATCCAGAACAGCCGTGACAATGGCCTGATTTAATTCTTCCGCGTCGATATTAACTTCCATCCGTTTTCTCCTGTTATGCCGATTGCCCGGCGTTGCGCGATAGGGTTTTAACGTCCACCCCGATCAGATCCGCCACCCATTCGAGCGCGGCTTTCTTGGAGCGTTGGAATTCCGATCGGTCCATTTTCTCATACTTTTGAGACTTCGCTCGATAGACCGTGCAGAGGGTGCCTTCGACGGTCACAATCGCATAATCATCGACGTTCCGGCACACCGCCGCCATGCGTTCTGCCTCTGCATTGGTCGCGCAAGCTGTGACGATTTCATCCACCCACCCGACCTCGATAAGCGCGTGCTTTCGAAGGTGGGTAGCCGTTGGGAAGCGGCTCGCCATGTTGTGGCCGAGACTTCCCCAAACGTCGTTCATGGCTGCGAAAAAATGGCTGTTTGATTTCTCGGATCTCGCCTCGGTTGGTATGAGGCGATAGTCCGCGCCCACGACATACATGCGCTCCGCCGCCCTTGGGAGGACCGGGACCATATGTTCGCCCGACCAATAAAACACAAGAGCCTCGATCTTATCGGTCATACCATTCTTTCGGCTTGTCTTTGTGTTCGTAGTTCATCCCGCTGTAGGGGTTTTGCCCGCGGCCCGGCCAGTTGTCCGCGCCCGCACCACGCTGTAACGGGGAAAGAACGGCTCTCCGGGGCGGGGCAGGGTGGGGCTGCACGAACGTCCCGCTCTCGCTGTCCTGGGAGTCCGCAATCGCCGTGAGGTAGCCTTCAAGGTGACTGTTGCGGGCGAGAAGACCGGCCATGTCGGCTTTCAGGGCGTCGATGGATTCGCGGTATTCGGTGCGCTGCTTTGCAAGGCGGGCTCTAAGATTTCCTTCTGTCTCTTGGGAGCCACGAAGTTCACCCCTCAGCGTCCCGATACTATGGTTGAGGTCGGTGATATAGGCTTCCATTTCGGCTTTGGTCGTCATGTCGCTCTCCTGTTGGTTTGGTGTTTATCCGCCCGCCAGCAATTGCGTGAGCCTTTCAAGCTCCGCTTCCAGTTCTTCGCCAGCTTTCTGCGTTTCCGCCGGGCTCTTTGCGTTCTCCAAATTTTCCTTCACGGATTTCAGAGACTTGATGATGTGTTCGCCTAATTCTTCTGGCATAACGTTCTCCTGCTGTTGCGATCTATCAATTCACAGTTTTCGGTCCTTCGTTATCGAGAACTTCGTCTATTGCCTCGCCGTACATTTCAAAGAATTGTATAGCCGTCTCGGTATCCAAATGGCCGTGCGCTATCGTCTTCCCATTTTCGTCCAGAAGGTCGACTCCGATTGAGCCGCCAGTCTTGCAGACCCCGCAACGCATCGACACTGCCTGCAAAGCGGGGTTGCCATCAAGATCACCGGCGTAATCATCATCCGCCATTGCGCGCATCCTTATCCAGTTCCTTCCCTTTATCAAAGATCGCCGTCTGGATATCCGTCGCCTTCTTCGACATCCCCGCCGCCCGCATGTCATTGATTGACCCGGCGTGAATCTGCGCAAACTCCGAAGTGTCGGTGCATTTAGCCAGATCCGCCAGAATATCAGCCGCGACGATATCCCAGTCTATGTCAGCGGCGTCGGGGGCGGATGATTCCCCCGAAACAGGCGCGGAGGCATCCCCGTCGCTCTGCTCGCTCGAAAGCGCGCCACCGTTGTTCTTTTGATCGTTATTTGATTGATCGGCCGGTTTCGCCTTGGCTTTGGCGGAATTCTTCGGTTTGGTCTTTTGATTGGCCTTCTTGTTCGCGGCGTCTTCCGCCCCTCTAAGGTTGGAATAGCAACCCGTCGCCGCCTGAATAAAGCCTTCGTCTGTCTCGTCTTCCAGCATAGCAATGCTCACGGCGTTGCTGTCCCAAAGCGCGTGGAAATCGACGCCATCGACGGTCATCGCCGCAATCAGCCACTCGACGTATTCGGTCGGAGACGTGCATTCGCCTGTCGGTTCGCCAGTTTCCTCGACGAACATATAGACGGGGGTGGATTGGATGGTCTCAACGAAGTCCTGCTGCGTCGGGCGCGGGCCGGTTATGTCCTTTGCGCGGGACGACGCCATGGCGAGGTCATAGTCTTCGTCGTCATGGGCGATCACCGTGCCCAGACCGTCTATAACCGGGAGACGCTTTGCGAGGCGCTTAATCACCGTTTTTTTGGCCATCTCCCCGTACCATTTCCCCCACGGCCCATTATTCCCGGATTTTGACACCGCCTTCACTTCATCGATTTCGTGAACAGGCATGAATTCGCGCTCAATCTCCCCGTTGGATAGCTTGGCGATGGCGTAGGCCCCGATGATTGCGCCGCTGTCCTTGCCGATTTCCGGGATATGTTCGATCCGTTCACTGTCGCCCAGAACGTAGGAAAATTTATCATTGGCATAGACGACCCTGGCGGCGACGGAGTCCACTCCGGCTTTGCCGCGCATCTTCTTGTAGAGCCCGATCACCATCGGCATGTACTGGGCCTGTTTCTTGAACATGATCAGAGCCGCTTCCCTGCCGTCAAGCAAGAGCCCGTCTTGGGCGGCCTTCATGCAGGACGCGATCAGAGATTTCCGATCGGCCGTAATCAGGTCGGGGTTCATTTGAACGGCGGTCATTATGACCCGCACGAATTTGTCGGCAGGGATTTCGGCCGGCAGCGCGCTCACGAACTCGCTTTCCAGCGCATTGAGTGTCACGCGCAACTGATCGACAGGTTTGATTTCGGCGATTTTGGTGTTCATTTCGTCATCCTTAAATGTAGCCAATAAAAACGTGCTCAGCCGCGATACGGGCGATTATATCAGCGTCCCCGCCCTCGCCGTACACCGCAATCCAAGGGACCATCCCCATTTGCCCGTGTTCGGCATAGGCTTTGATCTCCACAGTGAGCGCGTCGCCGCATCTGTACCCACCGGCATTCTCGCCATGGAAATAAACACACTGTATCGGGCGCTCGTCCTGCGTCAGAACCGTTCGGGGGTCGCCGCTCATAATCTCGTATCCTGATATATGACGCAGCCCCGCAGTTCCCGGCCGCCCGCCTTGATGAGGGATTTGATCGCCTTATCCAGCGCGTCCTCCGGGATATGAGCGCGCAACTTTTCCAGATCGAGCGCTTCTCTGTCGAGATCGCGATATGTATAGAATTCCTTGAGAGACGACTGTCCTCCGTATTCTCCCCGTGATTTGCCCAATTCGGCAGGCTTCGCGTCAGCGGCCTTTGCAGCGTTGATGGCGACCTTCTCAGCGCGCGCGGCTTCTTCGTCGACGAGCTTCTGCTTGGCGGCGTTCTCGGCATCGATCCGGTCAGCCTCTTCCTGCCTCGCCTTCTCGCGCGCCGCATTTTCGCGTTTGATCTTGTCCGCGGCAGCCTGAGCGACCTCAGCGGCGGCCATGTCTTCGTCGTCCTGCATTTTCTGTGCCGCTTCGTCGGCCACACGCTGTACCTCAGCGGCTTCAGCGCGTTCTGCCTCCGCAGCCTCATCAGCGATGCGCTTGGCCTCAGCGACCTCCCTAGCGCGCTCAGCGGCCTCTGCGTCGGCTTTGCGCTGCGCCTCGCGGGCTTCCTCACGGGCGCGGCGTTCCTCTTCCTCGCGCCTGACACGCTCAGCGGCAGCCTTTTTATCGGCGTAAGCCTTACGGACGATGTTGATTTTGGCTTTGCCCTTCTCAAGATCATCGATCAGGAAGTGCATGAAATTGTCGCATGTGCGGCCGGAAGCCAGAAACGGGGCTTTCTCGTCGACATGGATCGCCTTGGCCGTCTTGAGGAAATCGTTGATCTGCTTCCCAACAAAATCAGCCATTTTCCCGGCGGTTTCCTCGTCGCCTTCTTCGATCACGGTCGGCGCGCGGGCTATCCCTGCCAGCAATTCATCCTTGCGCGATATCTGGGAGGCATAGTTTTCGTAGAGCTTATCCTTGAGCGGGTCCGCGTCGGCATCGGGCAAATTGTGCCCCATTGTCGCTGTGTCTTCGGTCATCCTGTTTCTCCTGTTGGGTGTCGAAATTAAAGCACGCCATCAAGTATGCGTTTGGCTATGGCGAGTTCTGGGTTGATGAGGGCGGTCCATGTCCAGATGGATAAAAGCTCCATGAGCGAAAGGGCCAAGCACCCGGCGGCACTGACGAAGACGAACCCCTCAAAGCCACTACTCTCTTTTTCCGTACCGTCTTCGTTTTTGCCCGGGTGCTTAAGGCACCACCTGAACGCCCAAAAACAGAGCCCGGCGACAATAAGCCAAGTAACGCCGTGTTGAAGATCACGGAGCGCGTCCACCCGTATTACGCCTTGCGCCATTTCCCATGCCTCCGGTGCGCGTTCGGCCATGATCTGTTCCAGGCGGCTGGATAGCTCAACAATCTTGGTTTCCAGTTTCGGCATTATTGAGACGGCCATTTCTGTCTTTTCGGTCATCGGTTCCATCCTTTTGTAAAATCGCGTTGGATTATGCAGTTTCTATGCGGTGGGCCTTAATTATCAGGCCCGCAGCCTTCGGTGTCGCAGTTCGGCCAGTTCGTGTGGCCAAGATGGGGGTCAATGCCGGTTGGCGGCTCTTCGATCTCGGTATCTGGCTCTTTCATCCGGTCCGGGTGGTCTGCTGCGAATCGCCGAAAGTCGGCCCAACGGCCCAACACGACTTCCCTGTGTTCGTCATCAGCGCAATACATCGCGTAATCTCTGATGATTATGGCGGCATGAACATCACGGGCTCGCAGTATGAAAACCGGCTCATCATCTGGGATCGGCTCGCCACTGACGCGATTAACCAACTTCCCGTTCTCGTTCACCCCGTATTTCGGTTCCTGTTCGACTTGCATAGTTCTCTCCTAAAAAAGTGATTTCGTCTTGCTGATATCGATCGGCTGTTTCGGGTTCGCAAAAGGTGAGTCCGGATCGTTCTCACGGTCCCAGTCGGCGCTGGCCCGCATGTAATTGTATTGCGCTTCGGTGATTTCGTTTCCGGTAAGCCACGTCCATTGGTCCCATGGGTCGCGCTGTTCTCCGTCGACCTCGCAGCACCAGATATCGTCGCTTTCCAATTCTCCGAGTTCGTTGCGGTCGCCGGGGATGATGTAGATCCGCGCCGCTACAAATGGACCATGCTTGACCAATTTGCGCTTATAGAACCCGACCTCTGGCGTGTTCATATCAACCATGCGCCTGCACCTGCTGGAACATCGTATGGGCGAGTTCGCACCACATTTTCAGGCCGTCCATGATGATATCCGGATGCTGCGCTGCATAGCCCTTAATGTCTCCGTGGAACTGGTGCGCGCGTTGTGGGTTCATTTGGTCGAGCATAAACGTCACCGTGTCCGTCGTGAAATCAGGCGCGTGTGTAGCCCACCAGACCGCCTCGACCGCGGCAACGTGGACCGATTCAGGGTGCCCCTGGTGATGCCTCCCACATAGCGCAATCAGCCAGTCGTCGCGGTTCTTGGAGTGCAAAAGGTGGTGGCCGACGACTTCGCCGGTAGACCCTGGGAGCGCGCAGGTTTCGACCGTGCATTCCTGCTCACGGAACGAACGCCGGTATTTCGGGAAATAGACCGTTATGGGCTTAGGAACGGCGGGCACTAGATGGCGTCCAACATGCGGAGAATTGGCGCTGAATTGACGCTCTCCTGGTTTCCCATGCGGCGCACGAGAAGCAACGCCCAGCCCGGCAATTTGGTGACCGTCGAGCCATACGGACCGATGCGATACGTCAAACTTCCAACGTGGGCCTCATACCTTGAGATCGTGCTGAGATATCGCGCAATCGGGCATCGCTCTGCCGAGTTGGGATTGCCGACAGAAATCTCCGACCCGCCCACGGCCATGATGTAATTGCGGAAATCGTTTTGGATCAGGTTCATGTCATCCTCGCTTAAGAGCCGAACATTTCAGGCATCGACGTGCCGAAAATACATTCGAGCTTTTCCAGCAGATAGTCTTTTTGGTGCGGCTGGATTTCCAGCACCTGCCCGGCGTGGATGCTGGCTAAGGTGAAATCTTGACCATTCTTCGCGTTGTCCTGGCAGATTTTTATGTACTCGTTCATCAGCCCGGTAAATTCAATGAACGGATGATTGCCGATCTGACAGGCGGCCGCATAGAAGGCGCTCGACGCCTGTTCCATCGCCGTAACCATGGCAGCAAGTTCATCGTCGTTATAGATACGTTCTGTCGGCATTTTCATCCTCATGATCTCCCCGCAACAATACACAGCGTCGCGGACAACGCAATCATAAAATTCACTATGTCGAGATTTAATTTGACGACACCGTGATCGCTAGGTTAGAAAGATGTATGAGATTGAAAAAATACATGGATACCAAAGGGCTCAGGCCGCAGGCCTTTGCCGACATGATAGGAACGCATCGTTCAGCGGTGGATCTGTGGATACAAGGAAGACGCCGCCCAAACTGGTTGACGATGGACAAGATCATGGAAAAAACAGGCGGCAAGGTTAAGCCGAATGATTTCATCCCGGATCCGCCCAACACAAAGCCCGAATCGTGAAACCCTGGGACGGACTTTGCGTCCGCAAGGGCTGCGCCAACCGGGCCGCTGAGCGCGAGATAGTGTGTGCGCCACATGCAGCCGCGCGTGACTGGGCATCGGGTCGCCCGTCTCTCCCTGAATTCATGGCGAAGAATCGGTTGATCCCCGGCATTGATGACAGGCTGGGGAAGCACCACCGCTCGGAAACCCCGGTATTCTGCATGGCCAACGCTCCATGGAGCCCGCAGGAGAAATCGAACCTTCGGCGCTGGATTTTGGACGAAAACCTCTCGATAGCGGAAATCATGAAACGCACCGGTAGGACTGAATTGGCTATCGACGGCAAGGCGAACCGCATGGGCCTGCATTGGGCCAAGGGCGCTCGGACGCCCTATTGGGTCCAGCAGAGGATTAACGGATGAGAAAAGAATGGGCCGACGCTGAAGATTTGATCCTTTACGGCGGGATTGTCGATGAGGGGCTTAACTTCCGACAGGCCAGCGAAAGACTGCCGGGCCGGACCCGGGGCGCTTGCATTGGTCGGTTCAGCCGTAAATTCCCGGAAGTCGATCTTGGGAATATGGGCGCGCGCTTCACAGAGCAGGAGGACAAATTCCTGATTGAGAATTACGATCCATATGTTTTCACCTTTGCCCAATGCGCCATGAAGCTGGGTCGATCCGGGCCCGGTTGTCACACTCGATATCATTTCCTGATCGCGAGGATTGCAGAGCAAGAAGCTGAAGCCCGGCGGGAGGAACTTCGCATCGCTGATCAGGGGAGCCTCGATACTGGGGGCAATCCCAACCGCTGTGCGGTGATCAAGGCCGCCGAAGACGGTGAGAGAGTTCGATGCAAATGGCCGGCGCAGAGGACGGTTGGTGCTGGGAATCTGTGTTCCGGCTGCCATTATGAGATCAACATCAAGCAGGCGGAAGCGGCCGCTTAATTCCCACCGCTAATCCAACAGGAGAAGTTCAATGGCGACTGTGAAGAAAAAGCCCGCTCGCAAGGCGGCACCGAAGAAATCTGGTTTGAAGAAACTCGTGGTGAAAAAGGTTGCGAAGAAACCCGTTGCCAAGAAGGCGACGAAGAAGACTCCGTCATCAAGCCCGGTGGTCAGCAAACGTTTCGCACACATTGTTATCTCAGGGGCGCGGGATTTCTACCGATACGAAATCCGCAATCCATCCGGGAAAACTCAGGCGTGTTCGGTCTGGTATATGAAAAAACATTCTGCCATCACCGCTGCCGAACGCCTCAACAAGCTGCTTGGCGGTGCGCTTCGAATCGTCGACAAAACTTAACCCCGAACCCCAACCCCATAATTTGAAGGAAAATCTCAATGAACGACGATACCAATGTCGAGCAATTCCCTACCGGCGAAGAGTCCGAGACGGAATCAAATATCGAGGGCCTGAACGAAGCCATTATGGAGGGTGCTGAGGAAATCATTGACCTCAAAACCAAACGTTCGGCCCTTACCAGCCAGATCAACAAGGTCAAATCCGGTTTGGCGTCGAAGGGCATCCCGAAGGCGGCGTTTAATCGCGCACTGGCGGACCTTGAGACATCCCGGACCAACGACGGCAAGGAGGCAATCAAGCGCCAAACCGAAGGGTACAGGATCGCGCTCGCAGCCATGGGAATGGGCGATACCGTCGATATGTTCGAAGACGGCTGATCGTGGCCAAACACAAGCATACTGAGGTCAAAGTCCAGATCGCCATCGCCCAATTTCTTGCATGGAATGAGGATTCGGCGATCTGGACGTATTTCGCGGTTCCCAATGGCGAACTACGAGACAAGGTTGCCGCGGCGAAGATCAAGGCCATGGGCGGCCGCGCCGGGGTTTCGGATATCGTGATAGATCACAAGGGCCGGATAACTTACGTGGAAGTGAAAACCGACGACGGGCAAATGTCCAAACCGCAGGAATCATGGGCGTTCAATTGCCGGAAACGCGGCGTCGAATATCATATCGTGCGATCCGTTGACGACATGGAAGGCGTCCTTAAACATTTGGGAATCCCGATCAAGGCAAAGATTTCCGCATGAACAACCCCCGCGCGCCAGTTTAACCCCCAGCAATGAGAGGGATGCGATAATGAAACCCCAAAGCACCAAGCGCGCGGGCACCTTCCCGATTCCAGCAATCGGCCCGTTTCCGTTCCCCGATCATTTGACCCAAACCCAAGTTCTATACCCAGGCCGTATCGGTGAGATCCGACGCAAACGGGATATCGAAATCGAGGCTCTGTTCGACGCCGGAATGAGTATCGAGGCGATTGGGCTGGAAATGGGGATCGCGCCCGGGACGGTTTGGACCGCGATTAAATATCTGGAATTGGAAAGATGACCGCGAAACCACATCCCAACGGCGCACGGGACCGTCCACAAGCTACGTCCATGCCGCGCGGACCAGCAGGCAAGCCCAAGAAGCCGTCGATCTGGGTGCGTCTGGGGGCGCTTTGGATGCGCGTGATGAATTTTTGACCCATGTCCGAAGCCTACGCCTGCACCGGTAAGCGCAAATTCCGCAGTAAGGCTAAGGCGCGTAAGTTCGTCGCACACCTTCGGGATCGGACGCAGTTGAACCAGAAGTTCAATATCTACGAGTGCGAGTTTTGCCGATCTTGGCATTTGGCTACTAAACGAGGATGAACCCTTGAATAACATTTACGACTTCCCCGGCGAATCGGATCCGCCTCATAACTTTGAGATTGAAATGGGCCTGTTGGGTGGAATTCTGCTCAACAATCGCACATACGATCTTGTCTCCGATTTCCTGAAACCTGGGCATTTCTACGACGGCGCGCACGCCACGGTCTACGCGGGGATTTGTGTCCTGATGGAGAAGGGGCGGCCGGCGAATCCGGACACGCTCAAGCGGATCATGAGCGGCGATGATTTCAAGGATATCGGCGGGGTGGCGTATGCCGCGGAGCTGATGGTGAACGCGAACCTCGCCGGGAACGCCAAGGATTACGGCGCGATGATCGTTGATCTATATCAGCGCCGGATGATGATCGAGATATTCAACGACACCCGGGACGAAGCGGTCAACGGGGTTTTCGAGGAAGACGCTCACGTCGTCGCCCAGCGCGCCATGGGACGGCTGTCTGAAATAGCCGACCTTGACCCTGAAGGCGGGCCTGTCCCGATAGCCGAGGCGATGGAGAAAGCTGTTGCCATGGTCGACCGTGCGATGAATGAGGGCCGTCCCAGCTATCGGAAGACGGGATTAATCGCGTTGGATGGGCTGATCGGCGGGCTTCCTGATAACGAGGTCACTGTGATCGGCGCTCGCCCTGGCATGGGGAAAACTGCAATCGGCGTCACAATCGCCCACTATGTCGCGAAAACCGAGCCCGTGATGTATTTCAGCCTCGAAATGGACGACGCCCAGATCGGATTGCGGGTGGCCTGCATGGAAGCGCAGGTCGATTCGTCCGAGGCGCGGAAGGGGAAACTATCCCCGGAGGATTTCCAGAAGCTCTCAGCGGCGCGTACAGCGTCCACGGGGCTGATTGTGGACCCGACCACCCTTATGACCATTCAGGCTATCTCAGGGCGGGCCAGACGCGCGCACAAGCGCAATCCCTTGGGTCTGGTCGTCGTGGATTACCTGGGATTAATGCGCCCGGTGGATCCGAAGCGGAATCAGATGCGGGTTTACGAGATTGAAGAATATACCCAGGGGCTCAAGGCGCTGGCGAAATACCTCAAATGCCCGGTTCTGGTGTTGCACCAGCTCAGCCGACAGGTGGAACAGCGCGAGGACAAGCGCCCGATATTATCCGACCTGCGGGATTCGGGCTCAATCGAACAAGACGCGGCCCTGGTGATGTTCCTGTACCGGCATGAAGAATACCTCGCCAGATCCGAACCGCCACAAAGCAAGAAATCCGACTATACCGAATGGCTTGTGGAAATGGCGGCCTGCAAGGGCCAGTGCGAGGTTATCGTCGCCAAGCACCGATTCGGGCCGGCCAACATTACCAAGATGGTCGGATTCGACGCGAAGACCGCGAGTTTCCGGCAGTACCAGAAGCCTGAGCCGGTTGAGCCGGGGCTGGATTATGCGGATAAGGATAAATTTTGATGGACGTTCTTGGTATTGAGCAATGGACACACACATGGATTTACACAATAGGAATGTGCGGTATTGCCGTTTTCTATGCAATCTGGGTGGCAAAATTGGCATTCAAATAGAAAAACCCGGAGGGCCATTACAGCGTCCGGATTTTTCATTGACCATTGTAATGGCATTACAATGCCATTACAATCCACTCAGGCGGTGCGGTTAAAGGGTTGCTCCTTTGTAATTCCGTGCCTTCTCACGGCCCCGCCGCCTGTTTCCCTAGAAGGAGGGATTTTAGTGACACTGCAAAATCTTACATGGGCGTGGGAACAAGAGCTCCCACCGACGCAGAAATTAGTTTTAATTTCCCTCGCTGACCACGCCAACCAAGATGGCGAATGCTGGCCGTCAATCAACCGGCTGGCGAAGTTCACCGGGCTTGGCAGAACAGCTATCAAAACGAACCTGAAAAAGCTTGAAGACGCCGGATTTATCACTGCGGAACAGAGGCTCCGCGAAGACGGCGGGCACACATCACACCTGTATCATTTGAACAACCCCCTATGTCGGGGCGTGCCCTACCCTATGTCGGGAGGTGACCATGCCCCTATGTCGGGAGGTGACCACCAAGAACACTCCACTTTAGAACACTCCAATAAACCAGCGAATCAGAATGGATTCGAATTCGAGTCGGAATCGACTCACAAACCTACTGCCGAGCAAATCTTCGAAGAATGGTGGAAGGGAGTCCCCAAAAAGGTTGGCAAGGACGACGCATTCAAGGCGTTCAAATCAGTGTTGCCGAAAACCGATATCGAAACTTTGACAGCGGCGCGAGATAAATGGGCCGGCGAGTGCGTGGGGAAAGACCAGACGTACATCAAACACCCTGCGTCGTGGCTTCGTGGTGGATATTGGCGTCCGCCTGAATCCGCGCCAGCCGCCAGCCGACCGGTTTACGAACCGCGCGGCCTCGAAACAGGAGAATGAAATGGCGAAGGGTCAGAACGCGGCGAAGTGGTCGAATTCGAAGGAATTATGGCGGCGCTGGAAGAAAAGCATGACCGGTTTCACCTCCAACAAATCCAACAAGCAAATGTATAACCGCATGATTCGGCGTGGCCAGAAACAGGAGAATGACAATGAATGAATTAGAATCCGAAATGTGCGATGGTTTTCGGGATGGTTATGACCTCAATGTTCCAATGCCCGGGCCAAATCGAAGCGCGGCGTATCGGCATGGTTTTTTGAATGGTCGTGACGATATGGCTGGTTTCCCCAGGGACAGCGCGGCGAATTTAAGGGCCAAGGCTGCGGCGATATTGGCGGGAGATACCCAATGAAAGCCCTAATCGAGCGCCTTGAGGCGGCTACCGAAGGCAGTGAGGACGACGACAGGCTAGTTTGTAGGGAGTTGGGTATTGTGTGGTCCTCGGACGAGGACGGTCAATTCGGCGGCTACGGGATCATGCCACGGCGGGTTTGGGTCACGCGAAGCATGGAAGCGGCAATGAGAGGGTTGCCCGACGATTGGGTTTTAGCCCAGCTATGGTCGTCAGCGAGCATCAAGGATTGGCCGTGGTGGGGGTGCACCCTGAGACGATATTCGGGGCACGATATTGTGTCGCAGAGATCAGTTGAAGGCGCGAAATCACCAGCGTTGGCCATTACCATAGCGAACCTGAAGGCAAGATCGTGACTGAAACCCTCTACAAAGTTCTCAAGGTTCGAAAAAACGCGAGCGACGGTAGCATCAAACTCGCGCACCGAAAGCTGGTCAAAACGCTCCATCCCGACATTCCTGTGACCGGAGACGCAGAGAAATTCCGCATGGTGGATTTGGCCTATAAGGTCCTGCGGGACGCTGACACGCGCGCTGAGTACGACAAAACCGGCACGTACAGCGAAAGCGCCGTGAAGTCTGAAATGGACAAAGTCCTTGAGGCGATGGTGGGGATTTACAACAATCTCCTGGGTTCAGGCCTCGCGTTCGATGAGCGGAATTCGGTGATCGACATGATGAAAACGGCGGTTTCCGAGGCGTTGGAGAAAATGGCGGCGTCGGCGACCGAGGTTGAATCGGCGATCGCTGGCCTGCGCGGGGTTCGCAAAACTCTCAGCCGCGAGGGCGAAGGCGAGAACCTGTTCGTTAAAACCACGGACTGGCATATCGACAGCAAAACGACCATCCTATCGGGGATCCAACAGCAAATCCGGATATTCGAACTCGTCCAGGAAGAGCTTGGGAACTACTCGTCATTCGCGCGCGTCACGCAGGCGGTGCAGATATGGACGATTGGTACGACCTCAGCCGCGTAGTTTGACGCACCCACCAGAAGCGGGGTAATATGGGCTATCCATTATGAGGGGCTGACCTTTGGCTAGTGGCGACACACTTTTTGAATTGTTCCCGCAGGGCTATATCCCGACGACCACGGTTTTTGGGACTACGGATACCATAAACGATGGTTCAACGGTTGTTGGCGTGCTCCCTACAATTGATTTTGCTGGAGCCACGGCGGACGAAAGCGCCGATTGGACAAAGAAGATGCCGAGCCATTATGACGGCGGCGGGCTGTCCTGGGAAGTTGACTATGCGATGGATGGCACAGACGGCTCTGATGTTCAATTTGAAATTCGCGCCGATAAACTGGTCGCAACGGATGCAATCGGGTCGCAGAATTTAGGGGCGCAGACCGCCACGGATATTACTGATACGCCTAATGGAACCGCTGATGTGGTTGATACAACTCCGACAGGGGCCATAACGCACGCGAATGCAGGTTCCCCAGCGGCTGGCGATACTGTTAGAATGAGGCTCACGCGCGACTATGACCACGCAGCCAACGCGGACGACGCTCAGGTGTTATCTGTTCTGGTAAAGGAAACCTGATATGGCTTTTCGCAATGATTGGGTAAATCGCACGACACTCGAACATATCAACGCCAGTCCGTCAAGTATGGCGCTCCGGTTTCCTGCTGAAGTTTTTGTGGATTCAGACGGGAAGCCAGCAAGCAACGCCAATTGGATTTATGACCCTGATCTGTCTTCGGTGATAGGCCAATCCAATATTTATTGGGTCGCCACCGGCGATGCTATCTCATTGATGGATCAAGCCGCAATGGACGCGGTTGACGCGCAACAGTTATCCGATAGAAGGGACAACCAAGCGGCTCAGTTGGATGATGTTAACGCAGATTTGCGAGCTCTCGCGCGAATGATATTAGATGAGTTAAACAGCCACGCGGAGAAAATAACAGCAATCCTTGATGCAATAGACAATGCTTCTAGTCTAGCAGACGTGAAAACCGCCATTGCTATTATTGCTGACCAGCCGGAAAGAAATATCGTCCAAATGAGGACAGTGTTTCGCAATAAGTTGGGTTCCTGATGGCTCGGTTATTTGATGGCTCCGATGACCTGATTGATTACGGATCAGGGTTCGCGGATTACAGCGCAGGTCCGTGGACTTTTGCCACGCTGATAAAACCAGATGCCGCTGACGCAGCTATTAAAATGGTTCTCGACGCACAAAAGGCTGCGGTCGGAAGCGGAGCTTTTTTAAGCACACATTCAGGAGGGACAGGGAGAATTTGGTGCGCTCAAACGACTGACAGCGATTGGTATGCGTCTGTTTCTGCTAATAATTCATATTCAACGGGCGTTTGGCAGGTGTGGGTTGGAACTTGGGCGGGGGAGGGGGATAATAATTTCCCCAAGATTTACATCGACAGCCCCACAGAACATGCGTCGTATGCGCTTCAATCCGATGGTTCTAATGGCGTAGACACACCAAATGATACTGATGGTGTCTGGTATGTTGGTGGGCGGGGATCAGGTACGCCAGCATTTCATTTCGATGCCGATATTGCCTATACCGCTTTTTGGGCTGCCGAGCTGGGTGTGGGCGAAATCAAGTCTTTAATAAATCGCGATGACCCGCGATTAGTTAGGCCACAAAGTTTGGTCTTTGCGCCGCCGATGATTAGAGGGTTTGCCGACCCGATATCAGGAGCCGCTGGGACAGCTACGGGCACAACAGTTGTCCCCCATCCCCGCCTAATCTTGCCCCACAGCCCCAGAATGATCCATGTCCCTGCTGTAGTGGCTGCCGCCGGCCTGCCCCAGAGGCATTATCCTCGCGGTGTTGAAACCGGTGTAATGAGAGGCGTCCTATGAGCGAAGAGAGAAAATACGCAACCGATTCCTTGTTCTATTTCCCGCTGATCACGACGGGCGCGGTAGATTTCCTCGCGGCACCCACGCCAGCAACGAATGACGTTAAGCTTAAAACCAATAATCAGTTTTTCACAAATACAACGGCCAAGATTCTTGGTTTTGATTCCATGTCGGAGATACCCTCTCCGGGCGACACAATCACCGAGGCAGTGGGCGACGGGTCTGCCGTGGTCATGTTCACCGAAATTATATCTGGGACGATTGGTGGCGGCACTGCTGCCGGGTTTATGTTTGTCAAAACTGTTTCGGGAACTTGGACGAACGACCAAAACATAGACATCACGGCCGGAAATTCCAATGTGGCGACCGTGGACAGCGGGACATATGACACCGCCATAACCGCTGGCCTGTTTGGCGTTTTAAGCAACGGCGCGCACGCTCTCGCATTGACGGCGGCTGAAATGACATGTTCGCAGGGCCAAATTCATATCGTTGATGCCGTCGGTAGCGTTTGGGAAGACCAGGCCATCCAGTTTGAGACCTTCGGGAACGCGTCGGCGCTTCGGGCTTTTGATTTGGACCTGGCGGAACAGACGGTGGATGCCGTCAAGGCCGGTGGCCAAACCATCACGGCGGCGGCGGGCATAACCATCAACGCAGAGCTCGGTGCGTCTGCTACCGCCATGAATAATTTTGAGGACCAGTATGACGCAACAGGCTTGGTGGGGGATACGTTCCCGGCGACGCAGGCCCAGATCGGGCAGCTGGCCACCGGCGCTGGTGGCATATCCACCATTTCGAACAGCGACACGACGATCACAACCGGGACGGAGACGCTCACCTTTGCCGTTACCGACGAGCTTGACGGCACGACGCATGATGTAGCCGCCGATGCCGGGAACACTGATTTTTATTATGAGTTCGATGTTGGCCCCAGCGGCGTTGCGACCGAATTTGTTTGGGAAGGATATGCCCAGAGCAATGGCGACAGTTACGCAGTTTTTGCTTATGATTGGGTGGCGGCAGAGTTCAAGCAGATCGGGTCTATAACGGCGTCGAATGGCTCGACCGTGACCGAACATGTCTTTATCCCGCAGATCAGCATGACGGGCACCGGGGCCAACGTGGGTTTGGTGAGGTTGCAATTCACCAGTGCGGACGGCACCGAGATATTCACGGATCGCGTCCTGTGCGAATTCACGGCAGCGATTGGTGGCATTGCCAACGGCTCAACCATCACACTCGCCGCCGACACAATCAGCAAGAATTTCATCGGCAAGGACTGGATTTTGGCGCTGGGCGGGCAGAACATTACGAATTCGTTCTTCTCGGGCGCGACGGTTTCGGGAACAGCCACCGCGACGGCCAAGTACGAGTTTGAGGAATGCGATCTCGGCGCGGTGACGATGGATAATTTGGGGCACTTCGAACGTTGCGGTTTTGAGGGCACCTTTACGGTTGGCCAAGCCGGGACGTTCACGTTCCATCAGTGCTACTCCCAATCCACCTCCAATGTCACAATCGACTTTGCCGCCGTTGGCGCGACTGCCATGCACCTATTCGATTTCCATGGTGAGTTGACCATCGCCAACATGGCGGCGGGGGACACGCTGCATATCACGGGTGCTGGCACGTTAACGATGAACGCTAATTGCACGGGCGGCACGGTTGATCATGATGGCTTCTTTGAGTACACCGCTGATGCCGATGTTACCGAGCAACAGTCGGATATCAAGGTGGCCATTGATGCAATCCTTGTGGATACGGGAACCACATTGGACGGTCGCATCCCGGCCGCTCTGGTCAATGGGCGCATGGATTCATCCATAGACGCCACCGGGTTTGAGCAGGGGGCCATTGATAACATCTGGGACGAGCCCCTGACCGCCATGCTGCACAACGACCCGACCAGCGCCGGGCGCAGACTGCGGATGGCTTCGGAGATCGTCCAGGTAGACAGCGCGGTCGATAATGCCTTGGCAGATGCCACGACTTCAGTGTTTAAGACTGATTTGACGGAACCAGACGATCATTGGAATGATTCTCTGATAGTGTTCACATCTGGGACATTGTTGGGGCAGTCGAGGCCCGTCCTTGATTTCGCCAATACGAATGGGGTGGTGACGGTTTCCGAAGCTCTCACGTCCATCCCGGTGGATAACGTCACATTCACCATGATTTCGGATCATATCCACCCGGTGACGCAGATCGCCGACGGTGTTTTGGATCGGGATGCTTCAAGCTTTACGACCAATTCAACGCTGGGCGCGATTATTAATGATTGGGAGAATGGTGGGAGGCTGGATCTGATCCAGGATATCATCGCCGTGGACACCACAACGGATATTCCGGCCTTGATCGCGGCGCTCCCGACCGCTGCGGAGGTCGTCAACGAATGGGAATCCCAATCCCAACTCGACCCGACCGGATTCCACGTCAACGTTCTTGAGGTCGCAGGAACGGCGCAGACCGCTGGTGATCTGGCCGCGCTTATTGTCACGGCGGACGCGGCGATCGACGCCTTAAACGACATTAGCGTTGCTGATGTTCTGACCACGCAGATGACTGAATCATACGCTGCCGATGGGGCGGCCCCGACGCTTGCTCAATCCCTGATGCTGACCCAGCAGATGTTAGGCGAATTCGCAATCAGCGGAACCTCGCTGACCGTGAAGAAAGTTGACGGTTCCACGACCGCCGCTGTCTTCACTCTGGACGATGGGACCAACCCAACCAGCCTGACACGGGCCTCATAATGGCGATCCGAACTGTCGTCACAAGAGGTTACGGAAACGGGACATTCAACGGGACGATTGCCCTTGTTTCGCTGCGCGGGTATATTGCGGGCGCGGCTAGTGTCGTTGGCGGCGGCGTTGTGAGTTGGCTGAATAACCATCGTCGGCTTTTGAAAATTCAATAGGAGTTTGCAATGATCCCGTACACGGCAGCATTAGTGGCCGATTCCATGGCAGCGGCAGAAACGGATATTCTCTGGCTCAAGCCTGCGTCTGTGAACAGCATCGCGGTCCGGCGGATTTTCATCGGGCAGTACACCGCCGAAGCTGACGCCCAGGCGGACATGATCAGCGTCCGTATCATCCGGGGCTTTACCACGTCGCCCAATACCGGAGGTTCTGCGGTCGTGCCAGCGCCGCTGGACTCTCGCCGCCCAGCTTTTGGCGCGCAGGGGACCGGCGAAGAATGCCGGGGCGGAGACACCGTTCTCGCGACGGGTGGGACGGGTGTTGTTCTCGTCGCCGAAACCTTCAACGTCATGGGCGGTTGGTATTGGCGCGCGCCGGACAACGATCATTTGCTGCGCCGGCCGAAATCGCGCGCAATCTGGCTCGACCCCGGCGAAACGCTGGCGGTCCGCCTTCTCACAACCGACATCACAATCAACGTCAATGCGACGATTGATTTTGACGAAATGCAAATCGACGAAATAGACAATTAGGAGGAATGACAATGCCCTCACCGATTACCGCGCCGCTGCTGGTACGCCGGGGAACCGGCAATCTGTCCTTGAAGCAAATGGCTGATATCGTCGGCAAGGAGGACGAGATCACTGCTATTCTCAAGCAGTTCGATGAAATCATCGAAGTTGCCCGAATGGCTCAGCGGGCTGCTGATGAATCTATCTCGACTCTGGCCGAGGAAACCGACGCCGCCAACGCAGCCATTGCAGAACGCGAAGAAGCCCTCGCCCGCGACGTGGACAAGCACATTGAGGAACTCACCGAAGCGACGGCGAGGGAATCCAAGGCCGCGAAGGATCTGGAAGCTCTGGCGCTTTCTTTGACCGATCGTGCCGAGGCGGTGATTGCGGATGAAAAGAAGCTGGCCGAATCTCAGAACGAATTCGTCGCCCAGGCGGCCGCTGCGAACAAGGATTTCACCGCGCGGGATACAGCCTTGAACGAGCGCGCCGAGGGGCTTGAACAGAGGGCGGCCGAACTTGAGCTTGAAATGGGTCTGGTGCGCGCGGCCGAGGCTCGGAACGTTCAGGAAGCGGAGCGGCTTTCGACGGTCGGGGCGCGGGTGCAGGAAGCGTTCGCCGCTAGTCCAGCAGAAATGCCCATTGATCCTCCGTTAGAGCCTGTAGCAGACGCATGAGCTGCGCGGCGGGGGCTGGAACGTCTCCGCTGTGCTTGCCCCCTGGGGGAGCCTCCCAGCGCCGCCGTATGGTGTCCGCCGACACGCCGAAGATTATCCCCGCCTCGCTGACGGATAGTTCCAAATCCATGCGCGCCCATCTGAATTCTTCATGTGTCATTGGGTTTGGCCTTTAGTAGCTCGCGCCGGCAGCGACAATCAAGGTCGCTATCAGTGCAAAAATCATTATGCCGCCTGGGTCGCATTTGACTCTCTCGTGGTGGTACGCAAGAGTTCCGCAGACGATCCAAATCGCCGCAACTCCTATCCCTGCCCCCATGTCAATCCTTCCTTTCGACCGCTGTAACGCACCTGATTGCATCCTTGTCGTGGGCGTAGGTATCGGATTCGAAATGGTAATCTGTGGGATTGATGTTCCAGGCCGCTTCCTCGTTCTCAGCCTCAACCTCGACAATTTCGGTCTCGATGCGGGTTTGCTTGATCGTGACGGTGAACTTCATGATCTCCCCTTCTCGTATGCGGTGAGGGCGGCGCGGGCCTGGAATAAGTATTGAGTTCGTGAATTTGCGGGGGCGTCTTTCCAGTTTTGTTGGCGAAGATTTCTAAACATCGCCGCTGCCGCCCGCTCCACATCCTCATCGGTGATGGCAGGGGTGTGGCGTGTGTTCCACGCGGCTATGACCCCCGATTTGTCCGCCGTGTGGTGCGTGCTTGGCCCAGCTCCGAAGCACCCCGGCGCAACACTCTTTTGATTCACAGACGCGCAACATACCCAATAATTCACGATGGCGTCGGCGGCCCTCATTGTTTCGGAGCGGCGCGAAACTCTCTTCAGCATCGCCTCTCCACCACAGAATGGGCACGGCTTTAATGGTGTGTCGGTCATGACGCCACCCAATGATCCAGGACCTCGACAATGATCCAGAATACGACAAGGCAGAAGCCAAAATAGCCAAGCCAGTGCATTCGTTTGACCGGCTTTCGGCGCACCGGCGTTGTGAGGGCGATGTTGCGAAGGCCGGCGCGGGTCCATGAGTCGGGGTTTTTCATGTCGATTTCTCCTGTTGGTGCCGCGGAATCGTGACGACCTGTTTATCGATATCCGCCTCAATATTTTCCGCAGCCTTGAAAAGCTCGACCCGCAGGCCGTACATATCCCCGGTCATGAATTCGAACCGGTCGGACATGTACATGATCGTCACGCGCTGCATGACCTCTTTGGCGCTTTCGCCCCCAACCAGATCATTGACATGGAATCGCCCGTCGATATTGAGGCCGGAGAAGACGAAACACACAGCCTCAGCCTCAACTGTCGCCGCGCACGGGCCGTATTCGGCGTCGCGCCAGACGTAGATCGGGGACGCTGGCCCCTCCATCACCTGGGCGAGCGTCTGGGGTTCCCTGGAGGGCGCGTCTTCGGGTTCACTATCATCGAACGGGCTGGGCTCGTCTTCGGGGTCGTCGTCAAATGGCTCGTTCATTATCCGGGCGGCCATTTGTTCGGCGGGGTGGCGTTCGTCTCCATCCACAAGCTGAGTGGCGGCCAGGGCAATCGTGAGTATCTCCGCGCCCGTCCAGCCCGGCGAGCCTTCTGCTGAAACGGTGCTCAGCTTCACAATAGTTTCCAGCGCGCGCCGCATGGCCTCCGCGTGACGGATCAGGTTCAGCGCCTGAAGCTCAATCTCCATCGGATCGCGGCTTTCGGTTTCAAATTTGAATTTATGGAATTCGCTGTCGGGTGAAGATGAAACGGCGGCTTGGCTGAGTTCAACGTCGAATGTGCGGATGGTCATTTCGATTCCTCAATGAGTTGTTTGATTAAGCGCAGAATTTTGCGTCTAGCGTGTTCGGCGGCGTAGAAATTGGTCATGGGAGCAATCCGGTTTTGGCTGCATTGACGCGGCCTTCGTTCCCGCCGGCCACAATCTTGCTTCGGAACTCGGGCGACATATTGCCTATCAGCTTATCCCAACGGTCGCTCGTTACTTTCTCAATGGTGCCGTTACGTTTCGCCTTCCGAACCGCAGCGCGGCACCGTTCGCTAGCTTCAAACGAATAATCACCGCGTGGAATTGTGTTCCATAAGGTGCCATCGCAGGAGCTTTCGTAGATATTATCGCCTATCGTTACTTTATAGGCGGTCCCCCACGGGGTGCTTTCGGCGGTCACGGTCACTGGCTTAGGCAGGAACCCGGCCAAATACTGACGTATGGTTTTCATGATATCCCTCCAATCGGCATGGCGATCCGCAGGAAAGTCCGCTTGGTTGCCACGGGGAACCGAATTGATTCATGGACACAATCCGGTGACAGTAGAAAGCCTCGTCCGGCTGGCAATAATTCACCATCGCCAAGCTGATTTCTGATATGCTCAAGGTCGCCGTCGTCTTTTGGTTCACCGTCGAATTCACCGGCATACGCAATGCAGCCCGGAACGCTGGCGGCAACAATTATCGCCATGCGTGAGACCGGGATATTATTGCAATAATGCGCCCAACCGGGGGCAGGGTGGCCCCATCGACCCTCGGCTTTGAGATATTGCCCGTCTACATGGGCGTCAGGGCGGCGCTGAGACCACCCCGGACGGATAACCTTCTCATCCACCGTCATGTGAGCAAGGCCCTCACGATAGTTCGCAGCGGCGCACAAAGCATTCACGACGGGGCCGTAATCCTCGAAACCGTCCGGCATATCCGAATTAGCAATATCGAATGTGTGCATATATTGTTGGCGACCCGAATATTCCGGGAGCGTGATTGCGCCGATGTCCTGGTAACTGCTGTTCAACATATCATCCTCCATTACGTGTTTACTCGCGCTCAGAGCGTCTTGTGGGTGGGTTGAGTGAATCAGAGGCCTATGACGACCAGAAACGCCACGATAAGCAGCAGCCACAGGCCAGCGGTTAGCCAGAGGATGGCAAAGCGTGCGAGATAGCCGATCATGTCAATACCGCACTTTTTGGTCGTGGTTACATTTCGGGCATGTGATATAATCCCAAACATCTAGGCAACCTGTGTAGTCTCGATGGCTGGCTTCTTTCGTGTCGCTGGGCGTGTATTCCAAGATCGCAGCGCACCCGCGACAAGTGACGCGTTTCTTTGCTGATTGGTCTTCGCCAACGATTTCGACCATGATCAACTCTCCGCTTTCGCGATAGCAGCGTCGGCTATACGCTGAGCTTGATCGAAATGGGCTTGGGGTCCTGTTTGGAAGCCGCTCCCGCCGATTACATGCGGTTTTATGGCTTTGATGGCCTTCAGCGCCTCAAGTAAATCAGCGTTGATGGACGAAAGCCCCTCGATTACGCCCAGCATCACCCGAACATCGCTTGGGACCATGTGATTGAAACAATCGTCTTGCCGGGATATGTCACGCCATTTTGTGACCAGTTCATGGGAATTCACATCAACAACTTCAAGGTTTGATATATCGTTGTTGGTGGGGTCGCCGTCGATGTGGTGGATGGCTTCCCGTGGTGTGTCGCTCATATCAATCTCCTATAGAGTGGGGGTCACCACCCGATTTGTTTGCTGATCTCCGGGGAGAACCCGCCCAGCGATTTGAACCGCTTTGCAAAATAGTCGCCGTTGGGTGGCTGTAGCAGTGGGTCGCCGGTCTTCGCAAAGCGCCATATGCGGGCCATTTGGATGCGGCTCATGGCGTCGATCCTGGCTTTCATGTCTTCGGCTATACCAACAGGGGCATCATCCTCCATGTCGATGAGCGGCGCGCGCAGGGCTATGGCGTCGTTTAGCCTATCTTTGAGGATTGCCATTGCTGAGTTCTGATTGACGCGGTGCCCGTGGTCATCCACCCAGTTGCCCCGCAGCAGTTGCTCGAAAACATCGGCTATGGCGTCGCCGGTCTCCGCGATGAGGTCCCACATGGCGGGCGAGATCCCGATGAGCTTGGCGTTGGCTTCACCCTCGGGTTTATTCGCATCGTCGTCTTCCATCTTCACGCAGACTTGTGCGAAGCCGCCCCAATCCTTGCCGCTTACATCGACAAAACATCCGTCTTGATCTTCAAGGGTCCAAGGCCCGGGCGTGTGTTGGCTATCGTTCATAATTTTCTCCTGTTGAATTCAGCCTATATTCGGCACCCCCTCAAGCCCGCTGGGATCATCCATACGGGCCGGGGCGATAAGGCGGGGGAGGGTTAGGCGCGAGCCTCACGCATTTCCTGTTCGGTGAACGGATTTTCGATCCTATGGAACTGGCACCAGCCCTTGATATATTCCGGGTGGGCGTCCGGCCAGAGAGGTTCGCCGCTCATGGCGTCAATCCGACCCTCAAAGCCGGGAATTCCTGAAACATCAAATCCGATTAACATGGTGTGATTCCTATCTAACGGGGTTAGGCGTGCTTGCGCTCTAATTCACGCTCGAATGACTTGATACGCTTCAGCATGACCTCGCGCGCGTCTTTTGCGTCAAGCTTGAAAACCGTTCCATTCTGTTTGGTGCCGACGCATTCGAGACAATACCAAGTGTCCGAACCGTCTTCATTGCCGAACACGTTGGCCACGGCGTCGAAATGGTTCAGACGATTGCGAAGGGATTCAAGCGTTGCGCGGTCAATCTGGTCTGATTCATGCGCCAGCCAAACGAAATGCGTTCCATGCGAACGAACAGACCATAGCGCGCTTGTCCCGGGAACCATCGACGCGCACGAATTACGATCGTGCTTTGTCAGGTCCGTGTCGTAATGCTTCAGAATTCCGTGGGAATGGCGTTTGATGCGCTGGTAAAGGGTCATGATAATATCTCCTATCTATACGGGGTTAGGCGATTGCGTTTTTGATTTGACGACGGTGCCAATCCAACGCGGACAATGATAAACGGCCATTAGGATGCACCAGCGTGTCATTTGACCCGGCGGGTTGATAGCGCAGACCCGTATCCGTGATATGAAACATTATCTTGGTTTGGCGTATTTCGGTCTGGACCTCGATCTGGCCAGACAGCCCGCGTACATATTTGTGTGTGATCATTTGAACGTTTCTCCGTTATTCGGTGGACCCATTGGCCCGGGAACGTGCTATAAGCGTTTGACACTCACAATATGCGCCCGGAAGATATCAAATGCAAGGAAATTGTTTTGAACGTTAACAGCGGGTTAGACAAAAACCCCGACCCGTCAAAGCCAATTATCAATAATAAGTGGGAAAAGTTCCTTCTTAACAAGCTCAAGGGCATGAATACGGGCGAAGGCTACACCGCAGCGGGCTATAAATCGGTCGGCAAGGTCGCTCTAGCCGCTGGCACACGGTTGTTAACCTTCGTTGTCATCAAGCGCCGAATGGAATATTTGCAGCGTGCCGAGACAACGACAGTGACCGATATCCGGGACTTATCAAGGCTTTTCACCGCTGAAGCCGTCCAACTCCAAGCCCGTGCAATGCGTGACGAAAGCCTCGCAATGTCTGTGCGCCTGGTTGCCGCTGAGAAGCTTATAGAACGCGGCCACGGCAAGGCCCCGCAGACCATTACACTGGAGCCCAGCGCCTATGAAAGCCTCCCCATTGCAGGCCAGCGAGCTTTGCTTGCCGCTATTGAGCTTGTCGGACTCGGAGCGGGCGATGATGGCGACGGACCTGCGCCGGTCCATCACTGAGCACGACGAAAAAGGGCTGTTTCATGCCCTTTATCCGGATAATGACACGATATGTCAATTTGACTGGGGCGAGCATTTCAAGCCTGGGTCCGTCATTTATGCCCGGGACAAATACCAGAAACATTTAGAATTCTTCCGCGTTGGGAAGGATTACCGCGAGCGTTGCTTCATGGCCGGCAATCGGTTGGGCAAGACTCTCGGCGGCGGCGGATATGAGACTTCGGCGCACTTAACCGGGCTTTATCCGGAATGGTGGGAGGGACGGCGGTTTGACCATCCGATACGCGCTTGGGCCGCCGGGAAGACGAATGAGACGACGCGGGACACGATCCAACAGACGCTTTTAGGCGAGGTTGTGCACACGTCCGGCACGCGGAAAGTCTCGGGAACTGGCGTAATTCCGGGGTATTTGCTGGAACAGCCGTTGTGGAAAGCCGGCGTTCAAGACTTGGTCGACACGGTGAAGGTCAAGCACGTATCCGGCGGATGGTCGCAGCTTGGATTTAAGGCATATAACCAGGGCCGGGGGAGTTTTGAGGGCACCGCGCGTCACCTGATTTGGCTGGATGAAGAGCCCGACGACGCGGTTTATGGGGAATGTTTGATCCGGACCGCCACGACGGACGGCCTGATAATGCTCACATTCACGCCACTTTTCGGCCTGTCCACCGTCGTCATGCAGTTCATGCCG